>Ga0209254_10002802_pt1 | contig 15912 bp, 12 predicted proteins | sample FrelakmetDIP11DI_FD_187148 | JGI IMG/M metagenome (GOLD analysis project Ga0209254, IMG submission 187148) | Freshwater lake sediment microbial communities from the University of Notre Dame, USA, for methane emissions studies - DIP11 DI (SPAdes)... | ecosystem: Environmental > Aquatic >... | reverse complement strand
TACGCGGCGGAGACCAAGGTTCGGCTGATCGTGGCCGCCCTGGGCGTCCTGAGCTTCGCCCTGCCGGCCGCCTGGCCGCTCCCGGCCGCCCACACCTTCGCCTTCGTGGCCAGGGTCTTCATCGCCTTGGGCTGTTATCTCTACCTGCGGTCCAGGAGAAAGATCCGATGATATCATTCTTCAAGCCGAATCCGGGTCATTGTGACTCGTGCCCGGGCGGGCGGGTTCCCCCCAGTTGACTTCGGCCGGAGGCCTGATTCACAATGGAACATCCCGAATCGAGGTTGACATGAAAAAAACCGTCCTGGCCGCGGCGATCATTCTCTGGGCGGCGTCCGCCGCGCCGGCCCAGGTCGTTTCCTTCAAGCTCGCCGGCGGCCTCGCCTCCATCGACGGCGGCGACTACAACCAAGCCCTGACCGGGCTGAACCGCACCTTCGAGGATACATCCTCCTCGCTCACGGGCCGTTTCGAACCGCTCCGCAGCGGTCTCCACTTCCAGGCCGAGATCATCAATTGGTTCTTCCCCGCCTTCGGGGTCGGCCTGGGCGGCGGATACTACCGCGTCAGCCGGGAGAACACAGTGACCGGGCAGGGCCTGTCCTCCGGCGTACCCTATGATTTCCGGTCCACGGTCTCCGCCCGGGTCTCGGCCATCCCCATTTTCATCAACCTGCACGTCCTCCTCCATCCCCTGTCGCGGCTGGCCGTCGACGTCTTCGCCGGCCCGGTCTTCCAGGTGGTCCAGTTCAATTTCGAAAATCCGCTCGTCTCGTCCCTCGGCTCCCTCGATCAGACGGAGACGTTCACCGCCAGCCAGACCGCGTTCGGCGGGCAGGCCGGGCTCGGCCTGAACTTCGACCTCTTCCCCGGAGCAAGCCTGGTCGTCGAAGGCTGTCAGCGCTTCGGCCGGGTGTCGAACCTCCAGGGCAACTGGTCGTTGCGCGGGACATCAGACCTGGGGCCCATCAGCCAGACGAGCTCCGAGGCCGTCGCCTGGTATTATGAGCTTGCCGCGGGCGCGGTCTATCCCCGGCTCGGATTCTTCGGCAGCGGCGGCCCGGCGGGAGAGGGCGTCTCGAACGCCCGGAAGGCCGAACTCGACCTCTCCGGTCTGGTCGTCTCGGCCGGAGTCAAGCTGAGCTTCTGACATGGCCAAGCCCAAGCGCATCGCGATTCTCACCGGCGGGGGCGACTGCCCGGGCATCAACGCCGTCATCCGGGCCGTGGTGAAAAAGGCCATCATTCAGCACCGGATGGAGGTCATCGGCGTCGAGGACGGATACGAAGGGCTGGTCGAGGGCAGGCACCGGATCCTGGGCACCAAGGACGTCTCCGGCATCCTGACCCTGGGGGGGACGATCCTGGGCGCCTCCAAGAATTCAAATCCGTATCAATATCCCGTGACCGAGGCCGGGAAGGTCGTCCTCAAGGATCGCTCCCGCAAAGCCGTGGCCGAATTCAAGCGCCTGGCCGCCGACTGCCTGATTTGCATCGGCGGCGACGGGACGCTGGGCATCGCCCACCGACTCATGGCCGAGGGCGTGCCCGTCGTCGGGATTCCCAAGACGATCGACAACGACTTGAGGGGGACGGACATCACCTTCGGATTCGACTCGGCCGTGGCCGTGGCCGCCGAGGCCATCGACCGGGTCCATACCACGGCCCAATCCCATCACCGGGTGATGATCGTCGAGGTCATGGGTCACCGGGCCGGCTGGATCGCCCTCTATTCGGGCGTGGCCGGCGGCGGGGACATCATTCTCCTCCCGGAGATCCCCTACGACCTTCGATCCGTTACGGCCAAGATCCGCGACCGAAACCGGCAGGGCAAGCGCTTCAGCATCGTGGTCATCGCCGAAGGGGTCAAGCCGCAGGGGGGCCGGGTTGTTATCAAAAGGCTCGTGGCGAAAAGCGCCGACGCCGTGCGCTTGGGCGGAGTGAGCTTCGTCCTGGGCGAACAGGTCGAACGGCTGACCGGCATGGAGACGCGGGCTGTCGTCCTGGGTCATCTCCAGCGGGGCGGCCCGCCCACCGCCTTCGACCGCGTCCTAGCCACGTCCTTCGGGTCCGAGGCCGTGGACCTCGCGGCCCAGGGACGTTTCGGCCGGATGGCGGCGGTGCGGGACGGCGCGGTGACCTCGGTTCCGATGGAGACGGCGGCCGGCGGGCCGCGGCTGGTGTCCCTCGATCATCCCCTGCTGGCCGCGGCCCGGGCGGTCGGGACCAGCTTCGGGGACGAGAGTCGTTCCGGAAAGCGCGCCGGCTGAATTCCGGCGAAGGTCGATCGAGGCGGGATTCGTCGCTGGGATGCGCGACGGCGTGGCGGTGTCGAAGCGAGGGTGAAGCTACTGGTCGTCCGTAGGGCCCGGCCCGGCCTCGGACTGAGGCTCGGAGTCCGGCCCGACGGTATCCGCGTCCCGCGGCAGGTCCACGGCTGTTTCAGACGGCGTATCCTGCCGGCCTTGACGCCTCAGCCGTTTTTCCTCCCGCTTCTGCAGCCGGGCCAGTTCCTTGCTTCGCTTAGCGCTCTTGAAAGCTCTTGTGCTTTTTACCAAAGGCGACCCTTCCTCCTTAATGGAAAGCTGTATTTTACTATAACTCCAAGGTTCAATCCAAACGGCATTTTTGCCTAAAAAGAAACCCCGGCTCCCTCCCCGCCGTTTATAGTATTGACAGGACATAAGGGCTGTTTTACATTCGGTGAGCTCATGAGCGACGCGACATCGGCCGGAGGCCGGCGGTGAACCTCGAACCCGGGACGAAACTGGGCCATTACGAGCTGCTGGAAAAGCTCGGCGAGGGCGGCATGGGCGTCGTCTGGAAGGGCCGCGACCTGACCCTCGACCGGGTGGTGGCCGTCAAATTCATGCCCGAAGGACTGGTCGAAGACCCTGCCCGGCGAGCCCGATTCGAGCGCGAAGCCAAGGCCGTAGCGGCCCTTCACCACCCCAGCATCGTCACGGTCTACGCCATCGAACAGGCCGAAGGGCTGTGTTTCTTCACCATGGAGTATGTCGACGGCCGGCCGCTCTCCGACTGCTTCGTTCCGGGGGGGCTGGCTCTCGAGGACTTTTTCCGGATCGCCCTGCCCTTGACCGAGGCCGTGGCCGCCGCCCACGAGCGGGGAATCATCCACCGCGACCTCAAACCCTCGAACATCATGCTCGACTCGGCCGGACGGGTGAAGATCCTCGACTTCGGCCTGGCTCAGATCATGGACATCGTTTCGCCCCTGGGGAGCCACGAGAAGACCCTGACCGCCACCCTGACCGAGGGGATCAGCGGCACCATCCTGTTCATGTCCCCGGAACAGCTCCGGGGCGAGACGACGGACCACCGGGCCGACCTCTTCTCGCTGGGGATCATCCTGTACGAGATGGCCACCGGCGCGCATCCGTTCGCCGGACGGACGGCGGCCGACACGATCGCCGCCATCCTCAAGAACGAACCCCGGCCGGCGAGCGCCCTGAACTCCCGCCTGCCGCGTCAGCTCGACCGGGTCCTGGGGCACTGCCTGGAGAAGAACGTCCGACTCCGCATGGCCGCGGCCGTGGACCTCAGGGAGGAGCTCAACCGGCTCCGGCAGGAAGGCCATGAGTCGCAGGCCGAGGAGCTGCCGTCGGTGGCGGTCCTGCCCTTCGTCGACATGAGCCGGGAGAAAGACCAGACCTATTTTTGCGAGGGCATCGCCGAGGAGATCACCAACGCCCTGTGCCGGCTTCATGGACTACGGGTCGCGTCCCGGACAGCGGCCTTCCAGTTCAAGGACCAGTCCGCCGAGCCCCGGGAGATCGGACGCCGGCTGAACGTGGAGACTCTCCTGGAGGGGAGCGTCCGCAAGGCCGGCAACCGGGTGCGGGTCACGGCCCAGCTCATCGACGCCTCGGGCGGCTTCCACCTCTGGTCGGAGTCCTACGACCGCGAGCTCAGGGACATCTTTCAGATCCAGGAGGAGATCGCCCGCAATATCGCCCACGCCCTCCAGGTGACGCTCAGCCCCCAGGAAAAGGGCGCGCTGGAAAAGGCCCCGACCCGCCATGTCCAGGCCTACGATTACTACCTGCGCGGCCGGAGCTTCTACTACCGCTACGACAAGAAGGACATCGAGTTCGCCCTCCAGCTGTTCACCCGGGCGATCGAGATCGACCCGGAATACGCCCTGGCCTGGTCAGGTCTGGCCGATTGCTGGTCGTACATCTATCTCTATTCGGAGCGCAAGGACGAGGTGCGGCGGCAGGCCGAGGCGGCCGGCCGCCGCGCGGTCGAGCTCGACCCGGAGTCCGCTCAGGCCCAAGCCTCCCGGGCCGTAGCCCTGTCCATCGGCGGCCATCGGGAGGAAGCTGAGCGCGGATTCGAGACCGCCGTCCGGTTCGACCCCAACCTTTTCGAGGCCTGGTATTTCTACGCCCGCCACGTCTTCGTCAACGGAGACCTGGAACGAACCGTCCGGTATTACGCGGAGGCCCAACGGGTCCGGCCCGACGATTTCCAGGCGCCGCTCCTCCAGGCCACGGCCCTCGACTCCCTGGATCGCAAGGACGAAGCCCGCTCAGCCCGCCGCCGCGGCCTGTCCCTGGTGGACGATTATATCAAGCTGCACCCCGACGACAGCCGGGCACTCTACATGTCCGCCAACGCCCTGGTCGCCCTCGGAGAGCGCGACAAGGGCCTGGAACGGGCCCGGCGGGCGAGGGCCATCGCCCCCAACGAGCCCATGCTTCTTTATAACCTGGGCTGCATCCATTCGCTGGCCGGTGACGTGGAGGAGGCCATCGAATGCCTGGAGCAGGCCGTTGAGGCGGGGCTCACCCAGAAAGGCTGGTTCGAGCATGACAGCGATCTCGACCCCCTCCGAGCCCACCCCAGGTTTAAAGCGCTCCTGGAAAAGCTGAGCTAGCGGGTGGCCTCCGCTTCCCGTCCCAGCGGGAATTCGACAGAGAAAAACATCTGAACTTCGATTTTGGATTTATCCAGGAAGGAATTTCAGCGAGAATTCTCGGGGTCCCGGCCGGGACCGGTTGGCAACTGATCCTGGCCGGGACACCGGCGCCTGTCCGGCCGTTCCGGACGAGCGCTATGGCAATGGCGAGCGATCAGCCGAGGATTGCGTCTTTGCAGGCTTTAGCCACGCGAAACTTCACAACCCTCTTGGCGGGGATGGTGATGGTTTCGCCCGTGGCAGGATTGCGGCCCTGGCGGGCTTTACGATCCAGAAGCACCAGCTTGCCCAAACCGGGAACGGTGAAGCCGCCGGCGGCATTCTTGTAAGCCATGCTCACCAGAGCTTCAATCGCGACACCCGCCTGCTTCTTGCTGATTCCGGCCGCCTCGGCCACGCCGGCCACGATCTGGCCTTTTGTTAGACCCTTCGCCATGAGCTTAACTCCTTCCCAGTGAATTTGCGGCCGAGCCGAGGTGGCTCAACCCCTTGTTCCGAATATATGCACATTTACTATAAAATGCAAGCCCTTTGACAAAAAATCATTTCCCGATGACGGCCACCGCCGACCCTGTGAGCCGGCCCATCCTCAGGTCCTCCAGCGCCCGAGGGACATCCTCCAGCGCGTACGGAACCGCGGTCACTCGAATCGGAACTCGGGGCGCAATTTCGAGAAATTCCCGGGCGTCGTCCCGAGTCAGGTTGGCCACGGACCGGACGATCCTCTCTTCCCAGAGCAGTCGGTAGGGAAAGGACGGGATGTCGCTCATGTGGATGCCGCCGCTCGTCACCGTCCCGCCCTTGGCCGTGGCCTTCAGGGCTTGGACCATCAGCTCTCCGGCGGGAGCGAAGACGATGGCCGCGTCGAGCTCCTCCGGAGGGTGCTCGTCGGAACCGCCGGCCCAGACCGCACCGAGCCGTCGAGCGAAATCCTGGGCCTTCCCGTCTCCGGGCTTGGTGAAGGCGTAAACGGCCTTCCCCTCGTGAACGGCGAGCTGAGCGATGATATGGGCGGCCGACCCGAAGCCGTATAGACCCAGCCGGTCCTTGTGCTCCCCGGTCAGCCGGTAAGCGCGGTAGCCGATCAGCCCGGCGCAGAGGAGCGGAGCGGCGTCCGTGTCGGTATAGGACGGGGGCAACCGGAAGGCGTAGTCCTCGAATGCGACCGTGTACTCGGCGAAGCCGCCGTCCAGCGTATAGCCGGTGAACAGCGCGCGGTCGCAGAGGTTCTCTTGCCCGCGCCGGCAGAAGCGGCAGGAGCGGTCGGTGAAACCCAGCCAGGGCACCCCGACCCTGTCCCCTGTCGTGAACCGCCGGCTTCCCGGTCCAAGCGCGGCCACCGTGCCCACGATCTGATGGCCGGGGATGAGGGGCAGTTTGGGGCCGGAAAGCTCTCCGTCAATGATATGGAGGTCCGTCCGGCACACACCGCAGGCCCGGACCCGGATCAACACCTGCCCCGGGCCCGGAACCGGAAGGGGCATTTCCCTGAAAGACAGCGGGCGGTTCGGCTGTTCCAGGACCATGGCTTTCATCATCTTCGGCCATCCCATGCATCCCTCCTCGGAATCGGCTCCGGGTTGCGGCCCCGCAGGATGAGTATATCAAACACGGCGGCCCGAATTGCATTCCATCCCGAGTTATGGTGTGATGGTCATCATGATCCACAAGCCGCGGACCATCGTCCTCCCCCTCGCGGTCTTGACGCTCCTGCTCGTCACGCTCCCCGCGGGCGCGGCCGGCGAGAAGTCCGACAAGGAGCTGAGGGCCAAGCTGAAGACCTATGTCCGCTCCGTGAACTTTTTCGAAAGCGGGCCGAACATCCCCGACCCGGACGAGCGCGTCTACCTCACCCGCTTCGCCTCCGGGCTGACCCGCTTCATCAATTGGGAGCTCGAGTTCCGGATGCCCGCCCTGGGCCGGGGGCTGGAATATGAGGTCGAGGCCGTCTGGAAGAAAGCCGACGGCAGCGTCCTCCATCGGCAGACCCAGAAATCCCGCATCGAACCCGACTGGACGGCGCCCTACACCGCTCACGGCTGGGGCAACCGGGTGTGGGGCTACTGGCAGCCGGGCCGGTACTCGGTGGAGCTTTACATCGACAAGGCCCGGGTGGCCCGGGGCGAGTTCGAAGTCGTGTCCGACGAGGCCTTCGGACTCCGGCTGACCGCCCTGTGGGACGTCCGCGTGCCGCTCTATCCCGGCAGCCGCGTCGTGCGCAGCGAGGAGCAGAAGCCCGGGTCGAAGCCGTGCCGGGCCCTGGTCGAGACCGGCCTCGACAAGGCCAGCACCCTGTATTTTTTTCGCGAGCGGCTCAAGGCGGAAGGCTGGGTCTTCGACACGGAGCTTTCAGCCGATTCCGAGGACGGCTCCCTCAAGACCAGCGACCTCGTCTGGGGGATGGTCAACATGTACAAGGATCCCTACACGCTGACGGCGGTCATCCCCTCGGACAAAAGAACGGGCGGAGGACGGACGCTGGCCGAATTGATCCTGACCGCCGGCGGGGCCAAGGTCGACCCGGCGGCCTTGATCGGAGAACCAACCCAGCCGGCCTTGGACGAGAGCCAGATGAACCGCCGGTTCACGAACGCAGATTGGGCGGTGACGGTCCTCTCGGCCAAGGCGGAAGGCCCGGTCATCACCAAGAATTTCCCGGGAGGCGGCGGCACCGCCTTCAAGGCGCCGGCCCCCGGCTTGAACCTCATCCGTCTCACCGTGCGGCTCGAACGGCTGGACGGCAAGCCCATCAAGAACAGCTTCATCCTTCGGCCGTCGGTCATCGATACGGAGGGCCAAGCCTATGACTGCGCGGCGGCCGGCACGCTCTACGGCGAATACTATGATTTTACGAAAGGCGGTTCCCAATCGCTTCTGACCCCGACCCAGGCTCAGGACACCCTGGAATACGTGTTCGCCGTGCCCGCCGGGAGCCTGATCAACGAGCTCAGCTGGCCCGACCTGCCGCCCATCCGGATCCGGGTGCGCTAGCCGGCCCGAACGGACCGGACGGCGTCGCTCAGTGGACGTAGCCCAAGGCCTTGAGAGCTTCCTTAATGTGCTCTCCGCGCTTCTCCTTGAGCGGCCTGTCCGGCCGGGGCTTCAGCCGGACCAGGGTCTTTTCCCATAGGGCGAGCTTCTCCGCCAGGGCCTTGACCCGTTGAGGCTCGGCCGCGGCCAGGTCCCGGGACTCCTCCCAATCCGCCTCCGTGTTGTAGAGCTCCATCCGTCCGTCGGAGGAACGGATCAGCTTGTATCCTCCGGAATAGAGACACCTCAGGCTTTTGTCAAAGGGCGAATAATCGAAGCCCTCGGCCGCGGGCTCATCGATGAAAACGGACCTCATCATCCCGACGAGGTTCTCGCTCTCGGCGAAGACCTCGTCCTCCGGCGTTCCGGCCATCAGGCTCCGGCCGGACTTCCCCGACGGGAGGGAGGAGTCCTCGACCCCGGCCAGGTCGAGGATGGTGTCGAAGAGCCAGACGGTCGACACGATGTCCCGGCGCACGACGCCTCCCCGGACCTTGGCCGGAAACCGGATGATGAGAGGCACGTGAAGAAGCGAGTTGTAGAGGCAGAAGGCATGCTCGATGAGCCCGTGGTCGCCGAGGTTCTCGCCGTGGTCGGATAGAACGACGAGGATAGTCTCGTCGAGCAGGCGCCTGGCGCTCAGAAAATCGAACAGGCGGCCCAGCCGTTCGTCGAGATAGGCGACATCGCCGAGATAGAGCCGGCGAAGGACATCCAGATCCCCCGGCCGGAGGCCGGACCCGGGCAGATAGAACCGCTGGGGCATCACATTGATGGGCGCCAGGCGCTCGACGACTTCGGCCGGGAGGTCCTCAGCGCCGGACCCCGGGCGGGCGTAGGCGGGAAGATGGGCGGCCATCAGGTTGAGAAATGCGAAGAAGGGCGGAGCGTCCTCGGCTAGGGCGTTCCCCCGAAGCCAACGGATAAGATGCGAGACGGATTCCGAAGTGTATTCCCGGGTCGGAGGGCGGGCGAAGATCCCGCCCAGGATGGGTTCGAGAAGGCCAGGCACCACGGCCTGCTGGGGGATCAGAAAGAGCTCGCTGAAGTCGTTGAAGCCCTGACCGAAATCGGCATAACCGGAGATGTTGGCGTTCTCGGAAAAGCCCACCGTCCTATACCCCCGGGCGAACAGGATCTCGGCCAGGGTATGGAAGTCCTTGTTCAGGAAGCCGTTCTCCCAGAGGGTCCCGTGCTGGGAGGGATACAAGCCGGTGAACAGCGAGCCATGCGAGGGAACGGTCCAGCAGGCCGGAGCGATGGCCTTCCGGAACAGGACGCCTTCGCGGGCGACGGCGTCCAGGCGGGGCGTTCGGCCCGAGTCCGGGCCGATGCAGGACAGGGCGTCCGCCCGGACCGTGTCCAGCATGAGGACGATGATGTTGGGCAGGCGGTTGGGGCGTCCCGCCCGCGGCCCTCGGGGAAGCATCAAGCCTGAGATCAGAGGGCCTCCCGCGAGCCCCAGCCCCAGGACGACCGACAGCGCCCCGGCGGCCAGCCCGGCCCGGCGCACGGTCGAGCCGTCGGCCCTTCTCCCGGCCAGGGCCGGGATTGATAAGACCGCCAAGGTCAGCAGGCCGAAGACGGCGGCCAAGCCTTGCTCATAGCGTCCTAAGACATCGCTCTCCAATGTCCGGATGCGAAGGAAGAGCAAGAGAAGGAAAACGGAGCCCATGACCATCAGGCCTGAAAGCGCCGGCCTCCAAGGCCAGGGAGTGCGGATCCAGAAGCGCTGGAGAAGTCCGATGACGACTCCGGCTGCCGCGCCGAAAGCCAGGAGGAGGAGAAGGACATAGCCCGCCGGAGACAGGTCGAACAGGCCGAAAGGCCTCAGAAAATGCTCGGCCCGAGGGATCGGGCTGATCCCGGTCAACAGCAGTCCGTCGGCCGCCGCCAGCCAGACCGCCGCGCCGAGGGCCAGGAGGACGTCGAGTCCGATCCCGCCGCGGACCCCCCGGCCGAGATCCTCGTCCGGGGTATGAAGTTCGTGTCGCATGGCCTTGCGGTCCGTCTCGGCTCAGATTTTAAATCATGAACGGAAATAAAATCAAGAAAGCGGGCGAAGGCGTTCGCGGCGAAGCTGAGCGAAGCCGTCCGGGGCAGCGGCGGGATACGCTGAGGGACACGTCCGACCGGCGGCGCCACGCTCATAAAAAAAATTGCTTGACATCGGCCTGCGGTTCGGGGATATTTACTTTGTATTTCAAAGTACTTTGTATTTGAGAGGTTTAACATGAACGACGACCAGGCCCGAGAGGACATCCGGATCATCAAGGACATGCTGGACAGGACGAGGCGGGCCGCCTCCGAGTCCGGGACGCTGTTCATCGTCTGGGGAGTTCTCATCACCCTGGCCCTGCTGGGGACCTGGGTGCTCGGACTCCTCAAGGCGTATCGCTGGGAATGGGCGGTCTGGGTCGGAGTGACCGTGGTCGGCTGGGTCTTCAGCGCCGTCTACGGCTATCGACAGGACCGGAAGGCGGCTGTCACGACCTATACCCAGATCGCCGCCCGCCACCTCTACATCGCCTGCGGGGCGGGCTTCCTGCTGGTGGGCATCGCCCTGCCCCGGCTGGGAGCCTATTCCTATGAAGCCATCAGCATCCTGGTCTCCGTCGTCAGCGGCATCCTGTTCTTCGTCATGGGCGGCCTGTACGAATGGTCTCTCCTGCGCGTTTTCGGGCTGGTGTGGTGGGCCGGAGCTTTAGGCCTCGTCCTGGTCAAGGGCAACGACCGGATCCTCCTGTACGCCGTCTTGTTCATCGTCGCCTATCTTCTTCCGATCTGCATCCTGAGAGCCAAACACAAGCGCGAGCAGACCCGAAAATGACGGCCGAAACGTTTGAACCCCTGGACCCGGTCATCCATTCGCCTTTGCGGCTGGCCGTGCTGTCCATCCTGCTTTCGGCCAAGCAGGCGGATTTCGGCTTCCTGAAAAAGGCGACCGAGGCCACGGACGGGAACCTGAGCACCCATTTGGCCAAGCTCGAGGAAACCGGCTACATCCGGATGAAAAAGTCCTTTCGGGATAAGAAACCCCTGACCACGTGCGTCCTGACCGATAAGGGCCGGGCGGCCTTCGGAAGATATGTGAAGGCCCTCGAAAGCTATCTCCCCGGCCGCGCCAAGAAACCGTGACGGGCAGACCCTTCGTCGGCTGAGGACGATCCAAAATAGCCAACAAGGAGCAAGACATGAACCGACAACGCCAGAAGATCCTTCCCCGGGCCGCTGCGCTTCTGCCAGTCTTCATCCTCTTTATGTTCCCCCTCTCATCCCGGCCGGAGGGCCAGGCCCGAACGGTCCTGGATCCCGGTTCCTCCGGGACCCTGGAGGAAGCCAAGGCCAGGCTCCAGGAGGGGGTCAACACCTGGAACGCAGCAACCCTGGAATCGGCCCGCAACTCGTTCTTGGGCTTGCTGCTCAAGGATTCCAGGCCGAGCGCTCATCTTCTCTATTACGTCGCCCTGTCGGATTACCGGCTGGCTTCCCATCACCTCTCCGCGGGTCACAATGAGGAGAGCGGCCGCTATATCTCGGAGGGCCAGCAGTACGCGTCTAAGGCCTTGGAAGCCGACGCCTCCTCCGGCGAAGCGTGCGCCCTGCATGCGTTCCTCCTCAGCCTCGAAATCGCTCTCCACCCGGAACGGGCCATGGCCCTGGGCCTGCAGAGCATCCAAGGATTCGCCAGAGCCCTTGAAATCGAGCCCGAGAATCCCCGGGTCAATCTTCTCAAGGGCATCTACCAGCTCTACGTTCCGGAAGCGTATGGCGGCGGAGCGGAGAGCGCCCTGGAGTTCCTGAACAGGTCAGCGGCCCTTTTTGACAAAGAGAGAGTCCAAGACCCGCTGCTCCCCTCCTGGGGCAAAGAAGAGGCTTACACCTACCTGGGCCGCGCGTTCAGGATGACCAAGGACTTTGCCCGGGCGAGAAGCTCTCTGACCAAGGCCCTGGCGGTCAACCCCGATTTCGGCCTGGCCAAGTCCGAGCTTCAGGCGCTGGACAAGGACGAAAAAGGCCGATGACCTCCAAGGCCGCCGCGGCCGCCCTGGCCCTCGTCCTGGCGTTAGGGCCGGCGTCCGCGCCGGCAGCCCAAGAACGGCTGCCGGCCGTGCTCGAAGGCAGAATCTTCGACCGGGAGACCAAGGAACCTCTCCCCGCCTTCATCCTGTCCGAGGAGGGAGAAGGCTGTTCGGCCGACGCCCGCGGTCATTTCAGGATCAAGGTCAAGGACCCGGCGGCGGCTGCCGTCAAGCTGACCGTCTACCTGCTGGGGTATAGGCGGACGGAGGTCATCGCCCGGCCCGGCGCTCCGGTGTCCGTCGGGCTCGAGCTCGAGCCCCTGGCGGCGCGCGAGATCTCGGTCACCGCCGACAGCGTCGTCTCGGACGCCAAAAACACGAAGACCATCACCCTGGACAAGATGGACGTCTACCGCCTTCCCGGCGCGGCGGCGGACCCCGTCAACGCTTCCCAGATCCTGCCCGGGGTCAATGCCCCGCCGGACTCCTCGAGCCTGCTCATCCGGGGAGGATCTCCCGGCGAGGTGGGATACTATTTTGACGGGATCGAAATCCCCCACCCGTTCCTCAGCGAGTCCCTCCACGAGAGCTATTTCAGTATCTTCGACAACCAGGTCGTGGAGGCTTTCAGCGTCGCCACCTCCGGCCTCCCTCCCAAGTACGGCGATGCCCTGTCCGGGGTCATGGACATCTCGGCCAAGGACCTGCTGGCGAAAAGCGAGGGCGGACTCGGGCTGTCCGTCCTGGGGCTGACGAGCTACATCGGTCTCCCGCTCGGAAAGGCGGGAAGCTTCATCGGGAGCTATGACCGGGGCTATTCCGACATCCTGACCCGGCTCAACAGCCGGGAGGGAGAGCGTGATTTCGGCACGGAGCACGCTTTCGGCAAGCTGGTCCTGCGGCTCGCGCCCTCCCAAACGCTCAGGATCTACGGCCTGTATGACGGCTATCGCTACGCCGAGGCCGGGAACGGCTCGGCGTTTAGCCTAGAGTCCATGAACTGGATGACGGCCGTCTCCTGGACCGCCTCCTGGTCCAAGAACGTGGTGACCCGGGCCCTGTTCTCGGTCACGCGCTACGACCTGAGCTTCGAGCAGCCGGGAGACGTGCGCCTCCGGGATAATGATGATGTCTCCCAGGTCCGCCTGGAAGCCCTGTGGGACCTCGACCGGCATTATCTCGAGCTGGACGCGGGCTACCGGGTCCGCAGGCTCGAGACAGAGCTTTTCGCCCCCGTCCCCGCCCTGTACTCGACCCGGGGCCGGAGAGTCTCCTTCTCCCTCAACGACAAGTTCCGCCTGGCCGACCGCCTTTTCCTGAACGCGGGAATCCGGGTGTCCGCCCTTGACCTCATCCGCGGCGGGCCGACCTTCGACCCGCGCCTTTCGGCGGCGTACCTCCTGACCCGGCAGGACGTCCTTCGCCTGTCGGTGGGAGTTTACCATCAGTACGGGGACTACTATTTTCTCGAACGGAACCCGAGCCTCAAGCCCAAGGCCGCCGCCCACATTTCCCTGAGCTACGACCACCTCACCGAACCGCTGGAGCTCCGGGCCACGGTTTACGACAAGGAATACCGGGACCTCCATCTCGACGGCGCCGACGGCTTGACTGGGAACGGGGGCTTCGGCTTTGCCCGGGGCGCGGAGTTCTTTCTCAAGTCGAAGGGACGCCGCCGGGAATTCATCCTGGTCTACAACTTCCTCCGTTCCCGTAGAAAGGAGGGCGACCTCCTGGACCTAGCCCCGTCGCCTTATGAGATCGTGCATTCCGCGACGGCGGTCGCCTCCTGGACGATCGGCAAGACCGAGCTCGGGTTCAGGTATTCCATCGCCTCGGGCCGTCCCTACACGCCCCTGGCCGGCCGGGAATGGGATCCGGTCGATCAAGCCTACGCGCCGGTGTGGGGCGAGCCCTACAGCGCCCGCTACCCCTTCTACCATCGGCTGGACGTGACGGGCAACACTCGCTTCACACTCTGGAACAGGCTCATCGTTCTGTATTTCGGCCTGACCAACGCCTTGAACAACAAGAATATCCTGAGGTACGACTACGGGGACGACTTCGGGGACCGCAAGGACCAGCAGTCCATCTTTGGCCGGAGCCTGTTCCTGGGGGTCTACGTCCCGTTCTTCTAGGCGGCCGGCCGTCGGGCCTCCGCCCTTCAGGCTTTCGACACGAACTGGCCCGTCCGCGTATCGACGCGGATGACTTCCCCCTGGGATATGTACTCGGGCACCTGAACGACCAGGCCCGTGGACAGGACGGCCGGCTTGGTCCGGGCCGTCACCGACCCGCCCTTTACCGAGGGCCGGGTTTCCACGATCTCGAGCGATACGAGCAGCGGCAATTCGATGCCCAGCACCCGGCCTTCGGAGACGAGGGCGGTGATCCCCTCCAGGCCTTCGACGATGTAAGGCCACTCCTCCTCCAGGTCGTCCCGGGTCAGCGTGAATTGGCTGTAATCCTGCAGGTCCATGAACGCCCAGCTCGAAGAGTCGCCGTAGAGAAGCTGGACCGGCCGCCGCTCGAAGTCCGCCTCGTCGAGGACATCGTCGCCCCGGAAGGCCAGGTCGACCTTCCGCTTCGTCTGCAGGTTGCGGAACCGGATCTTGTACAGCGTCACCGTTCCCCGCGCCGAGGGAGTTTGGACGGAGACGGATTCGACGACATGGGGCTCGCCGTCGACCTTCGCCACGGCGCCTTTTTTCAGGTCGGATGCACGGATCATGGCCTCGCCTCATTCCCGGAAGTGACCTGAATACAATAGCCGGTCCGTCCGCCCGGTTCAAGCCCGGACCGATTGACCCGCCGGGGGGGCGTGTTATAAGCTCAACGCACAAGGATCGCGGCCTCATGGATTTCGCCATTCTGCAACAGCTCGTCATCCTGCTGGCCTTCGCCGTCCTGATCATCTACGTCTCCCACAAGATCAAGCTGCCGCCCGTGGTGGGCTTCCTCCTGACCGGGATCCTGATCGGGCCGGGCGGCCTGGCCTTGGTGAAAGACACGGAGACCATCGCCGTCCTGGCCGAGATCGGCGTGGTCATGCTCCTGTTCATGATCGGCCTGGAATTCACCCTGGACCGACTCAAGCGGATCCAGCGGAATTTCTGGCTGGGGGGCGGGCTCCAGGTCCTGCTGACCACGGCCGCCACGGTCTTGATCCTGGCCTTGCTCCGGATTCCCGTCAAGGAGGCCGTCTTTTTCGGCTTCCTCGTCTCGCTCAGCAGCACGGCCGTCGTCCTTAAGATCCTGGCCGACCGGGGCGAAACAGACTCCCCGCAGGGCCAGCTCGCCCTGGGCATCCTGCTGTTCCAGGACATGGCCATGGTGCCCATGATCGCCCTGGTTCCCCTCCTGTCCGGACTCCGGGCCGCGTCGCCGGCGGCCATCCTGGTCCGTTTCCTGGGGGGCGGCGCGGCCATGGCCGCGGTGTTCGTCGCGGCCCGCTTTCTCATGCCCCGCCTTCTCCACCTCATCGTCGCCACGCGCATCCGGGAGGTCTTCCTCCTGGCTTCCCTGGTCGTCTGCCTGGGCATGGCCTGGTTGACGTCCTCGCTTGGGCTGTCCCTGGCCCTGGGCGCGTTCCTGGCCGGAGTGATCATCTCCGAATCCCCCTACAGCCACCAGGTCGTCTCCGACATCCTTCCCTTCAAGGACGTGTTCAACAGCCTGTTCTTCATCTCCATCGGGATGATGCTCAGCACCCCGATCGTCTGGCGCTTCCGGCTGACCATCGCCGTGATTCTCGCCTCGGTCCTGGTTTTAAAGGCGGTCATCGTCACCCTGACGGTCCGCCTGCTCCGTCGCGGTCCGCGGGTGGCTCTCCTCACGGGCCTGGCCCTGGCCCAGGTCGGCGAGTTCTCCTTCGTCCTGGCCGGCGTCGGACGTGCCAACGGCCTCCTCACGGGCGAC
>Ga0209254_10002801_pt1 | contig 15912 bp, 10 predicted proteins | sample FrelakmetDIP11DI_FD_187148 | JGI IMG/M metagenome (GOLD analysis project Ga0209254, IMG submission 187148) | Freshwater lake sediment microbial communities from the University of Notre Dame, USA, for methane emissions studies - DIP11 DI (SPAdes)... | ecosystem: Environmental > Aquatic >... | reverse complement strand
AGGGAATATGACTTTCATGAACTGTGCAGGATTAATTTTATGACGTGCACTGCTCTTTTCCGGCGGGAAGCGTTTGACGGGGTTGGAGGCTATAATGAGAACATGCGACAAGGGTATGAAGATTGGGATTTCTGGATCGGGTGCGGCGAAAAAGGTTTTTACGGGCAGCATATTCCTGAACCATTATTTTTGGAGCGGATAAAAGATAGTAGTATGTATAGCACATCCTCTCAGCATGATAAGGGCCTGAAAGCGCAAATTATTCTGAATCACCCATCGCTGTTTGCGCAATCACAAATGCTTTGGGCGCAGGGCGTGATAGCAAACAATCATGATATTCTAAGCCTGCCTGATATCCACGGCATTATTCCGGAATTTTATGATCCACCGGATACTATGCCCGCATCGTTTGCAAAACCTCTGAGTGATTCAATGAAAAAGGATATGCTTACAGCAATGCAGTTTTTTCAGGAAGGTAATCTGCAAGAGGCGGAGAATTTTTTTAGAAACATATTGCGAGACAATCCGGATTCCGATAGAGTGAACTACGAACTGGCAAATGTATTCTATGATAGAGGACAGTTTTTTGAAGCTATCGCATACTATCAGAAGACCCTGCAGCTTAATCCGGGACTTATCGGAGTATATAATGATTTAGGGCTTGCGTATCAGGATGCCGGGTTAGTGGACGATGCGGTGAAGTCTTACCTGAAGGCGTTACTCCTTGCTCCTCAATTTACCGATGCATACTTTAATCTGGGGCTTGCGTATGAAGAGAAGGGGCACTTTGATGAAGTTATTAAATGTTATCAGAAAGTAATTGAAGCGAATCCAAATAGTGAAGACGCACTCATTAATATGGGGAATATCTATCTGAGAAAGAGAAATTTTGATGAAGCTATCACCTCTTATGAGAAGGCGCTGCTGCTTAACCCGAATATTGCAGAGGCACATAATAATCTCGGTTATGCCCTTCTGGAGAAAAAGCGGTATGAAGATTCAATGATATGCTTTAAACAGGCTATAGAACTCAGTCCCAACGTTGCCGATACCTATTTTAATTTGGGAAATGCCAATAAAGAACTGCATATTTTTGATGAGGCAATTACACACTATAATCATGCACTTGCAATCAATCCGAACAGTCCTGAAATATATCTGAACATAGGCTATATTTACGATTATATCGGCCAAAATGAAGACGCTGTCACAATGTTTGATAAAGCGCTTGCAATAAATCCTGACTTTTTTGCGGCCCGATTTGCACGATGCATGGCGCAGCTTCAAGCCGTATATACCGATCAGCAGAGCATTCAGATTGCGCGCGGCCGCTACCAGAAAGAACTTGCGAATGTAAGAAATTCACTATCATTGGAAACTCCGCAGAATATTGAAAAGGCGGCCAGTGCAATCGGCAGTGGTCAGCCATTTCTCTTGGCGTACCAGGGGTTGGACGATTGTGAATTACAGAAAGACTATGGCAATTTATTATGCAACATAATGTCCCTCAAATACCCTCAGTTTGCAGTCCGGCCTCCAATGCCTTCCCGTATGGTAAATGAACCGATACGCGTTGGTATTGTATCAGGCTATTTTTATGCGCACTCAAACTGGAAAATTCCCATAAAGGGATGGGTTGAGAACATTAATAAAAAGAGGTTCAGCCTTTACGGATATTATACCGGGGAGAAGAATGATCAGGAGACTCAAAGGTCGAGAGGATATTTCACAAAATTTATTGACGATGACCATTCTTTTGAGGATCTTTGTCACATTATACGGAATGATAAACTTCATGTTCTCATTTTTCCGGAAATCGGCATGGACCCTACGACTGTGAGGCTTGGAACACTGAGACTTGCCCCGGTGCAGTGCGCATCATGGGGACATCCCGACACATCAGGGCTGCCGACTATGGATTATTATCTCAGCAGTGACCTCATGGAACCAGTGAATGCCGAGAACTATTATACTGAGCAGTTGATTCGACTGCCTCATCTGTCGGTTTATTATACGCCGCTGGAAGCGCCGATTATTTCTGTAAAAAGAGAAAGTTTTAATCTGCATCCTTCATCTGTTCTCTATTTCTGCAGTCAATCGTTGTCCAAGTATCTTCCTTTCTATGATGAAGTTTTTCCGAGAATAGCCAATGAGAATGGAGAATGTCAGTTTGTGTTTATATCAGACAGAAACACTATTATTACAGAACAGTTTCGGTCTCGTCTTAACGCCGCATTTAGCAAATTCAACTTAGATGCAGACAAGTATTTAATTTTTTTGCCGCGACTTGACCAAGCGCATTATTATGCGCTTAACGGTTTATGTGATGTGTATTTGGACAGTATTGGATGGACAGGATGTAACTCAACATTAGAGGCTATTGCCTGCAATTTGCCTGTTGTGACACTGCCAGGAGAATTAATGCGGGGACGTCATAGTTTTGCCATTCTTACTATGATGGGAGTAACAGAGACCATAGCATCAACACTTGATAACTATATTGCTTTAGCGGTAAAGCTGGGAAATGATTCAGAATGGCGACAACAGATATCTGAAAAGATCGCTTCCAGGAAACATCTGATATATCGGGACGGGGTTTGCATTAAAGCTCTTGAGGATTTTCTTGAAAAGGCAGTCAACGAGAGACAACCCGGAGACGGCTGAAGCTATTTGAAGCTCTGTTCCTCACCGGGAAAGACGCCTTTCTCCACTTCTTCTCTGTAACGGTTGATTGCTTTCAGCGCTTCATCTTTCAGGTCCACATACCGCTTTGCGAATTTCGGGAGAAACCGGTCGAACAATCCGATGACGTCGTGCAGTACGAGCACCTGGCCGTCGCAGTAAGGACCGGCGCCGATTCCGATGGTGGGGATCGAGAGTTTCTCTGTGATCTTTTTCGCGAGGCCCATCGGTATCGCTTCGAGCAGCAGGGAGAACGCGCCTGCATCCTCGGCGATGCGGGCTTCATCCAGCAACCGCTGCGCAGACGCTTCCGTCTTGCCTTGCACCTTATAGCCGCCCATCCTGTGGATGGATTGGGGGGTCAGGCCGATATGGGCCATGACCGGAATATCCGACCTCGTCATCGCCCGTATCTGTTCAGCAACCTCGGCCCCGCCTTCGATCTTCACGGCAGTTGCCCCTGCTTCCTTGAGAAATCGGCCTGCGTTCCGGACCGCGTCCTCAACGCTTGCCTGATATGACATGAAGGGGAGGTCCCCGACGACCAGTGCGTTGGAGACCGCGCGGGAGACGATCCTTGTATGGTAAATCATTTCGTCCATCGTTACAGGCAATGTATTTTCGAGCCCCTGCACCACCATGCCCAATGAATCACCGACGATAATCGCGTCGATTCCCGCTTCGTCAACGATCTTCGCAAACGGGAAATCATAGGCGGTCAGCATGGTGATTTTTTTATGTTCGGTTTTTTTCCTGAGGAAATCCTGGATCGTTATTTTTGGCATGGTTTATTTTAGCACAAAAAGGATTCGATGATGGTAGCCGCATACGTTAGTTTGCGTTGTATACGCGCAGGCTGAAGCCTGCGGCTACGATTGTCGGATTTTATTTCCCTAACGGCAATCGAACGGTAAACGTCGTGCCCTTGTCGCTGCTCTCGACAGAGACGTTTCCTCCGTGGGAGACAATGATCTTTTGGACGATAGCGAGACCGAGACCTGTCCCTTTCTCTTTTGTCGTGAAAAAAGGGAGGAAGATTTTGTTTTTCACATCGTCCGATATGCCGTGCCCCGTGTCGGAAATGGAGATATCGAGAAATCCCTGCGTTCCCCTGGAAGGAGAAGATTTCACCGTCAGGCTCCCTCCCCGGGGCATGGACTCGGCAGCGTTCTGCAGGAGGTTTATGAATGCCTGTCGAAGAAATACCTCATCCCCTCTTACCGAAAATGATCCGTCGACGGCAACCACTGCAGTGATGTCGTTTCTTTCATCCGTAACCGATGCGACGCACTGATCGATTATCGCCTTAATGGTTAGTGCTGAGAGCGTGAGTTCGGCAGGCTTTGCAAACGAGAGAAAGTCCGAGATGATCCTGTCCATGACGGCAATCTCTTTTGCTATCGCTTCAACCGGGGGCTGCAGACTGCTCTCCGCCTTTTTTGACAGGAGCTTGGTATACCCGGCTATCACCGCCATCGGATTCCGCAACTCATGCGCGATTCCCGCTGAAATTTCTCCGAGACTCGAGAGTTTGTCCCTCAATGCCATCTGGGATTCGATTGCCTTCAGATGGGTAAGGTCCGTAAAAACGAGCAGCTGTCCTATTGTAGACCCTGTCCCGTCTTTCAGGGGGGTAATGGCAAGGCCCAGCCATATCCTCCTGCCGGACGGCGTTGTATAGGCTATTTCACCCCGTTCAATGAGTTCCTTCCTGCTGAGATAGTCTGTAATCGGTTTTTCCAGCACCTCGCTCTGATGTTTTCCGGCGGTTGTTTCTCTTTCGAGTTCGAGGATCCGCTCGGCGGCAAGATTCAGTTTCGTGATTCTCATTTCCTCGTCAAAACTGATCACGCCGCTCGGAACGCTCTGAAGGATATTTTCATTATACCCCTCGATTGCCGTCGCCCTGTCCTCCGCCTTTTTTCTGAGTACCTCAAGCTCTCTCTCTTTTTCCTTAAGCTGCGATACGAGATCGTGAAACGTATCGACAACAAAACCGACCTGCGACGCGTCTTTTTCTTTAAGGCTCTTTTTCTTCCTGTAAAATCGTATCGTCAGCCGGATGAGATAGAGGGAGATGATAATCGTTATGAGAAGTATCGATGAAACTAACAGTATCTCTGTATTCACGTGATCCTATCTATGGAAATACCAGTAAAAAATTTCCTGCCCGAAGAAAAGAGTAATGAGCGCTCCGAGGGTGAGAAAAGGGCCGAAAGGGATCTTTGTCTTTCTCCCTTTCCCTTTGAAAACCATGAGGAACAGACCTGCTGCGGCCCCGGTGAAGCTGCCGAGGAACGTAGTCAGCAGCACCGATTTCCAGCCCATCAGGGAGCCGACCATTGCCATCATTTTGATGTCCCCGCCTCCCATCCCGCCTTTACTGAGCACCGCTATCGCATAGAAAAGTCCGCCGCCTGCGAGAAGTCCCGCCAGAGAAGACGTAAAGCCGAGCAGGGAATATCTCATAAACGGGTCGGGCATGAGGAATGATCCGGCGATGAAACCCGCAAGCGTACCCGGCAGCGTAATCCTGTCGGGTATGATCTGAAAATCGAGGTCTATGAACGTGATCACGATCAAGGCTGAACAGAAGAAAAAATAGACGACGGTATGCCATTCGGGTCCGAATCTCCAGAAGGTCAGTACATAGAGGAGTCCGTTCAAGGCTTCAACCAGAGGGTATCTCAGGGAAATGCCCGCCTTGCAACCCCTGCATCTGCCGCCGAGCAGTATATAGCTTATTATTGGAACATTGTCATAAGCCCTGATCGGGGTATTGCAGGAGGGACATCTTGATGAAGGGCTGATGACCGACAGATCTCTCGGAAGCCGGTATATGCAAACGTTGAGAAACGACCCGATAACAGAGCCGAAAACGAATACGGTTATGAAGAAAAAGATATTCATTTCTATTCACAGAGAGGGAAAGGAAATAATCCGTTCGCTCATTCTCGGTCGTTCCTCCCTGCGAGGTACCCGCCTTCGGCGGCTAAACCCGCTCACGGATCATTTCCTTTCCCGGTTCGGAATCAGAGACAGGAAATAATACATAAACTCGCTCAAGGGTTGTTTTCTTCCCATAGCGACGCAAACAGTTATCTCTCAATCCTGCTTATCTCCGACGCCTTCTTTTTGATCGATTCAATCTCGCTATTGAGGCGCTCGATTTCTTGCATGGCATCCGCTATGATGCTGTCTTTCAGGATATTGCGTTCAGGACCGGTCTTCATCTCATTCACCCTTTGGCCGATGGTTTTCAGCAATGCATCTCTTTCCTTTTCCATCTCCTCCGAGCGGTAGAGCAGTTTGAAGACGGAAAGCTCTACCTTTATCCTGTCTGAAAACATCGAGGAAAACCACTTCAGTTTTTCGACGCCGCCCTCAAAATTATTCTTTAATCGTTTTAACATGCCATTCCTCAGCCGGTCTTGAAGAGTTCAATCTTTCCTTTCCAGAAACCCTCGAGGGTTTTCCTCAGCAGAGGATATTTCTTCAGGTCGGAATCGCCGTCGATCAGGTCGAAAGCCTCTCTCCTCGCCTGATTGAGGAGCGGCGCGTCTCTGACGATGTTCGCTATCCTGAGGTCGGGCATTCCCGACTGGCGCGTCCCGAAAAATTCACCCGGCCCCCTGATATCCAGGTCCTCCTCGGCGATTCTGAAACCGTCACTGCTTTGTACCATTATAGCAAGTCTTCGCCGCGATTCCTCGCTGTAAGGTCTGTATGCGAGCAGGATACAGGAGGAATTGTGTGATCCTCTGCCGATCCTTCCCCTCAACTGGTGGAGTTGCGAGAGACCGAACCTCTCGGCATGTATTATAATCATAAGCGTTGCATTTGGGACATCCACGCCGACCTCGATCACGGTCGTGCTGACCAGGATATCGGTCCCGCCTGCCTTGAAAGACGCCATGATCTGCTCCCGTTCCGGCGGCTTCATCCTGCCGTGGATAAGCCCGATCCTGAATTCAGGGAAAACCTTTTCAAAGGCCTCTTTGCCGACGACCGCCGATCTGAGGTCTGCTTTTTCAGACTCTTCAATAACAGGATACACAACATATACCTGTCTTCCTTTCCCCACCTCTTCCCTGATCATCCCATAGATGGCGTCTTTTTGCTGCGGGCTGACGAGAAGGGTTTTTACCGGCTGCCTGTCAGGAGGGAGTTCGTCGATAACAGAATAGTCGAGGTCGCCGTAAAGGGTCAGGGCGAGCGTTCTGGGAATTGGGGTAGCTGTCATGACGAGGACATCGGGATTGACCGCCTTTTTTTTCAGCAGCGCCCTCTGCATAACGCCGAATCTGTGCTGCTCATCGACGACCGCGAGCCCGAGGTTTTTGAATATGACCCCTTCCTGGATGAGCGCATGGGTTCCGACAACGATATCGATCCCGCCTGAGGCGATCATATCGAGCGGCCTGTCTTTACTGCTCCCCGTGAGGAGGCATGCCTTCAGTCCCAGGGCTTCCACGAGTGTATGGATATTGACATAGTGCTGCCCTGCGAGGATCTCCGTCGGCGCCATAATGGCGCTCTGGTAGCCGCATTCCACGGCAACCATCATCGCCATCAATGCAACCACCGTTTTTCCGCAGCCGACATCCCCCTGTATGAGCCTGTTCATGGGGGAGGGTTTTTTCATGTCGCTGTATATCTCATCGAATACCCTTTTCTGCGCTTCAGTCAGCCGGAACGGGAGCAGGGCGAGAAGGTTTTTCAGGAGCTTTTCATCGGGGCGGAACATGATGCCTTTCTCGACAGTGCTTCCTTTTTTCAGAACGGCGAGGCCGAGTTCGAGCATAAAAAGCTCTTCAAAAGAAAGCCGTTTGTGAAAAAAGCTTGCCCCTCTGTTCAGAATATCGGTGTCAGCCTGGGTATCGGGGAAGTGGATCTGGGACAGGCTTTGCTGCAGTCCCGGCAGGGCATTCCTCTTCAGTATTTCCAAGGGCATCGTATCGTCGATTTCATTGACGTGCCCGGTTACGACATTGAACATGATTGAGCGCATCTGCCGCACGCTGAGTCCGCTCGTCACCCTGTATACCGGTACGATCCTGTTGGTATGGATTAAGGCGTCGTCATCGTCGCTCATGATTTCGTATTCGGGATTGTCCATCTCAACTCCGCTGCCCCGGTAGTGGTTCTTTTTGACCGTTCCGCACAGAAGGACTTCCTGCCCTGGCTTGAAATTTTTTTTCAGGAAAGGCTGGTTGAACCATTTGCATTTCAGCAGGCCGCTTCCGTCGCTGACGGTGAGTTCGAATAGTTTCAGATTTCTGCCCGGAAGTCTTATGACGTCGGCAGCAATCACCTTGCCGGATACCGTCTCAATAGTTCCGGGCGTGAGATCGCTTATCTTGCTGATGGTGCTGCGGTTTTCGTAGCGACACGGAAGATAGTATAAGGCGTCTTTCACTGAGGTGATGCCGAGGCGGTTCAGCAATCCTGCCCTGTGCGGGCCTACGCCCTTTATATACTGGATCTGAAAATCGGAAAGATCCTTAACCATCAGAAGAAGGCGGAGAGAAAGTCCTGTCTGCTTCTTCTATACGCATTTTGGAGTATTCGGTGTCGCTCAGGATGTCGATATCCCAGCCGGTGAGTTTCATCGCGAGCCTGACATTCTGGCCTCTCTTCCCTATGGCGAGGGAGAGCTGCTGGTCGTTGACGACCACCATCGCCGTCTTTGTATCTTCATTGATGCCGATCCGGTCGACAGATGCAGGGCTCAGCGCCCTCGCAACCAGTTGTCTGGGATCGTCGGTCCACGGGATAATATCGATCCTCTCCCCCCTGAGTTCTCGCACGATCGACTGGACCCTCGTGCCCTTCATGCCGACACACGCGCCGACGGGGTCGATGGCGGTATTTTTCGAGAAGACCGCTATCTTTGTCCGTTCGCCGGGTTCCCTGACGATATTTCTGATCGTCACAAGGCTGTCGTTGATCTCCGGCACTTCCATCTTGAAGAGGGCTGCGACGAACTGGGCGCTCGCCCTTGTCACGATGATCACAGGACCTTTCGGGGTAATTCTTACGTCTTCGATATACGCCCTCACGGTGTCGCCTCTCTTCAGGTTTTCATTCGGCAGGGTATCCTTTATCGGGAGCACCGCTTCTGTCTTTCCGAGATTGATGAAATAGGCCCCTTTTTCTTTTCTCATGACGATCCCGCTGACGATCTGTCCTACCTTGTCTTTGAATTCGCTGTAGATAACGTCACGTTCAGCTTCGCGAACGCGCTGAAAAATTACCTGCTTTGCCGTCTGCGCTGCAATTCTGCTGAAGTCATGCAGGTCAAGGGGTATGTTTACCGTGTCTCCCTCGAACACTTCAGGCGAAATTTTCTTTGCGTCCGGGAGCGATATTTCCTCGTCTTTGTTCGTAACATTCGCAACAATATTCTTTGTTTCGAATACCGCTATGTCACATGTCTTGGGATCGATGGTGAGGTCTATGTTTGTACGCCCCCCGAACCGTTTCCGAGTGGCGGATAGCAGTGCCGAGCGCAGCGTTTCCACTAACACCTCGCGCGGTATCCCCTTTTCCCTGCTTATCTGCTCTATGACATAACAGAGTTCTTTTGCCACTATAGTTCGATCTCCAGTCTCGCTTTTGTTATTTTGTCAAAAGGGATCCCGACAGTACGGTCATTTACGAGCAGCATTATGGAACCGTTCGTTATTTCACCAATCCTTCCAACAATAAAATTCTGGTTTTCGATTTTTTCCATTGTCACAATGCGTGCGAGTTTTCCCTTATTTTTCTCAAAATCCTTCAGGCTTTTTAACGGCCTGTCGAGGCCCGGGGAGGAAACTTCAAGGGTAAACCGGCCGGGGACCGGGTCTTCGACGTCCAGAACAGCCGAAAGGCTCTTGCTGAACAACTCACAGTCGCCGAGGGTGACTCCCCCCTCCTTATCAATAAAGACCCTGAGCAATAATTTCCCTTTTCCCAGGATCTCGATATCAGCAATATCAACCCCGTGTTGCTCTGCAACGCGGTCTGCTATCGCAAAAATCTTTTCTTTTATATTCCCATTCATCTGAAACGCTGATCCAGATACGTGCACAGGATAGTTATTCTCAGGGTATCACAAATCGTATCAGGCATAAATACCCTCATAAAACAAAAGAGTGGGACGACCCACTCTTAGAATTCTCATAACAGGATTATAAAAAATAGTACCAGTTTTCTTGCCGAAAAGCAAATCAGGGGATAGAGTATACCCTTCTATCCCCTGATTATCGACTATTTTACTTATGTGCTGGCGCAGGAGCTTCAGCAGGCTTCTCTGGAGCTGGCGCAGGAGCCGGAGCAGGTGTCTCTGGAGCCGGCGCAGTAGCCGGAGCAGGTGCCTCTGGTTTTGGTGTCTCAGCCGGCTTGCAACCAACGGTAAATGCCACCAATAACATTAATGATAAAACTAAAGCAATAACCTTCTTCATTAAATTCTCACCTCCTTCCATAAATACTTGTTAATCATAAAAAGATAATACAACACAACATCTTTGTCAACCTTAAATTTGAGATAGATTGTATAACGTTATCTTATAAAAATCAAGTTATTTTTTATCACCTGTCGATTGTGCCATCCCGCAACTCTCCCGTGCTACTGCACTAAGGTAAAAAAACTCTTTACTTAAAAAATATTTTTATGTTAGTATTGATCAAACTATCTCTTTTTTTACTAGATATTTGAAATCGGGCCTGTAAAAAAATGAATTAGTAAGGGGCGATTCGAGAAGTTTCGAGAATCGCCCCTTATAGTCATATTCAGAAAGGAGCATCAAGAGATGCTGATCATAGGAGAAAAGCTGAGCATCATTGCCAAAAGAGTGAGAGAAGCGATGATGAAAAAAGACAAAGGGCCCATTCAGGAGATAGCGACTTCGCAGTGGAAAGCCGGCGCAGGCATGATTGATGCCAACATCGGTCCTGCAGAGGACGGTGGTGAAGATCTCATGCAATGGATGGTTGCGGCAATACAGGAAGTTGTGCCTTTGCCCGTATGCCTCGACACTACCAATTACCATGCGGTCGAGGCAGGCCTGAAAGTACACAATAACGAATGGGGAAGGCCGCTCATCAACTCGACATCGAACGACCCCGAACGATTTTCAATGCTCGAACTCGCGGCAAAATACCATTCCCGGATCATCGGCCTCACTGTCGGCAAGGGAGGCCTTCCCGCAGATGCCGAGGAGAGGGCTTCTTTGGCAGCAGAGATCATGGCGAGGGCGGCGGAATACGGCGTCCCGCTTGAGGACCTCTACCTCGACCCCCTTGTCCTCCAGTTAGCGACTTCACAGGACCATTCTTTGAAAGTCATAAAGGCGATCAGGATGTTTCAGGAACTGAACGATCCGCCGATGAAGACAGTTGTCGGTCTCAGCAATATATCAAATGGTTGTCCGAAGCCGTTACGGCCTGTCCTGAATAATCATTTTCTTGCTCTCCTGCTGTACGAGGGTCTCACTGCTGCTATCGCTGACCCGCATGAAGTCTCACCGACAGTGAAGACGATCGATGTGATAATGGGCCGGACACTATACGCCCACTCATATCTTGAAATGTAGATAAGAACAAAGGGCAATGCGCAGAGAGTAAAGAAGAGACGTCGTACAAGACACACTGGAGGTTCCTTTACTCTCTGCGCATTGCTCAATGCAATACGCCATAAGGAGGAGAGATGGTATTCGTCCCGCCTAAAGAGACTTTTCCCGGTAAGGTGTACTCCGTACATGCAGGCATCGCCCAAAAAGAGATGGTGTTCGGAGGCGAAAATGTTCTTCCGTTTCATGCCTTTGAGGGTTCATTTCCGAACAACCCGATTGTCGCATATGAGATACAGGACGTCCCTCCCGCTGATTGGCCCGATGAGGTTCAGAAACCGTATAAGGATGTATCTCATGATCCCGCAGTATGGGCAACATTCTGTCAGACAACGATGAATGCGAGAGCGATTGCGCTCAGGCTCATCGGCACACACCCCGACAGGGAAGACCGTTCTCCGGAAGATGCAGCAAAAACCGTCACAGAGGTTCTTTCAGCAGTAGACATCCCCCTGATTATCCTTGGGAGCAATCATGCTGAAAAAGATGCAGCAGTCCTGATTGCTGCATCAGAGGCGGCAAAAGACAGAAATTGCATCATCGGAAAGGCGCAGGAGGCCAATTACAAAACAATCGCAGCTGCCGCAATAGCGAACAGCCATATGCTGATCGCTATGTCCGAGCTCGACATCAACCTCTCCAAGCAGTTGAATATCCTTATATCGCAGATGGGATTCGAAAAGGAGAAGATCATCACAGACCCTATGTGTTCGGCGCTCGGCTATGGCCTGGAATATACGTATTCGGTCATGGAGCGTATCCGGCTTGCCGCACTTGCCCAGAACGATGCGACCATGCAGCAGCCGATGCTGGGGGATGTCGGTATGTATGTCTGGAAAGTGAAGGAAACCCAGGCGGCAGAATCAGATGTCCCGCAATGGGGAGATATCAGGTCGAGAGGAATCGCGTGGGAAGCTGTCACCGCGACTGCTTTGCTCATCGCGGGGACAGAGCTTCTTATTATGAGGCATCCGGAAGCAGTTGCAGCAGTGGAGAAACTGATAGAAGAACTGACGTAAACGAACAGACAAGGGGCCGAGGGGGCAGGATTCGAGTGGTGAGCAAAAAAAATAGTATTCCTCGAACCCTTGACCCCTTGATCCCTTGAATCCTTTAATTCTTGGAGGTTCAGAATGGCGTTAACTGGCGTTGAGATTTTCAAGCTCCTACCGAAGACCAACTGCAAAAAATGCGGGTTTCCGACCTGTCTTGCCTTTGCGATGAAACTCGCCCAGAGGCAGGCTGCACTGGATGCATGCCCCGATGTTTCTGAAGAGGCGAAGCAAAAGCTGAGTGATGCGTCTGCCCCTCCGGTACGTCCGGTCGTATTCGGCGCAGGTGAAAGAGCGGTAAAAATGGGGGAGGAGACCGTGCTCTTCAGACACGACAAACGTTTTGTGAATCCCTGCGCATTTGCCCTTGAAGTGAAGGATACCCTTTCTGAAGCAGAGATACTGGTCAGGATTGAAGAAGTCCTGAACTCGGAGATCGACAGGGTCGGGCAGAAACTGAGAGTTGACGCGATTGCGCTGACGAACGACTCGAATGACGCGGGAAGGTTTGCGTCTGCTGCAAAAGTCATTGCTGAAAAAGCGCCCGAGGTGCCTGTTGTTCTCTGTACGGAAGATCTCCAGGCTGCGGAGTCCGCGCTGAAACTGCTGGCTGAGAAGAAACCGATACTCTTCGGCGCCAATCCCGGAAATTATCAAAATATGGCTGCACTTGCGAAATCATATAAGGTGACGCTTGGTGTTTCCGCAGACGGCCCCGATGCGCTTTCAGATCTTACGGAGAAGATCAAGACGCTCGGTGTAGAAGACATGCTCATCGATTCCAGGGCGCGGAAAGCAAAAGAGATCCTGGAGCATAATACGCTCATACGGCGCGCGGCGGTCAAAAAGAACTTCAAACCACTCGGGTACCCGGTCATCACATTTGCCCGGCGTGAAGACAGCCTTCTTGAAACGCTCGTTGCGTCTGTGGGGGTCGCGAAATACTCATCAATAATAGTGCTGAGCAGTATCGAGAGGTGGAAAAACCTTGCCCTGTTCACCTTACGGCAGAATATCTACACCGATCCGCAGGTGCCCATGCAGGTTGAGCAGAAAGTCTACGCTATCGGCGACGCGAACTCCGCATCGCCCTTGTTCATCACCACGAACTTTTCATTGACCTATTTTATCGTCTCCGGCGAAGTCGAAAACAGCAGGGTGCCGAGTTACCTTGCCGTCATGGACTGTGAAGGCCTTTCTGTGCTGACTGCCTGGGCTGCAGGGAAATTCACCGCATCAAAGATCGCGCAGTTTTTAAAGGAGAGCGGAGTGGAGAACAGCATCAAACACAGGGAACTCATCATCCCGGGGTATGTGGCGATATTGAGCGGAGCGATAGAAGATAAACTCGATGGATGGAAGGTGACCGTGGGTCCGAGAGAGGCGAACGGAATCCCTGCGTTTTTGAAATCGAGAACAACGTAATTAAGACAGCAGGTAGTAGGTAGCATGTAGTAGATAGCATGTAGTAGATAGGGGTATCCTACCTACTGCCTACAATCTACTACCTACTATCACCTGAGAGATGAGGAGGGCGGATGTCTAAATTAATAGCCTCGGCAGCCATCAGGGGAGCACATCACCTTGTCCGGCAGGCTGAGGAGATGCTTGCAAAGACTATTGCCGAAAAGGGCGGGCACACACCATTTGAATTCCCCGATACTGCATATTATCTTCCTATGATCTACGCGATAACAGGGTTTCCAGTAAAGACGTTGTCGGATATGAATGTTGCGCTTGGAATGGCGAAGGAACAACTTCATCCGGAGCCTGAAGAACACCTATGGAAGCCTTATCTGGGTGAAGCGCTCGATTCGGGTATGGCCTCGCTTTTTGCTGAGGAGATTATAATGGCGCTGCGTTACATCCAGGGGCTTGAGCCTGCGGTCGATCCTGAAACCGGTTACGTCTACCACGGTTTTGTATCAGATACCATTCAGAGGAACTTGGGTATACAGCTTGTGGATGGCACCATGCCTGGGTTTGCCGCGATTATCGGGGCAGCCCCTGACGATGATACTGCGGTTGCGATCGTCCGCGAACTCCAGGAAAAGAATATCCTCATTTTCCTTTCAGGCCATTCGAACGGTAACAGTGTCACCAGACAGCTCCTGAGAAAAGGGGTTGAACTTGGGCTGGAAACAAGGATTATCCCCGTAGGACCTGAAACCGAACACACCATATATCCGCTCAACTGGTCGGTAAGGGCATCGCTGATTTACGGCGGCAGGAAGCCGGGGGATTTCAAGGCGCATCTCAAATACACAAAAGACAGAGTGTTTGCCTTTGCCCTGGTGCTGGGTGGTCTCGATGATATTATCTGGACGACCGGCGCCGGAGCCATCAATATGGGGTATCCGGCGATCTGTGATACTGACGTTCCGGTCATCCATCCTTCCGGTGTGTGTATCTATGAAGAGGTTGAAAAAGAGTTTGACCATAATAAGATTGTCCAGAAAGCTATCGAAGTGAGGGGGCTGAAGATTATCGTCGAGAAGCCTCCCATCCCCGTTTCCTACGGACCGGCATTCGAAGGAGAGAGAATTCGAAAAGAGGACATGTTTATAGAGTTCGGCGGGGCACGCACTCCTTCATTCGAGTGGGTAAGAATGAGGGAGATGGAGGAGATAGAAGACGGGAAGATAACGGTTGTCGGCAATGATTGGAACAAACGATATGAGGAGGGCGGCAAGATGCCTCTCGCCCTTGTGATAGATGTTGCGGGAAGAAAGATGCAGAAGGATTTCGAATCCGTCATAGAGAGGAAGGTCCATCACAATCTCAACGAGGCGCAGGGCGTCTGGCACATGGGACAGCGCGATATCAACTGGATGAGGATCAGCAACAACGCCAAAAAAGACGGTTTTACCCTGGAACATCTCGGCGTCATCCAGGCGGCCATGACACATGCGAGGTTCAGGTCGATTGTTGATAAGGTCCAGGTGACGCTTTATACCGATGAAAAGGACGTGCTGGACCTGCAGGAGGAGGCGAGGGCGGCGTACCGGGAGCGCGATCGGAGACTGGGAGGGCTGGTCGACGATGCCGTTGATACGTTTTACTCCTGTCTTCTCTGTCAATCGTTTGCACCGAGTCACGTATGCGTCATCAGTCCTGAACGTCTCGGTCTCTGCGGGGCATACAACTGGCTCGACTGCAAGGCGGCCTTTGAGATAGATCCGACAGGCGGAAATCAGCCCATACAAAAGGGAGACCTTATCGATGCAAAATATGGGAGATATACCGGTATCGATGAATATCTCAAAAAGGCATCGGGCGGTGCATTAGAGACCTTGAATCTCTATACGATCATGGAGAATCCCATGACCTCATGCGGCTGCTTCGAGTGCATCGTAGCGATTGTTCCCGAGGCGAACGGCGTTATGATCGTGCAGAGGGGGCATACCGCCATGACGCCGGTCGGCATGAAATTTTCGACCTTGGCCGGCACCGTGGGAGGAGGTACCCAAAATCCCGGGTTTATGGGTATAGGCAGGAATTTTATCGTCAGCAAGAAATTTCTCTCAGGCGACGGCGGGATAAAACGGATCGTCTGGATG
>Ga0209254_10002800_pt1 | contig 15912 bp, 13 predicted proteins | sample FrelakmetDIP11DI_FD_187148 | JGI IMG/M metagenome (GOLD analysis project Ga0209254, IMG submission 187148) | Freshwater lake sediment microbial communities from the University of Notre Dame, USA, for methane emissions studies - DIP11 DI (SPAdes)... | ecosystem: Environmental > Aquatic >... | reverse complement strand
TACATGGAGCGCGAGTTCGAGGAAGACGGCACCCCCTGGTCCGCCATCGCCCGCCACATGCTCGGCCTGCGCCACGGCCTGCGCGGCGCCCGGCGCTGGCGCCAAGTCTGGAGCGACCACCATTTGAAGCCACTGCCAGCCCGCGAAGTGTGGGCCAAGGCGCGGGAATCGGCTCGGGACCAGTTTTGAGGCCAGATTTCTCGTGAAAAGCGGTTTACCCATCGTCCAACGGTCTTTACTAGCTATTGAATCAGGAGTTTATCGATCTCGCCACGGCTCCGGGACACCGGCGTTTTCCGATCGTCCTGCGTGCACTGCATAGCGCATACTTGAGTTCTGGAAAGGGAAGTGAAAAATGGGCAAGAACCGGCTGGAGATGTTCAGCGATGGCGTGATCGCCATCATCATCACCATCATGGTGCTGGAGCTCAAGGGGCCGAGTCAATTCGACCTGGCGTCCCTGCAGCCGCTGGTTCCGAAACTGCTGAGCTACCTGCTGAGCTTCGTCACGGTTGCGATCTTCTGGAGCAATCACCACCATCTTCTGCACGCCGTTCACCATGTGAACGGCGCGATTCTGTGGGCCAACATGCATTGGCTGTTCTGGTTGTCGCTGATTCCGGCCGTGACCGCCTGGATGGGGGAGCATCAGTTTCACCGGGTCCCGGTTGCCACGTATGGGTGCGTGGTGCTGATGACCGGCATCGCCTACCGCATGCTGGTGCGGGTGCTGGTGACCTACCAAGGAGAGGACTCGGACCTGGCCAGAACGACGCGAAACGACTGGAAAACAAAGCTTTCACTGGTGGCCTACGCGCTGGCGATACCCCTGGCCTTTGTTGCCGAGTGGCTCACCATCGTGATCTTTTTCGCGGTATCGGTGGCCTGGCTCTTGCCCGACAAACGCCTGGAGCTGATTGCCAAAGAGTAGGGCGCCTTGCCCGTTGAAGCGTATCAGACCGCCGCTTCCAGCCCGTTGCGGAAATGCTCGGTCATGCGCAGGCTGGCAGCCTTTGGATTGCGGGCTTCGAGCGCGGTCATGACCGCACGATGCTCGGTCAGCGATTCCTCGATGCGACCGGCCTTGAACAACGAGTTGTGGCGGTTCAGCTTCATGACCTTGCGCAGGTCGGCCACCATCTGGTTGCGCCAGCGGTTGTCGGCGATTGTCAGTAGGCGCATGTGGAAGCGCTCGTTGAGTGTGAAGAAACGGTCACGGTCGCTGGCGGCGGCTTCAAGTTCCAGATGCAGTGCCCTGAGTTCGTCCATTTCGGCGTCAGTGGCGACCTGCGCCACAACGCCTGCTGCGTCGGACTCGAGCAGGCTGAGCAGGTGGTAGACGTCCGTGAGGTCTTTTTCCGAGACTTCGGTCACATAGGCACCGCGTCGCACCTTCATGGTCACCAGCCCCTCGGCTGCCAGCACTTTCAGCGCTTCGCGCAAGGGCGTGCGGCTGATGCCGTATTCTTCGGCCAGCTTGAGTTCGTCAATCCAGCTGCCGGGCTCCAGCTCACGCTTGAAGATGCGCTGCCGCAGCAGTTCGGCGACTTCTTCATAAAGGGCACGGGGCGCAAGGGAGAGGGCGGACATAGGTGTTCAGGTCAGTCCAGATTGTAAGGCGGGCGGAATATTTTGCATCAATAATTATAAATGATGTAAACTTCCAACGAATTGCCGACTCCGCCAGCCCGGCCACAGGCGTGGTGGATCTGACCCTGCAGAAAGCTGTTCCGCCATGAGCTCAAACGACCCCGAATTCGCACCTGTCAGCCTCGAGGCCTGGGCCAAAGCCGCTGCGAAATCCGCCCCCGGTGGGCAGATCGATGCCCTGAACTGGGTCACGCCAGACGGCATTGTCGTCAAGCCGCTGTACACCGCCGAGGACACGCGCAACCTGCCATACGCCAATACGCTGCCGGGCTTCGAGCCCTTCTTGCGCGGACCGCAGGCCACGATGTACGCCGTTCGCCCCTGGACGATCCGCCAGTACGCAGGCTTTTCGACAGCAGAAGAATCCAACGCTTTCTACCGCAAGGCGCTGGCCGCCGGCGGCCAGGGCGTATCGGTGGCGTTCGATCTGGCCACGCACCGGGGCTATGACAGCGACCACCCCCGCGTGACCGGCGACGTGGGCAAGGCCGGCGTGGCGATCGATTCGGTCGAGGACATGAAGGTGCTGTTCAACCAGATTCCACTGGACAAGGTGAGCGTCTCCATGACCATGAACGGCGCCGTGCTGCCGGTGCTGGCGGGCTACGTGGTGGCGGCCGAAGAACAGGGTGTCGGCCAGGACCTGCTCAGCGGGACGATCCAGAACGACATCCTCAAGGAGTTCATGGTTCGCAACACCTATATTTACCCGCCCGAGCCGAGCATGCGCATCATCGGCGACATCATCGAGTACACGGCGAAGCACATGCCGAAGTTCAATTCGATCAGCATCTCGGGCTATCACATGCAGGAAGCTGGCGCCAACCAGGCGCTGGAGCTGGCGTTCACGTTGGCCGATGGCAAGGAGTATGTGAAGACGGCGATCGCCAAGGGCATGGACGTGGACGGCTTTGCCGGTCGCCTTTCATTCTTCTGGGCCATTGGCATGAATTTCTATCTGGAGATCGCCAAGATGCGCGCGGCCCGCCTCCTCTGGTGCCGAATCATGAAGGGTTTCGACGCAAAGAGCCCCAAGAGCCTGATGCTGCGCACCCATTGCCAGACCAGCGGCTGGAGCCTGACCGAGCAGGACCCCTACAACAACGTCGTGCGCACCACCATCGAAGCCATGGCCGCCGTGTTTGGCGGTACGCAGAGCCTGCACACCAACGCACTCGACGAAGCCATCGCTCTGCCGACAGAGTTCAGCTCGCGCATTGCCCGCAACACCCAGCTCATCATTCAGGAAGAGGCCCACATCACCAACGTGGTCGACCCTTGGGCCGGCAGTTACATGATGGAAAAACTGACCCAGGACATGGCGGATGCCGCCTGGGCCATCATTGAGGAAGTCGAGGCCATGGGTGGCATGACCAGGGCTGTGGACAGCGGCTGGGCCAAGCTGAAGATCGAGGCGGCGGCGGCCGAGAAGCAGGCGCGCATCGACTCCGGCCGTGACGTGATCGTCGGCGTCAACAAGTACAAGCTCAAGACCGAAGACGCGATTGAGTCCCGCGATATCGACAATGTGGCCGTGCGCGACGGGCAGATTCAGAGGCTGAAAGCGATCAAGGCAAGCCGTGATTCTTTGAGGGTGCAGGCCGCGCTGGACGCGCTGACGGCCGCGGCGGAAAAGGGCGACGGCAACCTCCTGGACCTGACGATCCAGGCGATGCGCCTGCGTGCCACGGTGGGCGAAGTCAGCGACGCGCTTGAGAAGGTTTACGGGCGCCACCGCGCCGATACGCAAAAGGTGACCGGTGTGTACGCTGCTGCTTATGACTCCGCCGAGGGCTGGGACCAGCTCAAGCAAGAGATTGCCGACTTCGCCCAGGCGCAGGGCCGCCGCCCGCGCGTGATGATTTCAAAGCTGGGCCAGGACGGCCACGACCGCGGCGCCAAGGTGGTCGCCACCGCCTTCGCCGACCTGGGCTTCGACGTGGACATGGGCCCGCTGTTCCAGACGCCTGAGGAATGTGCGCGCCAAGCCATCGAAAACGACGTGCATGCCGTGGGCGTGTCCACCCTGGCCGCCGGCCACAAGACACTGGTGCCGGCCATCATCGCCGAGTTGAAGAAGCAGGGCGCCGAAGACATCATCGTCTTCGTCGGCGGCGTGATTCCGCGCCAGGACTACGAAATGTTGTACGAGGCCGGCGTCAAGGGCATCTACGGCCCCGGCACCCCGATCCCGGCCAGCGCCAAGGACGTGCTGGAGCAGATCAAGAAGGCGGCCAAATGATCACCCCCGAGGCGCTGTTCGCCTCCCCTGCGAGGGGGCGACACCAGCGGACCGGCGACGCCGGTTCCGCGGTGTTCCTGGGTTTGTGACGTTGGCGCTCATCTACCTCCCACGTTGCACGCATGACAGGCGAGACCGCTAAACAGGGCATGTCCTTGCTGGACGGCGTTTTGAAGGGCACCCCGGCCCAACAGCGCCGTGCCATCGCCAAGGCCATCACGCTGCTCGAGTCCACCCGTGCCGACCACCGCTCGCGGGCCGATGAATTGCTGACGGCGTTGCTGCCGCATACCGGCAATTCCATGCGCCTGGGCATCAGCGGTGTGCCGGGTGTGGGCAAGTCCACGTTTATCGAAGCGCTGGGCCTGTACCTGATCGACAAGGGGCATCGGGTGGCGGTGTTGGCGGTGGATCCCTCCAGCACGGTCTCCGGCGGCTCGATCCTGGGCGACAAGACACGCATGGAGCGCCTCTCGGTCCACGAAAAAGCGTACATACGCCCCAGCCCCAGCAGTGGCACCCTCGGCGGCGTCGCCGAAAAAACCCGCGAGGCCATGCTGGTCTGCGAAGCGGCGGGCTACGACGTGGTGATTGTCGAGACCGTGGGTGTGGGCCAGAGCGAAACGGCGGTCTCAGGCATGACCGACATGTTCGTGCTCATGCAGTTGCCCAATGCCGGCGACGACCTGCAGGCCATCAAGAAGGGCGTGATGGAACTGGCCGACCTTGTTCTGATCAACAAATGCGACATCGACGCCATCGCCGCACAGCGCGCGCAGCTCCAGGTCACGTCGGCCATGCAATTGCTCGGCCTGTTCGGCAGCCATGACGAAAAGCACTGGCATCCCAAGGCGCTGCAGCTCAGCGCCTTGAGCGGGCAGGGCGTGGAGGGCTTCTGGGCGGCCGTGACTGAATTCTCCAGTTTGCAGAAAGCCGATGGCAGGATGGAAAGACGTCGCCACCAGCAGTCGCTGGCGTGGATGTGGGAGCGCATCGACGCGGGTCTCAAGCAGGCCTTCCGGCAGAACCCGCAGGTGCGCGCGTTGTTGCCCGGGCTGGAGCAGCAGGTGCGGGCAGGAACGATCGCGGCTTCCACAGCTGCACGAACTTTGTTGATGGCCAGCGTGATTCCTTCATAGCTTGCTATCTAAAACGATATAACTGGAACAATTCAAAAGAGGACCAACCATGCATGACATCCTGGAACAACTCGAAAAAAAGCGCGCCGCAGCCCGCCTGGGCGGTGGCCAGAAGCGTATCGACGCCCAGCACGCCAAGGGCAAGCTGACCGCGCGCGAACGCCTCGAAGTGCTGCTCGACGAGGGCACGTTTGAAGAGTGGGACATGTTTGTCGAGCACCGCTGTGCCGACTTTGGCATGCAGGACAATAAGATTCCCGGCGACGGCGTGGTTACCGGCTACGGCATGATCAACGGCCGCCTGGTGTTCGTGTTCAGCCAGGACTTCACGGTGTTCGGCGGCGCCCTGAGCGAAGCGCATGCCGAGAAGATCTGCAAGATCATGGACCAGGCCATGAAGGTGGGTGCACCGGTGGTCGGACTGAACGACTCGGGCGGCGCCCGCATCCAGGAAGGCGTGGCCTCGCTGGGCGGCTATGCCGACGTGTTCCAGCGCAACGTAATGGCCAGCGGCGTGGTTCCGCAGATCAGCATGATCATGGGCCCGTCAGCAGGGGGCGCGGTGTATTCACCGGCCATGACCGACTTCATTTTCATGGTCAAGGACAGCTCCTACATGTTCGTGACCGGGCCCGAAGTGGTCAAGACCGTGACGCACGAGGAAGTCACGGCCGAGGAACTGGGTGGCGCAGTGACCCACACCACCCGAAGCGGCGTGGCCGACCTGGCCTTTGAGAACGATGTGGAGGCGCTGCTGATGCTGCGCCGCCTTTACAACTACCTGCCGCTGAACAATCGCGAGAAAGCGCCGGTGCGACCCAGCGGCGACCCGTCCGGACGACTGGAGCTCAGCCTGGACACGCTGGTGCCCGACAACCCGAACAAGCCCTATGACATGAAGGAGCTGATCGTCAAGACCGTGGACGATGGCGATTTCTTCGAGTTGCAACCCGAGTACGCCAAGAACATCCTGATCGGTTTTGCCCGCATGGAGGGCCAGACCATCGGCATCGTCGCCAACCAGCCGCTGGTGCTGGCCGGGTGTCTGGACATCAAGAGCTCCATCAAGGCGGCGCGCTTCGTGCGCTTCTGCGATGCATTCAACATCCCGGTGGTCACGTTTGTGGACGTGCCCGGCTTCATGCCGGGCACATCGCAGGAGTACGGCGGCATCATCAAGCATGGTGCCAAGCTGCTGTATGCCTACGCCGAATGCACGGTGCCGAAGATCACCGTGATCACCCGAAAGGCCTACGGCGGCGCCTATGACGTGATGGCTTCCAAGCACCTGCGCGGCGACGTGAACTTTGCCTGGCCCAACGCCGAGATCGCCGTGATGGGCGCCAAGGGCGCGGTGGAAATCATTTTCCGCGAAGACAAGGGCGACCCGGCCAAGCTGGCCGCCAAGGAAGCAGAATACAAGGCCCGCTTTGCGAACCCCTTTGTGGCAGGCGCGCGCGGCTTCATCGACGACGTGATCCTGCCGCACGAGACCCGCAAGCGCATTTGCCGCAGCCTGGTCATGCTCAAGGAAAAGAAGATTGAAAACCCGTGGCGCAAGCACGGGAACATCCCACTCTAAGGCCCGAGGAGAAGAACAACATGTTTGCCAAGATTCTCATTGCCAACCGTGGCGAGATTGCCTGCCGCGTCATCAAGACAGCCCAGAAGATGGGCATCAAGACGGTCGCGGTTTTCTCCGAAGCTGACCGGGATGCGCGCCACGTGATGCTGGCCGACGAATCCGTCTGCATCGGCCCGGCCCCTTCGAAAGACTCTTACCTGGTGATGGACAAGATCATCGCCGCCTGCAAGGAGACCGGCGCACAGGCCGTGCATCCGGGCTACGGCTTCCTGTCGGAGAACGCCGAGTTCTCGCGCCGGCTTGAAGAAGAAGGCATCATTTTCATCGGCCCCAAGCATTACTCGGTCGGGCAGATGGGCGACAAGATCGCCTCCAAGAAGCTGGCCAAGGACGCCAAGGTCAACACCATTCCGGGCTACGCGGACGCCATCGACACGGCCGAGCAGGCAGTACAGATCGCCAAGGGCATTGGCTACCCGGTGATGATCAAGGCCTCGGCCGGCGGCGGCGGCAAGGGCCTGCGCGTGGCATTTGACGACAAGGAGTGCCTTGAAGGGTTCACCTCGTGCCGCAATGAAGCGCGCACGGCGTTTGGCGACGACCGGATCCTGATCGAAAAGTATGTGCTCGAACCCCGCCATATCGAGATCCAGGTGCTGGGCGACAGCCAGGGCAACTGCATCTACCTGAACGAGCGTGAGTGCTCGATCCAGCGCCGGCACCAGAAAGTGATCGAAGAGGCGCCGTCGCCCTTTATCTCCGAGGCGACCCGCAAGGCCATGGGCGAGCAGGCCGTGGCGCTGGCCAAGGCCGTGAAGTACCAGAGCGCTGGGACGGTGGAGTTCGTGGTTGGCAGCGACCAGAGTTTCTACTTCCTTGAAATGAACACTCGGCTGCAGGTGGAGCATCCGGTGACGGAATGCATCACCGGCGTGGATCTGGTGGAACTGATGATCCGCGTGGCCGCAGGCGAGCCGCTGCCCATCACGCAGGAACAGGTGCGGCGCAACGGCTGGGCGATCGAGTGCCGCATCAACGCGGAAGACCCGTTTCGCAACTTCCTGCCCTCGACCGGCAGGCTGGTGCGCTTCCAGCCACCGATGGAAACCATGTTTCAGGCCAACACGACCGACCTGTTTGGCGTGCGGGTGGACACCGGCGTGCAGGACGGCGGCGAGATTCCGATGTATTACGACTCGATGATCGCCAAGCTCATCGTTCACGGAACCGACCGGTTGGACGCGATCGCCAAGATGCGCGAGGCGCTGAACGGCTTCGTGATCCGAGGCATCAGCAGCAACATCCCGTTTCAGGCGGCACTGCTGGCGCACCCGAAGTTCGTATCGGGCGACTTCAACACCGGGTTCATCGCCGAGCAATATGCAAAGGGGTTCCGCGCCGAAGACGTGCCGCACGACGACATCAACTTCCTGGTCGCGATGGCGGCCTTTGTGCGCCGCAAATCGCGCGAGCGCGCAGCCGGATTGACAGGGCAGTTGCCGGGTTACGGTGTCAAGGTGGGCATGGACTACACCGTTGTGGTGCTATCGGAGAATGGTCACGCGGATTACCGCTATCTGCCGGTTCACGTGGACGAGTTCACCGGCAAGGCTGGCGTTGCGGCCATTCACGTGGGAGGAAAGTCCTATGAGATCAGCAGTCCTTCACGTTTGAACGACGTGTGCATCGTGGGCACGGTGAACGGGCAACCATTCACAACCCAGATGGAACGCGGCACGCTGAAAAATCCGCTGGCCCTGCGCGTGCAGCACAACGGCACCAAGATCGAGGCACTGGTGATGTCCCCACGCATGGCCGAGTTGCACCGCCTGATGCCCTTCAAGGCGCCGCCCGACATGAGCCGCTTCGTGCTGTCGCCCATGCCCGGCTTGCTGGTGGACGTGGCCGTCCAGCCTGGCCAGAAGGTGCAGGCCGGCGAGCGCGTGGCCGTGATCGAGGCCATGAAAATGGAAAACGTGCTGTTTGCCACTGCCGACGGCGTGGTGGGCAAGGTGCTGGCAGCCAAGGGTGAAAGCCTGATGGTGGACCAGCCGATCATCGAATTCGTCTGATCCCCCTTTCATCTTTCCGGATAGAAGAACATGCAACGACCGTTCAAGGTACTGGGTATCCAGCAGATCGCCATCGGCGGACCTGACAAGAATCGACTCAGCAAGCTCTGGGTGGATTTGTTCGGCTTGCAGGTGACCGGCACCTTTCGCAGCGAGCGTGAAAACGTCGATGAAGACATCTGTTCCATCGGTAGCGGTCCCTTCAAGGTCGAGGTGGACCTGATGCAGCCACTGGATCCCGACAAGAAGCCCGCCGTGCACACTACGCCGCTCAACCACGTCGGCCTGTGGATCGACGACCTGCCTGTCGCGGTGGAGTGGCTCGCGGCACAAGGCGTGCGCTTTGCGCCCGGAGGCATTCGCAAGGGCGCGGCGGGGTTTGACATCTGTTTCGTGCATCCCAAAGCCAGTGACGAGTTGCCGATTGGTGGGGAGGGCGTACTGATTGAACTGGTGCAGGCGCCACCCGAGGTGGTCGCGGCATTCGACCGATTGGCGCAGTTCAACTGAACGGGTCAGACCCTCCCGGAGATCTGGGCGCGGTCGAAGAGAATTTGTCGGGTCCAACCCGCCTTTCTTGATTTGGGTCATAGAGGCTTCACTTTTCGGGATTACCCAGCCCCGATTTGGTGCCTTGCCGCCTTAGACTTCTCCGCACCTGTGGCGCCGCTTTCGGAGTCTTGACAGGTCAAGGAGACCGTTTTGCAGCCAACAAACATCACCCAGCCGGCCTATTTTCACAAGGTCGTCGACTGTCAGTGGGCCTGCCCGGCCCATACCCCCGTCCCCGAATACATCCGCCTGATCGGGCAGGGTCGCTACAGCGATGCCTACATGATCAACTGGGTGTCGAATGTTTTTCCCGGCGTGCTTGGGCGTACCTGTGACCGCCCTTGTGAGCCCGCCTGCCGGCGAGGCCGCGTCGAGGAAAACAATGGGGACAAGCCGGAGCCGGTCGCCATCTGCCGCCTCAAGCGTGTGGCGGCAGACAACAAGGACGAGGTCAAGTCCCGCATGCCCAAAGTGGGGCCCGCCAATGGCAAGCGCATTGCCTGCGTCGGTGCCGGACCGGCATCACTGACGGTGGCCCGCGATCTGGCACCACTGGGGTATGCCGTGACCGTGTTCGATGGCGAGGCCAAGGCGGGTGGCTTCATCCGTTCGCAGATTCCACGCTTCCGTCTGCCCGAATCGGTCATTGATGAAGAAACCGGTTACATCCTGGACCTGGGAGTTGACTTCAAGAGTGGCCAGCGCGTGGACTCCATGCAAGCCTTGCTGAAGCAAGGCTATGACGCGGTATTCGTGGGTTGCGGCGCCCCGCGCGGGCGGGACCTGGATGTTCCTGGGCGCAACGAGGCCGCTGCGCACATCCATATCGGCATCGACTGGCTTGCCTCCGTATCGTTCGGGCACATCACCAGCGTGCCACGCCGGGTCATCGTGCTGGGAGGCGGCAATACCGCCATGGACTGCTGCCGTTCCGCGCGCCGACTCGGCGGCTCCGACGTGAAAGTCATCGTTCGCAGTGGATTCGAGGAAATGAAGGCGTCGCCCTGGGAAAAGGAAGACGCGGTGCATGAGGGCATTCCCATCATCAACTTCCACGTTCCGAAGAGCTTCAATCACCAGGACGGCAAGCTTCTGGGCATGACGTTCGAGGTGGTCCGCGCGGTCTATGACGACAAGGGACGCCGCAGTCTGGTGCCCACGGGTGAACCTGACATGTATTTTGAATGCGATGCCGTTCTGGTTGCGGTGGGCCAGGAGAACTCTTTCCCCTGGATCGAGCGCGACAGTGGCATCGAGTTCGACCGCTGGGGCCTGCCGGTTCTGGGAAAAGACACCTTTCAGTCGACCGTGCCGCAGGTGTTTTTCGGCGGCGATTCGGCCTATGGCCCCAAGAACATCATTACAGCGGTCGCGCATGGGCACGAGGCGGCGGTTTCGATTGATCGATTCCTGCAAGGTGAAGCGGTGGAGGAAAGACCCGATCCAATGACCAACCTCATGTCCCAGAAAATGGGCATCCACGAGTGGAGCTACCACAACGACGTTTCCGGCGATACGCGATTCAAGGTGCCATGGGCCAAGGCCGAGACGGCGCTGGCCAGCATTCGCGTGGAGGTGGAACTGGGCTTTGATGCCGCGACCGCATTCAAGGAAGCGAGCCGATGCCTGAATTGCGACGTACAGACTGTCTTCAACCGGGACACCTGCATCGAGTGCGATGCCTGCGTGGACATCTGCCCGATGGACTGCATCACCTTTACCAGCAATGGGGAAGAAGCCGACTTGCGGACAAGGTTGAAGGCGCCATCGACGCATCTGGCACAGGACCTTTATGTTTCCGCTGAACTCAAGACCGGGCACGTGATGGTCAAGGACGAGGACGTCTGCCTGCACTGCGGCCTGTGCGCTGAGCGCTGCCCGACCGGTGCATGGGATATGCAGAAGTTCCTGCTCAACACAACTCAGGCCGGGCCGGGATGTCGCGACCGCAGCCGCAAAGCTCAATTGGAGGTCGCATGAAGCGTATTGAAGCCATCAACGATTTCGTCATCAAATTTGCCAACGTCAACGGTTCGGGCTCTGCCTCGGCCAATGAGCTTTTTGCCAAGGCCGTCATGCGCATGGGCGTGCCGGTGAGTCCGCGCAACATCTTCCCCAGCAATATCCAGGGCATGCCAACCTGGTACGAGGCCCGGGTGTGCGAGAAAGGCTACCACGGCCGGCGCGGTGGTGTCGACATGATGGTCGCCATGAACCCACAGACCTGGGATGCCGACATCGCTGAAATCGAGACCGGCGGCTACCTGTTTTACGACAGCACGCGGCCCATGCCGCCCTCCAAATTCCGCGACGACGTGCATACCATGGGCGTGCCACTGACCGAAATCGCCAACAACGCCTACACAGACCCGCGCCAGCGGCAGTTGTTCAAGAACATCATCTACGTCGGTGCGCTCTCGGTCTTGCTTGACGTGGAGGCCGAGGTGTTCGAAAAACTGTTCGGGGAGCAGTTCAAGGGCAAGGAGCGTCTGCTGGAGTCGAACATCAAGGCCTTGCACCTGGGCCGCGACTACGTCAAGCAGCACATGCAGGCACCACTGGGTATCCGCGTGCAGCGCGCCGATGCCGTCGGTGACCAGATTTTTACAGATGGCAACAGCGCGGCCGGTCTGGGTCTGGTGTACGGGGGGGCCACGGTAGCCGCCTGGTACCCGATCACGCCGTCCACCTCGATTCCCGAAGCGTTTCAGAAATATTGCGACAAGTTCCGCGTGGACCCCGCAACCGGCCAGCACAACTATGCCATCGTGCAGGCTGAGGACGAACTGGCCTCCATTGGCATGGTGGTTGGCGCTGGCTGGAATGGTGCGCGAGCCTTTACCGCCACCTCGGGACCAGGCGTGTCACTGATGACCGAGTTCATTGGCCTGGCCTATTTCGCCGAGATTCCAGTGACCATCATCAATGTGCAGCGCGGTGGACCTTCCACCGGCATGCCAACCCGCACCCAGCAGGCAGATCTGATTTCCTGCGCCTATGCCTCACACGGCGATACCAAGCATGTGTTGCTGTTCCCGCAAGACCCGCACGAGTGCTTCACCCATTCCGCTGCCGCCCTCGATCTGGCTGAGCGCCTGCAAACGCCGGTTTTTGTCATGACGGATCTCGACATCGGCATGAACCAGCGCCTGTGCAAACCGTTCGTCTGGGACGATACGAAGGAATACGACCGCGGCAAGGTCATGACCGCCGAAGAGCTCGAAGCCGGCAAGCCCTTTGGCCGATACCGTGATGTCGATGGTGACGGAATCCCATGGCGCACCCTGCCCGGAACCCATCCCAGCAGAGGCGCCTTCTTTACGCGGGGCACGTCGCGCAACCCGCAAGCCATGTATTCCGAGGCGGGGCCCGACTACATCTACAACATGGAACGGCTTCTGCGCAAGTTCATCACCGCGGCCACCTTGGTGCCGCAGCCGATTTTCCGCAAGGCCGCCGAGCCGACAAGGCTGGGGGTGATCTACTATGGCTCCACCACGCCGGCGATGCGCGAAGCCTTGGACGTACTCGATCGCAATGGCGACCACGTGGATGCCATGCGGTTGTGTGCTTTTCCGTTCCCGGACTCGGTGTCGGAGTTCATCGCGGCACACGACAAAGTGTTCGTCGCCGAACAGAACCGCGACGGCCAGATGCGCACCATGCTCATCAACGAGCTCGAGGTGAATCCGGCGAAACTGATTCGGGTGCTGCACTACGACGGCACGCCTATCACCGCACGCTTCATCATCCGTTCGATTCACGAGAGCATGGCCAAGGAGGTTGCATGACTTATATCGCCAAACCCAGGCTGCACCATCCGACCCTGCAAACCAACAAGGTTGGCTATACACGGCGCGACTATGAGGGGCGCATCTCCACCCTTTGCGCAGGATGTGGGCACGATTCGATCTCCGCGGCGATCATCCAGGCCTGCTGGGACCTCGACATCGAGCCGCACCGCGTCGCCAAGCTTTCCGGCATCGGATGCAGTTCCAAGACACCGGATTACTTTCTCGGGGCTTCGCATGGATTCAACACGGTGCACGGACGCATGCCTTCGGTGCTGACCGGCGCCAACCTTGCCAACCGTGACCTGCTGTACCTGGGCGTTTCGGGTGACGGTGACTCGGCGTCTATCGGCCTGGGACAGTTTGCCAATGCCATGCGGCGTGGCGTGCGTATGGCTTACATCGTGGAGAACAACGGCGTCTACGGCTTGACAAAAGGGCAGTTCTCCGCGACTGCCGATCGCGGATCCAAGAGCAAGAAAGGCGTTATCAACAGCGACAGTCCTGTTGATCTGGTCGGAATTGCGCTGCAACTTGGCGCGACCTACGTGGCACGCAGTTTCTCGGGGGACAAGGCGCAACTGGTTCCGCTCATCAAGGGCGCGATGGCCCACGGCGGCGCGGCATTCATTGATGTGATCAGTCCCTGCGTGACGTTCAATAACCATGGCGGAAGCACCAAGAGCTACGACTATGTTCGTCAGCACAATGAAGCCGTGAGTCGCATCGACTTCATCACGCCACGCAGCGAAATCACGACCGACTACGCGCCCGGCCAGGTCGTCGAGGTGCAGCAACATGATGGCTCCACATTGCGCCTTCGCAAACTGCATCCGGACTATGACCCCACAGACCGTTACGCGGCGCTGAGCTACATGAATGAACACCAGTCACGCGGCGAAGTGGTCACCGGTCTGCTGTATCTGGATCCACTGGCGACTGATCTGCACACTGCGATGAATACCAGCCACCGACCGCTCAATACGATGGGCGTCGCCCAGCTTTGCCCTGGTGTGAAGGCGCTTGACAAAATAAACGACGCCCTGCGTTGAGAGCGACTTCATTTCAGTCAAACAGGTTTCTTTTTTCATGTGAAAGGGCTGCAATCATGGCAGAACGCACTGTTTTTCAATCCATGTCCCAGCGGCATGTTGTCAGCTTGGGCCCGCAGGCGACCATCTGGGATGCCGCCTGCCTTATGACCAAGGCCAATTGCGGCAGTGTGCTGATTGTGGACACCGCCAGCGCCTTGCTGGGCATCGTCACCGAGCGTGACCTCATGACCCGTGTGCTGGCCAAAGCACTGAATCCCGCGACAACGTTGGTCAGCGAGATCATGACCCGCAATCCGCGTTGCGTCGGACCCGATGTACTGGTCTCAGACGCGGTGCTGATCATGATCGAACGCGGCTTCCGCCATCTGCCCATCATGGGCGCGGGCTCGAAGATTCTGGGTGTCTTCTCAGTGCGCGATGCCTTGCCGCGGGAGATCGGCACTGCAGTTGAACTGGCAGAGTTTCACGAACAGGTGAATGACGCCCTCGGGTAGGCTGATGCTTGCCAGGGGGTGTCGCAGACCGGTTCGGCAGATGGTCGGATCAGGTGGACTCGGTGCCTCTTGCCGGTCTTTTTGCCCGCGCGCGGGCCAGTGCTGCCTCAATGATGCGGCGCTTGCTGTCAAGTATTTCGGGGTCGGTATGTTGCGAGTGGCCGGCCAGGTCTGCCAGCTTCATTTCGGCCTTCCTTTCAAGTCGTAACTGGTTTTCTCCGGCGTCACGACACTGCTTGAAGGTGTGAAAGGCGTAGCGATCCCTGGCTGTTTCTGACTCGGCATGTGACCAGGCATCCCAGCCAGTTCGGTCGCCGCTGACGTTTTCCATCCGGATACAGTCAACCGGGCAGGCCGGAAGGCAGAGTTCACAACCGGTGCAATACGGCTCGATCACTGTGTGCATCAGCTTGTTGCTTCCCATGATTGCGTCCGTGGGGCAGGCAGCGATGCACAGAGTGCAACCGATACACCAGGTTTCGTCGATGACCGCGACGCCTCTGGGGCATTCGATACCGTGGGCGGGATTGAGCGCTTGAGCAGGTTGGCCAGTCAATGCCGACAGGCGGGCAATGCCCTCCATGCCGCCGGGCGGGCACTGATTGATCGGTGCTTCTCCCGATGCAATGGCTTGGGCATAGGCCGCACAATCCGGAAAACCGCAACGCGTGCACTGCGTCTGGGGCAAGGCTTCGTCCAGACGCACCGCCAGAGCAGACAGTGGCGCCATGTCGATTACGTCGGCACTACTTTTAACGCGCCGCTTTTCCGCCAGTCGCTGGCTTGCTTGCGGGCTTGCCCTTGCTGGACGTTGCCGACTTCCTGCCGGCCACCGGCACTGACGGGGCCTTCGCCACGGCAGCTGCGGCCTTGGCTTGCACCTGCGACTTCTTTGCAGGGACCTTCTTCGCCGGCGTGGAGATCCGCTTTTTCGCGGGGACAAGCTTGTCGTCGGGGCGCAGCGCTTTGGCACTCCCCGGAGCGGGCTGATGCGCGAGGACGAAGGCTTTCACTTGCGGATAAACCATCTCCCGCCACCGGCGCCCGCTAAAAATGCCATAGTGCCCGGCACCCTCCACCGTCATGTGCCTTTGCTCCGAATCAACAACGCCGCTGCAGATACGGTGAACCGCCTCAGTCTGTCCGGAGCCCGAGATATCGTCAAGTTCACCCTCAACCGAAAACAGCGCCGTGGTCGTGATGTCCTGCGGCCGTACGCGTTCGAGCTTGCCGTCGACATTCTTGACATCCCAGGTTCCGTTCACCAGGCTGAAGTCCTGGAAAACGACTCTGATGGTCTGCAGGTAATAGTTGGCGTCCATGTCGAGTACC
>Ga0209254_10002799_pt1 | contig 15912 bp, 14 predicted proteins | sample FrelakmetDIP11DI_FD_187148 | JGI IMG/M metagenome (GOLD analysis project Ga0209254, IMG submission 187148) | Freshwater lake sediment microbial communities from the University of Notre Dame, USA, for methane emissions studies - DIP11 DI (SPAdes)... | ecosystem: Environmental > Aquatic >... | reverse complement strand
GCCGCGCCGTCCATCACCACGCGGCCGCTTTCGAGGATGTAGCCGTAGTGGGCGTACTTCAGCGCGATGTTGGTGTTCTGCTCGGCCAGCAGGAAGGACACTTTCTCTTTGTCGTTCAGGTCCTTGACGATGCCGAAGATCTCGTCGACCACCTGCGGCGCCAGCCCCATCGACGGCTCGTCGAGCAGGATCATGTTCGGGTGCGCCATCAGCGCGCGGCCGATCGCCGTCATCTGCTGCTCGCCTCCGGAGGTGTAGCCGGACTGCGAGGCGCGGCGCTGCTTCAGGCGCGGGAAGTAGGCGTAGACCTTCTCCAGCGCGGCATCGACGTCGCCGCGCGAGGCGCCGCGCGAATAGGCGCCGGCGAGCAGGTTCTCCTCGACCGTCAGGTGGGCGAAGCAGCGCCGCCCCTCCATCACCTGCACCACGCCGCGCTTGACCAGTTCGTAGGCGGTGAGCCGTTCGATGCGGTCGCCCTTGTATTCGATGTAGCCCTTGGTGACCTCGCCGCGCTCGCCGTGCAGCAGGTTCGACACCGCGCGCAGCGTCGTGGTCTTGCCGGCGCCGTTGGCGCCGAGCAGGGCGACGATGCCGCCCTCGGGGACGGTCAGCGACACGCCCTTGAGCACCAGGATCACGTGGTTGTAGATGACCTCGATGCCGTTGACGGTCAGCAGGGATGACACGGTAGTCCTCGGTTCAGGTACTTGCGGCTTCGGTGAGGCGGCCGCCGGCCGACTCACCGAAGCCGCCCGCGCAAGATGCCGCGCGGGCGGCTTCCAGGCAGCGCTGCTCAGCCGCCGGTCAGTTCCTTGGCGCAGTCGCGGCGCGGCAGCTTCTTCTCGGCCAGGTAGGCGTTGGCCGACTTCTTGATCATCGGCTGGATGATCTGCTGATCGGCCTCGTACCAGTCCGAGGTGAAGTTCCACTTGGTGCCGTCCCAGGTATGGATCCGGCCGGAATGCGCACCGCCGTGGTCCCTGCAACTGGTCGAGATCGGCCGCATCACGCCGGCGAAGCCCAGCGCGTCGAGCTTCTTCTGGTCGAGCGCCAGGTTCTCGAGACCCCAGCGGACTTCCTCGTGGGTCATCGGACGCTTGCCGAAGCGTTCCTGCGCCCGCTTGACCCCTTCCACGCCGAGCATCGCGCTGATCATGCCGCGCGTGTACAGCACGGTGCCGACCTCATCCTTTGGCCCCGTTCCCTGGTTCTTGTCGTGCAGGAACTTGATGATGTCCTCGTGCACCTTGGCGCGGCCGGCGCCATGCTGCAGCGTCACGCCCGAGTAGCCCTTGGCGTCGGCGCCCACCGGGAGAACGTCGGGCTCGGCCGAAGCCCACCACACTCCGTACATCTTGTCGCGCGGATATCCGGTCGCTACCGCCTCCTTGAGCGCCGTCGAGTTCATCACGCCCCAGCCCCACAGGAATACGTAGTCGGGGCGCTGCTGGCGGATCTGCAGCCAGGTCGCCTTCTGCTCCACGCCCGGGTGCGTGACCGGCAGCAGCAGCAGCTCGAAGCCGTGCATCTTGGCGCGCTCCTGCAGCAGCGCGATCGGCTCCTTGCCGTACGGCGAGTCGTGATAGACGAGGGCGATCTTCTTGCCCTTGAGGTTGCTCACGCCGCCATTGAGCTTGCCGACGTGCTGCACCAGGATGTCGGACGCATCCCAGTAGGTGCCCATCAGCGGGAAGTTGTACGGGAAGGCCTCGCCGTCGACCGAGTCGGCACGGCCGTAGCCGGCGGTGATCAGCGGGATCTTGTCGGTTGCCGTCTTGTCGGTCAGCGCGTAGGTGATACCGGTCGACAGCGGCTGGAACACCGTGGCTCCGGTCGGCCCCTTGGTCTTCAGGCGCTCGTAGCACTCGACGCCGCGGTCGGTGGCGTAGCCGGTCTCGCATTCCTCGTAAGTGACCTTGACCCCGTTGATGCCGCCATCGCGCGCGTTGACGAGCTTCAGGTAGTCGCCATAGCCGTTGGCGAACGGCACGCCATTCGGCGCGTAGGCGCCGGTGCGGTAGACCAGTGCCGGAAAGAACTGCTCCATCGGCCCGGCCGCCGCCTTGGCGGGCGCCTTGCCCTTGTCCTGTGCGAAGGCGGCGCCGCTGCCCATTGCAGCAACGACGCTCACCGCGGCCGCGATGGCCTTGAATGTCGCGAGTCTCATGTTGCCTGTCTCCTTTCGATGGTCGTTGCTTGGGTGAATCGCCCGAGCGCTTGAAAAATCAGTGCGGGAACGGCCACAGCCGCAGCTTCTCCTTGCCGATCGCCCACAGACGCGCCAAACCGTGCGGCTCGGCAATCAGGAAGAACACGATCAGGGCGCCGAACACGATGAATTCGAGGTGCGAGATCATCGCCGTCGACATCGGGATGCCGAGCATGTTGGGCAGCTGGTTGAGCACCAGCGGCAGGACGACGATGAAGGCCGCGCCAAAGTAGCTGCCGAGAATCGAGCCCATGCCGCCGATGATGATCATGAACAGCAGGTTGAAGCTCAGCGTGATGTTGAAGGCCAGCGGCTCCCACGCGCCCAGGTGCACGAAGCCCCAGAGCGCGCCGGCCACGCCGGCGAAGAACGAACTGACCGCAAACGCCGACAGCTTGGCGTGCAGCGGCTGGATGCCGATCACGCTGGCCGCCACGTCCATGTCGCGGATCGCCATCCACGAGCGGCCGATGTGCGAGCGCACGAGGTTCTTCGCCAGCAGCGTCATCACCACCAGCACGCCCAGCACGAACCAGTATTTCTCCACCGGCTGGTCGATCACCCAGCCAAACAGCTCGACGTCGGCCGGCGACACCGAGCCCGACGACGAGTAGTTGGTGAACCACTTCACGCGGGCGAACATCCAGTCGACGAAGAACTGCGCCGCCAGCGTGGCCACAGCAAGGTAAAGGCCCTTGATGCGCAGGCTGGGCACGCCGAACACGATGCCGACCAGCGCGGCAACCAGGCCGGCCAGCGCCAGCACGACCAGGAAATTGAGCCCCGGCACGCGGATCACCAGGTTGTAGGCCGCGTAGGCGCCGACCGCCATGAAGGCGGCGTGGCCGAGCGAGATCTGGCCGCAGTAGCCGACCAGGATGTTCAGACCGATGGCGGCGATGGTCAGGATCAGGAACGGGACGATCAGCGCCCGGAACATGTAGTCGCTGGCCACCAGCGGCACCAGCAGGAAGGCAAGCGCCACCACGCCCCAGACGAAGAAGCGGTCCTGCGTGATCGGCAGCAGCTGCTGGTCCGACCCGTAGGTGGTCTTGAACTGGCCGTTTTCGCGGTAGAGCATGCTTCACCTCTTGGGGACAGAGCCCGAGACGCGCGCGCAGCGCGCCCGAGAGATCGGTCCCCAACCGTAATCAGACGCGGTCAATGTGCTTCTCCCCGAACAACCCCTCCGGCCTTACCAGCAGGAAGGCCAGCGCGAGCGCGTAGGCGAACCAGTTCTCGATGCCGCCGCCGGCGAGATCGAACGCCTTCACCATGATCGGGCCGAGGAACACCTCGGCGAACTTCTCGCCGACGCCGATGATCAGCCCGCCGAGGATCGCTCCCGGCACCGAGGTCAGGCCGCCGAGGATCACCACCGGCAGCGCCTTCAGCGCGATCAGTGACAGCGAGAACTGCACGCCGAGCTTGGAGCCCCAGATCATCCCGGCCACCAGCGCGACGATGCCCGCCACCGCCCAGACGATCACCCAGATCGTGTTCAGCGGGATGCCGATCGACTGCGCCGCCTGGTGGTCGTCCGCCACCGCACGCAGCGCGCGGCCGGTGGCGGTCTTCTGGAAGAAAACCGCCAGGGCCAGCACCAGCAGACCGGCGACCAGCGCCGCCACCAGGTCCTCCTGGTTGATCAGGATGCCGCCCTGGAACAGGCCGTCGAGGATCATCGTCGGCGTCTTCGGCATGCCGAGGTTGATCTCGTAGATGTCACTGCCCCATACCGTCTGGCCGACACCGTCGATGAAGTAGGTGATGCCAAGCGTGGCCATCAGCAGCACCACACCCTCCTGGTTGACCAGATGGCGCAGCACCAGGCGCTCGACCAGCCAGGCGAAGCCGACCATCAGCGCCATGGCGATCAGGAACGCGAGCATGTTGCCGACGAGCCGGCTCTCGATTCCGGTCAGTTGCGGGATCCACTCCGCCAGCCGGGCCATCGCCAGCGCGGCAAACAACACCATTGCCCCCTGCGCGAAGTTGAACACGCCGGAGGCCTTGAAGATCAGCACGAAGCCGAGCGCCACCAGCGAATACAGCACGCCCGACATCAGGCCGCCGAGAAGCACCTCTACGTAGAAGCCCGGCGCGCTCATGCCCAGCACCAGCGGTGCGGCCATGCCGATGAGAATGGCGACAATCAGCGTAAGGATCGGCCAGTTGCGTTTGAGATTGCCCATGAGTCGCTTCTGCCTCAATGCGCCACGCCGAGATAGGCGTCGATCACGGCCTGGCTGCTGCGGACCTCGTCGGGCGTGCCGTCGCCGATCTTCTTGCCGTAGTCGAGCACCACCACGCGGTCGGAAATGTCCATCACCACCCCCATGTCGTGCTCGATCAGCACGATGGTCGTGCCGAACTCATCGTTCACGTCGAGGATGAAGCGGCACATGTCCTCCTTTTCCTCGACGTTCATGCCGGCCATCGGCTCGTCGAGCAGCAGCAGCGTCGGCTCCATAGCCAGCGCACGCCCCAGGTCGACCCGCTTCTGCAGTCCGTAGGGCAGCCGGCCCACCGGTGTCTTGCGATAGGCCTGGATCTCGAGAAAGTCGATGATCTGCTCGACGAAAGCGCGGTGCTTCAGTTCCTCGTTCAGCGCCGGCCCCAGGCGCACCGCCTGCAGCAGGATATTGCTGCGCATCTTCAGGTTGCGCCCGGTCATGATGTTGTCGAGCACGCTCATGCCCTTGAACAGGGCCAGCGACTGGAAGGTGCGGGCGATGCCCATCTCGGCGGCACGGCGCGGGTTCATGTGGTCGAAGCTCGCCTGCTTGCCGTCGGCACCGCGGAACGTGATACGGCCGATCTGCGGCGTGTAGACGCCGTTGATCACGTTCAGCATCGAGCTCTTGCCGGCGCCGTTCGGGCCGATGATGGCGCGCACCTCGTGCTCGCGCACGTCGAAGGCGACGTCGGTCAGCGCCTTGACGCCGCCGAAGGCGAGCGAGATGTTGTCGACCCGCAGGATCACATCGCCGATGTGGCGTTCGCGATTCGTCATGAGTTGTGCTTCTGCTGATTCACCGGCTGATCCTTCATCGCCCAGGCGGCGTTGGCCGCCGGCTTGATCTCGCCTTCCGCTCCCATCGGCTTGCCCGTCCCGGCGATCCACTGCCACACCAGGACCCAGAACACCAGCACCAAGGCAATGCCGGCCAGGCCGAGCAGCAGAACGCCGTTGGCGAACCCCCAGGCGGCCAGCGGCACGCCGGTCAGCAGGCACAGCAGGGCGAGCCAGTTCTTGCCGGTCATCTGCTATCGGCCCGTCAGGCCGCCTTCCGCACTGGTGCGAACACCTTGGCGTCGCGGATCTTCAGGGTGGCGCTGATCTTGCCGGTGCGGCCGTCCTCGAACTTCACCTGTGTCTCGATGAACTGCTCCTTGCGGTCCGAGTACAGCGCCTCGACCAGCACCCCGTACTTGTCCTGGATGAAGCGGCGGCGCACCTTGCGCGTGCGGGTCAGCTCGTCGTCGTCCGGATCGAGTTCCTTGTGCAGGATCAGGAAACGGTGAATCTGCGAGTTGGCAAGCTTGGGGTCGGCGGCCAGGTCGGCGTTGACCTTCTCGACGCACTCGGTCACGAGGTCCAGCACTTCGGGCTTGCCGGCAAGATCGATGTAGCCGGCGTACGGCATGCCACGCCGCTCGGCCCAGTTGCCGACCGCCTCGAAATCGATGTTGATGAAGGCCGTGGCCTGCGCGCGCTCGTGGCCGAAGGCGACCGCCTCCTTGATGAACTGGAAGAACTTGAGCTTGTTCTCGATGTACTTGGGCGCGAACAGCGTGCCGTCGGATAGCTTGCCGACGTCGTTGGCGCGGTCGATGATCTTCAGGTCGCCGTCGGTGTCGAGATAGCCTGCATCGCCGGTGTGGTACCAGCCCTCGGCGTCCATCACCTCGGCAGTCGCCTCGGGGTTCTTGTAATACTCCTTCAGCAGGCCGGGGCTCTTGAGCAGGATCTCGCCGGTGTCCTTGATCTTGACCTCGACGCCGGCGATCGGCGGGCCGACCGTGTCCGGCTTGACCCGTCCATTCTGCTGAATGCAGACGAACACCGCAGTTTCGGTGGAACCGTAAAGCTGCTTCAGGTTGATGCCGATCGAGCGGTAGAAGCTGAACAGGTCCGGCCCGATCGCCTCGCCGGCGGTGTAGGCGACCTTGACACGGCTCATGCCGAGCACGTTGCGCAGCGGCCCGTAGACACACAGGTCGCCGACCTTGTACAGCAGGCGATCCCCGAAGCCGACCGGCTTGCCGTCGAGGATGCTGGAGCCGACTTTCTTGGCGACATCCATGAAGTAATGGAACAACTTCCGCTTGATGGCGCCGGCGTCTTCCATGCGGATCATCACCTGCGTCAGCAGGCCTTCGAATACCCGTGGCGGCGCGAAGTAGTAGGTCGGTCCGATCTCGCGCAGGTCGTTGGTTACCGTCGACGGCGACTCCGGACAGTTAACGGTGTAGCCGGTGGCCAGCGCCTGCGCGTAAGAGAAGATGTTCTGCCCGATCCAGGCCAGCGGCAGATAGGCGAGCACGTCCTCGTAGACCGTCAGCCCCTCCATCTGCGTGCACACGCGGGCGCGGTCGATCAGCGAGTGGTGCGTCTGCACCACGCCCTTCGGCTTGCCGGTCGTGCCCGAGGTATAGAAAAGCGCCGCCGTGTCGTCGGCCGAGCCCTTCTCGATCTCCTCGTCGACGAACCTGGGCTGCACCGCCAGCAGCCCCTCGCCCAGCTTGGCGAGCTGCTCGTACGGCAGCAGGCCCTCCTGCGTGTAATGACGCAGGCCGCGCGGGTCGTCGTAGTAGATGTGCGAAAGCCGAGCGTGCTGCTCGCGGACCTCGAGCATCTTGTCGACCTGCTCCTGGTCCTCGACGATCGCGTAGGCGATCTCGGCGTTGTGGAACACGTAGACCATCTCGGCGGCGACCGCGTCCTGGTACATCGGCACCGGGATGCCGCCGAGCGACTGCGCCGCCATCATCGCGAAGTACATGCGCGGCCGGTTCTCGCCGATGATCGCCAGGTGGTCGCCACGGCGGAAGCCCTGCACGTGCAGGCCGGCAGCGAGCTTCTTTACCTCGTCCGCCACCTGCGCCCAGGTCCACGTTTGCCAGATGCCGAGATCCTTTTCGCGCAGCGCTGGATGCTTGTCGCGCCAGTGCGCGTGGTACAGCAGCAGCCGCGGAAAGGTGTCCGGCAACTCGGCCGGGGCCTGTGCCATCGCGATGTCTCCTTGTCTGGGTGGGTGCGGCGCAACAAACAAGCCGGCCGCTCCTCGTTCTTACCGCTGGGCGCAGACTCTACACAATCGCCGTTTCCCGGCAACCACCGGATGACCCGGGGTCTGCGCGAAGTCAAGGTAACCGGTCGGCGTCTCCCCGCGCTGTCATCTGGGCGACAATCGCGCCCATGCCTGCCGAGACCCTGGAAGAGTCGCTGCGCGCAACGCGCTGGGGGGCGTCGCTCGCCGCCGACCAGCTGGCGCGGGTGGCCTCCGAATCGAACGAGGTCCTCGTGCCCGCGAGCGGCTACGTCTGCCGCAGCGGCGAGCCGGTCGATGCCTGGCTCGGCGTCCTCGACGGCATGGTCAAGATGATGATCTCGACGCCTTCTGGCCGCGCCTCCACCTTCACCAGCATCCCGGCCGGCGGCTGGTTCGGCGAGGGCAGCGTGCTGAAGACCGAGCCGCGCCGCTACGACGTCATTGCACTGCGCGAGTCGCGCATCGCGCGCGTGCCGCGCCGCACCTTCGAGTGGCTGCTGAACACCAGCATCCCGTTCAACCGCTTCCTGCTGGTGCAGCTGAACGAGCGGCTCGGCCAGTTCATCGGCATGCTGGAGGCGCAGCGCCTGCACGACCCCGACGCACGCGCCGCCCGCTGCGTCGCCGGCCTGTTCAACACCATCCTTTACCCTGGCATCGACAAGAAGCTCGAAGTCTCGCAGGAGGAGATCGGCTACCTCGCCGGCATCTCGCGCCAGCGGGTGAACCAGGCGCTGCACGCGCTGGAAGCGGCCGGATTGCTCAAGGTCGAGTACGGCGCGATCGTCATCAACGATCTCGACGGCCTGCGCCGTTACGGGTCGTGAGCGGGAGGCTCGCGCCCGCATGAAGACGGTCGAACTGCCCACCGGCGAACCGATCCCGGCACTGGGCCTCGGGACCTGGCGCATGGGCGAGTCGGCGCGCGCCCGGCGGGCCGAGGTCGAGGCGGTGCACTTTGCGCTGGAGATCGGCTACCGGCTGATCGACACGGCCGAGATGTACGGCGAAGGCGGCGCGGAAGAGGTGGTCGGCGAGGCGCTCGCCCGCGGGCCTGTGCGGCGCGACGAGGTCTTTCTCGTCAGCAAGGTGTACCCGCACAACGCCAGCCGCAAGGGAACGATCGCCGCCTGTGAGCGCAGCCTCAAGCGCCTGCGCACCGACCGCATCGACCTGTACCTGCTGCACTGGCGCGGGGAGGTGGCGCTGGAACAGACCGTCGCTGCGTTCGAGCACCTGCGCGAGGGAGGCAAGATCCGGCACTGGGGCGTGAGCAACTTCGACGTCGATGACCTGGGCGAGTTGTGGGACGTCGACGAGGGCAAGCACTGCGCCGCCAACCAGGTGTATTACTCGGCCGGCCAGCGCGGCATCGAGTTCGACCTGCTGCCGTGGCAGCGCCAGCATCGGCTGCCCGTGATGGCGTATTGCCCGATCGACCAGGGCGCGCTGGCACGCAGCAGCCGGCTGCAGGTCGTCGCGCGGGCACGGGGGGTCACGGCGGCGCAAGTGGCGCTCGCCTGGGTGATGCGGCAGCCCGGCGTGATCGCGATCCCGAAGGCGGTGCAGGCCGCCCACCTGCGCGACAACCTCGCCGCCGCGTCGATCGAACTTTCGGCCGCCGAACTGACGCAGATCGACGCGGCCTTCCCGCCGCCGGCGCGCAAACGGCGGCTGGCGATGACCTGACGGCGCCTCGGGCAGGCGATAGGGCGGCCGCGATGTTCGACCTCGAAACCTGGGAACTGGCCAGCTATGTGGTGACCGTGATCGGCCTGCCGCTGGCCATCGGCCTGTTCCTCTACGAGCAGCGCAAGGAGCGCGCCAACGAGGAGGACGAGGTCTACCAACTGCTGTCGAACGCCTACAACGAGTTCCTCAAGGTGGTGATCGTCAACGCCGACCTGCACCTGCGCTCGAACGCACCCACGCCGGATCTCACGCCGGAGCAGCGTGAGCGGATGCTCGCCATTTTCGACATGCTGATCTCCCTGCTCGAGCGCGCCTATCTCACCGCGTGGTCGCCGGACATGACGCCGGCGCAGGCGCGGCGCTGGAATTCGTGGGAGGACTTCATGCGCGAGTGGGTCCGCCGCGACGACTTCTATTGCCGGCTGCCCGAGTTGCTGCACGGCGAGGACCCGCAGTTCGCCGAGTACCTGCGCGCGCTGGCACAGGAGGAGCGCGGCACCGCGCCGCGCTGAGCGACGCCCATGATCAGTCTGTCAGTCCTCTGTCCGGCGCCAGCGCAGCGGGCGCCAGGACGATCGCCACCAGCGCCAGCACGCAGAAGCCTGCCCCTGCAAAGAAGGTGAACGCCGCGCCAAAGGCGTCCCACAGCAGCCCCGCCAGGACGCTGGCCAGGAGCATGGCGATGCCCGCGACCAGGTTGAAGAACCCGAAAGCCGTGCCGCGCAGGTCATCCGGCGCGGTATCGGCCACCATCGTAGCCAGCAGGCCCTGCGTGATGCCCAGGTGCAGTCCCCATAGCGCCACGCCCGCCCACACCCAGGTCCAATGGTTGCTCGATGCCAGCACCAGGTCGGCGGCGATCAGCACCGCCAGGCCGAGCGAGAGCAGGCTGCGGTGGCTGATGCGGTCGGATAGCCAGCCGAACGGATAGGCGGTCAGCGCGTAGACCACGTTCATGGCCACCAGCACCAGCGGGGTGAGCGCAATCGGCAGGCCACCCTGCTCGGCGCGCAGGATCAGGAAGGCCTCCGAATAGCGCGCCAGCGTGAACACCGCGCCGACGCCGACCACCCACCAGTAGGCGCGGGAAAGCCGCCGCATCTGCTCGCGCCGGATCGGGTTGACTGGGGCCCGGTTGCCATCGCGCTCCGGCTCGCGCACGCCGACGACGAGAAGCAGCACGGCGAACACACCAGGAATCGCCGCCACCCAGAAGACGGCGCGGAAGTCGTTCGCCCAGGCGAGCATCAGCCCCATCGCCAGCAGCGGCCCGACGAAGGCGCCAACGGTGTCCAGCGACTGGCGCAACCCGAACGCCGCGCCGCGAACGTAGGGCGGCGCAATGTCGGCGACCAGTGCATCGCGCGGCGCGCCGCGGATACCCTTGCCGACTCGATCGATCAGCCGGGCCGCGAGCACCAGGCCGCTGCCGGTGGCCAGCGCGAACAGCGGCTTCGACAGCGCGCCGAGTCCGTAGCCGAGCACCGCCAGCGGCTTGCGCCGGCCCCAGTAGTCGCTCAGCGCCCCGGAGAAGACCTTGACGATCAGCGCCGTGGCCTCTGCCATGCCTTCGATGAGCCCGACGGCCAGCGCGCTTGCCCCGAGCGCAGTGACCAGGAAGACCGGCAGCAGGCTGTGGATCAGTTCGGAGGAGACATCCATCAGCAGGCTGACGAAGCCGAGCGCCCAGATCGCCGGGGGAATACGGACCCCGGCCGGCGCTGCCGGCGGGCGGCCTGGCATCATTCCTCGGACGACGGTGGCATGGCCTTGCGCAACGACGGTCGCTGCGGCGACAGCGCCGCGGCATCGACACCGAGGTCGGCGATGTCGGCGGCAATGGCTTCGCCGCCGATCAGCGCCGCCGCCGCGCGCGCCACCGCCGGCGCGGTCTGGATGCCGTAGCCGCCCTGTCCGGCGAGCCAGAAGAAGCCCGCAGCCTGCGCATCGAACCCGGCGACGATCGTCTTGTCGGCGACGAACGAACGCAGGCCGGCCCAGCGCGCGTGGATGCGTGGCACCTGCAATGTGGTCACACGGGTCAGCCGGTCGACCAGCACGGCGACGTCGTATTCGTCGGGCTGCGCATCGCACGGCGGCGATGGCGTCTCGTCGGCCGGCGAGGCGAGGATGCGGCCGGCGTCCGGCTTGAAGTACCAGTCCTCATCGATGTCGATCACTGCCGGCCAGTTGTCGATCGACGCACCTGCCGGCGGGTCGAAGGTGATCGCGGTGCGCCGCTTCGGCACCAAGCCGATCGGCTGCGCGCCGGCCAGCCGGCCGATCTCGTCGGCCCAAGCGCCGGCGGCGTTGACGAGCAACGGTGCCGCAAACTCACCAGCCGCGGTCTGCACGCGCCAATGTTCCCGATAGCGGCCCAGCGCACGCACCTCGGCATTGCAGACCAGCATGCCGTCGCGCGCGCGCAACCCGCGCAGGAATCCCTGATGCAGGGCATGCACGTCGATGTCCATCGCGTCGGGCTCGAGCAGGCCACCGGCGACCTGATCAGGCGCGAAGCACGGCAGCCGCGCACACACTTCTTCACCCGACCACCAGGCCAGGTTGTCGACCAGCGCCGAGCACTCTTCACGCGCGCGCTGCAGCCCCGGCAACTGCTCGACGCGAGCGACCAGCAACGTGCCGCGCGGCGAAAGCAGCGGCGTCGATGCAAACCCCGCCGGCGGCTGGGCGAGAAAACGCTTGCTGGCGCGCGTCAGCGCGCGCATCACCGTGTTGCCGTAGGTCTCGGTGAACAGCGCCGCCGAGCGGCCGGTGGTGTGATAACCGGGCTGGCTGTCGCGCTCGAGCAGCAGCACGCTGCGGGTCGCCGCCAGTTCGTAGGCGACCGAGGCGCCGGCAATGCCGGCGCCGATCACGATGACGCTCGCCTGCTGGACCTGGTGCATGACCCGGCAAGGATACGGGGCCGCCGCAGGGCGTTCCCCGGCGTCGGGCGAATCCCCGCCATCGGCAGCTGGCGCACCGCCCGGTACAGTCGCGCGACGTACTGATGAACGTCGAGTCTTCCGTCCCGAAACGCATCCTGCCGGCGATCGTGCTGTCGCAGCTCGCCGGCACGTCGCTGTGGTTCGCCATCAACGCGGTGATGCCGGACCTGCAGCGCAACTGGCAGCTGCCGGCGGCGGCGGTGGGCTCGCTGACCTCGGCGGTGCAGGCAGGCTTCATCGGCGGCACGCTGGTGTTCGCGCTGCTGACGATCGCCGACCGCTTCTCGCCGCGGCAGGTCTTCCTGCTGTGCGCACTGGCCGGCGCCGCCTGCAACGCGGCAGGCGCGCTGCTCGACCGCCAGTACGACGCCCTGCTCGCATTGCGCTTCGCCACCGGCTTCTTCCTCGCCGGCATCTACCCGGTCGGCATGAAGATCGCCGCCGGCTGGTACACGCGCGGGCTGGGCGCCGCCCTCGGCCTGCTGGTCGGCGCGCTGGTGCTCGGCACCGCCGCGCCGCACGGACTACGTGCGCTCGGCGCGCACTGGCCGTGGCAGACGGTGATGTGGACGGTTTCGGCGATCGCCGCCGCCGGCGGAGTGCTGATGTACGCGCTGGTGCCCGACAGCCCGTCGATGCCGCGCGCCGCGCGCATTCGCCCGCAGGCGCTGGCCGTCATCTGGACCGACCGCAAGGTGCGCGCGTCGGCGTTCGGCTACTTCGGCCACATGTGGGAGCTGTACGCGTTCTGGGTGCTGGTGCCGCTGATCGTGGCCACGCGACTGCCGGCGACGCAGGCTGCCGCCGCCTCGTTCTCGGTGATCGGCTCGGGATTCCTCGGCTGCGCCGTCGGCGGGCTATCGGTGCGCCGCTTCGGCAGCGGCAGGGTCGCCGCGGCTCAGCTGGCGACGAGCGGCCTGTGCTGCGTGCTGGCGCCGCTGCTGCTCGACGCGCCGCTGTGGCTGTTTGTCGCGTGGCTGCTCGTATGGGGCGTCACGGTGGTCGGCGACTCGCCGCAGTTCTCCACGCTCACCGCGCTCAATTCACCGCGCGACGCGGTCGGCAGCGTGCTCACCTTCGTCAACTGCATCGGCTTCGCGATCACGATCGTCAGCATCGAGCTGTTCACCCACGCCCTGCAGCGCTGGCCGCTGGCGATGCTGCTGCCATGGCTGGCGATCGGCCCGGCGCTCGGCCTGCGCGCGCTGGCGCCGCTGCTCGGCAGGCAACACGAACCACAGAAGTAGTCGCCGCCTTCATGGCTGCGTCTCGCACCAGTGTTCGATCGCTGTCCTGACCTCGTCCGGCCGCTCGGTCAGCGGCCAGTGGTGGCAGTCGACGGTCTTCACCTCGCCGCGCGGGAAACGGGCGGCGATCGTCCTCATCTCGGGCAGCGCGGCGAAGGTGGCGCCGGTGGACAGCAGCACCAGCGTCGGCATCGCAACGGACTCCGGCGCCGCGACCGGCCGGAACATCTCGACCAGTTCCTGCAGGTAGTGCGCGGTGCGGAACGTGCGCAGGTCGGCACGGGTCGAGCTGTAGCGGCGGATGAACTCCGCCTCGGCTTCCGGCGAGCCGAGCGAGGCGCGCGCCAGTTCGTCGAGCGCGCGCAGGTCCAGCGGCGGGATGTCTCGCCGGCGCAGGCCGAGCGCATTCAGCCCGCGAACGATCGCCGCCGCGGCAACGAACAGCGGCGCCGCGCGTGCGATCCACTTCCAGCGGCCGTGCAGCGCCGGCCGGAACACCGGGTCGATCAGCACCAGCGCCGCGACGCGCTGCGGCGCGCGCGCCGCGCACGCGAGCGCCACCTGCGCGCCCAGGCTGTGGCCGACCAGCAGCGCGCGCGGTGCGCCCTCGGCATCGAGCAGCGCCAGCAGGTCGTCGCACCACAATTCGAGCGCGATGCGGCCGCGCGTCGGCGAAGCGCCGTGGCCGCGCAGGTCGACGCGGATCACGGTGCGCTCTTCGGCGAGCGTGGTGCGCTCGACGAACTCCGACCACCGCGTCATGTTGCTGGCCAGCCCGTGCAGCAGCAGTACGGGCGCCTTGCCGGCCGGCCGTCGCGCGGCGGTGCGCCGGTAGGCGATGCGCACGCCGTCGGGCCGCACGAGCGAGCGGAGGCTCTCGCCCGCCGGCGCGGGCCGCGTCGACGGAGCGGACGTCGGAGTCAGCGGGCGTAACCCCAGGCCTTCAGCCGGCTCATCGAGTACTCGGCCGGCTTGCCCTGCCCGCCGCTGCGCAGGAAACGCGCGTAGTTGTCGGCGGCGGCGCGCTGGTTGCCGGCGCCTTCATAGCTGACACCTTTGAGGAAGGCGATGCCCGGGTCGCCGGGCAGCAGCCGGTCGGACTGCTCGAAGCTCGCCACCGCCGCGCCCGGGTTCTTCTCGGCCAGCTGAAGCACGCCGGAAAGCTTGTGCGCCTGCGCTTCCTGCGGGTAGACCGAGCGCGCCGTGTCGGCGTAGCGCAGCGCATCCTTCTGCCGACCCTGCGCGGCCAGGCAGCGGGCCATCAGCAGGTTGGACGGGTAGTCGCGCGGCGCGACGGCCAGTGCCTTGGCGAACTCGCCCTGCGCCTGCGGCAGCTGCTTGCGCGCCATCGCCACCTCGCCGCTCTTGCAGGCGTCGATGGCCGGCTTCAGCTTGCGCAGGCTCGCCGTGCTGTCCATGAAGCGCTCGCGCTGCGGGTTTGCCTTCAGGCTGGCGGCGTGCTTCGTCTCGGCGAGCCGCTGCGCGTTGGCCAGCCGCTCGCTGCTCATCGGGTGCGTCGAAAACATCGTCTCGAGCAGCGACGGCGTCTCCTTGGCCTCGCGCACCAGCAGGCCGTGCAGCTGCGTCATGCCGCCGGCGGGATAACCTGCCCTGACCATGTAGTCCTGTCCCAGCGCGTCGGCCTCGCGCTCGTTGTCGCGCGAGTACGAGGCGAGCAGCGCGCTGGCGCCGACCTGGCCGCCGATCGCTGCCAGCCCGCCCCACGACGGGTCGGCCACCGATGCGGCCACCGCCAGGCCGACCACCGCCGCCTGGGCCAGCATCTGCTGCCCCTGCTGCTGCGCGGCGTGGCGGGCGTTGACGTGGCCCATCTCGTGGCCGAGCAGCGCCGCCAGCTCGGCCTCGCTGGAGAGCTCGGTCATGATGCCGCGCGTGACCCCCATCGCCCCGCCCGGGAAGGTGTAGGCGTTGATGTAGTTGGCGTTCAGCACGCGGTACGAGTAGGGCATGTTCGGCCGCTGCGTCAGGTCGTCCATGCGATTGCCGAGGCCGGCGACGTAGCGGTTGACGCCATCGTCCTGGATCGCGCCCATGTCCTGCGAGAACTGGTGCGGCGCGACTTCCCGGTCGACCTGGCGTTCCTCCTCCTCGCTCATGCCGACCAGGATGCGTTCGCCGGTGACCGGCGAGGTGGCACAACCCGCGAGGCTGCCCGCCGCCACGCCGGCACTGAACAGCCACAACACGTCGCGGCGGGTGAGGCGGTTGCGCCGCAGGCGTCGGGCGAAGGCGTCGTGGTTCATCGTGGTCATCTCGTGCAGCAGGTTGTCAGTTCGCCCCTTCACGGCGCGCCAGCACGCCGCACCACTTGTCGTGCAGCACGTCGGCGGGCAGTTCGGCTGCGTCCCAGTAGCCGATCAGGATGCCCTGCTGCTGCGAGCCGCCGCGCCGCGCCTCGATCTGCGCATCGGAGATCGTCGTGCGCTGCGACTGCCGGCGCGCCCAGCGGTTCAGCAGCGCGAACAGCCGCTCGCGCTGCGATGCATGCGCGGGGTCGGCGCCGAGATCGACGA
>Ga0209254_10002798_pt1 | contig 15912 bp, 6 predicted proteins | sample FrelakmetDIP11DI_FD_187148 | JGI IMG/M metagenome (GOLD analysis project Ga0209254, IMG submission 187148) | Freshwater lake sediment microbial communities from the University of Notre Dame, USA, for methane emissions studies - DIP11 DI (SPAdes)... | ecosystem: Environmental > Aquatic >... | reverse complement strand
TTTCCCGTAACACCATCTTGTTTCCGCATTTCTGGCATAGCGGCGCACTGCTTTCAAGTTGGGAATGCCGGTGGCGGAAGTTGGCCTCGCCGGCCACGACGGCCGCGAAAGGAAGGGACTGCGCGTTCGCAACCACTTCCCGAAATTCCTTATCAGCCCGCTTTGCCACGAGATGTGGAGCTAGTCGCTCCGTGAGTTCTGCAAGTCGAGCGGCAAGTTCCTGCGCATCATCGCGTGTGCGAATCGAATCTTTCTCTTCAACTGCCTCAATGAACTCGCGTAGAGAATCCTGGACGGGCGTAAGCGATCTTAAGAACACCACCGTTTCATCTGTGAATTCAGCTCTGCGCTCTCGATAGATGGCTCGGAGTAGGGACAGACGGTCGTCTATAAAGTCGAGGAGCTGACGCTCATTGGCATTCGTTTCTAATGCACGATGGAGAGCAGCGTGGATTTCAGAAACGGAAGGCATCTGAGCGTTAACATTCAGCTTGAGCAGGCGGCGCACAACGCCACTTGCGGCCGGTCCGCTCGAAGCGCGGGTTCGACCTTTGCGGGAACGGAAACGGGGTTTGCGATGGGTAGGCAAGCAGGCTCATTTGGCGAAAGGACCTGTGCACCACTGTTGTTCGCAAGGGACGCCGTCGTGGTTGCCGTCCATCTGGACGTTGGGGCAGTTTCGAAGGAAGAAGGTTGCTTCGGCGCAAGAGGTCATCTGTGAGCAGTGGGTGCGCCCGTCGCACTGAAAGGCGGAAGAAGTCGCTTGGTCGTTTGACTGGGCAGCAGCCACCGCTCGTGGAGCAACTCGGCGGGAATACTCGCTGTAACCGTAGAAGGCCAGAGCAACGACAACGGCAAGCGACAGGACTCGGCCAAGAATACCGTTTTTCTCGCCGCGCCGACGAGGCGCTGGTTGGCGAGCAGAATGGACGGTGGGGCGGCTAGGACACAGCAGGTTCCTTGCTCGTTTCTTTCCTCCACTGTCGATTTCAAGTTCGAATGTGAGTCGTTCTCCGAGAGATGGGCGACGTCCATCTCTCGGAAACGCCGAAATATGAACAAAGACTTCAGGGCCACCTTGAGTCGGGGTGACGAATCCGAAACCACGATCATCATTCCACTTCGTGAGCTTGCCTTCGAGGCGCATATGAAAGGGTAACCCAATTTCGCCGAACGAACGGTCCCGATAAATTAGTATCCGATTGGTAGTGCGCCATAAATCTCGCGTTTTGTCAATGGCTTAGAATCGCTCGTCGGCCGCATCGTTAGTGTCTTGGGCGGCCATGATGGCTGCCAAAGCACTAACGGTACAGCTTTGGCTGCGCATTTCGGTGACGGGAACCGCTCGTAGAGTCCGCGCAGTGGGCACTACCCGGTCACAATCACCCGCAAAGCGTCGAGACGCGGATGGGTGTGGGCAAGGTGGCGGGTGAGCTGCTCCCGGCGGGCTTCCAGATAGGCGATCTCCTCGGCCCGCACCAGGGGGTTGACGGCGGCCAGGGCGCGCAGCCGGTCTAACTCCTCTGCCAAGAGGGCCTGCATCCGGGCCTGGGCGTCGTCCCGCAGCCGTGTCGCGGCCGCTTGGGCCAGGGCCTCTCCGCGCTCCAGCATTTCCTTCAGGCGCGCGGCCTGTGACCGGATCACCGCTGTGGCGAGTTTGCGGTTGCGGGTCAGGCAGTCCCCGCGCAGCGCCTCGTGGGGCAGCGCAGCGGACAGATCCCGACCGGTCCCATCGAGCACCAGGCGCAGGGCCGTTGGGGGCAGGAAGCGGCCCACCTCCAGGGCCGGCGGGGCGGGGCACTCGGCGATATAGACCGCCTCCAGCAGCACAGTGGCGGGCTTGAAGCGCGGGTCGCGCACCAGGGTGATGGCCGAGGCCCCCAGGTCGGAGCCGGTGAGCAGGTCCATGGCGCCGCGCACCATGGGGTGCTCCCAGGTCAGGAATTCGCGGTCCTCGTGGGCGAGGGCGGCGGCGCGGTCGAAGGTGATCGTGACGCCGTCCTCCGGCAGCTCCGGGAAGTGCTCCTGGAGCATGTGCGGGCCTGGGCGGACCACCACGGCTCCGCCCGGTCCCGGCTCGTTCTCGATACCGAAGAGGTCCCATACCCTGCCGATCCAGTCCGCCACCGAGCGCTCGGCGTCCTGCCGCTCGACGGCCTCCACCAGGGCCGCGGAGACGTCGCGGCGATGGGAGTGCAGTTCCAGAAGCCGGTCCCGCCCGGCGGCCAGCTCGGCGTCGATCCGTTCGGTCAGGTCCCGGGCGCGGGCCACCAGGGTGTCGGCGAGGGATGGGTCCGCCAGGGCGGCGCGCAGGTCCGGCCCGAGCTGAGCGAAGACCGCCGGCGCTGCCGGGCAGGGGGCGCTCAGGGCCCCGAGCCCTTCGGCGTACCAGCGATACAGCGTCTCGCAAGGGCCTCCGCCGAGATAGGGGATGTAAATGCGCACCGTCTCCCGCTGGCCGATGCGGTCCAGTCGCCCGATACGCTGCTCCAGCAGGTCCGGGTCCAGCGGCAGGTCGAACAGGACCAGGTGGTGGGCGAACTGGAAATTGCGCCCCTCGCTGCCGATCTCCGAGCAGAGCAGGATCTGGGTGCCGTCCTCGGCGGCGGCGAAGTAGGCCGCGGCCCGGTCGCGCTCGACGATCCCCATGCCCTCGTGGAAGACGGCGGCGTGGATGCCGGCGCGGCGTGACAGGGCCTCGCGCAGGTCCAGCACCGTCTGGGCCCGGGCGGCGATGAGGAGGACCTTCTCGGGGCGTCCCGGCTCGGCTCCTGCCTCCTCACGGCCAGGGAGGGCCGGGATGTCCGGGATGCAGGAGCGATCCCGGACGAGCCGGGACTTCCACCTCCCTGTGGGCCGCAGCGCCCGCAGGGTGGCGATCAGCCAGTCGATGCGCGGGTCCACATCGGCCCAGCCTGGGCCGAAGGCGGCTTCCGGGGTCAGCCCGGTCTCGCCTGCAAACGCCGCATAGGCTGGGGGCATGGCTAAGGGGTAGGCGTGGGGTTCGCGCCCGGGGAACCCGGGGATGGCGGCGCGGGTATTGCGGAACAAGACGCGCCCGGTGCCGTGGCGGTCCACCAGGCGCTCGCAGATCTGCTCGGGGGACAGTCCTCGGGTGTCGCCGATGAGGTCGCCCAGCAGGGCCAGGTTGGCCTCCCCTAGGTCGGCCTCTTCTGGCGGCGCCCCTTCCAGCAGCCGCCTAGCCAGGGCTGCCACCGGTGCGTAGTGGTGCTCTTCCTCCACAAAGGTCTGATAATCCTCGAAACGGTCCGGGTCGAGCAGGCGCAGGCGCCCGAAGTGGCCGGCCCGGCCGAACTGCTCAGGGGTGGCGGTGAGGAGCAGGACCCCGGGGGTGCGGGCCGCCAGGCCGGCCACCAGGTCATACCCCAGCCTGCCCCCGGACTCGTCAGGCGACCAGGCGAGGTGATGGGCCTCGTCCACCACCAGCAGGTCCCAGTCACCGGCCAGGGCGCCTTGGGCGGCCTGGGGGTCCCCGGTCAACAGGTCCAGGCTGCACAGGACGCCCTGCTCGGCCTGGAAGGGGTTGGCGTCCCCCATGGCGGCGAGACGCTCGCGGTCGAACAGGGCCAGGCGCAGGTTGAAGCGGCGGCGCATTTCCACCAGCCACTGGTGGAGCAGAGGCTCGGGAACCAGGATCAGGACCCGGCTCGCCCGCCCGGTGAGCAGCATCCGGTGCAGGATGAGCCCCGCCTCGATGGTCTTGCCGAGCCCCACCTCATCCGCCAGCAGGACCCGCGGGGCATAGCGCCCGGCCACTTCGGCGGCGATGAAGAGCTGGTGTGGGATGGGGCCGATGCGTGGCCCCACAAGCCCCAGCACCGGCGAGGTGGCCTGGCGCATCCCGGCCAGCCAGGTCTCTAGGCGCAGGGTAAACCAGAGGTCCCGATCGATGCGCCCGGAGAGCAGCCGATGCTGGGGCCGGTTGAGGTGCAGGTGGTCGTCCAGCTCGGACTCGGGCAGGGTGCAGGGGATGCCGTCCATGTCCTCGCAGCGATAGGCGATCAGTCCGGCGGCAGTCTCCCGGCCGCGCACCGTCAGGATTCGCCCCGAGCGGTCGAGGATGCGCTCGCCGGGTTCGAGCTCGACCCGTACCAGGGGGGCATTGCGCAGGGCGTAGAGGCGGGTCTCCCCGGCGGCGGGGAAGGCGACGTGGACGCAGCGCTCGTCCACGCCGATGACCTGGCCCAGGCCAAGATCTCCCTGGGTCTCGCTGAGCCAACGCTGGCCGGGCAGGAATGGGTGCATGGGTGCGATCTGGGGTTGCGGAAAGCCGCCCATGGTACCCGCGGAAGGCGTCGGATTCTTCATCGATGCGCCCCAGGAGCGCTGAATAGCCTAATCGCCGTCCGCCTGGGCCGGGCGGTGCAGAGGGAGTCGCCTCTTCGGATTCAATGGGGGCATTGGACCGTTTTCCAACCGATTCCCCCTGGCCGCGCGTCCGTATTCCCAGCTTCTTAGCCCAAAGCCTCGCCCGGATGGGGCAGCGCCTTTCTTTGACAGAGTCGATTACTGCGATATCGACCCGCCGCGGCCTTTTGCTGCCTTTAGCCGGAAAGCCCTACCGGCAAGGTAGGGTCACGTCAGATGGGTCCATCGCCCGATCCATCGGGTTCAGTTGCATCGTGAGCGCCAGTTGCCGTGAGGGCCATCGATTGCATGTTCTGCACGAACTTGCACGGCGCACCGGCGCAAATCGGATGGATCTTGTCAGTCTTAATGAAGCTCCTTAATTCGATCGCTGCCCGGCCGTTCCAAATCTCCTCTGGGGTGGCGTCGTGCAGATTTCCCAGCTGCCCCAGGGCATAGCAGCAGGGCTTCACCGCCCCGTCGGCAGTCACCATCATCCACGTCCATGGATAGTGGCAGTCTTTTACGGTTTCAACCACGGTTATCTGCCTGCTCTTCAAAATACATGATCTTATTTTGGCCCAAAATGAGCTGCATACCCTTTTGACGGGCCAACGCGACGGCTTTCCGAATATATTTGTTGGACAGCGCCGGGAAATTCCAGAGCCCTTCCTTGCGATAGTCAAACACCCATCCGTCGCGTGTTAATACATAACGTGCCATCTCCTCGTCTGGCCAACGATTGAGATGCCATAAGCACACAGCGTCCGCTCCCAAGCTCACCGCCAACTCGATAAACTCGAGCAATTCCTCGATGTTAGAGCGCATGAGCGTCATGTTCATATATAGACGGGGGACTCGCTTTCCCTTGGCTTGGCGTTCTTGGAGAAATCGTTGTATGTTTCCAACTACCGTGGCGAAGGAATACCCGCGGATTTTCTGGTAGGTTTCCGGGCGCGCGGCATCTAAGGAGACGTTGACGATCTTGATTGCGGAATTCAGGAGGTTTGTCAACCTTTGATCGTCCAGCACCGTTAGATTTGTGTTGATCGATGCGTCACAGTCATCGGGGATGAATTTCAGACTGTTCCAAAACGCGGGGCTGGCCAAGGGTTCGCCGATGCCGTGTAGTTGAATGCTTCTGGACTGTCGGATGAATCTCTCGAGTCCCGCCACCAATTCCTCCTCTAAGTGTTTCGGCCGGTCCACTGCGTTGATCGCTTGGGGGCACATGACGCAACGGAGATTGCATCGAGAACTGGTCTCCAGAGTGAGCATTCGCGGGCTGCTGCGCACAACCAGAATACCCGCTGCGTATTCCGCTTTCCCAAGCACTTCGTTCTCCTTTGGCCCGATCGGAGTAGCGTGTTCGTGATCAACCGCCTTCGCGTCGCCTATGAGATGTGTTTTATCAAGGAGTTCCGGCGAGCGAATAAACCACTCGACCAGATCCTGAAAGTCCTTGCGGTGAACGTGCGAAAGGATGGCTGTTTCAGACTCGGGCTCCCGGCCAAGCAGCTTGCGATAGCACCAGACAATATCTTCTCGCGAGACTCCATTCTTCAGTCGTTGATGAAACTCGGTTGATCGGAGAAAAACTTCAACCAAGCCTTGGAGGTTCTTGTGCCTTGCGTGTGCAAGAATAGCGTTTTCCGATTCCGGGTCCCGGCCAAGCAGTGTGCGGTAACACCAAATGATTTCGTCCCGCGATACGGCGTTGTCGGATTTTCCAATGAATTTCTTCATAAGCACTTTCGCACCGATGCTATCCGTGTTGCATTTAGGCGGACTGACACCTTGTTTATCTCCGGGTGCGGCGGCGGCTCCGGCGTCGAGGCGCCTTTTGCCGTTCTGCTGCGCCGTTAGGGTGGGGTATGGCCCTGGGGAAGGGGCGCCAGACCCGTGTCCGATACGTGTGGTCTCCGCCAGCTTGCGGGTGACCTCCGCTAACACCTTCGCAAAGACATCGACCGTCGGCTCGACCAGCGAAGTGCCCTTGGGCACATCACCCTGCCGATCCGGGTTCCAGTCGTCAAGGCTTCCAAGGGTCGGGAAAGCTCGTTCCAGGGCCGCATTGATTCGCGTAAACCGCGCCAGTACCACCCTCCGTTGTTGTCCGGACAACAGTCCGGTGATCGGAGGTCCTTCTGCGGGCAGATGGCGGAGTAGCTCATCGCGAATCCACTGGCTTGCCTGAAAGGCCGATGGGTCTTCGTGGAATGCTGGAAGCCACTTGTTGACGTTTCTAAGCACCTCAATCTGCAGCGCGTTTGGCGAGATGTTCGTATGGGCAGCAAAATGAAATGGTCGGCGGTCACTCACGCCGATGAGCTGCAAAAAATCATGGCATATGTCGGAGTTGATAAGGGACTGACGATCATATTTCCGCACAATGATGTTGTCGTCGCCAAACACCGACGCCCATGGTCTCAAGATGCGCAAAAAGTGGAAGTTGGGGGACTTGGGATGTATTTCGTTAGGATGGAACCGAGACCGGCGCCCGGACCTAATGGCCGTTGTGTACAGAGAAAGGCCGAAGTCGTCAGGTCGTCGGAGGTAACAGACCAGGGTTACGCGGCGTCCCGAAAGGGCATCCTGCAGTAGTTTGATCTGGCTTATGTTATTGATATGTAGCGAAAGGTGCTCGCAGGAGATGATGGCATCGTATGGCGCGGTGGAGAGGTCCTGAGTCAGGTGTCCGAGCACAATATCGGGCGCCGCAAATTTCCCCACGGGAATGAACATCGGGCATCGATCCAGCAGGCTGCCTGCCACTGGAAAGTGGGCATGCGAATAGAAGTATGGTTTTGCCTCGTCGCACAGGTATGTGAATCCCACATTTCGTAACTCTGTTTCGTTGTTCTTTAGGAATAACTGCAGAGCCGTGGTACCGGTTTTTGCGAGGCCGATGTGCAGGTACAGGCGTCTCATCAAAAATTCCCGACTTCCCAGAATCGGAAGCCGTGCGGGTCTAGCGGGCGAGGGTCACTGGGTTGCAGTGCTGCTGCTGATCGGCGCAGGTATTGCCAAGCAGGCTTGCCAATCGCGGAAGTGTGGTACGCGCTGATGCGAGTGATCCCCGTACCCTGCTGCGGGTCGCGCGCCGGTGGACTCGCACTTCCTTCGCCTGAGCGACGGTCGACGGGTACACGCTGACGTAAAATAACATAACAAAACTAACGCAAAAAGGTACTTTTGTTGATGCGCAAGGACTTCTGAATTTCTGGGCGGACTAGGATGGTTCTGGTGGCGGGTCGTTGCTCCCGGTGGCCAACCGGGTCGTCGTAGCGGAGTAATGGGTCCTGCAGCGGCCGTACTCCGTTAGCGCCCGTCCATCCAGCGGGTATTGTACACGGCATGCAGGACCTCCCGCCGCTCGGAGCCATGGCCCGCCACGGGTAAGGGAGCTAGGGTCTCTCCGTCCTCGGTGTACAGGTCCATGTCTTTGGTCCAGCCGTGGGTCTCCAGCACCAGGCGGCGGGTCCAGCCCGGGGGCGGCTCGGCTGGGGCCTCGAACTCGATGTGTATCTCCTCCCCCGGACCGATGATGGCCAGGGCGTCGTCGGTTGCTGCGACCAGGTCGTCCACAGGCCCAAGCCGGGTGTAGAAGCCTGCCATGGCTCGCGCGTCCCAGAAGGGGGTGCGGGTGCCGTAGTCGTAGCCCGGTCTGGCCTGGGGGAAGGTCAGGCGCTTGGGGAAGCCGGTCTGGGCGAGACGGGCGGCGACGGGCGGCAGGTCCAGGCGCTTGGCCTCGGGGAGGTCCTCTGCGTAGGCGACCGAGATCCGGTCCCAGTAGATCTCCAGATTGCCGCGCAGGCGCAGGGCGTCGGTTCCGGGAGGCAGATTGGACAGGGGAACGGACATGCGCCTGGGCATGCCCGCGGGGTAGCCGAACTGGGTCAGGATGGGCCGCCAAAGGCCGTCCGCGCCGCGCGCCTCCAAGCTGGGAGGATCGTAGCTCGCGCCGGCCTGCCAGGCCGCAAAGCTGGTTTGGGAGTAGGGATACTCGACCCAGCCGTCGGCGACCAGCCGGGGCTCGCCTGGTCGTCCGTTCAAGGGTTCAGCGAACGAGATGCTGACGACCTGCTCCCCGGCCAGGCGGCCGATAAAGCGCCTATCCAGCGGACCGGGGTCCACCGCCTGCCCGTCGGCCAGGACCAGGGCCGAGGTGACGTCCGTGCCGTCCTGGTCCAGCACTCGTGTCGGCAGGACCTCCCTGCGGTAGAAGCGGGCCGCCCCTGTGGGTTCCGGGGCCGAGATGCCCATGCGCTCGTCCAGGACCATCTGCCAGCCCGGCGGAAGGTCCCAAACCACCAGGCGGGCCGAGTCCAGGTAGGCCGCCTCCTCCATGGGCTCGGTGAGCTTGACCTGATAGCGCCCGTCCCGCGGCTTTGCCAGATCCTCCGGCAGGAGCAGGTTCTCCCAGGGGCGTGGCGGCGCGTACTCGCCGGGGCCTACGGCATACCCCAGGCCACCGACCCCAAGCAGGTCAGTCACAAAGGCATAAGTGGACCCGTTCCAGGCGAATAGGACCGGACAGCTGGAGAGCTGGCGCTGCGTCTCGACGATGCGGTGCACCTCGCCCGGTGCCAGTGCCAACTCGCTCTGGAAGACCCCGTCGGACCAGTCGATCGCGGCAAAGTCGGCCTGGCTGGCGGTGCCGATACCCAGGCTCAGGGGCTGAAGGTCCTGACCCGGGCCGGAGCGGGGGCGCAGGTTCGTGGCGACCCCCCACTGCGACCCGACGCGCAGGGCGATGCTTGTCCCTACCCCCGAGGCGTTGGAGCGCATGGCCCGTGACGCATCCGCCATTCCGGTTGGGCTGAGCGCGACAAAGGCCCCGCGTCCCGGTCCGGGGGGCCAGACAAGGGGGCCCCTGCTCGTCAGGGCAACCAGGGAGGGACCAGCGGCGGGCTCCAGCAACACAGGGGCTGCCCAGGCCAGGGACCCGCTGGTCGGGGGCTTGTCTGAGGCGAGTGGCCGTCCCCCGGCGGTGAAGGCGGACCAGCCCCAGGCACCTGAGGCGACCAAGTCCAGGGTTCCGTCACCATCCAGGTCGGCCAGGGCGAGCTGGGCCCACGGGGCTCTGGCGGCCAGGGCGAGCATTGCAAAGTCCTCGGCACGGAATGCGCCTGAGTCGTCGCGGCGCCAGCGCTTCAGGCTGCCGTCGGGATCCAGGCTGTACAGCTCGACGGCGCCGTCGGCGTCGAGGTCTGCCGCCAGGGCAGCTGCGATGGGTGTCTGGAGAAAGTCCCCCAGCCCCTGCGCCGGGCGGTAGGCCCAGAGGCGGTCGTTGAGCCAGGCCTGGTGCGGGGGGTTGGCCCCGATGACGATCAGGTCGGTGTCCCGGTCGGCGTCGAGGTCTACCGGCAGGACCTGCCGGCCACTGCCCCCTCCGGCTGGGGGTCCTGCGATGCCGCGCTCCGCGGCAAGTGGGCGGAAGGTCCCGTCGAGGTTGTTGCTGAGCAGTTCGTTGGGGCCATCGGCGTTGACCAGGAAGAGGTCCAGGTCACCATCGTGGTCGGCATCCACGAAGGCGCCGTCCACCGTGTCGGTATCGCCCGCAGCCGTCCCAGTGGCCGCCGTCACGTCCTCCCAGGTTCCAGGGCTGACCTGACGCCGGAGCTGATTCGGTCCGCGGCGGGCGAGGTAGACGTCGACTTGCCCATCGTTGTCGTAGTCGCCCCAGAGGGCAGTGTTGACGGCGGGGATCCCGGCCAGCGGATGCTTGGGGTCGGCCGTCAGGCCTCCGCCAGGTCGCCCCCGCAGGACCAGGGTTCCACCCTCGGACCCGCCCGCGGGCACCAGGAGGTCCAGGGTTCCGTCGCCGTCAAGGTCCACCACGGCAACGCCGAGGGGTCGGGCCTCTTGGACTGGCCAGATAAGCCCATCGCCGCCTTCCACGGTCAAGGGTTGAGGTGCAGCAAGGACGGGACCCGGCGGCAAGGCACCTGGCGTGGGGCTGTGGGCCCCCAGGACCATGGCCTCGGCCTTGGGGCCCATGCGGGTGTACTTGAACTCGGCGAGCCTGGCCTGGGGGTTGTTGGCCAGCCGCTGGTAGGTCTCCATCAGGGCGCGGGCCTCATCGCGCCGCCCCAGACGCTGCTCGGCCTGGAAGGCCCCGTAATAGGCGCTGCGCAGGTAGGGGTCCAGGCCCAGGGCCTTGCGGTACCAGTCCAGGCCCTGGGCGTGGTTGCCCTGTTGGGCCAGGCACTGGCCGAGGTAGTAGGCGGCATAGGCGTCGGCGGGATCGGCCTCGGCCACCGATCGGAAGTGGGCCAGGGCCTCGGCGGGTGATGACAGGTACAGGCGCAGCAGCCCGGCGACATACTGGGCCCGCAACTGCCCGGGTTCCCGGGCAATGACCTCCTCGACCAGGGCCAGGGCGGCGGCCTCGTCCCCCTCCTCCTGGCGGTTGAGGGTGGCGATGGCCAGGTTCACCGCCAGATCCGCGTGGGTGGGGTGGGTCTGGACCAGGGCGGCGAAGGCATCGCGGGCGGGGGCGTACTCGAAGTGCCCCATGAGCCCCACACCGCGGTTGTTCTCGGCGATGGCGGCGCCGTTCAGGGACGCCGGGCCGCCGGTCGGGGCCGAGGGGGCCTGGGTCTGCGGTTTTTCCTGCGTCTGCACCGGGGCCTGCGGGGCCTCGGAGCAGGCAGCGAGGAACAGGGCAAAGGCAACAGCGAGGCGCGGTGTACGACGCATGGGGGTTGGCTCGGGTTACCTGGCAGGCGTAGGTCAGGTTAGCGAAGCGTAACCCGACGCCGCTGCGACAGCGTCGGCCTACGCCCTAACGGGTTGAAGCCGGACGCCACTCAAGGCGCGCCCAGCATACCCCCTTCCCTAGAGGACAACCCGACGGTTAAGCCGACCTGCGGCTAATAGGCCGCCCGGGTCGGGTACTCCTGCATCGGGCCCCGTGCGGGCAGCGGCGGGGGGTAGAAGATTAGGTCCTGATCCAGCCAGGGGGCCCGGCAGGGGGCGCCTGCCTGGTACAGGGTCAGATTCGCCTGGAGCCGCGGCAGGTCGCCGAAGCGCCCGGCAGCGGCGGTAGCCATCAGGGCATTCTGTTGCAGGGCCGCGGCGCCCGCTGGATCTCCCGCCTCGGCCTGGGCCATGGCCAGGGTCTCGGCATTGTCCAGGGTGTTCGCCCGGTCGAATAGCCCCTGGGCAAGGGTGAGGGCCTGGGGGCCGTCGCGCACGGCGGCGTCGGGGCTGGCGGCGAGCAGACGCGCCAGGGCCAGACCCAGGGCGGCGTCCTCCGGGTGATCGGCAAGGGCAGATGCCAGCACGGCGCGGGCCTCGGCATGCCGCTCCGGCCCGAGGCGCACCAGGGCCATGGCCTGCATGTGGGCCGCGGGGGCATTCTGCGGGACCGCGGCGTGGGCGGCGGCATAGTGCACTGCGGCCCCCGCATAGTCCCCGCTGCGCATGAAGGCATTGCCTAGGGCGTGATGGGCGCCGCCATGCGGCGGATCCGCCGCCAGGACCTGGCGATAGCGATCGATGGCGCCTGCTTCGTCCCCGTGCTCCTCCAGCAGCGCACCCATCAGGAACAGGCCCAGGGGGTGATTAGGGTCGTGCCCCAGGGCCTCAGTCAGCTGGGCCGCAGCCCCCGACGGATTGCCCGCAAGGTATAGCGCCCGGGCCAGGGTGACGCGGGCATTGACGTTCCCAGGCTCCAGACCCAGGGCCTCGGTGAAGGCGGTGACGGCGACATCGAAATGGCCGTCGCGCAGGGCCTCGATGCCGCGGTAGTAGAGGGTGCGCGCCCCGCTCAGGAGCTTGGCGAGGTCGTCCACCAGGGGGTCCGGGATGCGCGGCTCGCCGTCGCCGCGTTTGGCCAGGTGGGCCCGCGCCGCGTCCACCTTGCCCAGGGCGCGGTAGGCCATCGCCAGGGAATAGTGGATTTGCGTGGCGTCGGGGTCCAGGGTCAGGGCCTTTTCGAACAGGGGCACGGCGGCTGCGGGGTCGCGCCTGGCCTGGGCGGTGCGGCCCAAGCCGTAGAGGGCGGCCCCGCGCAGCCCCGGGTCCTCGGCGGCGGCGGTCAGGAGGGGGACGGCCTCGTCCAGGCGGTCGAGGCTCAGGTAAACCAGCCCCAGGCGCAGCCGCGCAACGGCCAGGTCTGGGTTCAATCCCAGGGCGCGGGCGTAGGCCGCCGCAGCCAGCTCGGGCTGGGCGTCCTGCTCGTACCTGTAGCCGAGGTAGTAGGGCCAGCGCGGGTCCTTGGGGTCCAGCCGCTCCGCGTTCGTATAGCAGGCTTCGGCCGCGACCCAAAGCTTGTGGGCGAGGTAGTAGCCGCCCGTCTGGCCGTAGGACGCCGCCAGGTCAGAGTCCGGTACCCCAGGCGGGACCAGGGACTGGGCCAGGGTGGTGCCCAGGTTGGAACGTGCCTCGCCCAGGTTGCGGCGCACCACCTCCTCCGCCCGGGACAGGTCCGGGGTGGGGATGGGGGCCAGCGTCACGGGGCCGGCCGGGGTCTCGCGGGCGACCGGGACCGCCAGCGGGTCATCATCGGCCTGGACGCCCCCCAGGCAGGCCGCCAGGGCAAGGGCCGTGAGCACAGCCGCCCACGGATGGCCGTGGCAGTGCCGCCCTCGGCGCGACTGTGGGAGCGGCGCCCCTGCCGTGACACTACCGACGCCGGAGCCGTCGCGCCGACGACTCCAGGGATGGAGGAGGTAGAGCCACGTCAGGAACAGTGGCCGAGGCGGCGCTCCCACAGCTGGCACTCCCAGCGACCGCCAGGCGATGGCCGGGCTCCTCATGGCGCAGCCTCCGGGGTTCCCTGCCCCTCTCTCAACTCCGAGTAGCGCCCAAGGTCCGGAGCTGGAAATGCCTCGCGCCGGCCGCTTGGCCATCGCACCAGGATACCGGTGACCTTGGCCGGCCCACCCAGCCCGACCAGGAGTCGGGGGTCTCCGGCGCTTGCATAGCTGCCGTCGGTGTGCACCCGCCGCCAGAGTGAGGGCATCCCCTCGCGGCGAATCTCCACCCAAGCCCCCAAGGCATCGCGTCCATGGGTCTCGATCAGGCGCAGCCCGAGCCAGGGGTTGCGGCTGCCGACCTGGTTGATCAGGAGTCGCGCGGGTCCATTGTTGTTGACCACCACCAGGTCGCTGTCGCCGTCGTCGTCAATGTCGCCGAAGGCGACGCCGCGGCTGACCTCGGACAGGGCGAAAACGGCCCCCGACTCTGCCGAGACGTCCGCGAAGCGCCCCTCGCCCAGGTTGGCGAAGAGCTGGTTGGGCTGGTGCAACGGGTAGGGGTCCGCTGCCTTGACCAGGCTCAGGATGATGTTGACGGCTCCGTTGGCGACATAGAGGTCCAGGTCGGCGTCGTTGTCGTAGTCGAAGAAGCCGGTGCCGAAGCCGGTCATGGGCTTGCTCGGCCCGGCCAGGCCGCTAGCTGCCCGGCGGTCCTCGAACCAGCCCTGGCCGTCGTTGACATAGAGGGCGGTGCTCTCCCCTGTCAGGTTGGTCATGAAGAGATCCAGGTCGCCGTCGTCGTCCAGGTCCCCGGCGTCCACGCCCATGCTCGCCTCGGCCATTCCAGCGGCGTTGACCGCGGTGCCGGAGATGAGCCCGTCGTCGCGGAAGGTCCCGTCTTTCTGGTTGATCCACAGGAAATTGGCCATGCCATCGTTGGCCACATAGATGTCCGGCCAGTCGTCGCCGTTGAAGTCCGCTGCCACCACCCCGAGCCCGGTCCCCTTGGACTGGGCGACGCGGCTGGTCGCGGAGACATCCGTGAAGGTCCCGTCGCCTTTGTTGCGGTACAGCCGGTCCGGCAGGGGCTCGTAGACCTTGGGTGAGCAGTAGTCCCGGGCGCTACTGGGGGCGTGGCAGGGCTTGTTGTTGGCCGTGGTGAAATCGACGTACTCGGCGACATAGAGGTCGAGCCAGCCGTCGCGGTCGAAGTCTAAAAAGGCGGAGCTGACGGCCAGCCGCGACTCGCCAACACCGGCCTTGACGGTGACGTTGGCGAAGGTCCCGTCGCCGTTGTTGTGCCAGAGCATGTTCCCGCCCAGGTTGGTGAGGAACAGGTCTGTGTGCCCGTCGTTGTCGTAGTCCCCGGTGGTTACACCCATGCCGTAGCCGTCGGCATTGAGCCCGCTGGCTTGCGTGACGTCCGTGAGGTGACCCCGGGGCCGTCCGTCCGGGCCCGCGGTCAGATCGTTGCGGTACAGGCGGCCTTGCAGGACCTGGTTCTGCTTCGGTGGGAATCGAGCGTCGGCCAGCGTCTTGCCCTCCCCCAGCATACGGCCCTGGACCAGGTAGAGGTCGAGGTCACCGTCGTTGTCGTAATCGAACAGGGCCGCCCCGCCCCCCAGGTTCTCCACGAGGTAGAACTGGTCCGACATGCCGTTGAAGTGGGTGAAGTCGAGCCCCGCGGCCTGGGATCCGTCGGTGAAGACCTCCTCGGCCTGGGCTAGGGCGCCGCACAGCGATAGAGCCAACGGCAGTAGCAACCGAGCCAGCGCGCTCTTGGGCTTGCCGAGCGGGACGGGGCTTGCAGGCCCGTCCCGATCGTTTGCGGCCTGTGGGTATCCGATCACTCCGCGGCAACGCCGAGACGGTCCGGGCGGGGCAAATGCCTTGTGCCGCATGAAGTGGGTACCCCCAAAACGAATGGCTCCGTCGGCGTCGACTCTTGGCTGATCCCTGGCGGCGACAGGTCCGCCCCAGCGCCCACTGCCTCCCCCGGGCAGGGGGTGGGTTGGGGAGGGGGCTGAATGCCCGAGGAACAGTTCGACATTGGGGGTAACCGCGAGACTCGACCCCCCTCCTAACCTCCCCCCTTCCCGGGGAGAGGAATCCGGGGATGTCCGATCCGGAAGCAACTGCGGCCGGGATTTCAGGTGGTTTTCGGCGGGATCGTCTAGCCCGGCCTGACCGTCATCAGGCACTCCACTTTGGCGGAATGAACCAACGCCCAACGCGAACAGTGCCAAAGACATCATTTTCTTATACCGGTCCCATTCTTCCCGGCATACCCCGGAGCCCATGCGTTAGCCACTGCCGCCCTCCCCTTGGACGATCTCGATCTGCCGGTCCACGCCCACGGCGCCCAGGTCCTCCCGGCTCCCGTCCGGCCAATGGACGCTTACCCCATCGACCCGGTCCGCCGTCCCCAGCCCGAAGGTCAGGGGCAACTCGACCTGGGACAGGTACCCGCGGGTGGGCATCACCTCCTTGGTCTGGGTCTGGCCACCGGCGCGGACCTCGACCCGGGCCCCGATGGCGTCGCGGTTGGCCCCCTTCCCCCGCAGCCGCAGGCGCAGCCAGTGGTGCCCAAGGGTCTGGTCGTTGCGCAGCAGGGCAGGGGTCCGGCCGTTCTGAGTGATGAGGATGTCCAGGTCGCCGTCCCCGTCGATATCCGCATAGGCTGCACCGCGCCCCACCAGCGGCCGGCCCAGATCCCCGGTTTGCTCAGGGGCCAGGGGGACGAAGGTCGCCGGGCAGGCCTCTCCGCAGTTCCAGAACAGCAGCGGCGGCTGGGCATAGTGCTGGCTGGGCTGGACGCGGGCGATCTCGGCCTCCA
>Ga0209254_10002797_pt1 | contig 15912 bp, 11 predicted proteins | sample FrelakmetDIP11DI_FD_187148 | JGI IMG/M metagenome (GOLD analysis project Ga0209254, IMG submission 187148) | Freshwater lake sediment microbial communities from the University of Notre Dame, USA, for methane emissions studies - DIP11 DI (SPAdes)... | ecosystem: Environmental > Aquatic >... | reverse complement strand
GGTGCTTCAGCGAGGGAATCGCGTCTGGATCGATCTCCGCAGGCACGTCCGGTGGGTAGTCCCGGAGCCAGATCCTGTCTGCGGCCGAGTTCGTGTCATTCATTGCTGCAACGCAAAATCAAAGTCGTCCCCCTCGGTCAGCCGTCGAATTCGATTTGACGCGCCTTCGCCTCGATCCGCAAGATCGCGATCCGATTCGTCACATTCCCTCGAGAACCCCATGACTCGAACCCTGCTTTTCGCCCTCACCCTGATGCTGGCGCCGATTGCTGCGCCGCTCGCCGGATCCACGGCGCCGGAAACGCCGCTGATTGCGCGCGACGCGCTGTTCGGCAATCCCGAAAAGACCCAGGGGCGGATCTCGCCGGACGGCCGTCATTTCTCCTGGATCGCCCCGCGCGACGGCGTGCTGAACGTATGGGTCGCCCCGGCCGGCGACCTGACTGCCGCGCGGCCGGTCACGAACGACCGCCAGCGCGGCATCCGCCAGCATTTCTGGATGGCGAACGGGACGCACGTCCTCTACCTGCAGGACCAGGGGGGCGACGAGAACTGGCGCCTGCACGGCGTCGAGATCGCGACCGGCACGGATCGCGACCTGACGCCGATCGCGGGCGTGCAGGCGCAGGTGATCGGGCTGTCGCCCGAGCGCCCCGGCACTGTGCTGGTCGGACTGAACGACCGCGTGCCCGAGTGGCACGATGTGTATGAGATCGAGGTCGCGACGGGCGAGCGGCGGCTCGTGCTCAAGAACGAGGAAAACCTCGCCGGCTTCTTCGAGGATCTGCAGCTCGTGCCGCGCCTCGCGACGCGCTCGCTCGCGGACGGTGACGAGATCCTGCGACGCACGCCCGATGGCTGGGAGCGCGTGCTGAGCGTCGGCCAGGCCGACACGCTGACCACTGGTCCGGTCACGATCGAGCAGGGCGGAAAGACGGCGCTGCTGCTGTCCTCGGTGGATCGCAACACCTCGGCCCTGGTACGCCTGGATCTCGCGACAGGAGCCGTTACGCTGGTGGCGCAGGATGAACGAGCGGACGTTGCGGACGTCTGGCTCCATCCGCGCACGCGCGCACTACAGGCCTACACCGTCGAGTACCTGACCACGACACACACGGCACTCGATGCAGCGGTCGCCAAGGACATCGAGGCGCTCACGAAGTCGCTCGGCCCGGGCTTTACGGTGGTGAGCGGCACACTCGACGACCGCCGCTGGGTGGTCTCCGCCGACCAGCCGGAGCAGGCGCTCTCGTACCACGTCTACGACCGCGATGACGGCCGCATCACGAAACTCTTCGACTCGCGGCCTGCGCTCGCGGGGGCGCCGCTCGTGGCGATGACTCCCGTCGAGATTCGCGCGCGCGACGGCCTGACGCTGGTCGGTTATCTGTCGCGACCGCGCGGCGTAACGGGCCCGATGCCGATGGTGCTCAACGTCCATGGCGGCCCGTGGGGGCGCGACTCGTTCGGGTTCGACCCGGAGCACCAGTGGTTTGCGAACCGTGGCTATGCCGTTCTGGCGATCAACTTTCGCGGCTCGACCGGGTTCGGCAAGGCGTTCGTGAATGCAGGCGACCGCGAGTGGGCCGGGAAGATGCACGACGACCTGATCGACGCGATCGAGTGGGCGGTGCGGGAAGGCATCACCACGCCCGACCGGATCGCGATCTACGGTGGCTCGTACGGCGGCTACGCGACCCTCGTCGGCCTGACCTTCACGCCGACCCGGTTCGCCTGCGGCGTGGATATCGTGGGACCCTCGAACCTCAAGACATTGCTCGACTCGATACCGCCCTACTGGAAATCGTTCTACGAGGAACTGACGCGCCGGGTCGGTGATCCGCGCACGGAGGAGGGGCTGAAGCTCCTCGAAGACCGCTCGCCTCTCACGCACGCCGCCGCGATCTCGCGGCCGCTCCTGATCGCCCAGGGCGCGAATGACCCGCGTGTGAAGCAGGCCGAGTCCGACCAGATCGTCGCGGCGATGAAGCTCAAGGGAATCCCCGTTACCTACGTGCTGTATCCCGACGAGGGGCATGGCTTCGCGCGGCCGGAGAACAACACTTCGTTCTACGCGATCACCGAGGGCTTCCTGGCGCAGTGCCTGGGCGGGCGCTACGAACCCGTCGGCGACGACTTCCAGGGCTCGAGCATCGAGGTGAAGGACGGCGCGCAGCACGTCGCCGGGCTGGAGGCCGCGCTCGAAGGCAAGCGCTAGTCGCGCGCCTGGCGAGCGAGCAGCGGCGTGAGCTGGCCCCAGACGTTGTCGAGCAGCAGCGGCTGCGCGCGCGCGTTCGGGTGGATGCCGTCGGCGAGGAAGTACGTCAGGTCCAGCGCCATCTCGGGACTCATGATGGCCGCGGCGCCGACCTTGTAGCGGCTGCGCAGGTCGTCGTAGACCTTCTGGTACGAGCTCGTGTACTGCGGGCCGTAGTTGGTCGGCATCTGCACGGTCAGCAGCAGCACCTCGGCGCCCGCCGCGCGGCTCTTCGTGATCAGCAGCCCGAGGTTGGTCTCGACGCGCGAGACCGGCAATCCCCGCAAACCGTCGTTGGCGCCGAGCTCGAGGACCACGATGCCGGGCTTGTGCGTCGCGAGCGCTCGGTCGAGCCGGGCGAGCCCGCCGTCGGTCGTCTCGCCGCTCACGCTGGCGTTGACGACCCGGTGACCGTAACCTTCCTTCTTCAAGCGCTGCTGCAGCAGCGATACCCAGCCCTGGCCGGGCGCGAGCCCGTAGCCCGCGGACAGCGAATCGCCCAGGACCAGGATCACGGGCGGCGCGGCAGACCGCGCCGGGCTGACCGCGGCGGCCAACAGAAGCAGAAGGACGATTGCACGACGCATGGACAGGAAGACCGTTCTCGAAGCCAGAAGTTTGCGCAAGGAGGTTACCAGTCCCGAGGGAATGCTGACCATTCTCGATGACGTGAGCCTCTCGATCGTGGCCGGGGAGACGGTGGCGATCGTCGGCGCCTCCGGCGCAGGTAAGTCCACGCTGCTTGCGCTGTTGGCAGGGCTCGACGAGCCGAGCGCGGGCGGGGTCTGGCTCGAGGGCACCGAGCTATCGGCGCTGGACGAGGATGGACGTGCCGCAGCAAGAGCACGCCACGTCGGCTTCGTGTTCCAGTCCTTCCATCTCGTGCCGTCGCTGACGGCGCTCGAGAACGTCATGCTGCCGCTCGAGCTCGCCGGCCGCCGGGACGCCCGCGCGGAGGCGCGCGTGGTGCTTGGGCAGGTTGGCCTCGGCGCACGCCTCGGCCACTACCCGCGCCAGCTCTCGGGCGGCGAGCAGCAGCGCGTCGCGATCGCCCGCGCCTTCGTGACCAGGCCTTCCGTGCTGTTCGCCGACGAGCCCACCGGAAACCTCGACACGACGACGGGCGCGCGCATCATCGAGCTGCTGTTCAACCTGAATGCGGCGAACGGCACGACACTCGTGCTCGTGACCCATGACCGCGCGATCGCGACGCGCTGCGATCGCATCATCGAGATGGACGCCGGGCGGCTGGTGGGCGCCCGGTGAAGGCGCTGCGCTTCGCGCTGCTCGCCCTGTCGCGCGACTGGCGCTCGGGTGAGCTTGCGGTGCTGCTCGCCGCCCTGCTGGTCGCCGTGACGGCGCTCACCGGCGTCGGATTCTTCACCGACCGCATCGGCCAGGCCGTGGACCAGCGCGCGGCGGAAGTGCTCGCCGCGGACCTGCGGCTGCGCTCGGCGGAACCGATCCCGGAAAGCTACGAAGCGCTCGCCGCGGAGCAGGGCATCGAGACGGCCCGGATCATCTCCTTCCCGAGCGTCGTGTTCTTCGGCGCGGACTCCGCGCTGACCGCGATACGCGCGGTCGGGCCCGGCTATCCCCTGCGCGGACGGCTCAAGATCGCGGATGCGCCGTTCGCGCCGGCGCGCGAAACGGACGAGTTGCCCGGCCGCGGCGAGACCTGGCTCGACTCGCGCCTGCTCGCGCGGCTGGGTGCCGCGATCGGCGACACGGTCAACATCGGCGCATCGACATTTACGGTCACGCGCGTGCTGGACTACCGGCCGGACCAGGGCTCCGCCTTCGTGGACCTCGCGCCTTCGCTCCTGATCCCGCTCGCGGACCTGCCGGCGACGGAGCTGCTCGGCCCGGGCAGCCGCGCTTCCTACCGGCTGCTGTTCGCGGGAACGCCCGGCCAGATCCGCGACTTCCGCGATGAGATCGACGAGCGCAAGAGCAAGGCCGAGCGCCTGGAGAGCGTCGACGAGGAGAGCCCGCAGATCCAGGCCTCGACCCGGCGCGCCGGCCGGTTCCTGAACCTGTCCGCCATCATCACCGTGCTGCTCGCGGCCGTGGCCGTGGCGATGGCCGCGCGGCGTTACACGCGACGTCACCTCGACAATGTCGCGCTCATGAAGTGCATGGGCGCGCCGCAGCGGTTCGTGCTGCAGGTGACGGTGATCGAACTCGCCCTGGTCGCACTGGTCGCGGCGCTGTTGGGCAGCCTGCTCGGCTACCTGGCGCAGGAGCTGCTGACGCGCCTGGTCGGCGACCTGGTCACCGTCGGGCTGCCGCCGCCGACGCTCGCGCCGGCGCTGATGGGCGGCGCGACGGCGCTCGCGATCCTGGTCGGCTTCGCGCTGCCGCCGCTGCTGCAGCTCAAGCGCGTGCCGCCCGCGCGCGTGCTACGCAGGAACCTGGAGCCGCCGCCGCTGCGCTATTCCGTCTCCTACGGGCTCGCGGTCGCGGCGCTGCTCGGCGTCCTGTACTGGCTGGTGCGCGACGTACGGCTGGTCGGTTACCTGGCCGTCGGGATCGCCGCGACGCTCGCCGTGCTTTATGGCGCGGGCTTCCTGCTCGTCCTGCTAGCCGGGCGGCTGCGCGGCGCGGTCGGCGTCGCCTGGCGCTACGGCGTCGCGAACCTGGCGCGCCGCGGGCGCGAGAGCGTGGTGCAGGTGGTCGCCTTCGGCCTCGGTCTCATGGTGCTGCTGCTGCTCGCGGTCGTGCGCAACGACCTGCTCAAGGACTGGCGCGCAAGCCTGCCAGCCGACACGCCGAATTTCTTCATGATCAACATCCCGGCCGCGGAGACCGCCGACTTCGTGCAGTTCGTGGAAGCCCGGGGGCTGCCCACGCCGCAGCTCTTCCCGATGATCCGCGCGCGCATGACGACGATCAACAGCCGGCCGATCGACGAGGTCGTCGCCGGCAACGACCGCGCGCAGGGCTTCGCCGAACGCGAGCAGAATCTCTCCTGGGCCGAGCAGCCTCAGATCGACAACAAGATCGTCGCCGGGCGCTGGTGGCAGGCGTCGGACCGCGGCAAGGCCTATGTCTCCGTCGCAACCGAGTACCAGGAGGATCTCGGCCTCGCGCTCGGCGACCGGCTCGCCTTCGACGTCGCGGGCGAGACGATCGAGGCAGAGATCCTGAGCTTCCGCGAGGTGGAGTGGGACACGTTCCGCCCGAACTTCTTCCTGGTGTTCTCGCCGGGCACGCTCGACGGCCTCGCCGGCACCTGGCTCACGAGCCTCAAGCTCGACCTGGAGCAGCGCAAGATGCTGGCGGAATTGGTGCGGCGCTTCCCGTCAGTGTCGGTGTTCGACATCGACGCGATCCTGTCCCAGGTGCGCGAAGTGATCGATCGCGCCTCGCTCGCGGTGCAGTACGTGTTCCTGTTCACGCTCGCCGCCGGCATCACCGTGCTGCTGGCCGCCATCCAGTCGACGCGTGACGAGCGCCGCTACGAGAGTGCCATGCTGCGCACGCTCGGCGCGCGCCGGCGCGTGGTGCTCGCGGGGGTGGCCGCGGAGTTCACCGCGCTCGGCATGCTGTCCGGCGTGCTCGCGGCGATCGGCGCGACGCTTGCCGGGTGGTTGCTCGCGCGAGAGGTGTTCGACCTCGAGTACGCAATCGATCCCTGGGTGTGGGTGATCGGGCTCGCGGCGGGCGCCGTGATCGTCGGCGGGGCAGGGACGCTCGCCGCGCGCGGCGTGGTCAACCATCCGCCGATCAGTACGCTGCGGGAGGGGTAGGGCCGCAGCAGGCCTTTCCGATAGCGAGCCAGGCAGCGTCTCTCGCCTTGAGCACTGACTTCAGGCCAGCTAACGATCGGTTGCAGCGGACGGCCCGCTGCGCCACATGCCACAATCCTAAGGCCATGTGCGATCTGCTGTGGACGATTTCCGGGCCTATGCCGTCAAGCGTTTCGCGCGCTGCCGTGCGCTGATGGCAACGCCCGCCTTCGCGGCCCACGTCGGCGCGATCAGTGAGGTGAAATGACTCGCGACCGCGATGCACTCTATCGTGAGGTCATGTACCAGGTGCAGGCGCGCAACTGGCGCGAAGCGGACGCACGCTGCCGGGAACTTAATGCCGCCGATCGCGCATTCGCGCCGGGCTTGCTGCTGGGGAGCGTGATCGCGCAGCATCTGGATGAGCATGAACGGGCGTTACAGTTCGCTGAACGCGCCGTCACTGTCGCCCCGAAAGACCCGTCGGTGCACCTGCGCCAGGCGCAGTGCCTCGATGGATTGCGGCGCCGGCCGGAGGCGCTGCGCGCCGCAGCGGAAGCTGAGCGCGTATCTGACGGCAACCCGCACGCGCTCGCGGCGATTGGCCTGTTCTACAGTACGGCGGACGAGCACTTTCTGGCGCTGACCGCCTACGACCACGCCTGTCGTGAGTCACCCGACAACACGCGACTGCTGTACAGCCGCGCCGTCACCCGCAGGGCCGTTGGTCAAATTGAGGGCGCAGAAGAAGACTACGACCGTGTCCTTGAGCTGGATCCGAAGCACTACGAGAGTTACACGAATCGATCCAACCTGCGCACGCAGACGCCGGATCGAAATCACGTGGCCTTTCTCGAGCAGCTGCTCGAGAGTGGTAGCGCCGACGAGAATGGAGAAGTGCAGCTGTGCTACGCGCTCGCAAAGGAATATGCGGACCTGGAGAGGCATGCCGATTCATGGGCTGCCCTGGAACGCGGCGCGCAGCGGCGTCGCTGGCAATTGAACTACGAGATCACTGCCGATCTGGATAACTGCGACCGGCTGATCGAAGCCTTTCCCACTGGTCCTCTGCAACCGACCGCGGGGGCAGTGGCCGATGCGCCGATCTTTATCGTCGGTCTTCCGCGCGCCGGCTCGACGCTGGTCGAGCGCATCCTGTCAAGTCACTCGCAGGTCCAGGCAGCAGGCGAGTTACGTCACTTCATGCATGCGATCACTGCAGCCGTACGCAAGATGAGCGAGTCCGTCGATCCGCCGGTGGGCCAAGCCATCACGCAGTTGGCACAGCTCGATTTCGCTGCGCTCGGCAGTGACTATATGGCGCGCTGCCGGCCGGTCACCGGCGACGGACGGCGGTTCACCGACAAGATGCCGGTCAACTACCAGCACTGCGGCCTGATTCGCCGCGCGTTGCCGAACGCCAGGATCGTGCACGTCGCACGCGGTCCGCTCGCCGCCTGTTACGCCATTTACAGGATGTTGTTCAAGGATGGTTACCCGTACTCCTACGACCTCTGGGAGATTGCCGAGTACTACATTTCTTACCGCCGGCTCATGGATCACTGGCAGCGCACGATGCCAGGCGCCATTCACGAACTGTCCTATGAGCGCCTCGTTGCCGACCAGCCCGGCGAAACGAGACGGCTGCTCGAGTTCTGCGGCCTGGAATGGGAAGACGCGTGTCTCGATTTCCACCTGAATCCTGCAGCGAGCACGACCGCAAGCGCGCACCAGGTGCGCCAGCCGATTTACCAATCCGCCGTAAACGAGTGGCGCAACTACGCCCCGCAACTCGCCGGGCTGCGCGCCCACCTGGAAGCGGCGGGAATCGCGGTCGAGTCGCCCTGATGGCCGGGCTCGCGACATATGGCGCCCACCCGGCGTACGGAACTGGTCGCCGGATGGGAAACCGCGCTCCAACGGACGTGTGTTGTATAATAACAACAGTCTTATTCATAAAAGCTCAACAGAGAGCGGGCTAGAATGCCGTCCCATCTAGATGTCTGCAAACCACAACACTTGTGGGTGGCATGATTGCCGCCGTGACAAACGAACCAGGAGAAGCCATGACTGACCAATTGACCAAAGCATCGCTGACACGTGCGCTCAGCCTGGCGGCTGCAGTTGCCACAGTCCTCTCGGCCGCAGCCGTTCAGGCGGCTGAACCTGAGATGGAAACGGTGCTGGAAGAGGTCATGGTGTTCGGCCGGGGTCAGTCGCGGCAAGTCGCGGAGATCGGCGCCATCGAGATCGCGAAGGAGGCGCCCGGCACGAGCCCCCTCAAGGCCATTTCCAAGCTACCCGGCGTCAGCTTCCAGTCGGCGGACCCGTTCGGCGCCTATGAGTGGTCAGCCCGCATCTCGGTGCGGGGCTTCAACCAGAATCAGCTCGGCTTCACCCTCGATGGCGTGCCGCTGGGCGACATGACCTATGGCAACCACAACGGTCTGCACATCAGCCGCGCGATCTCATCCGAGAACATTGGCAGTGCCGTCCTGTCGCAGGGCGCAGGTGCGCTCGACACGGCCTCGTCCAGTAATCTCGGCGGCACCCTGGAATTCTTTTCGATCGACCCCGCGACCGAGTTCGGTGCGAACGTCGCGCTGACCGCGGGCAGCGATTCGATCCTGCGCGGCTTCGCGCGCTTTGAAACGGGCGAACTTGGCTCTGCGGGCACGCGTGCCTACCTGAGCTACACGAACCAGGACGCCGACAAGTGGAAGGGCGACGGCAAACAGGAGCAGGAACAGGTCAACTTCAAGATTGTGCAGCCGATTGGCGAAGGCAAACTTTCCGCGTTCTACAATTATTCTGACCGCCAGGAAAACGACTACCAGGATCTGTCGCTCGACATGATCAGCCGTCTCGGCTACGACTGGGATAATCTCTCGGCCCCGAGCGACTGGCCGGTGATGGTCCAGGTGGCGCAGATCTATCAGGGTACCCTGCCAGGGCCGTTCCCAGCGCCGATTGAAACAACAGACGACGCGTACGCAAACGCAGCAGGCCTGCGCCAGGACGATCTGGCGGCCATCACGCTGAACCTGCCCTTCGGCAATGCCTGGTCCTGGGACACAACCGTGTACCTGCACACGAACGAGGGCCAGGGCATCTGGTTCACGCCATACGTGCCAACGCCGGTCGGGGCGCCGGACGGTAGTGGTGGCACGATCGGCGTGGGGGCCAATGCGCCGATTTCGGTGCGTACGACCGAGTACAACATCGACCGCCAGGGCGCGACGACAGCGCTGACCGCGACGTTTGGTAATCACACCGTAAGCGGCGGCTTCTGGTATGAGGACAACGACTTCGAACACGCGCGTCGCTTCTATGGGCTCGAGCTTGCCGCCCCGCAGCGGAATTCGCTCGAATTCATGCGCGATCCGTTCTTTACCCAATGGCACGTGGACTTCAACACCAAGACCCAGCAGTTCTTCCTGCAGGACGACTGGCAGGTGAGCGACGCGCTGAAGATCAACTTCGGCTTCAAGTCGCTCGACGTCGAGAACGAGGCACAGGCGATTCTCCTCCCTGCGACCCGGGCTGAAGGGACGATCGAAGCCAAGGATAGCTTCCTGCCGCAGGCCGGTTTCAACTGGCAGTTGTCCGATTCCAGCGAGGTGTTCGGCAGCTACACCGAGAACATGCGCGCCTTCCAGGCGGCGTCGACCGTTGGGCCATTTGCAACGACCCCGGCTAATTTCGCGATCCTGGAGGCCAGCGGCGGCCTTGAGCCGGAGACTTCGACGACCTACGAATTGGGCTGGCGTTACAACGTCGCGTCGGTGCAGGCGGTGGCGGCAATCTACTACGTCGACTTCAAGGACCGGCTGCTCACGAATACGGTTGGTGCCGGCATTGTCGGTAACCCGACGGTGCTGCAGAACGTCGGCGACGTCGAAACGACGGGCGCCGAACTCGGCGTGCTCTGGGCGTTTGCAGACGACTGGAGCTGGTATAACTCGTTGAGCTACAACCAGTCGGAGTACCAGGACGACGTCGTATCTGTCGCGATCATCGACGGGTTGCCAGTGACGACCATCACGCCGACCGGTGGCAAGAACGTGGTTGACACGCCGCAGGAACTGTTCAAGTCGGAGCTCGGCTACGACAACGGCACGTTCTTCGGCAAGCTCGGTCTTGATTACGTCGGCGAACGCTACTTCACTTACACGAACATCGACGGCAAGGTCGATTCGTATGCGGTGTTCAATCTGGGCCTTGGCTACCGGCTCGAGAACCTGAGCTTTGGCAAGAATCTCTCGATACAGGCGAATATCACGAACCTGACCGACGAGAGCTATGTCTCGACCCTCGGCTCGAATGGCTTCGTCAACGCGGGTGACGCCCAGACGTTGCTGGCGGGCGCGCCGCTGCAGTGGTTCCTGTCCCTGAGCGGTCAATTCTGATTTGACTGGCCTGTGCCCACCCCGGCCGGACGCATAGCGCTCCGGCCGGGGTGAGTCGTTCGCAGCGCGATCGCCGTCTCACCGTATGCGGTTTGACCATGGCTCCGGGTTCGTCACGAAGTACTGCCGCCCGAGCGCGCGCAAGCGCCGGCCGACTGAGCGGCTGGCACGCGCTGGTATCTCAGAAGTAGATCGTAACGGTCAGGGTGCTCGAGTAGGCGCCCGCATTCTTGTCCTGGCCGGCGGGAATGCGGCCGTAGACCGATCGCGATTGTGCCGAGTTGAGCGTCGACATGCCGTTGCCCGTCGTGTCGGCAGTATCGTCCGCCGCCACGGTATTCGTGTCCTGAGTGTTGCCCCAGGTCGTCGCGCGCGCGGCATCGCCATAGAGTTCGTAGCCCAGCGTGTCGCCGCCGGGCCCGGCCATCGTGCGCGAGCCGACCGAGCCTCCCAGCCCGACGTCGAAGATGCTGCCAGACGTGCAGCGGAAATGCAGCGCGGTGGAAGCATCGAGCGGCGTCAGGCGCCGCAGCGTCGCCGTGATGTTGCGCGTGTAGGTGCCGGGTGGCTTGTCGTTGCTGTTGGTCAGGGAGTGCGCCGGGATCGTCCCGTGGGCGGTAAATGTCTGCACCAGCGTCGTGCCGACTGACACCCCGCTGAAGTTGAACGAGCCGGAGTTGACCGAGGACGGCGCCGTGCCATCGCCCCAGATCTGCGTGTTCGCGAGGTCGCGAAAGATGTTGTAGTCGAGCGTGCTGACGCCCGACGCCAGCGTGCGGGTCGTGAACGTTCCGCCGCCGGGGAACTCGGGAGTGTTGTTCTGAATCGGGTTGGCGGACACGATTGCGGCGCCCGGTATCTGGGATCCCGCCGGCACGACCCCGTGCACCGTCCGGCGCTAAACTCGGCGGCAACAGAAAGGCCTTTTATTCGTACTATTCTCGGTTATGCCGATGCCGCCTGCGATCAGAACGATAGGCATGCTCGGTTCAGGCGCGACGACGAAGCGGCCGGCGGGCGCAAGCACGCGCTTCACGCTGATGCGGTAGCTCCCCGCATGGGGTCCGTCGGAAAGGGAGTAGCAACGGGTGAGTGTTTGGTCGCTGCTGATCGGCACCGCGAACGTGAGGAACTGACCGGGCACGAAGGGCGGCAGCGGGGCGCCGTCGACCGGCTCGAGATGAAATGAACACAGGGTTTGCGCGCGGTCTTCGTATTCACGACGCGCGACGCGGAACTCGCGCCAGCCGTCCCAGGCGCCAGGGGTCAGAAGGGCGAGTCGAGGAACAGCAGCCTGGGACGTCGCTGCGCGTCTCCGCCGCCAGAACGCGACCGCCATGGCGATGCCGATTGAAGCACGAGTGCCGCGGAGACGTAGACGAGGAGCAGCGACGCGCTCACGACGCCAGCCCGATCTCGACGTGCTGGTCGATGGCGCGTTTGTCTGGAGGTTCTTGGTCGTCGGCCCGTTCGCCGAACGTCATGGTGCTGGCCTTTCCTGGACGGCGGCGAGCACACCGTTCGGTTCGTCCTTGTGACACGATCCGCCACGGAGGTGTCCGCTGTGGAAATGCAAGAACCGCACCCATTCTGCAACGGGCAGTGCCGGGCTCCCCATGGGTCGAACACCTGCGACGTGGTGCGCAGGGCTGGGTGAAAGTGCCTCGTCTGTGGCGTTCATGCTGTCGTTGTCGGCCGCGGCAGACGCGCAACCTTGCCCGCATCATCTCGCGATGGCGCAAGCGTTGCGCGAGCTTCCATTGTTCGCGCAAGCGATGATGCGCGGGCGTCGGTGCTGTCGGGCATCTCGCCGGACAGTACCCGGGCATCGTCAGCCACCATCGTCACGAGGCCCCATTCTTCAAATGCACATGCGAAGCAAGCCCCAGGCCCAGTTCATGCTTACGTGAAAATCTCCTCCATGCGAGCGTCGCTGCTGATGAACCCAGATCGAGTGAAACGCCTCCGGCGACTGCCGTGGGCACCGACGTGAGCGACTCGCCAAGCAATCACCTCTCGCTGGCTGCGCGTGTTCCGTTTGTCGCCGACGCGCTCCAGATCGAAGACCTCGTCGGCCTTCATGAGGTGGATGCCCAGGCTCGTTTGCAACAGGACGGACCGAACGAGCTTCCTGCGCAGCAGAAGCGCAACCTGCTCGTCATCGTCCTCGAGGTGGTGCGCGAGCCCATGTTCCTGATGCTCGTGGCCGCAGGCGTCGTGTACCTGCTCCTCGGGGAGCCGACCGACGCGTTGATGCTGCTCGGCTTCGTGTTCGTCGTCATGACGATCACGATCGTTCAAGCACGACGCACGGAGCATGCGCTCGAGGCGCTCCGCGATCTCTCGAGCCCGCGCGCTCTCGTGATCCGTGACGGCCAACGCCGGCGCATCGCGGGGCGTGAGGTTGTAGCGGGAGATCTCGTGGTCCTCGCCGAAGGTGATCGCGTCCCGGCAGATGGTCTGCTCCGGCAAGCGCTGCACCTTGCCACGGATGAGTCGCTGCTGACGGGCGAGTCGGTCCCCGTTCGCAAAGTGCCAGCGGCTGATGCTCGCGCACTCGAACGACCGGGCGGCGACGACTTGCCCTCGGTGTTCTCGGGAACCTTGGTGACGTCGGGCCAAGGGATCGTCGAGGTAGCAGCGACCGGCCCAAGGACGGAGCTTGGCAAGATCGGAAAGGCTCTCGAGCAGGCAAAGGCCGAGCCGACGATGCTGCAGACCGAGACCCGGCGCATCGTCCGCCTTCTCGCGATCACCGGACTCGGGGCGTGCTGCGTCGTGGTGGTGGCCTTTGCACTCACCCGCGGTGGTAGTGCCGACGCGTGGAAGCAAGGGTTCCTCGCCGGCATCGCGATGGCGATGGCCATTCTGCCCGAGGAGTTCCCGGTCGTCCTCACCATCTTCCTTGCCTTGGGGGCGTGGCGATTGTCGCGCAGCCGGGTGCTGACGCGACGGATGCCGGCGGTGGAGATGCTCGGAGCCGCCACTGTGCTCTGTGTCGACAAGACGGGCACCCTCACGCAGAACCAGATGACGCTGCGCAAGCTCGCCATCGGCGGTAGCTCCACGGACCTCGCCGGTCTGGCCGGCGAGCTGCCGGAGGAGCTGCATGGTCTCCTCGAGCACGCGATCCTGGCGAGCAGGAGCGACCCGTTCGATCCCATGGAGCGCGCGCTTCACGAGGCTGGCGACCGCCTCATCAAGAACACGGAGCATCTGCATCCAAGCTGGTCTCTGGAGCGCGAGTACCCGCTCACGCCGGGCCTGCTGGCCGTGAGTCACGCGTGGCGTACGGGGAGCAACGACGAGGTCGTGATGGCGACCAAGGGCGCGCCCGAAGCCATCGCCGATCTCTGTCACCTTGCCCCCGAACAGCGCGAGTCGCTTGCTCATGAGGTGCTGAGCCTCGCCTCTCAGGGGTTGCGCGTTCTTGGGGTGGCCCGCGGCGCGACACGCGTGGGCCAGCTACCTGACGAGCATCATGATCTGTCACTCGAGATCGTCGGCCTGCTGGGCTTCGAGGACCCGCTTCGCCCGACGGTGCCCGGTGCGGTCGCGGAGTGTCAGTCCGCCGGAGTTCGCGTGGTGATGATCACCGGCGACTACCCCGCAACCGCCCAAAGCATCGCGCGCCACGCCGGCCTCGCGCGTTGCGACACGGTGATCACCGGCGCCGATCTCGAACGCATGTCCGACGAGGAGCTCGCGCGGCGTGTCTCGGACGTCCAGATCTTCGCTCGCGTGGTCCCGGAACAGAAGCTGCGCATCGTCAACGCGCTCAAGGCGAACAACGAGGTCGTCGCGATGACCGGCGACGGCGTGAACGACGCCCCGGCTCTGAAGGCCGCGCACATCGGCATCGCGATGGGCGGGCGCGGCACCGATGTGGCCCGCGAGGCAGCGTCGATCGTGCTCCTGGATGACGACTTCTCGTCCATCGTCGAAGCCGTGAAGCTCGGGCGGCGCATCTACGACAACATCAAGAAGGCCATCGTGTTCATCGTGGCGGTGCACGTCCCCATCGCCGGCTTGTCGATGCTGCCGGTCTTCTTCGCCGACTGGCCGCTCCTTATCCTGCCTGTGCACATTGCTTTCCTTCAGTTGATCATCGATCCCGCATGCACGCTCATCTTCGAGGCCGAGCAAGCTGAGGCTGACGTCATGCGACGGCCTCCGCGAAAGCGTGACGTCGGCCTGTTTTCGAAGGAGACCCTCAGCATCGCCCTGCTGCAGGGATTCAGCATTCTCGTGGTGTGCCTGGGCGTCTTTCTGCTGGCACGGAGGGACCACTCCGATGACGCCGCTCGCGCGTTGACATTCGTCACGCTGGTGGTGGCCTTCGTCGTGGTCATCCTGGTCAACCGCTCCTGGCTGCGCTCGGCCGTGGCGATGTTCCGGGTTCCGAACCCTGCCGTGCGCTGGGTCCTCTTGGGCGCGGTCACATTCCTCGGTGTAGCTGTCCTGGTCCCGTTCGCGCGCCGCTTGTTCCACTTTGCGCCTTTGCACCTGACGGACTTGCTGCTCAGCCTGGGGGCCGGCCTTCTCTGCGTGCTCTGGTTCGAAGTCGTGAAGCGGATCCGGCGTGGGCGGGCGAGGACAAGCTCACCGGTGGGCGCATGAGTCACGCCTACGGACTCAGAACCCTGGCCGCGCTCGATGCACGTCTACTGCACGACAGAGGGTCCAGACAGACCGTGTCGCTGCGGGAGGACGCACAGTGAGCGCGTCCAGGGCGTGGGTTTGTTTTCTGAGCCTGGCCACTGGCGCCGGGATCCTCTTGCAATGGACCGTGGTGTGGTTGGGCGGGTTCCTGGTGTTGGAGAGCGTTCCCGGCTTCCGCAACTACTTCCTCTCCTTTGTCGCGGCCGACCTCTGGCTGGTCGTGGCCTCCGTCCTGACCGGCGTCTTCATCTTGTTCGACTTGTCTGCGAGGGAGCTGTTCGGAAAGGCCGTCACCCTCTACAACTTGCTCGCGGGCTCTCTGATCATGGTGCTGAGCTGGAGGGACAGAGGCGCAGTCTTCGTTCCTCAATGGGCCCCGTCGACCCTCGGGAATCGCGCTAGCCCACGCATTCTCGTCTATGGCGTCGGGGCGATCGGCGGCCTCTTTGCGGGAAAGCTCGTTCGAGCGGGTTTTGACGTGACAGCCCTGGCACGTGGGGCGTGGGCGACCCTCCTCCGCGACAAGGGACTCGTTCTCCGCGATGCGCTCCGAGGGACGAGTGAGGCCTTCCGCCTTTCCATCATTGAGGAACTGACGCTGCGGCATTGCGCGCGGCGGTGACGCCGGCGGGGAGGTCGGGAACGTTGTTCTGATTCTGGTTACCCGCCGTGCTCGTCGTTTCAAGCGAGCGCGAGGCGGGGTGCTGCGCGCGATACTGCCGGGGATGACCACCGCTCCGGGAGCCGCGCGGAACCGCGGGCTTGGCGGGCGCTCTCGGGGCGCGCGGCCCGCGGATTATTGCCGGCGCATCCCCGTGCACCGTCCGGCGCTAAACTCGGCGGCAACAGAAAG
>Ga0209254_10002796_pt1 | contig 15915 bp, 18 predicted proteins | sample FrelakmetDIP11DI_FD_187148 | JGI IMG/M metagenome (GOLD analysis project Ga0209254, IMG submission 187148) | Freshwater lake sediment microbial communities from the University of Notre Dame, USA, for methane emissions studies - DIP11 DI (SPAdes)... | ecosystem: Environmental > Aquatic >... | reverse complement strand
AACTCATTATGCGTGCCGGCCGACGATTCGTGCGGGTCGCTGCCCCGACAAACTGACTTGGCTATGTGAAACCCTTTTCCTGACGTTCGATTCGCGTCCGTGACATCCGGAGGACTTACTCATGCGAGCCAACACGCAGAGAACCGCTGAACGGGAAAGGCTCGTCAATGCCGCCCACCGATTGGCGCAACTATCGCAGGGAGACGCGTTGAAGCTATTCCGTCTGCTCTACATGCTCGATGTCCAGCATTTTCGAAGCGCCGGGCGGAGCTGCACCGGGGAAACCTATTATGCTCTGGCGGACGGCCCCGCGCCGGGTACGCTCCGTCCGGCCCTCATCATGCGTGATCTGGACCTCGATACGGCGATTGACGTACTCACGGCGACCCAACCCCGAGAGTCTTGGTCCTTCGATCCGCGGTATTTCAACTCTCGCGATCTCTCGATCCTGAACGAAATAGAAAACCACTGCGGCGGCGTGCCCGCTTGTCAGCTGCGTGTGGAGGACGCGAACGCGTGGTGGCGCGTCTATAACACCCGCGGGGGGGTAGGGGCGGTTATCCCCTATGAGATGACCTTGCACAGCCCAGGCTGCGGGTCGGTCTTGGAAAAGTCTTCCGAATGGTTGCCGTTCTTGGGAAGGCTTCGTATCGCGGAGTCAACCAGGCTGGACCATCGTGTCGACTGACAGCGGCTCTGCTGCCGGATTAGACGCCGCTCAACAGACGGGTTTTCATACACGAACCGAAAACGGCCACTACAGCGCCTCACCCTTGAAGCGGTAGAAGGTTTTGTTGAGGTAAAACAGCACATCGTCCACTTCGCCATTACCCCAGTCGTCTCCGGCATGGATGGCCCAACTCCTGATCCGCTCCCTGAGATCGCTCAAAGTCTTTACTTTTCTGTCTTCACCAAGGTGAAGCAGGTTTTCATGACAAGCCTGGCAGTGGTTTTCATAAAGCTCCTGTCCGCGTCCAAAATTCTCCGCCCGGGCTGGCGCCGGCGCTAGGTTGGCCAAGGCAAAGCCCACGGCAAAAAATCCAGTGCAGTAGTTGATCGACATATGACCTCTAGAAAGGGAGCCGGACTACCAGGGCTCCGTAATGGACACAAACTGCCTCACCATCATGGTTGACGAAAAATCGCAACATCATTTGGGTTGCAGCGATTCTAACAATAGCCGACCATAGGAACAACGGCACCAGGGCCGACAAATTCGAGAAGCGCCTGACCGGCGGGGCGATCACACTGTCCCGGTTATCGAATCGCGTTTGCGAGCGCGGCAGGCGCCGGGACCATCGCCGTGTAAACCGCGTGAGATAAAGAACAATGATGTTATCAACCGCGTGGGGATCGATTGTGGGCGACGCCGGCGAAAGCTCAGGAACCGCATCCTCGCGCACCAGCCAAGCCTTCTCGGCACGGGGAGAGACTCATGACGAAAATTGAATTTCACGGCGCCGACCGGGGCGTCACGGGGTCCTGTCATCTGATCGAGACGGCAGGCGTCCGTATTTTGGTCGATTGTGGGTTGTATCAGGGCGGCCGAGAACTCGAGGAGGAAAATGCAGAACCTTTCGGATTCGATCCCGCCGGCATTGATTATGTCCTGCTGACCCATGGGCATCTTGATCATTGCGGGCGCTTGCCGTTATTGGTCCGGCGCGGTTTCCGCGGGGAGATCGTCACGACTGGCGCCACTCGCGAACTGGCGCGCCTGGTTATGCTGGACGCCGCAGGCCTGCAGGAGGAGGAGGCTCGATACAAGAATCGCAAGCTGGCCCGTTCGGGTCGCCATGCGGCGGAAATCAGGCCGCTCTATGGCACCCTCGATGCCCTGAATACCCTGGATTCCTTCGGCCGCACAGCCCACTACGACAGGCCAATGGAGATCACCCCCGGGGTTCGGGCGACATTTGTCGATGCCGGCCACATTCTGGGCTCGGCCGCCATCATGCTGGAGATTGAAGACCAAGGTCGCAGCCGCCGCATCCTGTTCTCCGGCGACCTCGGTAACTGCGGTCGTCCGATCATTCGCGACCCGACCAGACCGCCCGAGGTTGAAGCCGTGGTGATGGAAACCACCTACGGGGACCGGCTGCACAAGCCGCTACGGCCATCCGTCGATGAATTGATCAGCGCGGTCGCGACCGCTCTGGCAGCGGGCGGCAATGTCATCATTCCGGCCTTCGCGTTGGAGCGTACCCAGGAAATCCTTTACTACTTGCGCGAGGCGACCGAACAGGGAGCCTTGCCCCGACACATGCCGGTTTTTCTTGATTCCCCCATGGCGATTTCCGCCATCGAAATCTTCGAGCGTCACCCCGAATGTTACGACGAGGAAACCCAGCAACTTTTTCGCGACGGGCGGGATCCTTTCAGCTTGCCGGGGCTCACTTTTACGCGGGAGACTGCGGAGTCCATGGCGCTTAACCGGATTACCGGAGGCGCAGTCATTATGGCCGGCTCGGGCATGTGCACCGGGGGGCGAGTGCGGCATCACCTGAAACATAACCTTTGGCGTTCGGAGTCGAGCATTGTGTTTGTCGGTTTTGCCGCCGCCGGCACTCTGGCGCGTCAAATCATCGATGGCGCCGAAACGGTGCGCATCTTCGGCGAAGTGATTCCCGTTCGAGCGAAGATCTATACGATCGGCGGGTTTTCCGCCCATGCGGATCAGAATGAACTGCTGGCCTGGCATCGCCAAACCGGAGCACCGGCGAGAACCTTTCTCGTGCATGGCGAATATGAGGCGATGCAGACCTTCGCCCGGCTGCTGAAGAACACCACGGTTGAGATCCCTGCGGTGCATCAAGCATACGAACTTTGACAGGCTTGGCGCTATTCGATTCAGACCGGCACGGTCGGGAGGCAATGACGGGCGCAGCAGTGGGGTCGGAACGGGGGGCGTAACTGGGATGGGCGCCAGACCGACGAGAGATGGTCTGGCGTGATGCGGCTGTCACGACATAAACTATAATAGCCAGATTCGATGGCTATAATAGCCAGATTCGATGGCCAAACCGGCTTAACGCAGCTCATCGTCTGGAGTTTGACGTGCGTAAATTCATGATTACTCTGCTGACAAGTTCCGCACTTGTCGTGCTTAACGCTCCCGCCAGCGGAAATGAGGGTGGAGGGAAAGAATCGCAGTACTTGCCTCTCGAGTCGGTATTGGTGAATCTGGAAGGCAAACGCCATTATTTGAGGGCGGATATTCAATTGCTGGTGGACAGTGCCGAACATGCCGAGAAGATGAAGGCCCACATGCCCGCTATCCGCCACAGTCTGATCATGTTGTTCAGCAACCGCAACCCCGAGGAAATCTCGGCCATAGAGGAGCGGGAGAAGCTCCGGCAGAGCGCCAGGGACGAAGTGAAGAAAGTGCTGGCCCATTACGGCGCCAGCCAGGGTCTGGAAGACCTCTTTTTTACCGACTTCATGGTCCAGTGAGGCGTATCCGTCATGCCATACTTGAAAATTCAGGTCAACCGGGAACTCACTCCGGATGCAAAGAGGCAGTTGCTGGACCTGGCTTCCAAGAGAGCCGCCAAGGAACTCAGCAAACCTGAAAGTTACGTAATGGTCGAGCTATCGTCGAATGTCGCGATGCTGTTCGCGGGAACGGCCGAACCGGCGGCCTATGTCGAATTGAAAAGCATAGGCCTGCCCGCCGTCCTGATCCGTCCCTTGTCAAAAACGCTTTGCGCACTGTTGCAAGAGCAGCTGGGCATCGACCCGGCCCGAATATATATCGAATTCACGGATGTTAAAGGTAGTTGTTGGGGCTGGAACGGCAGCACCTTCTGACGTGTTCCGGCGGGACGGCGCTCAGCGTGCTTGCGCCGGACGAACGCAGACGTCACGCGACAGGTTTAATGCCCAGCAACGATTTCTTTCCTACGCTGAATTTCCTCCATGGCTCTGAGTTGTTCTGGCGTTGCGTCCTTCTGGAATTTTTGCTTCCACTCGGGATAGGGCATTCCATAAATTATTTCCTGGGCCGCGGAATAATCGATCGCAACACCACGCTCCTTGGCTGCCGAGCTGTACCATTTTGCCAGGCAATTGCGGCAGAAATCGGCCAGGATCATGAGGTCAATGTTCTGTACCTCGCTGTGTTCTTGCAAGTGTTGGAGCAGACGGCGGAAAGTTGCCGCTTCGAGTTCTAGCGTGGTGGGTTCGTGCATAGGTTTCCTGCTGTTGTGACTGTTTACGCCCCGTTCTGGGGCTGCCGTGATCAAGGGGGATGCAAGATGGCGGTTCGCCGTGCTAAATTATTCTGTATCATATCCGGGCAGGCGGTAAAGCCGTCGCTTTGAAGGCTTTGTCATGGAAATTAAACAAGCCCTGGCTTATCCAATGACCACCGCGACCCTGATCGCGCGGCGCGAGGCGGCAGTCGTTTCGGGGAAAAAGCAGTCGGATCATCAGGGTGCGAGAGTTTCAGGAACCGCCGTCGAGTCCCTCGTCAAGGCCGGCGACTACCATGCGGAGGCATTTGAATCGGCTGTTCGGCAACTCGAGGAACGGCGCGTAGCCGCCGAGGACAAACAGCCCCAACATGTTTCCATGACCCTCAGTACTCGGGCCAGACAGGCGGTCAGCGCCTATGAGACACAGCAAAATTTGCCTCAGGAAGAGGCCCAGTCGGCAGTACGGGAAATCCTGGGCGTCGATTACTTCGCCTAGGCAAGCTCTGGGCGGAGCATTATCATCTTGCTTCGCCTAACCCTCACCAACAACCATTCAGACACATGAAACTGCTTTTTGACTTTTTCCCCATTCTGCTGTTCTTCATCACCTACAAGTTTTATGACATTTATGCGGCTACCGCCGTTGCCATCGCAGCATCGTTCATTCAGGTCGGTATTTCCTGGTTCAAGACGCGCAAGATTGAACCGATGCACATCATCACTCTGTTGATTATTGTGGTCTTTGGCGGCTTGACCCTGTACTTGCAGGACGAGATGTTCATCAAGTGGAAACCCACCGTCATCAACTGGCTGTTCGGCGTGGCTTTTCTCGCCAGCCAAATATTCGGCGAGCGGACGTTCATCGAGCGCATGATGAGCACCAACCTCACTCTGCCGAAGCCCGTTTGGCGTCGGCTGAACCTGAGTTGGGCGGTGTTTTTCATCGTTCTTGGAGGAGTCAACTTGTTCGTGATGTACACCTACGACACCGAAACCTGGGTCAGCTTTAAGCTGTTCGGCATGCTGGGACTGACTTTCGTCTTTGTGTTGTTGCAGTCCGTCTACCTGTCCCGTCACATTCCCGAACCTAATCCAGAGGACTAGTCCCCTTGCTCTATGCCATCATTTGCGAAGACATTGCCGATAGCCTGGAACTTCGCAGCCAAACCCGGCCCGCTCACCTGGAACGTCTGCGGGCTCTGCAAGACGACGGTCGACTGCTCATTGCAGGGCCGCATCCAGCCATCGACTGCGACGATCCGGGGCCAGCCGGTTTCACCGGAAGCCTGATCGTGGCGGAATTTGCCAGTCTGGACGAAGCCCAGCAGTGGGCCGATGCCGATCCGTACCGCCACGCCGGTATTTATGCCCGGGTGACGGTCAAGCCATTCAAGAAGGTATTGCCCCAATGACTTCTCGCGTCGAAAAAATCAGGTCCCGGCTCGAAGCGGCGCTCGCCCCAAGCTTTATTGAACTCCTTGACGACAGCCATAGCCATGCCGGACACGCGGGTGCTGTCGAAAGGGGGGGCGGCCATTTTTATGCCACAATCGTTGCCAGCGCTTTCGAAGGCAAAACGCTGGTCCAGCGCCATCAGCTTGTTTATGGGGCGTTGGGCGAAATGATGCGGACGGATATCCATGCCCTCAGCATCAAAGCCTTCACTCCCCATGAATTTAAACAACAGGAAAACTAGTACATGAATCAACGCTCACTCATCGCCTCGGCGATCGCTAGCGGCCTGCTGCTCGGCGGCTGCAACAACAATACAGGCCCGACTGGACAGACCGCTTCATTTTCTGCGCCCGCGCTGACGGCGGAAAACACTATCGCTACAGTCAACGGCAAGCCGATCAGCAAGGCGACGGTCCAGATAATCGCCGAAAATGAACAGAAGCGGGGAGGCAAAAGCCTTCCCGAGGACAAGATTATTGACGAACTGGTTTCTCGCGAACTGCTGCGGCAGGAGGCTGACAAGCAGAACCTGATCAAGGATCCGGTGTACGCGGCCCGTTTGGAAAACGCTCTGCGTTTGACGCTTTCCCAGATAGCCGCCGAAAACTTTGTGAAGAATGTCATCATTGGCGATGAGGACTTGAAGAAGGAATACGACACGCGCGTGGGCGCGATGAAGCTGACGGAATACAAGGCAAGACATCTGCTGGTGGAGACCGAAGCGGCCGCCAAGGAACTGCTGGGAAAATTGCAGAAGGGGGCCAAATTCGATGAGTTGGCGAAGAAATTCTCGAAGGATCCCGGCAGCAAGGATTCTGGCGGCGACTTGGGTTGGTTCAGCCCGCAGCAGATGGTGCCGCCTTTCGCCGATGCCGTGGCCAAACTGAAGAATGGCGAAACCACCTCGTCTCCGGTACAGACGCAGTTTGGCTGGCACATCATTCGCCGCGATGATTCGCGCGATCAGCCGCCACCTCCGTTCGATGAGGTGAAAGATCAAATTCGCAGCATGCTGCAAACGCAAAAGCTCCAGCAACACATCGCGGATCTTCGAAGCGGCGCTAAAATCGAGCGGCCGACTCCACCAGTGAAACAGCAAGAAGCACCGACGCCCAGCGCCGCTCCGCCTGCGGCTCCAACTTCCGCTCCAGCAGACCAGGGCCAGAAGCGACCCGACACCAGTCTGGAAGCGGGCAAGCCGGCTCCGGCTCCGGCTCCGGCTCCGGCGAAACCAGCCCAATAATTTCGGACCCCGCATTGCCGCTATCGTCCGGGGAGCATTCCCCGGTTCGGTCAGCGGCGTCGGTCACGCTCGTCCGAAGATAGTGGGCAAATTCAATGTCCCGCTGCGTAATGCGGTTTCTTGGTTTCCGGCTGGATGAGCCCGCCGCTTACGACGCGGTCTCTGCCGCTGTTTTTCGCCTTGTACAGGGCGGTGTCGGCTAGTTCGATCAGACGCTCGGCGCCGATCGACGCTTCGAGTTCGACGCGGGCAGGGTCCAGCGTCGCCACACCGATCGACAGGCGCACCTCGATGGGCCGACCGTCCCTTGCGTTCAGTGCGCACCGGGCGACGCTTTGGCGAATGCGCTCAGCCACTTCGACAGCCTTCTGTTCCGAAACGACCGCCAGCAAGGCGACAAACTCTTCACCGCCGTAACGGGCCAGCACGTCATTATTGCGCAGCATCGAGCGCATGCGTTGCGCCACTTCGATCAAAACCTGGTCACCTGCCTGATGGCCGTAGGTATCGTTGATGGTCTTGAAGTGGTCGATATCAAGAAACAAGCAGGACAGGCACTCGCCACTGCGCATTACCCGATCGATTTCCTCGTTCACCCGCTGGTCGAAAAAACGTCGATTATTCACGCCGGTCAGCATATCGATCAGGCTAGTGCGGCGCAGGAGTTCGAAACTCAGGGTATTCTCCAGGCATACGCTCAGGATGCAACTCAAGCGATCGAGAAAATCCGTCCCCATTTGTTCGCTAAAGCGCTCCCGGTCCAGGCTGGCAAGATTGAGGCTGCCCATGAGCTTGCCGCGCCGGTATAACGGGAGCAGGGCAACGCTGGCAGCGGGGTGGTGGTACTTGAATACAGCAGGTTCACATTTCTCCTTCTTGAGGCTCCCCAAGTATGGCCGCATCCCCTTGCCAAATATCCGCTCCAGCGATTCTGCACTGTGCAGAAGGACTAATCCTGCAACCTTGTCGACATTGAGACCGTCTTCCTCGAGAAATTTGCGCAGTTCCTGCTTTTCGTCGACCAAAGAAAGCGTGACCTGGTCCAGCTCGAAAACGGCCCGGGTATCCTCGAGGGTCTGTTCAATCAGTTCACGCAGCGAATTTAATGAGAGCAGGTCAGTCTCGAGGGTTTGGAAGCGGTGCAGCTTGATGTCGTTCTGTCGTACGCAGGCGATCAGGTTTTCCAAGTGGCTCTGCAATACGCATAGATCAGTATATAACTCGTCCAATATCTGAGAGTCCTAGATGCGGAGTGGGGGGATTGGTCGCCAATAGTGATTAAGACTAGCACACGAGTTCCGGGTCCGGGCATGAAGGAGTGTCCGCCCACTGCCATTCATCGCTCCGCCAGAGGTTTTTCCTTCGGACTCGAGGGTCAGTTTTCATCATGCCAGCATTCACGAGCGCCAGGATGGTTTTCACATCGAAGCCGAAGCCGGCGCTGACCTTTAGAATAGCTCAAGCTGCTTGCCGGCTTGGCGGGGCGCCTCGAATTGCGCCGAGTCCAGAGTCAAGACAGCAGTGTTGAGACCGAGTCTTCTGAGCGCCAAGCGGAATCGCTGCCGCATCAATTCGGCGAAAATGCCGGAGCCAGACTGGCGCGCGCCGAAGCTCGGATCGTAAAGCCGGCCTCCGTGCAAGGCTTCAAGCCGACTCAGTACATGCTTCTTCTTGAGCGGATAATGAGTTTCCAGCCAGTCGGCGAAGAGCTCCTTCAGTTCCAGGGGCAACCTGAGGACAATGTATTGCACCTGGGTAGCGCCTGCGTCGGCTGCCTGCGCCATCAGATTTTCCAACTCCGCGTCTGTCAAGACTGGAATCACGGGGGCGATCATCGCGGCGATGGGAATACCTGCGTGGCTCAACCGACGCATCACCGCGAGTCGCCTTTCTGGCGCCGCGGCCCGCGGTTCCAGCAAACGCGCGAGTTTCCGGTCCATGGTCGTGAGAGAAATCTGAACTTGTAACAGATTTCGTTCGGCGAGGGCGGTGAGGAGGTCGATGTCGCGCTCGATCAGCGCGGATTTTGTGGTGATGCTGACCGGATGTCGGCAGTCGCGCAATACTTCCAGAACGCGTCGGGTGATACGCTGTTCCCGTTCGATCGGCTGATACGGATCGGTGTTCGCGCCCAAGGCGATGGGCTTACAGACATAGCCCTTGCGCCCGAGTTCGCGTCTCAGCAGTTCCGCTGCATTGGCCTTGGCGAATAGGCGCGATTCGAAATCCAGACCGGGCGAGAGCCCCAGATAGGCATGGCTGGGGCGGGCGTAGCAGTAAATGCAGCCGTGCTCGCAGCCCCGGTAAGCGTTGATGGATTGTTGGAAAGGCAGGTCGGGTGAACGGTTGCGCGAAATGATGCTGCGCGCCATTTCGGCGGTGACCGTCGTCTGCAATGAAGGGGCCGTTTCTTCGCGTGTCCAGCCGTCATCGATCGCTTCACGAGTGTGAGCACTATACCGGGAGTCGGGATTGCCGACTGCGCCTCGGCCTTTCATCGGCTGACGGGGTGATGTCAATGGGGTGATGTGAATAATGAGGGTGGGAGGGGTCGGTCGCGCATCGATACGAGGAAAGAATAGTGCCATTTCATACTGCCAGCCAGCTCAAGACAGGGCATGAAGCAAGCTTGTTTAAACACCGGTCCCGTTGTTGCACTGTCGTCAGCGAGCCGGGTATCCCGCGCTCGATGAGCCAAACAGGGCCTTCATTCGCCTCTCCGGCGACAGCGCGGGTTGGCGGTGCTGGGATAAGTAGTGACTGTCCTAATCCTCCGCGGCGTCAATGAGGGGTAGCCGGCGCGCTTTCCCTGCGCGCCGATCGGGTGACGCTAAGGCGTGCGCGCTTCGGATACACGAATGACTTCCTTGATTTCGTCTCCGCTGACGACTTCCTTTTCCTGCAGCAGTTTGGCCAGAGCGTCCAGGGTCGCGTGATTTTGTGTCAAGATTTCCTTGGCGCGGCCTTGAGCTTCTTCCACCAGCTCCTTGACCTCGGTATCGATCAGTCTGGCGGTGTCCTCGCTAAAATTGCGCTCTTCGGTCCCTTCCATATTCAGGTAGGCTAGACGCTGTCTCTTGCCATAGGTGAGAGGGCCCAACTTTTTGCTCATGCCGAGTTGGCAGATCATGGCGCGAGCGATCTCGGAGGCTTTTTCCAAATCGTTCTGCGCACCGCTGGAGACGTTACCGAAAACGATATCCTCGGCGGTCCGTCCGCCCAGCAGGATGGCGAGCTGGTCCTTGAGTTCGGGTTCTGTCGACAGGAATTTTTCCTCCACCGGCAGTTGCAGGGTGTAGCCCAAGGCCGCGACGCCGCGCGGGATGATCGAAACCTTGTGTACCGGTTCGCCCGTGGGGACGGTTTCGGCAACCAGGGCATGGCCGGATTCATGGTAGGCGACCCGCCTTTTTTCCTCCTCGTTCAGTGCCCGGCTTTTCTTCTCGGGGCCGGTCAGCACGCGATCAATGGCGGCCTCGAAATCCTTCATGCCGACGCTGTCCTGGTTGTCTCGCACGGCGATGATGGCGGCCTCATTCGCGACGTTCGCCAGATCCGCCCCGACGAAGCCGGGTGTGCGCTGGGCAACGACGCGCAGATTGATATCCTTGCCCAGTTTCATGTCCTTGGTGTGCAGCGCCAGGATCGCCACGCGATCTTCCAGACCCGGCTTGTCGACAACGATCTGGCGGTCGAAACGGCCCGAGCGCAGCAATGCCGTGTCGAGGATTTCCGGACGGTTGGTCGCCGCCATGACGATGACCCCCACCGAGGGATCGAAACCGTCCATTTCGGTGAGCAGCTGGTTTAACGTTTGCTCGCGTTCGTCGTGTCCGCCCATCACCGCGGGGCCGCCTCGCGAGCGCCCGATGGCATCGAGTTCGTCGATGAAGATGATGCAGGGCGCTTTTTGCCGAGCCTGCTCAAACAAGTCGCGCACCCGCGCCGCGCCAACGCCGACAAACATTTCGATGAATTCGGAGCCGCTGATATTGAAGAAGGGTGCACCCGCTTCCCCGGCCACGGCGCGCGCCAATAGTGTCTTGCCGGTGCCTGGTGCGCCAACTAGCAGCACGCCTTTGGGCATGTGGCCGCCGAGACGCTGAATACGCGTCGGGTCCTGCAGGAACTCAATGATTTCCTTCAGTTCCTGTTTCGCTTCTTCCGCGCCGGCCACATCGTGAAAGGTCACTTTGGGCAAGGAATCGGCATGAATGCGCACGCGGTTTTTTCCGAGGCTGAGGAAGCCGCGTCCGCCGGTCATCCGTCTCGCCATCCATCCCCACACAATGAACAGGAACCCCAGGGGAAGCAGCCAATTGAAGATGAAGTTGCTGAGCCAATTACCGCCGTAGCGAACCGTGTAGCGCACCCCTTGTTTCTCAAGCGCCTGGGCGAGTTCGTGATTCCAGAGGGGGATGGTGATGAAATGTCTGGGCGCCTCACCGGGTGATTTCGGTTTCAGTGTGCCCGAAATCATCTGGTCGGTAACCAAGGCCTCATCGATTTGCTGCGTCTCCACATATTTGAGGAATTCGCTGTAAGGGATCTCATCCTGCCGCACTGCCTGATAGCTTTGCCACAGGTACAGAACGGCAATGGCGAGGAGGGTATAAAAAACCAGGTTGGCGTTGCGTTTGCGCCGTATTTGCGCTTCATCGGGCGGATTGATTTCCACTTGAGGTTTTCCGGTCAGTCCGGAGGCTCTCAGGCTTTCGGCCAGTTTCCGCCACATGCCGGTCGCTGCTTCGCGCAGCGAATCGAGAAACGAGTGTTTGTTCATAAGGTCCTCCAACTGCCCACAATGATGATCGTTCGCTGCTTGATGAGCAAGCGCCACAATAACCGCCGTGGCCGCCATGTTGCGTCAACTTACGGCCGTTGCCGGGAATTTTCAATAGGTTTGGGTTGGACCGGGAGATAGAGCCGGTGAGAGATGCCGATTGCGCCGCACCGAAAATCAGTGGCTGGGAATGCGGCGGGCAATCGGGTCAATTCTGTAATATGATGGGTTCCCGTCGGTTCTAGTTTTCGTCATGAGGAGTCATCATGCCGCGCATCCTTGCATTGATTCTGTTCTTGCTGGCCGCTCGCTCAGCCTGGGCGATTGAGGCGTCGCCTCCTGCAGGCCTCGCGCCCGTGCCCGAGCCTCCGGACATTCCGGCGCCGGTCGAGAGTGGCGAGACCCTGGAACCAGACGTCACCATCATACGCAGGGGCAAGGATATCATCCAGGAATACCGGATCAACAACCGGCTCTATATGGTCAAGATCAAGCCCGCCATTGGCCCCTCCTATTACATGCTCGATACCGATGGCGACGGCAATATGGATGTCCGCCGTAGCGGTATCGATCGGGACATGCAGATTCCGCAGTGGGTCTTGTTCAGCTGGTGATGAGATCGTGCGGTTCATGGCCGGACGTCGGCGTCTGCTATAATGCGCGGCCACTGAAAACGCAACGCGTCAAAGCCGTTCTCCCCTGAACCTACGACAAGGACAGCGATCCCTTGAAAACAAGCATCGAATCCCGGCTGAACCTGCTGGTCGAGGCCGGCCAGCAGCAACTGCTCAAAGGCGGACTCAAGGGTCTGGAGAAGGAGAGTCTGAGGGTAACTCCCGCTGGCAGCATCGCGCAGACGCCGCATCCTCGGGCGCTCGGTTCCGCGCTGACCCACCCTTATATCACTACCGATTATTCGGAGGCGTTGATCGAGTTGATCACGCCCCCGTTTCACGACGCAGCCGATACGTTGGGATTCCTTGAGGACCTGCATGGCTTCGTCTACCAACACATCGAGGACGAATTGCTGTGGGCGACTTCCATGCCTTGCGACATCGAAGGCGACGACAGCATACCGATCGCCGTTTACGGACACTCCAACATCGGCCAGATGAAGCATGTCTACCGGCGGGGCCTGGCCTGGCGTTACGGGCGCGCCATGCAGGCCATCGCCGGCATTCACTTCAACTACTCCCTCAACGAGGCGCTCTGGCCCGTCATGCAGGGCCTGCTCGGAAACTCGGACCCCCTGGCCGGTTTTGTGGCTGATCAGTATTTCGGTATGATTCGAAACATCCGGCGCCACGGATGGATCGTCATGTACCTATTGGGCTCCTCGCCGGCCTTTTGCAAATCATTTTTTAGGGGGCGCGAGCACTTGGCGGATCGTTTTGCCGAGTTCGACTCGGCGACCCTTTACCGCCCCTATGCGACTTCGCTGAGGATGAGTGATATCGGCTATCGTAATGACAACCAGGCCGAGCTGGACATTTCTTTCAATAGCCTGGATCAATACATGCAAAGCCTGGTCACGGCGATCAATACCCATCATCCGGCTTACGAAAAAATCGGCGTGAAGGTGGATGGGGAGTACCGACAGCTCAATGCCAATGTTCTGCAGATCTCGAACGAGTATTACAGCCCGATTCGGCCCAAGCAGATTGTCAATTCCGGCGAGCGGCCCGCGTTGGCGCTGAAGCGCCGCGGCGTTCGTTACATCGAACTGCGCTCGGTGGATCTGGGTTGCATTCACCCGGTAGGTGTCAATCTGGACACCCTTAGATTCCTGGAATTGTTCCTGTTGTGTTGTTTCCTGCAGGAAAGTCCGCTTCTGGATGCGGAAGAAACCGCGGAGATTTCGCATAACTCTCTCGCCGTGGCTTGCTGCGGCCGCACGCCCGGCTTCGCTTTGCGGCGGGATGGCCGCGAGATCGCGCTGAGCGAGTGGGCCCTGGAATTGATCGAAGGCATGCGGGTGATCGCGGCGATACTCGATGAGGGGGACGAGGCCAGGCCTTACCGCAGCTGCCTCAGGTCGTTTGTCGACGCGATCAGTGAACCCGAGGCGACACCTTCAGCGCGTGTCTTGCAGGCGATGCGCGAACGCAAGGAAACCTTTGCCGAATACGCCCTGCGAATGTCCCGGCAGCACGCCACGGGCTTTCGGCAAAGCCGTTTGGAAGCAAGGCGCGGCGATGTTTTCCAAGCAGAGGTGGAAGAATCGCTGCGCGAGCAGCAGCGCATCGAGGCGAGCGACACGGTCGGCTTCGATGAATTCCTGCATCAGTATTTCTCCAAGAGCTTGTTCGACGATCGACCGCAGCGCAAGAAACAAGTCCTGATCAAGGGCAAGGGCGGCTGATCCGGTTTCACGCCATGTACCACAGCGAATCCGATCTGCAGCGCTGGCTGGCAGAACTGGCCGGCAAGAACCCCCGTGCCATCCTCAAGGCCGCGCTAACCCAGTTCGAGCATATCGCGATTTCTTTCAGCGGCGCGGAAGACGTCGTGCTGGTCGACATGGCTTCCCAGTTGAGGCCGGGCATTCGGGTTTTCACCCTGGATACCGGGCGCTTGCATGCGGACACCTACCGTTTCATTGAGGCGGTGCGGGAACGTTATCCGATCAAACTGGAAATCATGACGCCCGATTTCCAGGCGCTGCAGCGCCTGGTCACCGAAAAAGGCCTGTTCAGCTTCTACCGGGACGGTCATCAGGAGTGTTGCGGCATCCGCAAGGTCGAGCCGTTGCGGCGTCAACTGGCCACGCTGGACGCCTGGATTACCGGTCAGCGCCGGGACCAGAACCCGACCCGGCAGGACGTGGCGGAGGTCGAACTGGATAGGGGGTTCTCTACGCCCGGCCGGCCACTGGTCAAATTCAATCCGCTAGTGAATTGGACTTCCGCGCAGGTTTGGGATTACATCGAGGCGTACGACGTTCCCTGCAACGAACTGCATCGCAAGGGCTATGCCAGCATCGGCTGCGAGCCCTGTACCCGCCCGGTGCTGCCCCATCAGCACGAACGCGAGGGCCGCTGGTGGTGGGAAGACGCGGCCAAGAAGGAGTGCGGGCTGCATGTCGGGAATCTGAAGACGGCCGGGGAGGACCACTAACCGCTGCACCTCGTCGGGTCAGCGCCAGCGTAACCCACTGAATGGTCAGCCCGGAAGTGACCATATCACAACCAACCCACCTTTTTCAGACGGCGATAGAGCCAGACGCAGGCCAGGGTTACACCGCCGAGAATGGCGGGATAGCTGAATCGCCAATCCAGTTCCGGCATGTATTTGAAGTTCATGCCGTACAGGCTGAAAACCATGGTCGGGATGGCCAGAATCGCGCCCCAGCCCGCCAGGCGCTTGACGATTTCATTCTGCCCCACGGTCACCAGGGTCAGGTGAACCTGCATCGCGGCGGTCAGCATTTCGCGCATGCTGTCGATTGCCTGGTCGACACGTTTGACATGGTCGTGAATATCCCGGTAATAGAAGCGAATATCCTTGGGGATGATTTTGGCGTGAAAACGCATCAGTTGTTGGCTGATGTCGAGTAAAGGCTCCGCAGCACCGCGCAAAAGCAGTAGTTCGCGTTTTAGTTCGTAAAGCTGCTCCAGCGTTTGCCGGTTGAAGCGGTGCTTGAAAACGTCCTCCTCCAGCCGATCGAAACGCTCACGTAAACCGTCGACGACCAAAACATAATGGTCGACGATAAAGTCGACGAGCGCGTAAAGCGCAAATCCCGGGCCTTTGGCAAGGCTTTCCGGCAGGTTTTCACAGCGTTCACGAACCTTCTGGTAATTCAGGGACGACCCGTGTCTCACCGTCACCAGGAAGCGTGGGCCGATAAATGCGTGGGTTTCGCCGAATTGCACGGTGTTCTGGACGAACTCGGCAGTCTGCAGCACCAGAAACAGGGAATCGCCATATTCTTCCAGTTTGGGACGCTGATGCGCCGAGCGCGTGTCTTCGATGGCCAATTCATGCAAGCCGAACTCCTCCTGAATTTTCATCAGCAGGGACGCGTCCGGTTCGCGCAATCCCAGCCAGACGAAGGTGTCCTCTTGTTGAATCACGTCGCTGATGTCTTCAATCGTCACCTCGCCCAAGCGTTTGCCTTTCGCATAGGCAACGCATTGCATGACCATGGCCCGATAGAATCGGTTGTTGCCCGTTGCGGTGAGTCCTGCTGCAGTCGGTTCTGGTGGCATGCTGGACATGACAGCTCCGTGGCAAAG
>Ga0209254_10002795_pt1 | contig 15918 bp, 14 predicted proteins | sample FrelakmetDIP11DI_FD_187148 | JGI IMG/M metagenome (GOLD analysis project Ga0209254, IMG submission 187148) | Freshwater lake sediment microbial communities from the University of Notre Dame, USA, for methane emissions studies - DIP11 DI (SPAdes)... | ecosystem: Environmental > Aquatic >... | reverse complement strand
CATGCGGTGCAGGGCTCGCCCTGTACACCATGCGGTGCAGGGCTACGCTCGAGCCCCCAGAGACCACTGAGAAGATTTGTTGGTCTGATTTCCTGAGAGGGAAAATCAGGCCAACACTTCGCTTTTCAGAACACGTCCATGTCAGCTTGAGTCGAATCGTCCGCTCAACGATTCGACTCAAAAACTCCAGCCCTTTGTGATCTCTGTGCGCTCTGTGAGAGACACAGTGGCATTTGATTGCGGCTCTGCGATCTCTGTGAGAGAGAAAACCATTCTTCACCGTTCGCGTTCTCCGACTTAGCATTAATGTCAAATCACTTAGTGCGTTGGCATTCGTTGCTTTATTTCCATTCCGGTGGGAACGCAACGCAACGGACCCCCCTCTTCTCACACTCTTCGTTGTAAGCCTTCACAACCTCTTTCCCCGGGAGCCCTTTTGCCTCAAGGTCAGCCACCCACTTTCGAGTAACCTCTCTGAACTGATCAAACCAACGCTCCGCTTCATCCGAAGGCGGCGTGTGCAACTTCACTCCTTTCTCAGCAATCTCTTTCATCATCACCTGATAGTCTTCTCGCGTGAGGCCTCTTGTGGTTTGGAACGGATTTCGACCGACGGCTTCGATAATGCGTTTTTGATCTTCCGGCAACTTCTCCCATGTCTTCTCATGCATCACCACGCCTTCAGTCACGCATCCAAAAGTGCTGACCACCCCGTATTTGGCTACCTCGTAAAGTTTGTAAGCGAGGACCAACGGGGGACAGGTGACTAAGCCATCCACCGTGCCCGTCTCGATGGCCATATAGACATCGCCAAGGGGTATAAACACTGGCTCTGCGCCCAAGGCTTTAATGTAATGGGTCTGGTGTCCCCCCGGACTCCGAATCTTGAGGCCTTTGATATCCGCAAGAGAGTGAACCGGTTTTTTTGTCCAGAGAAAAGACTGAATGCAGCCATTCAACTCGATGATCTTGACCCCTTTAAATTCCCGGTGAAGGACTCTCTCATACATCGCATTGCCGATGTCCGTGCCCACATCCTTCCCATCCACCCAGACCGCAAGGGAAAGGACATCCGAAAGGGGAAATCGACCGGGGGTCCAGGTCGCTGTGAAGTAGCCCATATCTGAAAGGCCCTGGGCTGCAATGTCGTAATGCTCCGTTCCTTTTCCCAACGCTCCCCCGGCGTACAAGGTGCTCGTGATCTTTCCCTGGCTTCGCTTTTTCATTTCGTCGAGCATCGGTTCCCAAACCGTTTTCACCTCTCTGCTCAGAGGCGGGTGCCAGGTACTAAACCTTAAGTGGGTCTGGCTATGGGCCGACTGACTCCACGCGAGCCCTGTCCCTAAAACCACCCCTCCGATGACCGAATCTCTCATGAATTTCCGCCGACTCATTCCTTCACACATTTCTCAGTCCCTCCACATGGATTCTTCATTCTCTATTCTAACAAATACCTTCGCAAAATGAATTAAGAGAATTGCCGGGGCGGTTTCCCCCACCTCGACCATGTGTAATCCACCCTGACATTGGAAAGCGATCTGAAGATGTTCCCTTTGATCCGAGGGTTTGTTTTTTCGAGGCTCTGGATCAAGTCCTTCACTTCTCTTCGTTTTGTCTTTCCGGAACTCGGGCAGCCACTGGGCGAAACGGGTAACCCTTTTTCCTGAGCGAATTTCTCAATTTGTTTTTCCTCGAGGAGCACCATCGGTCGGATAATCGCCAACTTTCCCTTGAAAAGAGTCTGAACAGGGAGCATGGTGCTGATTTCTGCGCTATAGAAGATGTTCAGAAGGAAGGTTTCGATGATGTCATCTTTGTGGTGTCCGAGGGCGATCTTCTGACAGCGGAGCCGATGGGCAAGATGGAAAATGCGTTTCCTCCTCTCCCAGGCGCAGAGGAAGCAAGGATTTTCCCGATTCTCAGGACTGTGGGCCAACCGTCCGATGTCTGTTTCTTCGATGTGGTAGGTTAGCGATTTTTGCTCAAAGAAGTCCTTTAACCCCTCCAATCGACCTGAATGAAAACCAAGGTCGATGTGAACAGGGATCAATTCGTAACGAATCGGGACTCGCTTAGCCCGCTCGTAAAGGAGAGTGAGCATGGCCAAGCTGTCCTTGCCTCCAGACACCCCGACAAGGATACGGTCCCCCTCCTGGATCAAATCATAACGGTGGATCGCTTTTCCCATGAGACTGCGAATTTCTCTTTCCCGGTAAGCCATCTTTTCTCGCTAGGAGTTAGGCGCAAGTCGTAAGGGGTTTTGTTTTACACCCTTTACCCTACTCCCTACACGCTACTCCCCACTCCTTGCACCTTGCTCCTTACGCCTCACTTTCCTGTGTCTTACGTCTTTCAAAGGACATATATCACATTTGGGTATCTTCTTGCACGCGCTTTTCGCGACGTGGACAAGGAGGGCATGGTATTCGTTGAACAGCTTTTCATCCGGGGAGAGATGCCTCGTGAAGAGCTTTTGGACCTCTTCATAGGAGGCTCTGTTTGAAATCATTCCATGCCTCGAAAGAACGCGTCGGGTGTATGCGTCCACAACAAACACCGGTTTTTGCAGTGCGTAGAGAAGGATACTGTCGGCGGTCTCCTGTCCGATCCCTTTCACTTCCAGGAGTCTTTTTCTCAATCCTTCGAAGGGTTCTTTCTTCATTCTCTCGATCTTGCCTTCGAATTCTTCAAACAGAAAGTCCACGAAGGACTTCAATCGATCAGCTTTGATCCGGTAGAACCCCGAAGATCGAATCAACGAAGCGAGATCCGATGTCTTGAGCCGATGAATTCCGTCAGGCGTCAAGACCCTCCTTGCTTTGAGCCTCTGGATCGCTTTCTCCACATTCTTCCAGGAGGTGTTCTGAGTGAGAATGGCTCCCACCATCACTTCAAAAGGCGACTCCCCGGGCCACCAGTGCCGAGGCCCAAACGCCTTCAGGAGTTTATCGAAGATTTCCATGAGCAGGCTTGTCATCTGTCCCAACACCCCTTTTCAAAAAACCCTCGTTACCAGGGTCCGAGTGACCCTGGACCCCTTGAATCCTCTCTCTTGCCCCCCTATTTCAATCTTTTCCTGAATCGGAGGGAGCTCAAGAGGATCATTGCTCCACCCAGTCCAGCAAGGGCAGCCATCTGGGGCCAGAGAATTTCTAACCCAATCCCCTTTAGAAAGACTCCGCGAATGATGACCAGGAAATACCGGAGCGGAATGGCGTAGGTCAGGGGCTGGATCCATTCCGGCATATTGTCGATAGGGAAAGCAAACCCTGAAAGTATGAAGGCGGGCATCGCGAAGAAGAACGTGGAGATCTGCGCCTGCTGTTGGGTGGACGAAATGGTCGAGATGAAGAGGCCAATCGCCACCGAACTCAGAAGAAAAAGGACCGCTCCGAAGAGAAGGACAAAGGGATTTCCCCTGAGAGGGACTTCAAACCAGAAGACACCGATAAGAGCAATCATAACGACATCCAAAAGGCCGATCAGGGCAAAGGGAAGAGTTTTCCCCACCATCAACTCCCAGGATCGGATGGGAGTGACCATGATCTGTTCGAGTGTTCCGATTTCCTTCTCCCGGACGATGGCCTGAGCCGTCAAAATCACGGGAATGAGAAAGGCGATGGAGGCGATCACTCCTGGAACATAAAAAAGTCGGCTCTCGAGGTTGGGATTAAACCATATCCGGTGTTCCAGTTCTACCCCTGCCTCCTCAAATCCGATCCTTCCCTCTCGATTCAAGCGATGAATCATGACCGAGGTCGAATAATCGCCCAAGATCTTACTCACGTATCCCAGGGCAATCATCGCGGTGTTGGACTCCGTCCCATCGACAAGAATCTGAACCGTTGCCGTGTCTCCTTTTTTCAGTTTTCTTGAAAAATCGGGCGGAATCTCCAGACTCAGGATGACGTCTCCATTCAGGATAAGACGCTCAGTGTCTTGCTGGCGTTGTGGATAGAAAACGATGTCGAAATACTTCGATTGACGAAAACGGCTGATCAAGTCTCTCGAATCGACGCTCTGATCGAGATCGCGAACCGCCGTTCGGATGTGCTTCACATCGAGGTTGGCTGCATATCCAAAGATGATCAGCTGGAACATGGGAGGTATGATTAAGGTCATTCTCATCCGCTTATCCCGGAGGGTCTGGATGAGTTCCTTCACGAAGACACGACGAATGCGGCTAAAGATCATCTATCTCAATTCCTTTCTGAAAAGTCGGGTAGCGATGCCAATTCCCGCCAGCGCCATTCCAATGAGCACCAGCGTTTCCTGCCACACAAACGAGACATCGACCCCTTTGAGGAAAAGATCCTTGAGGATCGTGACATAGTAACGCGGTGCAATCCCATACGTGATGACCTGGAGCCAGGTCGGCATATTGGGGATCGCGAATGTGAATCCAGACAGGAGAAAGGACGGAAGAAACCCGGCAATCATGGCCATCTGGTTAGCCAGAAGCTGGGTTCTGGCTACAGTGGAAATCGTTAACCCAAGGGCCAGGGCAGCGACCAGATAGATCGAAGAAAGGACAAAGAGGAGAACGAAGCTTCCTCGGAAGGGGACCTGGAAAACCCATTTTGCCATGAGAACGGCGAGACTCAGGTCAAGAAGCCCAAGGAAAAAGTAAGGGAACAGTTTTCCGATCATCACCTCTCCCTTACGGACCGGCGTGGAGATGAGGAGTTCCATGGTTCCCCTCTCCCATTCCCGCACGATCACCTGACCCGTAAGGAGAATTCCGACGATTGACATAATCACGGCAATCAGTCCAGGGATGAAGTAGTTCTTCGACTCAAGATCCTCGTTGAACCAAACCCTCGGTCTTCCTTCGATGGGAGGATCAGGGCGACGCTGTCCCATCTGCTCCACTTTCAGGAACGTCTTCTCCTGCGTGTACTGACGGGCAATGAACTGGACATAGCCCAGGACGATGTTGGCTGTATTCGAATCCGTTCCATCGAGGAGGATCTGAACAGAGGCTTTCTTCCCTCCCCTCACCCGATCTGAGAAATCCCAGGGAAGGACAAGCCCCATCTTGATCTCACCCTTATCGAGGAGTCTCCTCATCTGCGACTCATTCTCAACAAAGAAGTGAAGAGAGAAATAAGGCGAAGCACTGAACCGATGGACGAAAGATGAACTCTCCTGGCTTCGGTCACGGTCGAGCACCGCCATGGGAACCTTCTTGACATCGAGAGTGACCGCATACCCAAAGAGGATCATGAGGATCGCGGGCATCAGGATCACCAAAGCGAGGCTCCTCGGATCGCGAAAGATATGGAGGAATTCTTTCTGGGTGATGGCACGGGTGCGGGAGAAATTCAACGCTCTTCTTCCCTCTCGATGAGTGAAACGAACACGTCTTCCAGGGAAGGCCTTATCCATCCCATCCTCTTCAGGTGAATTCCGTGTTTCTGAAATAGAACCGCAACCTCTCGTTCTGTGTCCGACCCCTCCCGTCCGATGACATGAAGAGAATCTCCGAAGATGGCCGATTCCGAGATCCAGGCCTCTTTCTTCAGGAGATCCAGACTCAACATCAATGGCTCACACTCGACGTCCAGGACGCCTTGACTGAGAGCCCCTGTCTTCAGTTCCGAAGGCGTCCCCATGGCAATGATCCTGCCCCGGTAGATCAGAGCCAGTCGGTCACAGTATTCGGCCTCATCCATGTAGTGGGTCGTCACGAAAGCCGTAACACCTTTCTCTCCCATGTGACGGATCAGGCTCCAGAAATTCCTCCGGGAAACGGGGTCTACACCCGAGGTGGGCTCATCCAGAAATAGGATCGAGGGTTCGTGGAGAATGGAACACCCTAAGGCCAGACGTTGCTTCACACCCACCGCCAGCGTGTGGGTCAGTCGCTCCCTGAGATCTCTGAGTCCAGCGATCTCAAGAACTTCTTCTTCTCTCTCTGTCTGATGGGGCCCAGAAAGGCCGTAAATGCCTCCAAAAAAGCGGAGGTTCTCTATCACCGTCAGGTCTTCATAAAGAGAAAACTTTTGAGACATGTAGCCAATGATCTGTTTGATTTTTTCGGGTTCTCTCATGAGATCGAACTCTGCGACCTTCCCTCTGCCAGAGGTGGGCATCAAGAGGCCACAGAGCATGCGAAGGGTTGTCGATTTTCCTGCACCATTGGGTCCCAGAAATCCAAAAATCTCCCCGCGCGCAACTTGGAATTGGATGTGATCGACAGCGACAAAGGCTCCGAATTTTTTCACCAGGTCTTCTACTTCAACTGCATAAGAGTTCACGACACTCTCTTTCGGCGCGGAGTTTTCCTTGTCCAAGATCATTGTCGGTTGGTCCAGAGGCCCTCGTCTTTAGCGATCAGTCCATAGTAGTCAGTCATCAGTCATCAGTGATCCGGCATTCAGTCATTAGTCATTCGTCATTTAATACTTCTGATCTTTCATTCACCCTAGATCATTGCCAATTGGTTATCACCCATTGACGACCGCTGCTTTCTCTTTTCCTCAACCGTGGCAATAAACGCATCTTCCAGAGTGGGCTTTACGGTCATCAGACCAAGGACCTCGATCCCGTGAGATGTGAGTCCCCTCCGAATCATCCTTTCACTTTCCTGGGCATCGTCTGCAAGAACATGGATTCGATCACCCGAGAGGACGAGACTTCTGAAAGATCCCATCTCCTCCAGAACCTTGATTCCTCTCTGATTGCTGTCTGTTCGGAGCTCAAGGACGATCCCTTTCACGCGTGCCTTCACCGCAGCGGGTGTCTCAGAGATCAGAAGCTCACCTTGATCCATGAAACCAATACGGCTGCAACGCTCTGCCTCGTCGAGGTAAGAAGTCGAAAACAGGATGGTCACTCCCTCTTTGAGCAGGTCATAGAGGATCATCCAGAAATCTCTTCTCGAGACAGGATCTACTCCCGTGGTTGGCTCGTCCAGGAGAAGAAGCGCAGGGGTATGGATCAGGGCGCAGATGAGCCCCAGTTTCTGCTTCATTCCACCTGACAGGTCCTGAGCCCGGCGTTTCACAAAGGGCTCGAGATTCGCAAATTGGAGGAGACGTTCAATTCGTTCCCCCCTGACCTTTCGCGGGACGAGGTAGAGGTCCGCGTAGAAATGGATATTTTCTAGGACGCTTAAATCCCCATACAATCCGAACCGTTGAGGAAGGTAGCCTACTTTCTCTTTGACTCTCTCAGCCTCTCTACGAATATCGTACCCCGCCACCACCGCTTCCCCTTCGTCTGGAGGGAGAATGCCACACAGCATCCGAAGTATGGTCGTCTTGCCAGAGGCATCCGGCCCCACCAGGCCGAAGATCTCCCCGGTCATGACTTCCAGGCTCATCCGACGGACGGCCTTAAGCAATCCAAAAGACTTGGTCAGATGGGTCGTTTGGATGGATAGCATTTTTCTGAAGTGTCAGGGTTCCAGGGGTCTAGCGTTCAAGGGAGGAAAAAGGGGGTTAGAGCTCAGGGGGCCGGGGATATGAGTTCTTCGTTCATTGGGTAGCTTCCAAAAGATCTAAGGTTTCTTGGCTTCACCCTTTGATCCCTCGAATCCCTTAGCTTTTCCCAAGATGATCCTCCCGTCAGCCGGCATCCCGGGTTTCAATTCTCGATCAGGGTTTGAGAGGTTGATCTTAATCCGGTAAACGAGCGTCACCCTCTCTTTCTCGGTCTGAATGCTCTTCGGAGTGAACTCCGCCTGAGAAGAGATAAAAGAAATCTTTCCCTTATATTCCTTGGGAGGGTGAAGATCTGTGGTCACGATGACCTCCTGGCCCCATGTGACTTTGCCGAGGTCAGTTTCCCCGACATAGGCTTTCAACCAAACGTGATCAATGTCAGCCAGAGTCAGGACAGGGGTCCCGGGATTCACGACCTCTCCCATTTCGCCCGACTTGACCAGAACAACTCCTGAGATTGGAGAATAAAGAACGGTGTAGCCGAGCTGGGTCTCAGTCAGCTTCGCGGAAGCACGCGCCTGCTCAACCTGGGCCTTCGCGTCCTCGATATCTTCTTTTCTGGGTCCTTGTTTGACCAGCTCGTAATTTTCTTTGGCCCTCTGCAGAGACGCGGTAGCGATCTTGAACCCTGCCTCGGTGTTGTCGAAGAGTTCCTTTGGAATCACACGTCTCTCATACAGGGCCTTCATTCGCTCGAAGGCACTCTGTTTGTTTTCTAGGTCATACTGAGCTTGGTGGACGACCGCCTCTGCTTCTCTTATCTCTTCTGGCCGTGAGCCACCCAGCAACTTGTTCAACCTGGCCTGTGCTGACTGGTGGGTAGCCTGGGCGACGTCGAGGCGGTTACGGAGATCTTCGTCATCTAATCTGGCGAGAACCTTTCCGCTCTCCACCCAGTCCCCCTCCTGGATTCCAAGGTCCAGGATCCTTCCGGCAATCTTGAACCCCACATCAACTTCCGTAGCCTCAATGTTTCCAGAAACCTTGAGATAGAGGTTGTTGTCGTCTTGGTCCAACGTGAAGTGATAATAAACGTACCCGCCAATCGCCAAAAGAATAGGAATGATGAGGAGGAGTTTCTTCATGGCATCACGGGCAAGTCGGCTGGATGCCAGTGGGCAGGAAGGCCGACCCCATAATCATATCCCCTTTACCCGGAAACGCCCGCCGTGTCTGTCCCGTCTTAACGGGACGGCGGGTAGCTTCGCTTTTCTCACGAATTCAATAACCTGCATTATAAATATCATTTGGTAAGGTGTCAAAGAATTTTGTGCAAATCTTGTTTCCCTTCCTGTGTAAACGACCCTCCTGTGGCAAAAATGGCAGCGCAAACCCGAGCGGCCGACTTCGTCTTTCCCCTTGAATTTGCAAGCGATAATGGGTAAGATGAGAGCAAGATGCTGAGATTCAATGACATTTTGGAGCAGCACCTTGCTTACAGTCCCCATGCGGACACAGACCTTCTCAGAAAGGCGTACGTCTTCTCTGCCAAGGTCCATATGGGACAGGTCCGTCTCTCTGGAGAGTCCTACCTCATTCACCCCATGGAGGTCGCCGGAATCATCATTCAACTCAAGCTCGACACCGCCAGCGTTGCGACCGGGCTCCTCCATGACGCCGTGGAAGACACGTTGGTAACCCTCGAAGAAATCAGGGACGATTTCGGTGACGAAATCGCCCAACTGGTTGATGGGCTCACCAAGATCAGCAAAATGCCCATCCGTTCCTCCGAAGATAACCAAGCAGAGAATTTCCGAAAAATGATCCTCGCCATGGTGAGGGATATTCGGGTGATTCTGATTAAGCTTGCCGACCGTCTCCACAACATGCGAACCCTCCAGTACCACTCCTCCGAGAAACAGAAGGAGATCGCCCAGGAAACGATCGACGTCTATGCGCCGTTGGCCCATCGGCTCGGAATTGATTGGATCAAAGTCGAGCTCGAGGATTTGGCCTTCCGTTACCTTCAATCCGATCTTTATGAGGAGCTCAAGCGGAAGATGGCCAAAATGGAGAAAGAGCGGGATCGTTACATCGACATGGTGAAACGAACCCTGATGAAGAAGCTCTATGAGAATCATACCCCCGGAGAGGTCGCGGGTCGATTGAAAAAGAGTTACAGCATCTACCGAAAAATGCAGGACCAAAACATCGATCTCGATCAAGTCTACGACATCGTAGCCTTCCGGGTTGTCGTCAACTCGATCAAGGAATGTTATGACGTCTTGGGCATCATTCATTCTTTATGGAAACCCATCCCCGGAAAATTCAAAGACTACATCGGTCTCCCCAAGGAAAACCTGTATCAGTCCCTCCACACCACGGTCATTGGACCTTATGGAGAACGGATCGAGATCCAGATCCGAACCCATGAGATGCACAAGATTGCCGAGGAGGGAATTGCGGCCCATTGGAAGTACAAAGAGGGAAAAGTCCTCGAAGAGGTGGACGACAAACGCTTTACCTGGCTCAGGCAACTTCTCGAGTGGCAGCACGATCTAAAGAATGACGCCGAGTTCATTGAAAGTGTGAAGGTGGACCTTTTCCCGAACGAGGTTTACATCTTCACCCCCAAGGGCGACGTGAGACAGTTCCCTGCGGGTTCGACTCCGGTTGACTTTGCTTACAGTGTCCATTCCGAGGTAGGTCACCATTGTGCGGGCGCCAAGGTAAACGGCAGACTTGTCCCACTGAAGTACGAACTTCGAAGCGGAGATACCGTGGAGATCGTGACTTCGCCGAATCAGAGGCCGAGCAAGGACTGGTTGAAGGTCGTCAAGACGTCGCGAGCAAAGGCAAAGATCCGTCAATGGTTTGCCGCAGAGGAAAGGGAGAAATCGATCGACCTAGGGAAGGAACTTCTCGAGAAAGAACTCCATAAGTACGATCTTCACACAGCCAAACTCCTGAAGTCGGGTGATTTGGGTCGGGTCGCCAGTGATTTCAGTTTCCAAGGGGTTGACGACCTCATAGCCGCCATCGGCTATGGCAAACTCACAGTCAATCAAATCCTCGGAAAGGTCGTGCCTCAGGAAAAACTGGAACAGAAGGAAGGCATTCCAAAGGTGGAGGGAAAAGGTGTTCTGAAAGAGTTTCTCCAGAAGATCACCCACCGGTCCAGGGATGCGCTCCTCATCAAGGGGATTGACAATGTGATGGTCCGGTTTGCCGGTTGCTGCAATCCACTCCCCGGGGACAAGGTCGTGGGTTTCATTACTCGAGGAAGGGGCGTCACCGTCCATACGGGAGACTGCAAAAACACGCTGGACAGTGACCCCAACCGACGGGTCGATGTGGAGTGGGACGCTAACAAGGAATACAGCTACCCTGTACGGATTCGTGTCTATTCAGACGACAAAAAAGGAATACTCGCTGAGATCAGTAGCTCGATCTCAGCCCATGAGGCCAATATCACGAATGCTAGGCTCGAGACTACGGATGAGAAAAAGGCAATCGGAACCTTTGAAGTTGAGATTCGAGATCTCAATCATCTCAAGAAGATCATCCGCGGTCTTGAAAAAGTGAAGGGAGTGAATCGGGTAGAACGGGTAAGGGAGTAGAGGACAGGCGATTACGCCGCTTTGGTCACCCATCTTGATCGAAGGCATCGGGTACAGACTTTGATGCGCATCGTCTTTCCGCCCTTGGTCGCCTTTACCTTTTGAAGATTCGGATACCACTTCTTCCGGGTTTTGTTATTGGCATGGCTGACGTTGTGTCCGAAGACAGGTCCCTTGCCGCAAATGTCGCACACCTTTGCCATGATTTTCACCTCGAATAATATGTATTTTTAGTAACATAATGATCTGACTGTTGCAAGCCGGGCGTTTCTCTCTTCAAGTCTATTGCAGAAAGGAGAACCCACCGTGTACCGAGCTGTCGACGGACCCATCTTGAAGCGGCTGGAAGAGATTGTCGGTCCCAAGTCTGTCTTTTCTGATGAGGAGTCGCTTCAAACCTATTCTCATGACGAAACGATCGGTCTCTCCCATCGGCCGGAGGTGGTAGTCAAAACGACGTCATTGGAGGAGATTAGGGAGGTTTTGCGATTAGCGAACCTCGAGAACGTCCCGGTGACGCCTCGAGGAAAAGGCACGGGGTTGAGTGGTGGTGCGGTTCCCTTCTATGGCGGAATCGTTCTCTCTTGCGAAAAGATGGAGAGCATCATCGATATTGACCATGAGAATCTCATGCTGATCACGGAACCGGGAATGATCACCGGTGAGTTGCAGAAAGCGGTGGAGGCAGAAGGACTCTTCTATCCCCCTGATCCTGCAAGTCTCGACAGCTGCAGCATCGGCGGGAACGTAGCTGAAGGGGCAGGAGGAAGTCGAGCGGTCAAATACGGAACGACCAAAGACTATGTCAATGGATTGAACGTTGTCCTCCCTTCGGGTGAAGGGATGCACACCGGAGGAAAAGTTGTCAAGGACGTGACGGGCTACAACCTCACCCAGCTCCTGGTAGGTTCTGAGGGAACGATGGCGGTCGTTACCCAAATCATTCTTAGACTGATCCCTCTTCCGAAACTCCGGAAAGACCTTCTTGTCCCCTATCATTCGATTGACCAGGCAGCTCGAACGGTTTCTGAAATTATTCAGGCGAAGATCGTCCCCACCGCCATCGAATTCATGGAGAGAAACAGCTTTGAGTTGGCCGAAGCGTTCACTCAGCGAGAGCTTTCCTTTCGAAATGCAGCGGCCCATGTGTTGATCGCCCTTGACGGGAACCAATCCGAAGCTCTTGAAGAGGAGCAGGACCGTGTTGGAGAAATCTGCGAGAAGAACGGTGCCTATGACGTCTTGATTGCCAATACCCCGTCAGCAAGGGTCCGCATGTGGGAAGGCCGTAAGTGTCTGTTTGAAGCAGCTAACCGGGTCGGAAGCATGTACAAAAGCTTAGATGTGGTCGTCCCCAGGAGTTTGATCCCTGTTCTCATCCAGAAGGTCAAGGAGGTCTCCGACCGCTATCGCATCAAAGCCATGTCCTTTGGCCATGCAGGTGATGGAAACGTGCATGTTCTTCTCTTCAAGGGCGACCTGACAGATGAAGAATGGGACAGGCAGATCGAACAGGCTCAAAGGACCATCTATCAGGAGACCATCCATCTCGGAGGAAAGATTACGGCGGAGCACGGCATCGGGCTTCTGAGGAAACCTTTTCTGTCGATGAACATCGATGCTCAGCAGATTGAGCTCTTCAAAAGACTGAAAGTGGCTTTCGATCCTAAGAACATTCTGAACCCCGGGAAGATCTTTGACCTCTAAAACTCTTCCAGCTTTCTCTCTGAAGGAGGGGCACTTTTCCCGTTGCGACCACGCTTCTGACTGATTCAGCATTCGTTGGGCGTGAGCATTCAGTCACGGCAGTGACCCGACCCGTGTGGTCTTCTCCGAACCCCTGCACGGCGGGTCTTCAGACGAATGGGTTACGGGTTTGTGGAGCTGCGAGACCCCTCCAAGGGAGTCCGTTTCCGCAGTTAGACATGCAGAGGTACCCCCCTGCCTACCGGCAGGCAGGCACAGGGTTTCTCCGAAGATCACACGGGTCGGGTCGCCTGTCATTTTTCCACCCTTGACCGAATGGTGACTCTCTCGCCACCCCCTTTGGGTTCTCAGTTTCTATAGGAGATGACTCCTTTCCCTTTTCGACGCGCATTCTGTCGGTTGCGGCCTGATTCCAGTTGGCCAAATTCAGACCGAGAGATCGATTGCTCTCCCAATCGCATGGGGAGGATGAGGGCAAGCAGACACAAAGCAAGAACCATGGCAAACGACGCTGAAAGTCCTACGACCTGCATAGGTGTGACAGGATTCTTTCGCATCCCTGCCATTAAAACGTTGTAGACAGGACCCGCTTCCACAACAACCACGGCTGCGATGAAGACCAGGCTGAGTGTCATGTAGATGACCCCTCCGAAGCTGGTCACAGATTGAGTCGGATTTTCAGAATGAAAGTCCGGATAGAGTGCCCCCAGGCCGATCCCCATGGAAACGATGCCAGGGACCATGAAAAGGGTCGTGACCACAGACGTGACCATCATGAACGGAGTCACGTGAAGAAGAAGATTGGTGACAATCACCAGAATCTCGGAGAGCAGGAGGAGCGGAAGGAGATAGACCGCAAATTTGGTCCATAACACCGTCCGGATCGAGACCGGTGATGATTTTACAATCCAGAAAGCATCGCCCTCCATGCTCACCGCCGGGAAGACAAACCTCGCCGACACGGCGGACAGAACAAAGGCAGCCAGTCCCATGTTGAGGAATGAGATGAGGTTCTGAACATATTCCACCTTCATCCGGCTCTTCTCCAGAGGGAGGACAGAGAAGTTGTAGAGATAGATGATGATCAGCGCGACGATGAGAAAGATCTGGGACCACTGCGTCTGGTCACGGAAAAAGGTTTTGATCTCTTTAATGGCCAACGCTCTCACCGGACCGGGAATAAAATTCGGGACGAGACCCACCCTGGGCCTCGTCGTCCCAAGAGATCGTAGAAATCTCGAAGGCACAGTTTGTACCCTCGACAATCCTCTGAAATAGAGTGCTCCCGCCACCCACGTCGTCAGAAAAATGAAGGTTATGGCACCCGTCCAGGAAAGGGCAGAGTTGAGAAGGACCGTTTCCATCCTTCCCGAAAGGGCTCCCTTCAGGCTATCGAAGAACCAGGTCGAGGGAAGGAGCGGAGAGTGAGAGGACTCCAACGTCTGAAGATAGAACATGAGGGCCGTGAAGGACTCGGGATGGGCGAACCTCTCGGGCCTCATCATTCGGAAGGAAATGATCAGGACGAGAAACACGAGAAACCCCAGCAACAGAAAGACGCTTCGAATACGGCCGGCCGGCAGACACGCGGCCGCCACGATGACGGCCAAGACACTGAGACTCGACGCGATCATGCAGAACGGCAGGAGATTGATTCCCAGGATGGCATAGTAAACAACCCCTTTCTGGTAAACCAAGCCGTACGACAGAAAAATGGGAAGGCTATACACGAGAACCATCCAAGAACTGTCCAGGGTGCTCTCCATCCAGCGGGCGAGAAAGATCTTTGATCTTGAGACTGGCATGGCGTGAACGAGGCCAAGATCCTTGCTGAGGTAGAGTTTCGATAGGGAGGTAAGAATGCTACTGAACAGGAGAAGTGAGAAAAAGGTGATCAATGCCATAGAGAGAAGTTTATAGGCGAGGATGTCCCCGAAGTCCTCAAAACTCTGGAAGTAGGTCAATAGGCGATAGAAGATCGAAAAGATCCCTGCCCAGAAGGCAGATCCAATCGTCCCAAAGAGGATGATTCTGAGCGTCCGTCGTTTCCCCGTTCGAGAAACGATTCGATTCTTAAAAGACCAAAGACGGGGCTTGAGGAGGATGAGAATCTCTCTCATACAGTCGGTTCTGCCTCGGTAAGAATCATGAAGATCTCTTCAAGATCTCCCTCTTCAATTTGGGTCCGATGCTTCAACTCCTGCAGGGTGCCTATGGCAATCATCACCCCTTTGTGAATGACCCCGATTCGGTCACAGACATCTTCCGCAACCGCCAGGGTATGGGTCGACATGAAAATGGTCGTCCCCTTCCGGGCAAGATCCCGGAGGAGTTTCTTCACCATACGGATTCCTGCGGGGTCAAGCCCCACCATCGGTTCGTCGATGACCAGAACCTCAGGATCGTGCAAGAGGGTCGAAGCCATGAGGAGCCTCTGTTTCATGCCATGGGAATAGGATTCAATCAATTCATCGGCCCAATCCGAAAGGGAAAATTGTTTCAGAACCCTCTCTGATTTTGCATTGAACACCCCATCCCCGTGGCCATAGAGATCAGCCGTAAATCTCAGGAACTCCATACCGGTCAACTTCTCATACAAGAAGGGCCGATCCGGGATGAAACCGATTTGCCTCTTGGCTCTCTCCGGTTCCTGGGCCATATTGATCCCCCCAATGACGACGGAACCCTCGGTAGGAGCAAGGACGCCACCGATCATCCGAAGGGTCGTCGTCTTACCCGCCCCGTTCGGTCCGATAAATCCGAAGACTTCTCCTTTCTTCACGGAGAGACTGAGTCGGTTAACGGCAGTCAAGTCACCATAGCGTTTGCTCAGATGATGAAGCTCGATCATTTTCACCTCACAGTCCTGTCTTGACCGGCACGTGCCCCGCAAGCCTCGCCTTTGAGGGCGGGTCCCTCCCTGCCGGCAGGCAGGAAGGGGCACAATACAAAGGAAAACTACCTTACCGGGAAGCCCCGCCCTTTAGGGCGTGCCCTCTGGGGCACGGAGCTTCACTCAACGAATGTTTGCACCCTTTTATCGGAAGGACGCGTTGAGAATCTCCAATTTCACTCTGCCCATGACACCCATTAAATCGACCTGTCTTTCCATCCCTCTCACCAACCGGATATGCGTCACATCTGCCGGCAACTGATTCATGACCGCATCCGCCGTCATCCAACTCCCCACAAACAGGATATTC
>Ga0209254_10002794_pt1 | contig 15918 bp, 18 predicted proteins | sample FrelakmetDIP11DI_FD_187148 | JGI IMG/M metagenome (GOLD analysis project Ga0209254, IMG submission 187148) | Freshwater lake sediment microbial communities from the University of Notre Dame, USA, for methane emissions studies - DIP11 DI (SPAdes)... | ecosystem: Environmental > Aquatic >... | reverse complement strand
TTTTAAAAAACCAACTATTTTTACACACTTACCCGCTATTGTATTTGGCTGTTTAATTCGCTAATTCACTAATCCGTAAATTCGTTAATTATACTATGACAGATGAATATTTCATGAAACTGGCCCTGAAAGAAGCTGAAAAAGCTTTTGAGGAAGATGAAGTGCCGGTTGGCGCCATCATCACCATTGGCGACCGGATCATTTCACGGGGGTATAATATGGTGGAGAAACTGAATGACGCTACAGCCCATGCAGAGATCATCGCCCTTACATCGGCCTTTAATCAATTGGGTGCAAAATATCTTCCCGAAGCCACTCTCTATGTTACGGTAGAGCCCTGCCTGATGTGTGCCGGAGCCATGTACTGGAGTAAAATTGGCAGGGTTGTCTGGGGCACTGATGATGAGAAGAACGGCCACCGGAGAATAACCGGCACGGAATGGCCATTTCACCCAAAAACAACCATTGAAAAAGGGATCCTGAAAGAAGAAGCCGCTATATTAATGAAGTCTTTTTTTAAATCAAAACGCTGATAATGTTAGTGTCCTTCAGTACCTTGCAGTTAATAAAAAACTGAAATTATGCCATTCACATTAGCACCACTTCCATTTGCACATGATGCTCTGGAGCCCCATATCGATACACTGACCATGCAAATCCATCATGGCAAACATCACCAGGCTTATGTAGATAACCTGAACAAAGCCATTGCAGGTACTCCAAACGAAAATAAAACCATCGAAGAACTGGTTGCCGTTGCTGGCAGTATTTCTCCGGCTGTCAGAAATAATGGTGGCGGCCACTGGAACCATACTTTCTTCTGGGAAAGCCTTGCTCCCAATGCCGGCGGTACACCAACCGGAGCCCTGGCTGATGCCATCAACAGCGCATTTGGTTCCTTTGATGCTTTCAAGGAAAAATTTAATAACGCCGGCATGACCCGTTTCGGCAGTGGCTGGGCCTGGCTGATCGTAAAAGATGGCAAACTTGAAATATCCAGCACGCCCAACCAGGACAATCCTTTAATGGATGTTGCTGAAGTAAAAGGGACGCCAATTCTAGGTGCAGACGTTTGGGAACATGCTTACTACCTGAAATACCAAAATCGCAGGGCTGATTATTTGGCTGCTTTCTGGAATGTGGTGAACTGGGGTAAAATTGCTGAAAGATTTAATGGTTAAAAAATACAGGATAAAAGAATAAAAAGATAATAAGATAATGAGATAAAGAAAGAGATAATGTGGTGAGATAATAAGATAAACTGGAAAAATAAATTCATTGTCAATTATCTCATTATTTTATAACCCTTTTATTCTTTTTTCTTTTTATCTTATTATCTTATTATCTTTTTATCTTTTTATCTCATTATCTTTTTTATTTTCTTTCCGATTTTGAATCCAGAGATCATCATAAGTAACCTCACAAACCCTACCCTCCTTTTTTTTATATTGGGTATGGTTGCCGTTTTGATTAAATCCGACCTGGAGATACCTCCGCAAATTTCCAAATTTCTGTCGCTTTACCTGTTGTTTTCAATTGGTTTCAAGGGCGGAATGGAATTGGCACACAGCGGCCTTACCAAAGAAGTGGCAATGACCCTTGGTCTTGCGATTTTTCTCGCGTTGATCGTACCGTTTTATACTTATTTTATACTAAGGAGAAAACTGGATGTATATAATGCCGGGGCCCTGGCAGCAACCTATGGTTCGGTCAGCGCAGTTACATTTATTTCGGCGAGTTCTTTCCTGGCCGACAAGCAAATAGAATTTGGCGGACATATGGTTGCTGCAATGGCCCTGATGGAGTCACCTGCCATCATTATCGGAGTTACGTTGATACGTTTTTTCAGTGAGGACAAAAAAAACGAACATCAAAAGATCGGCCCTATCCTTCGGGAAGCATTCAGCAATGGATCCGTGCTGATGATCCTGGGGAGCCTGCTCATTGGCATCATTTCGGATGAAAGACAGGCGGAAGGAATAAAGCCTTTTACAAGCGATATATTCAAAGGATTCCTGGCAGTGTTCCTGCTCGACATGGGCATTATTGCCGCCAGGCGTTTCAGGAGTTTTGGCAAAGGCGGATGGTTCCTTCCACTATTTGGGATACTCATTCCCGTTATTAACGCCGCCCTGGCAATTTTCCTGGCACACAGTTTCGGAATATCAGACGGGAATGCTTTTTTGCTTTCTATCCTGGCTTCAAGCGCATCGTATATTGCCGTACCGGCAGCATTGCGACTTGCCGTACCAGAAGCGGACCCGGGCATCTATATCCCCATGGCGCTGGCCATTACCTTTCCGTTTAATATTGTTGTAGGTATACCGATGTATTATTATATGCTTAGCATATTATAAACTTAACCGCAAAGAACGATAAGCAGGTTAAGGAACCGGATCATAACCGCTGCCTCCCCATGGATGGCATTTGGAGATACGCTTAACTGTTAGTAAGAACCCTTTAACAGGACCGTGTTTTTTAAAGGCTTCAATACCATAGTGGGAACAGGTAGGTGTAAATCTGCAGGCCGGGCCGATCCAGGGAGAAATGATCCATTGATACAGCTTGATCAGTATGATGAAAGGTAATGAAAGCACAAATTTAAGTGTGCCCATTACCGTTAGCTCATTTGGCTGATCAGGCTTTTGCATATAATTCCCCAAGCTTTTGCAATACAGGTTTTAGTTTTTCAAATACCTCTGCATAGGCAGGTATGGTCTTCCCCATATAAATAATAAAAAGGTCCAGGCTCTTTGGGTTCGATTTTATCTTTTCTTTCAAGTCCTGATTTTGCAGCCGGTAAGCTTCGCGCATAATTCTTTTCACCCTGTTCCGGTCTACCGCTTTTTTGAAATTTTTCTTGCTTGCGCTTACACCTGCCTGTAATGAATGTGGTGTTGCATCTTTATGTACCCGGTAATAGACATGGAATGGCGCAATGGTAAACCGCTGCCCGCCGGAGAACAGGGCCTCGATTTTCTTCCGGCTCTTTAGCCGCTCATGCTTACCTAATGTATATTGCCCTGACAAAGATTTGAATATTAAGGTTATGTCAAAAATATTTCACGCAAAGCCGCAAAGGAATAAAATCCGCTTTTAAAAAAATCACTTTTCAAAGACGCAAATTGAATGTCCATAATTTGCGCCTTATTAGTCTTTGCGCCTTTGCGAGAAATTGATTAATCCTTTGCTTTTACATTTCACGCAAAGTCGCAATAATCAAAACTTCCAGATCATTCTTAACTTTTCAAAAAGCCACAAAGGAATAAAATCCCCTTTTTTAAAAATCACTTTTCAAAGACGCAAATTGAATGCCCATAATTTGCACCTTATTAGTCTTTGCGCCTTTGCGAGAAATTAATTATAACAAAAATAGCCCCGGTTTTTTAACCGGAGCTATCAATTATGTTCGGAACCTGATCCTTTATCAGGAAAGGGTTGCCTGCTTACTTCTGCCTGGTCTCGTCGGAAACAGAAAGCTTATGCCTTCCTTTTGCACGGCGACTGGCTAATACTTTGCGTCCGTTGGCCGATTGCATGCGTTTACGGAATCCGTGAACAGACTTACGACGGCGGCGGCTCGGTTGATATGTACGTTTCATAATCTTTTTACTTTTTCACTTTCTGAAATGCGGACCGGGAGAACGATCCTGGGTTTCCGTTTTTCCACAGGTCACCACACCCGCGGATTTGTGAAAGGACGGCAAAGGTAAGGGAAAATGTTTTAAGAAACAGTCCCTAAGTTTTAAGTTTTACATGGCGGGACCTCAATTCCTGTCCAAAAAATATACTGGCATGATTATCAAAGTCTTCTACAGAATCGGTAGTATAAAATAGCCGGCTTCCCTGTCTTTCACTCCTGCTGATCCGTCTTTCCATCTCCGGGTGCCGCTTAAGATAATTGGCCAGGCTGTTTGCCACAATTTCGCCCTGGGCCAGAACCTTCATTCCGGGAGGCAGGTATTTTACCATTTTTTGTATCAGTAAGGGATAATGGGTGCAGGCAAGTAAAATGGTATCAATTCCGGCAGATTGGCTTAGCAGCTCATCCAGGCACTTTTTAACAAAATAATCAGCCCCATCAGTGTCGTATTCCCTGTTTTCCACCAGTGGAACCCACATTGGGCAAGCTTGCTGAAAAACCTGCATCTCGGGAAAAAAGTGGGCAATCTCCAGCAGGTATGAGGAAGAATTGACTGTTCCGGTGGTACCTAAAACGCCGATCTGCCCGTTATGTGTGTAATGTCCAATTACTTCAGCCGTTGGCCTGATAACACCCAACACCCTGTTTCCGGGTGCCAGCCGGGGCAGGTCATTTTGCTGTATGGTGCGCAGGGCTTTGGCAGAGGCCGTATTACAGGCAAGGATCACTAACGGGCAGCCCTGGCTAAAAAACCATTCCACAGCCTCAAGGGTATATTGGTAAACAGTCTCAAATGATCTCGGTCCATATGGGGCGCGGGCATTATCGCCGAGGTAAACATAGTTGTATTGCGGCAATATTTTTACGATCTCTTTCATGACCGTAAGCCCACCATAGCCGGAATCAAAAATTCCTATTGGACCTGTTAAAGACATAGATTAAAGATACGTCTTTGCAACTTTCATTCTTCGCAGTGAATGTATTTGCCTTTTATTTTCGATTTTCCACTTTCGATTTTCGATTTAAAAAAAAGGTCGCTTCTCAGCAACCTTTTCCAATATCTATTATCCCTGGACCTGTTAAAGACATAGTTTAAAGATAAGGCTTTGCAACTTTCTTTCTTCGCGGTCAATGTATTTGCCTTTTATTTTCGATTTTCCACTTTCGATTTTCGATTTAAAAAAAAGGTCGCTTCTCAGCAACCTTTTCCAATATCTATTATCCAATATCTAATATCTACTTCCCCGCCGGTTTAGGAGGCGCTGCCACGGCAGCAGGCCCAAGCTTCTTCTTCACCGCCGGCAACAGATCGTCTGCATCAGGATATACCAGCAATGCTTCCTTACGGAAAACATAGGCATAACCACTTGTCTTGGCAACATCTGAAATCAAAGCATTAGCTTTTTGAGCCACCGGAGTCATCAGTTCTTCCTGGCGTTGTTGCATTTGCTGCTGATATGTTTGTTCGAATCCCTGCAGGTCAACCAGGAGTTTTTTCATTTTCTCACGGTTGGCAGTGCGGATCGCATTGGACCATTTTGCAGAATCGGTCTTATACATACTATCCTGGCGATTGAGTTCTTTAACGGTTTCGGCGTAATTGATCTGCAAAGCGCTATCAAACTGGGCCATTTCGGCCATTGCTTTCTTGTATTCGGGCATCAGTTGAACCACTTCATCTATACTGACATATGCCATTTTGTTCTGAGCGGAAACCTGCCCGGCTGCCATCAGCCCCAGAATCATCATTCCCACAAAAAATACTCTTTTCATTTCGGTTTTGTTGTTTTGTTATGTAAGTTGTTTATTACAGATTTTACGTTGCCCGTTCCCGGCCCTTTGACGTTTATTTAACACCGATCTCCTTCAGCACATCATCACTCTTATCCAGTTTTGGGTCGGCAAAGATAACGGTTATTCCTTCACTTTTGTCTAAAATAAAATCGTACTGCCGGGCCACAGCCAGTTTCTGCACGGCATTATAAACCTTGTCCTGAATGGGCTTGATAAGTTCCTGGCGCTTTTTAAAGAGATCTCCCTCAAAACCAAAGCGTTTTTTCTGCATATCCCTCAGTTCCTTTTCTTTATTAAAGAGTTCATCTTCCCTCTTTTTTCGTAATTCTTCGCTCAATAATACCTGTTCTGCCTCAAAATTGCGGTACATCATATCCAGTTCCGACTGACGGGCCTCGATCTCGCGCTGCCATTGCTCGCTGAACTGGTCGAGCTTTTTTTGCGCCTCCTTATATTCAGGCATCTTATCCAGGATATATTTGGTATCAATGACTGCATAACGCTGTGCTGCGGCTGCCAGCACAAAAAACACCAGTACAAATGCCGATAGGATGATTTTTTTCATGGCTGAAATATTTATGGATGGGCGATGTTGATCTGGTATACGGTTTATTCAGGCTCAAATCCAAGCATGAATGTAAATCGGCTGGCATCCCTCAATCTTCCGTTTGGCGTTATCCTGTCTAACCCTATACCATAATCGAAACCAAGCAAACCGAACATCGGCAGGAAGAACCTTACACCCACACCAACGGAACGGCGTAACCGAAACGGATTCCATTCTTTAAAGCTGTACCAACCATTTGCTGCTTCAAAGAAAGTAAGTCCGTAAATGGTACTGCTTGGATTGGTAACAAAGGGGTAACGCATCTCCATGGTATATTTATTGAAGATGGTAAAGAATGTTGTGGCCTGCTGTACATCCGGGTTGATGGTTGGGTCAGAGAACTGGTAAACAGGATAACCACGATGTGCAATGATATCATAACCCAGTACACCAAAGTTATTGGTAAGACCCGCATCACCCACCTGGAAACGCTCAAATGGAGAGATAGGGAGGTCTTTGGTATACCTGCCAAGAAAACCGTATTTGGCAGCAATACGCAATACTAACTGGCGGCTTTTATCCGCTCCATGTGGTTTACCTATCGGAACAAACCACTCTGCATTGAAGCGCCATTTGTGGTATTCCACCAGCCGGTATATATCATTCTCATTGATACCCTTTATAGCGGACCATGGTGGTGTGAATGCACCACTCAGCAAAAAGCTTGACCCACTGCGAGGAAAGATTGGCTGGTCAACTGAGTTCCTGGCCAGCGCGATCTTAAGGTTCACGTTGGTTGATTTTCCGGAATTGATCCCGGGGAAAATCGGGTAGTTCCGGGAATTATAATTGATAAAACTCAATGTATAAACAAGCGTGAAAAAGTCGTCCGGCCATTTCAGCTGCCTGCCCAATGATAAGGATATACCTGTTGTCCTCAAATAGGATGAATCGGAAAATCTTTTATCAAACTGGCCCGTAGCAGGATTATACGCATTTGAAAACTTCGTATTGAAAATACTGAAGGTGAGTGAATTTCTCTTCTTGCCGCCGAGCCATGGCTCGGTAAAAGAAAAGTTTATAGAACGGAAGAAACGTCCGTTTGATTGGAAACGAAGGCTCAGCTTCTGGCCATCACCGGCAGGCAATGGGTCCCATGCTTCTTTATGGAAAATATTTTTCAGCGAGAAGTTGTTGAAGGTAACACCAAGTGTACCGGTAAGTCCGATACCACCACCCCAGCCGGCACTAAGCTCTAACTGATCGGATGATTTTTCTTCCACAGAATAGTTGATGTCTACGGTACCGTCTTCCTGGTTCGGAACCGGCTGGATTCCGATCTTTTCCTGGTTGAAATAACCGAGGTTGGCCAGTTCACGTTGCGTACGGATCAGGTCGGACCTGCTGAACTTTTCTCCCGGAACGGTGCGTATTTCCCTTCGGATTACATATTCCTTGGTCTTGTCGTTACCGGAAATATTGATATTTTTTATACTCGCCTGCGGGCCTTCCATGATTCGGATCTCATGATCGATCGTATCGTTGTATACAGAACTCTCTACGGCATCTACCTGGAAGAACAGGTAGCCGTTATCCATATACAGGGAACTGATATCCCCGCCTTCAGGTGATAATTGCTTACCCAGTTTTTTGTTGAGGCTTTCAATATTGTAAATATCACCCCTGCGTATACCCAATAATAATGTCAGAACAGAGTCGCTGTATTTGGTATTTCCTTTCCAGGTGGTCTTACCAAAATAATACCGGTTTCCTTCATCAACTTTCAGCGAAATATTGAGGTTGCCTTTGGCATTGAAAGTCTGTGTGTCCGCAGCAATAACCGCATCACGGTACCCGATGGAATTATAATATTCCAATACCTTCTCTTTATCTTCTGCGTATTTCTTTTCATTAAATTTGGCAGAAGCGAAGAACTTAAAGCGGAACCAGGGTTCAAGATATTTAAGTGTTTCTGAAGGCTTCAGGTATCCTTTGTTGGCGAGATATTCTTCTTTAGAGATCCTTTTTACTTTTCCATAAGGGCTGTAGAGGCTGTCGGGGAAAAGAGTGATCTTACTCATTTCTTTTGTGCCCTTCATTTTCTTCTTCAACTTCAATTCATCTACGGAGTTGTTGCCCACAAAATGCACCTGGTCTACGCGGACCTTTTTACCTTTGAGGATATTAAATTCAAGTATAACACGACCCGGTGAATTGGGATCGGGAATTTCATTGATCGTAATTTCTGCGCCCTGGAATCCTTTTTCAAGATAAAATTTCTGAATGGATTCCATGGCTGATAATCGCATGTTATCCGTTACAACGCGGCTCTTGAATAAACCAACTTTATCATTGAGTTCATCGGCCTCGCCTTTTTTGATTCCTTTGAATTTGAAGTCAGATAACATGGGCCTTTCAACGGCTTCTATCTCCACCCAGATATTTCTATCTTCCAGTTTGGTGATAAAAATATTGATGTTCGTAAACATGTTTTGAGACCAGAGCCTGGTGATTGCTTTTGAAAACTGATCGCCTCCGGGTATCGTCACTTCATCACCTACTGCAAGGCCGGACACCGATATTACAATGGAGGCATCAAACTTGACGTTACCGGTAACTTTGATATCCGCGATGATATATTTTTTGGGAATTTTTGCCTGGTAAATAGCCAATAGTTCTGGATTCACCGAAGCAGGTGGCGGAAGGGTATCTGTTTGTGACAACACAGGTGTTGCAGACAGTATCAGGGAGCAATAAAAGAGAAACGTACAGATCCACTTCATCCAGGTTCGATTTCGGGGGGCAAAATAACGGCTTTTTGTGAAAAGGTTTGTTAAAGAAAAGCGGAAATCTTTTTCTGGATCAGACTTTAACGGGAATTTCATCCTGTAACTGGTCACTGGTTTTTCCAAATCGACGTTCTCTTTTTTGAAAATCCAGGATAGCTTCATACAGGTGTTCTTTTCTGAAATCGGGCCAGCGGGTTGATGTAAAATAGAGTTCAGCATAGGCCAGCTGGTATAATAAAAAGTTGCTGATCCGGTATTCACCGCTCGTGCGGATCATCAGTTCGGGATCGGGTAACTCACTGGTTACCAAGTATTTTTGAAGGGTGTCCTGGCTGATTGAAGCCGGGTCAACCTTTCCTGCCTGCACATCTTCTGCGATTTTTTTTACGGCATTGACCAACTCCCAGCGGGAACTGTAACTCAGTGCCATAACGAGGTTCAGACCTGTATTTTGGCTGGTTAGTGACAGGGCTTCTTCGAGTGCTTTTTTGGCGTATTCGGGCAGCATCGACATATCGCCGATCACGTGCAAGCGGATATTATTTTTATTGAGAATGGGCACTTCTTTCCGGATGGTTTCCACCAGCAGTTCCATCAGACCCGTTACTTCGTTCACCGGCCTGTCCCAGTTCTCTGTAGAAAAAGCATAGAGCGTAAGGTACTCGATGCCTAATTCAGCCGAACCTTCAACGATATTGCGCACGCTTTCAACCCCATGAAAATGGCCGTAGAGGCGGTCCTGCCCTTTTTCCTGCGCCCAGCGACCATTACCATCCATGATGATGGCAATATGCCTGGGAAGGCGTTTAATATCTATCTGGTCTTTTAAGGTCATGCTGGTTATTACGAGTGCAAAGATACTAATTAACCTTAATCCGGTGAGTAAAGAGTTGGACGGCAAGGTACTAGTATACGACCTTGGGACATTTATATGAGGTCAGGGAAAAGGATAAGCCCACTTCCATAAAAATATACTGGTCGAACTGTGTGCTGAAGCCTCTCTGGCGGCCGGCTTCGCCAATTGGAGCGCCGGTTTCGTATGACCGGTCCTGCAACAGGAAGGCAATGGAAGGCTGTCCATTGGGCTGCAAAGGAAAAGCATCCGGTCCTGCAAAGGTGGTGCTGACATCATCAATGTAATCAGTATTTGTAAACCGATGTGAAATTTCAAAACTGAAGTTAATATTGTTCCGGAGATTGTATTTGATACCCATGCCAATGGGGAAACAAAAAGCCATATTGCTGTACGACTGCCGCTCCGGATATAATGAGGACCCCTGCCCTTCGGTTCCCAATGGACGAAGAAAATGTTTCTGATCGTTCAGGTATGCATAAGGGTCATAGTTAAATAAACCTACACCCAGGGTAACATAGGGAGTGAAAGCATAATCAGGATTACCCGGTTCAAAGCGGAAGAAATTAAAATCACCTTGCAGCGCCAGTTCAAACAGGTTTGTATTAAAGCTGAGGTTGCGCCTGCGCTGGAATTCTATTTCGCTGTATTTGTCGGAATAGCCCAGTTGTGCAAAGTGTCCGCTAATCCTGACACCGATATAATTGCCAAATTGCTTTCGGAAAAATATACCGATTGCGGGCTTCGGCCTGTTCACTGCAGCAGGATTATTGAGGTCGCCAAAATAATGTGCGGCCCCGATTGTAATGCCCACTTCTCCCTCATAAACGGTGGATTGAGGCTGTGCCATTCCCGCCAAACCAATCAGCATGCAAACAACTAATAACCTGAGACTTCGTATCATATTGAAAAAGAACGAAATTAATAATATCTTATGTTAAAGGAAAACTTAAAATACAAGTAGCCAGTCGCCAGTCGGCAGTAGCCAATAAGAATTAACTTTTACTTGTCATTAATAGCCTTTCAAAGTTGAACTATTGTCTTTTGTATTTGGCTGTTGACTGCTGACTGCCGACTGTTGACTGCCGACTAGTTCCTGGTATCAAATCCCCACGCCAGTTTTTCCCTCAGTGTTTGCAGGAAATTCTTTTCATGAAGCCTCACCAGGCTGATGGTGAAATCTTCTTTTTTAACGGCCAGTTGTACATTTCGGTCAACAAATTCCTTACGGGAATCGAGTGTGCATATGAACTGATCTGTACGGCCTTCCAGTTCAAAGGAAATAATATTATTATCCGGAACAATGATGGGCCTGACATTCAGGTTATGGGGTGCAACGGGCGTAATCACAAAACTTCGGGAATCCGGAAAAACCACCGGGCCGTTGCAGCTCAGCGAATATCCGGTAGAACCGGTTGGCGTGGCTACTATCAGACCGTCGGCCCAATACGTATTGAGGAATTCGCCATTCAGGTAGGTATGTATCTTGATCATGGATGAGGTATCCCGTTTGTGGATGGCAAATTCATTAAGGCCATATGGGGTATCACCGAAAAGCGGAATATTGGCGTCCATATGTATGAGAGTCCGTTGATCCACTACGTAACTATGGTTAGCAAGTGCCTGCACAACGGTTTCCAGGTTTTCTTTACCCAGGCTGGCCAGAAAACCAAGCCTGCCGAAATTAATTCCCAGCACCGGTATATTTTTATCCCTGACAAGGGTAACAGTGTCCAGTAAAGTACCATCTCCGCCAAGGCTGATCATACAGTCAAATGTATCATCAAGGTCCTCAGAATCCTTAAATGTATTAATAGATGATGCATCAGTAAGATCGTGGCTTAGCTGGAGGAACAGGTCTTCGTGAACAACCGGGTTGATCCTTACTTTGGCAAGTTCGTCTGTAAGATTCTGCAAGTCGGCAGACTGTACATTCTCTCCGCCCCGGCTATAGATGGCAACTTTCATGGTACAAATCTACATGAATTCATTAATAGCGATCCCGGCACCCTTGGGGTTAAATCAGAAATCATTCTTATGGAAGAAGAATGCTCTCTCATTCAACTGGTTAAAACTGTATTCCAGCCGAATCACGATATCATATATGGTCACAATATCCAAACCGAACCCGCCGGAGTAAAGGAATCTATTGGAGAGGATGTTGCCCGTTGTATTGAATTTATTATACACATAACCGAAATCACCATATCCTTTCAGAAAGAAACGGAATGGAATCTCACCATAGATCCTTGATTTGATACCGGTTTTCCATTTTACACTTCCCACTTCTTTGCGGAGCGTATTACGGATAAACCCGCCTGCAACACCGTCTACAACATAGTATTCCATGCCCCGCAAATAAGCATCGCCATATCCCAGGAAGGGCATATTGATATACGGCTGATCAAAAGGCAGCTTAAGGCTTGCCTCGCCACCCAGGCTATAATAGAACTTATGGGGCAAGGTCCAGTGTTTATAAGCTTTTACATTGAATTGCCAAAGATCAACAGGACCGCCGAATCCTTTTTTTAAGAAATAAAAATCCAATGTATGACCAATTGTAGGATAGGGAATATAATTCACACCCAGGTACTGGTAACGGTATTGTATTTCAGGATAACGGGTAGTATTAGCCGAAGAATTAAAAAATTTGGGATTCAGGCTGAGAATTGTATCGTCTACATTATCTATGACCAACCCCAGTCTTACTGTATGTCGGCTAACAGATCCTTTCCTGTAAGAATATGATAAACCCAGGTAGAATTGTTCCCGGATGAATTTATCTTCATTCTTATAGAAACTCTGTTGATTTTTTCGGGTGCTGTAGTTAACCTCACGGTTCTTACTATATGCAAAATCAACACCAAATCCATGGATGAGTTTCTTATCTAAATAGGGATTGAAATAGTTAACAGCAATTTGCCTGGCATATCCATTGAGCAGGATGATATTGATCTTGTCATTCATGCCGGTTACGTTTCTACCCAGGAACTTAATGCCATAATTGACCCTGTCGAAACTTACACTATACTGATTTATCCAGACATTCCAGTTTCTGTCGATTGGCCTGAAAACAGGAGAAGGCCAGTAATACCAGCGTTCTTTTACATCCACCACTATATCAATTGAATCGTTCTCCCATTTGGTGAAATTCACCGTAGCATCAACAAAAAGGGCTGTATTCATCAGGTTCTGCCTGCTGGTCTTGATGTTTGCAAGTATATCTGAGATGGAATAGGCTGAACCCTTTAATAAAATAACCTCACGGAGAACTACATATTTTTTGGTTATCCGGTTACCCGATACATGAATATCACGGATGGTTATAGAAGATTTTTTCAGGACCGGATCTTCCTCATATGGTTTTTCCACTATTTCCTGTGCCCTTAAACTATAGCAGCAGACAAAGAGTACGGTGAAAAAAATGCAATATGTACGAAATCCCCTCATTACGGCAAAGTAAAAGAATCCGGATGTAACATACCAGTATGTATGGATATGAATCCGTTTTATTTATATCCTGATAGGTCTTGTTTATATATTAAGATAATTCATCAAATGATCCAGGTTGGATTGCAGCTCATTACGAAAGAGTTCTTCTCCCATATAATACCTTACTGTATAGTCATGTCTTTGAAAGCTTGCAACCACGTCTGAAATTTCTTCTTTATTGATCCTTAGTATAACGGTCAGGAGATGTGTTGTGTTATCTGACCAGGTATTGAGTTGTGTGATAACGGCATCATTAGACTCTACCAGCCTGTTGATCTCACCTACGGAATAGTCGCTTTTTTCCATTTCCAGCACCACCAGTGAGCCATATTCGGCCGAGCCGGTCATTTTGGCGAGTTCCTGAAAAAGGGTATCCCGGGTAATGACGCCTTCCAGTTCGTTTTTCTCATTAAGCACAGGTACCAGGTCAAGTTCCATGACATGGCTGAGTTTAACGGCCACCAGGAAATAGTCTGTTGCCTTCACAAAAGATTTGATCAGGTAATCCTGCAATGTATCCAGGGTAGTTTCATCGGCTTCATCATGCAGATCATCTTCTGCGATAAGGCCAAGAAATTTATCATCCTCGGAAACCGGCAAGTGCCTGAGTTTCATGTCTTCCATTTGGTGCAATACCATTCCAACGGGATCGTGCAATCCCTGGATAGTAATCTCTGCTGATATAAGTTGTCCGCAAAACATAGTTTTCCTGTGTAATTACCCCTATTAGACGCCAATTATTTATTAATCGCTGCGGGCTCCTTGAGTTTTTGTAAAAACAGGTGAAGTATCCTGTTAAACTCGTCCGGGACTTCCATCATTGGCGCATGGCCGCATTTGTCAATAAAATGCAGTTCGCTGTTGGGAATCAGTCGCTGGAATTCCCTGCCGACGAATGGAGGAGTGATTGTATCATTATTACCCCAAATAAGCAAGGTTGGCTGCTTTATCTGGTTGAGTTCTTCACCCAGGTTATTGCGAATGGCACTTTTAGCCAGGGCGATGATCTTAATTGTTTTAATCCGCTCATTTACAATACTATACACCTCATCCACCAGTTCTTTGGAGGCAGATTTGGGATCATAGAAAGTAAGTTCGGTTTTTTTCCTGATGTATTCATAGTCGCCTCTTTTAGGATAAGTATCCCCCATCCCGTTTTCAAACAGACCAGAACTTCCTGTAAGAATAATTGATTTAATGCGTTCCGGATGTTTGATCACATGCAAAAGAGCAACATGCCCGCCAAGGGAGTTCCCCAGGAGGTGAATATTAGTATAATTCTTATGCTCGATGAATTTATGAACGAATTTCTCCAGTCCGCCTACGGTGCTATGCAGTAGATCAAGTTCAAACAATGGTAAAAGTGGAACAACCACTTTATTGCCGCGATTCCTGAAATATTCAATGATATCAGCGAAATTACTCAACGCGCCAAACAGCCCATGCAGAAGTACCAGGGGTTCGCCCTCACCTTCCTCAATGAACCTGAATTTTGCTTCCTGTTTAATTTCGTACGTCATCAGTAATATGCGATTACAATCGTTAAATGCTAAAATAATTTTTTATCTCCAAATAGCAGCTATTGCGGCAAAGAAAATAAAAACCATTGATATAGCCCTTTTTATTCCATTGAATTAACTTTCAACGGGTCAGGCTTTGATCTTAGTACCTGCCTGGGCAAAGAAATCCTGCAGATCTGCAAATACATCTTTAAAAGCCGGGATCACTTTACCTAAACCGGCAATTGTCCATGGCCCCCAGGGTTCAATATAACTATAGGTTACTGATTTTTCCTTCGCAGCTTCCGTTAGATAGTTCATTTGCGTTAAAAAGAAAAGAGCTACACTAAACAGTAAGGTATATAAAACTGCATATACCAAAAATCCGCCGATCCTGTTAACCCATCCCAGCAAAGCCAGCTGCACCGCTTTCTCTACCACACCACCTGCCGCTTTGACAATCAGGACGGCAACCAGGAAAACCGCAGCAAAAGCTACCACAGGCCACCAATGAGAAGGCAGTGCATCAGATTCTTTAAAATAATTTGCAGCTACAGAAGACAACTTTAATGCCGCCGCAAGGCCGATGAATAAAGCAGCAAAAGAGAAAACGGCCATGATCAATCCCCTGCTGAAACCTTTTACAGCAGCCATAGCCAATATAATCAAAAAGGCAATATCAATACCCATGGGGAGTTTATTTATTGGCCAACAATAATTTAACTACTTCAGAAATGGCTTTCCCATCTGCTTTGCCGGCAAGTTGCTTAGACGCCACACCCATTACCTTACCCATGTCTGACGGAGAAGAGGCCCCGGTTGATGCTATTATTGCAGAAACGGCATCCTTTAATTCTTCCGAACTGAATTGCTTGGGCAGGAATTTTTCAATTACACCAATCTCTTCACTCTCTTTCTTTGCCAGGTCTTCCCGGTTTTGCTGTGTGAAAATTTCCAGCGAATCCCTGCGCTGTTTAACCAGTTTCTGCAGGAGCTTTGTTTCTTCGTCTGCAGACATTACTTCACCCGCACCTTCGGCCGTTTTTGCCAGCAGAATAGCTGCTTTAATGGCCCTTAATGCACGCAAGCCTGCTTCATCTTTTGCCAGCATGGCTGTCTTTATCTGATCATTAATAGTTTTTTCCAGTGACATCGCTTATATTTTGACGTTAGTATGAATGTAACTCACCCCCGGCCCCTCTCTTCCATGGAGGGGTGCCTCTCCACAACTCTTCTACGAAACTCAGCGTCCTCTTTTCTTCGCGGTTAATGTACCTGCATTTTTACTTCCCACCTCGCAC
>Ga0209254_10002793_pt1 | contig 15918 bp, 13 predicted proteins | sample FrelakmetDIP11DI_FD_187148 | JGI IMG/M metagenome (GOLD analysis project Ga0209254, IMG submission 187148) | Freshwater lake sediment microbial communities from the University of Notre Dame, USA, for methane emissions studies - DIP11 DI (SPAdes)... | ecosystem: Environmental > Aquatic >... | reverse complement strand
CAATTTCAACTGGAGATCAGATTATTTTTTTCAAAAAGTGATTATTAAATTACAACTGTTTATTGCCTACACTAACAACTATAACCTACCCACTCCTCCTGCCTTTGCTATCAACTATCAACATCCAACTTTTTTCGCCTTTGCTACCAACTATCAACTACCAACTATCAACTATCAATTCCCCATCATGCCATTTTGTGCCAGCCAATCGCCAAACAAATTTATCCATTGATCAGCGGGCAGGCTTTGCTTCCGCATGCCAAAACCATGGCCACCTTTGGAAAAAATATGCAGCTCAGCGCTCTTCCTGGCATTAATCCAGGTATTATATAAATTGGCACTGGACGGAGCAAATCCAAAGGAATCATCCGTCGCTACACAAATGAACATCGGCGGGGCGTCCGAAGGTACTTTGATGTCTTTGAAATAAGTCGCATATGGATAAATCGGAGCGGAAAAGTTAGGTTTGCTTATTGCTTCGTAATCAAGGGTTGCACCAAGAGTAACTGTTCCACCTGCAGAGAAACCTATGATGCCAATTTTATTTGGATTGATCCCAAAGGATTTTGCATTTGTGCGCACATATTCAATAGCCTTTCTGCCATCTGCGATACACATGGGAATAATGGTATCATTGATCTTTTTACCCATAGCCGGGTTGCTCAATCCCTGCATAAATTCTGAAACCGGATCTTCAGACACGGTTTTATTGAGGCGGTATTTTAATACAAAAGCGGTGATCCCCTTCTCAACCGCCCATTTCGCAACGTCAACACCTTCACTGTTAATTGACAGTGCCTGGAAGCCGCCACCAGGCGCAATCACGATGGCAGTGCCGTTTGATTTGCCGGCTGCCGGCTGATAAACGGTAAGTGTTGGGGTGGCTACATTATAGACCACTGTGGTGTTCCAGGCATTTTTTTCAAGTGTCTTTTCAGACCAATTCCAGTTCTCGGATCCGGGGGCTTTACCTGGGTACAACTGAATTACATTTTGTGCCTGAATGGTAAAAGCATAATAGAGAATGGTGAATATTAACAGGGTAGATTTGTGCATGGTGAAGGGTTATTTTTTTTAAAGTGATGTTTCTTAGAGTCCTTTCAATTTTTGCGGTTAAGTAAAGTATGCATCCAGTTTATTTCTCAGGATATCCGGCATTTTACTCCTTTTCTTTGTTGCCTTATCAAGAAAAAATAGGGTAACTTTTCCACTGGTAATCAGTTTGCCCTTTTCATTTAAAATTTCCTGGTAAAAATCAATATGATGTTTTTCGGGTAGGGTTCTGAGTTGGGTCTTTACCGTTAAGATATCGTCGTACTGCGCCGATCTCAGATATCGTACCATTATTTCCGTTACCGGCATCTCTACACCCATCGCTTCCATTTCACGGTAGGTGAATCCCAATTCACGAATGGCTTCTGTTCTGGCTACTTCAAAATACGTAATATAATTGGCATGATACACCACATTCATTTGGTCGGTTTCCGCATATCTGACCCTGATTTTGAATTCGGTTGTATACATTTGAATATTGATATATTAATATGAAAGGCTATTTGCCCATTATGCCATCCACAGAAGCTTTGCCAGGTCCGCATAATAATATTACCAGTAAGCCAATCAGGAAAAGACTGCCATGTTCCCCATCACCAAAAATTTCTCCATTATGCGCCTTAAAGATCACAACGCATAGCCCAATGATAAGTGGAATCACAGTAATTCGGGTAAACAAACCCATAATAAGGAAAATCGAACAAAAGAATTCAGAAAAAACTATCAGGGCCAGGCTAATAGTGCTGCCTAGTCCAAGGAAATTCATAAAATCTTTTTTATAGTTTGCAAAATGCACCAGTTTATCATACCCGTGAGGAATCATTAAGACACCCAAGCCTAGTCTGAGTATCAACATTGATAGATTAAATGCCCAAACGCTGTATTGTGTGCTCAATAGCTTTTTCATATTGTTCTATTTCGATGCAAATGTACAATCCATTTTGAAAAGTTGTTTTAACAAAAGATTATCGGGAAAAAACAAATGATGGCTTTACTTTGGTGCGGTTTTTATCCACATACTATTATGAAGGGAAATTGGCGGTCAGCATAGTTGTAATTTTAACAGTGCAAATTAACAATTCAATTTCGATCATTTAAAAATTTGTAAGGTTTTAGCTTTGTTTCAATAGCAACCCGACACACACATGAACAGGACGGTATTATTTTTTCTCATCTTATTAGGTTTTAAATCAGCATCAGCGCAACAAACCCGCGTACTTACTGATCCTCAAAATAAATTCTGGCAGGCCAAAGAACTTTTTCAGCAGGAACGTTACAGCCTTGCTTATCCATTGTTTCAGGATTTGCAATCGGATTTAAGGGAAACCGATAATTCAAATCATCGCTTTGCCACGGACGAAATCAACTTCTATGCTATAGTATGTGCTTTGAAGCAAAATGAATCAATGGCGGCCAGGCAGGCGAAATCATTCATCAACCTCGAGAGGAATAGCGCGCTTCAGCTAAAAATGGCCTTTCATCTGGCTGAGTTTTATTTCCGGGAAGGCGATATGCGGAATGCCATTCTTTATTATGAACAAACCGATATAACACAACTTAGTAACTCTGAAATAACCTCAATGAAATTTCACCAGGGTTACGGTTATTTCAGTCTTGGGCAGCTCGATAAAGCCAAACCATTGTTGAACAGTGTACGTCAAATGCCTGAAAACGAGAATTATCTTGCTGCCAATTATTATTATGGATTTATTTCCTATGGCGAAAAAAAATATACAGAGGCTTTGGATGCCTTCCGGAAAGTGGAAAACCACCCGGAATATGGCAAGGCCGTCCCATTTTATATAGCAAGTATTCTCTATAAACAAGGGGAAAAAGATAAAGCCCTTGCTTATGCGGAATCAAATAAAGCTAAATCTGCGGCTTTGTACAATACCGAAATGAATCAATTCCTTGGCCATGCTTATTTTGAAAAAAAGGAATTTAAAAAAGCATTGCCATACCTTGAGGCATCAGCAAAAGGCACAGAAAAAAATACCAGAGAGCAGTTGTATGAACTTAGCTATAGTTATTATGATGCAGGCCAATATTCTAAAGCTGCTGAAGGTTTCAAGCAGTTAAGTGCAGGCGAAGACTCGCTCACGCAAAGTGCCATGTATCTCCTGGGGGACGCCTATCTCAAAATGGGTCAGAAACCTAACGCCCGCAATGCCTTTGCATACTGTGCTGCCAACAGCAGTATTCCTGCGCAAAAGGAAGTTGCAGTCTTTAATTATGGGAAATTATCCTACGAACTGGGTTACCAGGATATCGCCCTCAATGAATTGAAGAAATTCATTACCGATTACCCGGAATCTTCTTATAATAAGGAAGCCCGTGAACTAATGGTTGGGCTGCTTGCCAATACAAATAATTACCGGGAAGCTCTGGAATTGCTGGAGGGACTGACCGCTCCTTCCGAGGCGGCAAAACGATTATTTCCACAGGTGGCCTATGGCAGGGCAATGGAACTGATCAACGACCAAAACCTGTCGGAAGCGGATCGTTTGCTGGACAAAGTTTTAAAAGATCCTAATAATAAACCTGTTCTTTCTGCCACGCAATTCTGGAAGGGGGAAATTGCATATCGCAACAATAAGCAAGATGATGCTATACGTTTTTATAATAATTACCTGGAATCATCTCCTGAAATCAACGGAGAAGTAAGCCCTCAAAATGCACGTTATAATCTCGGCTATGCATACCTGCGAAAAGAAAACTATAAATTGGCACAGGGTTTTTTCGACCAGGTAGCCAAAACCGTAAGGCTGAACAGCCCTGATATTGAACGTGATGCCTGGATGAGAAATGCCGATTGTCATTTCATGCAAAGAGAATTCAGCGCTGCACAATCAATGTATGCCAAAGCGATTGACTTTTCATGGCCTTCTGCAGATTATGCACAATACCAACTGGCGATGATCGCCGGGGTTTCTAAACCAGCTGAAAAAATCAGCATGCTCAATTCTTTTGAACGCAAATATCCTTCTTCTGAACTTGTTCCGTTGGTAAATATGGAAATAGCAGGAACTTATTTATCTGAAGAAAAATACAAGGAGGCAATTCCTTACCTGAACAATGTAGTCAGGTCTTCCGGCAATACGGGAGGCCTTAAACCACGTGCTTATTTAAGACTGGGCATAGCGCAGTATAATCTCAATAATAATAAAGAAGCGTTAGCCAATTACCATAAACTGGTGAAAGAATTCCCGGATGCACCTGAAACTGAAGAAGCTCTTGAAAGCGCTCGGGCAATTTACGTGGAAGAGGGAAAGACCAACGAGTATGTTCAGTTCCTTAAATCCGCCGGAAGGATTGTATCAAGCAACCAGGAAGACTCTCTGGCATATTCCGTTGGGGAAAACCGCTATGCAAATAACGATATGAACGGTGCGCTTACAGCATTCAATGATTACCTGAAACAGTTCCCGGCGGGAGAGTTTTCACTGGATGCGCAATATTTCCGTTCCGAGATCTACAATACCCGTAAAGACTGGAAAAATGCAACTGCCGGCTATGAAATAATAGCCGACAGGGGTGTAAGTAAATACGCTGAGCGGGCAAGCCAGCAGGCGGGCCGCATCAACTATTTTGAGTTGCAGGATTTTGTAAAAGCGGAAAAATATTTCACGATATCAAAATCGGTTACAGGTAACCGGGAGCAAAGGCTGGATGCCATGCGGGGGCTTCTGCGGAGCCAGTACCAATTAAAAAAATGGAATGAGGCTGTACCAAACGCACAGGAATTGCTGAAAGAAAAATCTATCAGCACTGATGATAAGGTTTTGGCTTCCATGGTGATGGGAAGGGCGCAGCAAAGCACTGGTAAGTATGCCGAAGCTATACAGCATTTCCGTAGTGTCGTATCCATGAACAATGCGGCCTATGCCGCAGAAGCACACTATGAAATTTCGGATTGTTATTTCCGTTTGAACGACCTTAAAAATGCTGAACGAGCTGCTTTTGAAACCATCAATAAATCGGGCTCCTATGATTTCTGGATTACCAGGGCTTATATATTATTAGGTGAAGTTTTCTGGAAACAAAAAGACTATTTCAATGCTAAAGCCACTTTGCAAAGTGTGGTGGAAAACAGCCGTAATTCTGAATTGAAAGAAGAGGCCCAGGTAAAACTTGAACTTGTTACCGAAGAAGAAAATAAGAATAGCAAAATAGAAAATAACCAACCCTGACAAAGTGTTGTTAGACACTTGTATGGAAAAAGTAAGTTTCGAATATGATGATTATTAAACGTTTCGGTCCCTTCTTGCTGTTGGCAGTTTTACTGCTACTGTCATTGCCTGCCCTATCGCAGGAGCCTGGGAAGAAACAAACAATCGATATCACCTCATCTTTCAAACCCGTTCTACGAAATGCTGCTAAAATCAATTTTAATGCCAGCCCGCCAAAAACTGATTCTACAAGGCCTAAACTAGGATATCAGGTTCCGATACAGAACATGGTACCCGGACTCATGCCGGTAACAATAAAACCACTGGCCTTGACAATTGATAGTTCGGAATCATGGGCAAACAGCAATTACCTCAAAGGCGGTTTTGGAAACCTGAGTACCCCATTTGCGGAAGCAGGGCTAAGTTTTGGTGATCAGAAGACAAAGTTCAATGTATTCGGTTCGCATATTTCATCCAATGGAAAAATTGAATTCCAGGATTATGCTCAATCTTCAGTAGCCGGATACTTTTATACTCCTCTCAATGCAAACATTGAACTTAATGGCAAACTGGGCTTTCGTCAGGATAAATATTATCAATATGGTTTTGATCAGACTTTGTATAATTTTTCCAAATCTGATCTCTTAAGGAGATATAATACCATTTCTGCTAAAGCCGGTTTGCGAAACTTTGCACCTAATGAATTTGGATTGCATTATCAGCCTGGACTTAGCATTGATGTCTTCAGCGATAACCGGAAAAATAACGAATCTAATGCTGTACTTGATCTTCCTTTGCAAAAATTCATCGGGGACGGATTGGCTATTAAAGTAGGCTTCAATGCCGACTTTACAAGATATACTCCTGAAAATGCTGATGCGATCAATAATAATATTATTACTACTCCGGTGGCCGTTTTATTTAAAACACCCAACTTGAAATTCCAGGCCGGAATTATTCCCTCCTGGGATAATGGTTTGTTCCGGCTTCTGCCTTCTTTTCTTGCTGATTTCCCTATTGCCAAAGAGAAGTGGGTCATCCAGGCAGGCTGGATCAGTTACTATAACAAAGGAAATTACCAGCATTTCGCGGCCATTAACCCTTTTATTACGGCTCCAACAGTGTTAAAAAATACGCGTATGGTAGAACGCTTTGTAGGTTTTAAGGGAACACTATTCCAAACTTTCACTTACAATGCCAAACTTGGCTACGCTGAATTCAACAATACACCGCTATTTGTCAACGACAATCAATCAGGCAAATCATTTAATATCATTTTTGAGGAAAAACTAAAGGCCATGCAGATCCAGGGTGAGCTGGGTTTTCTTAGAGGTGAAACTTTTTCCCTTCATACCGGATTCAACTGGTATTCTTTTAATAATCAGACAACGGAAGACGGTGCCTGGGGTATGATCCCGCTGGAATTCAACGGAAGATTACGCTGGATGATTATGAAGGACCTCTGGCTGAAATCCGACATCTTTCTTTGGGATGGCCCGCTTTATAAAAAACAAAACGGTTCAGGCGGACGGTTACCAGGTGCAATAGACCTTAACGCAGGGCTTGAATTCAGGATTACAGAACAACTTATGCTATGGACTCAGTTTAATAATATCACCAACTCGAAATACCAGCGTTGGAACCAGTATGATATGTATGGATTTAATATGTTGGGAGGTGTGACCCTTTCTTTTAATAAATAATAAAAAAGGGGATATTTTCTGGATATCACAAAATCCTAATCCGCTATCTTTGGCGCAACCAGGCGGTTATGAATACAAAAGACCTTACTGAAATCTTATATCATTATTTTATACAGAACAATTCCCTGAGTCTTCCCGGTATTGGTACGTTTGATATTTTTAGGGTATCCGCACAAACTGATTTTGCCAATAAAAAAATAATGTCTCCTGGTTTTACGATCAGCTATAATAGTATCAATGATTCACCGCATAAAGAACTCTTCCATTATATCTCCCGTAAAAAAAATATTTCTGAATGGGAAGCTATAAAAGTGCTTAATGATTTTGCCTATGATCTGAAAAATACGCTGCGCAAAGGTGAACAGGTAACCTGGGAAGGTATTGGTTTGCTGAAGCAGGGCAACAGCAAGGACATTTTATTTGAGCCTCAAAAGTTAAGTTATGAATTCATACCGCATGTTGATGCCCAGCGGGTCATCAGGCATAGTGCTAACCATGCAATGTTAGTTGGTGACCGGGAAAGGAGTAAAACAGAAATGGAAAATTTACTTTTGGAAGAAGCTCCTGAAGTTAAAGCAAAAGTTGGCTGGTGGAGTATTGCCGCGATCATTGCAGCCATAGCAATTTTACTTATGTCTATTCGCGCATTTACAGGCGGATTAAGTGTCATGAATGGTCGTCAAAAATTGATACAGCCGGTTGAAGCAACTCCCACTTATACCATTCAATCAACTTCCCAACCTGCTCCATGACCAATTATGATCGTTGCCCTGTCTGTTCTGGTACAGATATCCATGAAGTATTCCTGGTAAAGGACTTTACCGTTAGTGGAACTTTTTTTCCAATCTGGCATTGCAATCAATGTACTGCCAGATTTACACAGGATATTCCTGGCGATTCGGAGATAGGTGCATATTACCAGTCTGAGGAATATGTTTCCCATTCCGACACTAAAAAAGGACTGATCAATAAACTGTATCATGCTGTCCGTAAAATAACGCTTAGTAGTAAACGAAAAATGGTTGCTTCTGCCTTACCTCAAAAAAAGGGAAATATCCTGGATTACGGTTGCGGAACTGGTGCATTTCTCCGGGAGATGCAAGCTGCCGGTTGGCAAATAACAGGTCTTGAACCTGATCCACGCACCCGGAATATAGCGGGAAAACTTGTCGGCCAGACAATTTATCCACCAACATATATCAATTCAATTTCTGAAAATCTTTTTGATGTGATTACGCTTTGGCATGTCCTGGAACATGTTCATCTGCTGCATCAAACCTTGAAGCAATTAAGCAGGGTGCTAAAACCTGGTGGCCATATATTTATTGCGGTGCCAAACTATACATCGCAGGATGCAATAAAATATCAATCTGATTGGGCTGCATGGGATGTGCCCAGGCATTTATATCATTTTTCACCAGAGTCGGTAAAAATGCTATTGCCGCGGCATGGGTTTAAATTAACGGAAATCCATCCAATGTGGTTTGACAGTATATATGTGTCCATGTTGAGTGAAAAATACAAAACAGGTAAAACCCACCATTTTCGGGCATTGCTTAACGGACTCAGCTCTAATTTTAACGCGCTGCAAAACAAGGAAGAATGCAGTTCTCTTATTTATGTAGCAGTAAAAGAATGAACAATTGTAAGCATTTTTTTCAGCTGATTTGCAATTAAGTTTTTAAGAAGTTTGCTTAATTCTTCTTCATTACTTCCATTGCTTTTTGGATCATTTTATCTTCAGCATTAATCACTTCAAAATAACCCTGATTTCGCCATTGTTGTCGGCCAAGCAGGCTCTTGACCCGCAGTCGCAACTTGTCTTTTGATCCTGGGTTCAAGGTTCCCAATGTTATACTGTCTTTTTTGGCGAACTGGAATAATTCTTCAAGCACGGCATCATCAACCTTATATGAACTGACGAAATCTGCCGGATTTTTGAATTGGTCGAATTGTGCTCTGTGGGAAATAAAATACCGGTAAGCAAAATTGCTCATAGTATTACGGATATACAAAGGCGATAGGCTGGTATCAATCTGCATCGTATCGAGGGGAATGAATATATCCGGAGATATCCCGCCACCGCCATATACTTTTTTACCTTCTCCTGTAAGGTATGCTTTACCGTTAGTATTTTTATTGCTGTCAGCATTTAGGAGTTTCCCGTTTTGGTACCGGTCGAAGATCTCTTCTTTATATTTATCAATCCCGCCGGTATAGGATTTCTGAATGCTCCGACCTAAAGGCGAATAATAACGCGCAACAGTTAAACGCAGTGCCGATCCGTCACGGAGGGTATACTGTTCCTGCACTAGCCCCTTACCAAAACTTCTTCGGCCAATGACGATTGCACGATCCCAGTCCTGCAAAGCACCTGCCAGCACTTCACTGGCAGAGGCAGAACCCTCATTCATCAGCAGGATAAGCTTGCCTTTTTCAAACAAACCGTTTCTCCTGCACGTATATTCTTTCCTGGGTGTATGTTTTCCTTCGGTATACACGATCAGTTTATTCCCGTCAAGAAACTCATCAGCTATTTCAACGGCTTCGTCCATAATACCGCCACCATTGTCGCGCAGGTCTAGCATCAGTTCCTTCATCCCCGCAGCCTGTAGTTTTTCCAGGCTGGCCATGAATTCTTCATAAGTGGTTTCGGAGAATTTATTCAGACGGATGTATCCGGAGCCAGGGCTTATCAGGTAGCTGGCATCCAATGAGTAAAGAGGAATAAAACCTCGGATGATTGTGAATGGCTTTTTTTCGTTGTTTCTTAGAACAGTAACCGAAACAGAAGAACCTCTTGGCCCTCGTAAAAGGCTCCGAATCCCTTCTGATGTAATGCCAGTGCCCGCAACCAGGGAATCTCCAACAAGCAGGAAACGATCGCCTGGAAAAAGTCCTGCCTGATCACTGGGGCCGTCTTTCAGGACAGTAAGAACATGGACCGTATCTTCAAAAATGTTGAACTCAACGCCTATGCCTTCAAAACGACCAGCGAGGTCTTCATTTACACCTATGAGTTCTTTGGCAGGGATATAGACCGAATGAGGGTCCAGTTGCTTTAACATATTTTCGATGGCAGTCTGGCCTAATGAATCCAGACTCACTTCATCCACATATCTTGTCCTGATCAATTCAAATACCTCCTGAAGGCTGCCGCGACCGCCTGATTGGAAAATATTCCGGCTTATTGGCATGTTGCCATGCAGTTTATATCCCAGAAAAATACCAATTAGCATGGAAAACGAAAAAAATAAGGGTAACCAGACCTGCAATTTTTTATTATTCATTCCTTACTTTGTATCTTAATTAAGTTAACGCGAATTTCAAGAAATAAGTTGAATAATTCATACCGGTGGTAAAATTGATTGCAGACAGTGGTTCAACCAAGGCCGAATGGTGCCTTGTGCAGGGAAAAAAGAAAAAAACTTTTTTTACCGGGGGCATTAGTCCATATTTTCTCAATGGTTCCCAGATACAGCAACAGATCAATAAGGAACTAATTCCCTCGATGGGGAGAATCAAAATCGACCAGGTTTTTTTCTATGGAACAGGTTGTAAAAGTAAAATCAACCATAAACTGGTTAAGACTGCGCTAAAAGCAGTTTTTCCAAACACTGACATTATGGTTGACCACGATCTTATGGGGGCTGCCCGTGCACTTTGCGGAAATGAAAAAGGAGTGGCATGTATACTCGGTACTGGTTCCAATTCTTGTTATTATAACGGGAAGAAAATTGTCAAAAATAGTCCCGGACTGGGTTATGTGCTTGGTGATGAAGGCAGTGGAGCTTACCTGGGCCGGAAAGTTTTACAATACTATTTGTACAATACATTTGATGAAGACCTCCGCTCCCGTTTCGATGCAAGCTATGTTACAAATGCGGCGGAAATCCTGGAGAATGTTTATAAAAAACCCCTCGCAAACCGATATTTGGCTTCTTTTGCCCTGTTCCTGGCTGAGAACAGAGGACATTTCATGATTGAAAATATCATTGAAGATTGTTTGAACGATTTCTTTTTTTACCATATTATCAAATACCGGGAAAGCTGGATATTACCTGTCAATTTTGTTGGTGGGGTGGCTTATGGTTTCAGGGACGTTATCAAAGAACTATGTTCCAACTATGAACTTACATTGGGAAATATCCTGCAAAATCCAATGGAAGGGCTTGTACGTTATCATCAATAGCCAAACAACCAGTTGACCAAAAGTGTAGAAAACGAAGTAATCATGGGTGAATTTCAAAGAATTACTGAGCAGCCTTCAAATTATAATGACCTCGATAAAATGTCACTGCACGACATTCTCGTGAATATAAACACTGAAGACAAGACCGTTCCCTTTGCTGTTGAAAAGGCTATCAAGTCCATCGAAATACTTGCGTCGGCCATTGCCGACAAAATGCTTGCTGGTGGCCGCTTGTTTTATATAGGTGCCGGAACGAGCGGGCGATTAGGCGTTTTAGATGCAAGCGAATGCCCGCCTACTTACGGTGTGCCCCATGGAATCGTTATTGGGATCATTGCAGGAGGGGAAAAAGCTATGTTTAAAGCAGTTGAATTTGCTGAAGATAGTCAGGAAGACGGCTGGAGAGACCTGGATGGTTTTAAGGTGTCTAATAAAGATATAGTGGTTGGAATAGCTGCCAGCGGAACAACACCTTATGTGATGGGGGCATTGGAAGAATGTCGTAAAAGAGGAATTGTAACTGGATCGATTACCTGCAATGAAATGACGCCGATTTCAGAATTGGCAGATTTTCCCGTTGAAGTAGTGGTAGGTCCGGAATTTGTTACAGGAAGTACGCGAATGAAGAGCGGCACAGCGCAAAAACTGGTCCTGAATATGATCTCAACTTCCGTGATGATTCTGTTAGGACTTGTTGAAGGAAATGAAATGGTCAATATGCAGCTTACTAACAAAAAATTGGTTGACAGAGGAGTAAAAATGGTAATGGAGCATATGGAACTTCCCGATTATGACAAGGCAAAAGAACTGCTTCTTCGTTTCGGCAGTGTTAAGAAAGCAGTTGAATCGAGGGCCGATTAAAACTTTGCCGTAATTTTATCCCCAAAAAAATGCAGAGCCGGAATTTTCCGGTGACCGCTATCAAATTAATGGAGATATGGCAAATGCATGAAATAGAACCATATTTTAACTGGCGCCATCTCTATACGGCGGAGGAAGATGAAAGATCCCCTTTTTTTGGCCGGGAATACAATGAATTTGCCTTTACCCAGACGGTTTATAATTATTACATCCATCCTCAATGGGATGATTTTGGATCCAGGACCCTTTATCTCAAAATTTTATTTACGGATTACGAGCAGGAATACGCGATAATTGAACTGATCGGCGAATGGAATGATGCTATTGAAAATGATATAATGACGCTGAAACGCGAGATTATAGATAAACTGATTCTTGAAGGAATCTCAAAATTCATTCTTATTGCTGAGAATGTGCTCAATTTCCACAGTAGTGATTCCAGTTATTATGAAGAATGGATCGAAGACATTCAGGATAACGGAGGTTGGGTAGTTATGCTGGATTTACCCCAGCAGTCGCAATACGATTTTCGGAAAACACATATCAATAGATATATCGAACTTTTTGACTTCCCGGGCTGGCGTACCGTTCAGCCGCACCATTTGTTTGTCGCAATTGATAATATTTTGCTTCGAAGATTAAACAAAGACTGATTTCTTAAACTCTTATTGAAAGCTAGTGTTATGCACATTAGAGAATTTCATTGAGGAAAACAGGAAAAAAAGTTTTTTTTAAACCATGTAGGTTTATTTTTGTGAGAATTCCTCAATTAAGCAACTTTCAATTATGAAGTGGAAACATATATTCACCTCTTCTATCGGTAAAAAGATAACCATGGCGCTTACCGGCCTTTTCCTCATCGTATTCCTTTTAGTACATTGCTATGTAAATGCCAATGTATTCTTTACCAATGGGGAGGAAAACTTCAACCGGGCGGCTCATTTCATGGGTAGCAATATCCTGATACGAATAATGGAAATTGGACTTTTTGCTGGGTTTATTCTCCATATCGTCCAGGGGTATATGCTCGAATTGGCAAACAGGGGAAAACGTTCGTCAAAATACGCTGTATCCGCAGGTAATAAGACAAGCACCTGGTATTCACGATCCATGGCCTTATTGGGTACACTTATTCTTTTGTTCCTGATAATACATCTGGTTCATTTCTGGGTACCGTCGCGTTTTGGGGGACTTACTGAAGTTAGTTATGGCGGGCAAGCTTATCATAATTTGTACGCTCAGATGAAAGATGTATTTAGCCAGGAATGGGTGCTTGTGATTTATTTGTTAGGTTGTTTCTCTCTGGCCTGGCATTTACTGCATGGTTTTCAAAGTGCCTTTCATACAATGGGGTGGAACCATAAAAAATATACTCCTTTGATTAAAAACCTGGGGATTGGATTTTCTGTTTTAGTGCCTTTCATTTTCGCACTGATGCCTTTGTTTATTTATTTTGGCTGGGAAATTCCATCTGGCGGATTGACACTTTTATTTTAATTAGAATATGGAATAAAAAAAATTAGCTAGTCAATAAAGAAAGTAACAGGTTGAATATAGATGAAGATGCTGGTATCGATTAGATAGTTGAAAAAGCAATGTCCCTATTTGAGATGGATAACCATTTTGCATACGGAGGGCAACCCAAAATAGCTTAGTTTTTTTTCGTTTTGAAATATTAACTATAATACCCTGTTTGAAATCAGGTTGATTATCTTTTTTTTATGCAATTCCAATTGAGTACTGAAATATTTAACCTTATATCTTTTTTTCTCGTAAACATATTATCATAATACATAATTATCATTTTCAATATGCCAGACGCTAAAATTCCAGCAGGACCACTTGAGACTAAGTGGAGCAAATATAAAAGCACCGTTCGACTGGTTAACCCTTCCAATAAAAGAAAACTGGAGATTATAGTTGTAGGTACCGGCCTGGCCGGCGCCTCAGCGGCAGCCAGCCTGGGTGAGCTCGGCTATAAAGTAAAAGCATTCTGCTACCAGGATTCCCCCCGACGTGCACATTCCATTGCTGCGCAGGGAGGTATCAACGCCGCTAAAAACTACCAGAATGACGGCGATTCAATTTATAGATTGTTTTATGATACCATTAAAGGTGGTGATTACCGTGCCCGTGAAGCTAATGTTTATCGTCTGGCTGAAGTCAGTAACAATATAATAGATCAGTGTGTTGCGCAGGGTGTACCATTTGCCCGCGAATATGGCGGCTTACTTTCTAACCGTTCATTTGGGGGTACACAGGTTCAAAGAACTTTTTATGCTGCCGGTCAAACCGGGCAACAATTATTAATCGGCGCATACCAGGCAATGGAAAGACAGGTGGCACTGGGTACTGTGGAAATGTTCAGCAGGCACGAAATGCTGGATGTAGTAGTGATTGATGGTAAAGCGCGTGGCATCATTGCCCGCGACCTGGTAACCGGAAAACTGGAACGTCATTTCGGGCATGCGGTACTGTTATGTACAGGTGGCTACGGTAATGTATTTTACCTTTCCACCAATGCAATGGGATGTAATGTTACTGCCGCCTGGAAAGCTCATCGGCAGGGCGCATATTTTGCCAATCCATGTTTTACCCAGATACATCCGACATGTATACCAGTTAGCGGCGATCACCAGTCAAAGCTCACGCTGATGTCAGAATCCTTGCGTAATGACGGCCGGATCTGGGTCCCTAAGAAACAAGGCGACAATCGCCTTGCAACAGCAATTCCCGAAGATGAAAGGGATTATTTCCTTGAGCGTCGGTATCCTGCTTTTGGTAACCTTGTTCCACGCGATGTGGCTTCCCGTGCTGCCAAAGAAAGGTGCGATGCAGGTCATGGTGTTGGTTCTTCTAAACAGGCTGTCTACCTCGATTATGCAGATGCAATCCAGCGTTACGGCAAAGCTGAGGTAAGTAAAAAAAATCTTGGCCAGTTGGATGCTGCATCGGTTACCCAATTGGGTAAGGAGGTGATTAAAGAGAAATACGGCAATCTCTTTGATATGTATGAAAAGATCACCGGTGAAAATCCATATGAAGTACCCATGCGGATCTATCCTGCAGTTCATTACACCATGGGTGGACTTTGGGTGGATTATGAACTCATGACTTCCGTCACCGGTTTATTTTGCCTCGGGGAAGCCAATTTCAGTGATCATGGTGCAAACCGTCTTGGGGCATCGGCATTGATGCAGGGATTGGCCGATGGCTATTTTGTGATCCCCTATACTTTAGGCAATTACCTGGCTGATGAAGTGGGTAAATCGCACATTACCATTGACCATCCGGGTTTTGTTGAAGCAGAGAAAAAAGTAAGTAAACATATCCACGAACTCATGAAAATTAACGGAAAACAAACCGTTGAAAGTTTCCATAAACGTTTGGGAAAGATCATGTGGGACAAATGTGGGATGGCCAGGAATACAGAGGGACTCAAACAAGCGATTAGCGAGATAAGGGCTTTGAAAAAAGAATTCTGGAGTGATTTGCGGATTCCTGGCAAATTAGATGAAATGAATCCGGAACTTGATAAAGCTGGCAGGGTAGCGGATTTCATAGAACTGGGCGAACTCATGTGTATTGATGCCCTGGAAAGAAATGAAAGCTGTGGCGGCCATTTCAGGGAAGATCATCAGACTCCTGAAGGAGAAGCATTAAGGGATGATGCAGGCTTTATGCACGTGGCGCAATGGGAATATTTTCACAATCAATGGAAATTACATAAAGAGCCGTTGAATTACGAAGTGGTGAAACCAAGTCAAAGGAGCTATAAATAGTCAGGAGTCAGGAGTCAGGAGTCAGGAGTCAGGAGTCAGGAGTCAGGAGAAATAACATTGTAAAGTTATTGAGAACTTATTAAAGCAAGGGAAAAAGTTGAATTGTTAATAGCTTTTCATTTTAAAAGAATTCGTTAATTCGTTAATTCGCTAATTCG
>Ga0209254_10002792_pt1 | contig 15919 bp, 14 predicted proteins | sample FrelakmetDIP11DI_FD_187148 | JGI IMG/M metagenome (GOLD analysis project Ga0209254, IMG submission 187148) | Freshwater lake sediment microbial communities from the University of Notre Dame, USA, for methane emissions studies - DIP11 DI (SPAdes)... | ecosystem: Environmental > Aquatic >... | reverse complement strand
GCGTCTCCAGCGTCTGCCGGGGGACACCGAGAATCTGATCCTCGCCAAGCTGGAGGGTACGAACCCAGCGGGCTCGGTGAAGGACCGCCCGGCCCTGAACATGATCCGGCGGGCCCAAGAGCGCGGCACCATCAAGCCGGGAGACACCCTGATCGAGGCCACCAGCGGCAACACCGGCATCGCGCTCGCGATGGCCGCCGCCATCATGGGTTATCGGATGGTGCTCATCATGCCCGAGCACATGAGCGTTGAGCGCCGGGCGGTGATGCGGAGCTTCGGCGCCGAGATCGTCCTCACCCCCAAGGCCGGGAGCATGGAGGCGGCCATCGATCTGGCCAACGCCATGGAGGCCCGGGGGGAGGGGCTGCGGCTCGACCAATTCTCCAACCCGGACAACCCGGCCGCCCATTACGAGTCCACGGGCCCAGAGATCTGGCGAGACACCCAGGGGCGCATCACCCACTTTGTGAGCTCCATGGGGACCACCGGGACCATCATGGGCACCGGTCGCTATCTGAAGGAGCAGAACCCGGCGGTGCAGATCGTAGGAGTCCAGCCGGAGGAGGGGTCCAGCATCCCCGGCATCCGCCGCTGGCCGGAGGCCTATCTACCCAAGATCTACGACCCCAAGGGGGTGGACCGCATCATCGACGTCTCCCAGGCCCTAGCGGAGCAGACCGCCCGGGACCTGGCGGCCCGGGAGGGGATCTTCGCCGGCGTCTCCTCGGGGGGGGGCACGGCCGCGGCCCTCAAGCTCTCGGCGGAGGTCTCCGGGGCCGTGATCGTGGTCATCATCTGCGATCGGGGTGATCGCTATCTCTCCACCGGTGTATTCCCCGCGTGAGGGTCGAGCCGCCGCCGTCGAGCGTGGCCCCTGTAGGTCGGACTTTAGCCCCCGACTGCGACGCCGACTATTGCCAGAGCGGTCCGCCTCGGACTGAAGTCCGACCTACACCAGACGCGTATGTTCGTCTGAAGAAAGAATCGCAACTGTCGGAAAAACAGCAACATTGCCTAAGAAACGCAAAGAGCTTCCCAAGGAGCTGATCGAGGTGGAGATCGAGTCCCTGACCCATGAGGGGCGGGGGCTCGCCCATTTCGACGGTAAGGCCGTGTTCGTGGATGGGGCCCTGCCCGGGGAGCGGGTACGCTTCCGCTACACTCGGGTGCGGCGCCGCCATGAGGAGGGGTTGGCAGTGGAGGTGCTGGAAGCGTCGCCAGAGCGAGTCTCCCCTCGCTGTCCACACTTCGGGGTGTGCGGGGGCTGCAGCCTCCAGCACCTGGAGTCCGGCGCCCAGGTCCGGGTCAAGCAGGAAACCCTGGCCGACGTCTTCGCCCGCATCGGCAAGGTGCAGCCCGAGCACTGGCTCCCCCCCCTGACGGCGGATCCTTGGGGCTATCGCCGCAAGGCCCGGCTGGGCGTCAAGCACGTGGAGAAGAAGGGGCGCACCCTGGTGGGCTTCCGGGAGCGGGGCAGCTCCTTCCTGGCGGACTTGAGCCGCTGCGAGGTGCTGCACCCGGCCGTCGGGGATCGCCTTGGGGTCCTCGCCGTGACGGTGGACCGCTTGAGCATCCGCGACCAGGTGCCCCAGATCGAGGTCGCCATGGGCGAGGGGCCCTGCGTGCTGGTCTTCCGATGCATGGCGCCGCCGAGCGCCGCGGACCTGGGTGTGCTCCAGGGCTTGGCGGACGACCAAGGCTTCCACGTCTATCTGCAGGAGGGCGGGCCGGACAGCATCCGGCCCCTCCCGGGCCAGGGGATCGACCTCCACTATGAGCTGCCCCGCCACCGGGTGCGGATCGGCTTCGAGCCCACCGACTTCACCCAGGTCAATCTGGAGCTCAACCGGCTCATGGTGGATCAGGCCCTGGAGCTTCTGGACCCCCAGCCGGACGAGTCGGTGCTGGACCTCTTCTGCGGCCTGGGCAACTTCAGCCTACCCCTGGCCCGTCGCGCTCGGGAGGTGCTGGGGGTAGAGGCGGACGCGGCCCTGGTAGCCCGGGCGGAGGAGAACGCCCGGGCAAACAGCATCGACAACGCCCGCTTTGCCACCGCGGACCTCTACGGGGAGCTGGACGGGCAGCCCTGGACCCGTGAGCGCTTCACCAAGGCCCTGCTGGACCCGCCCCGCAGCGGGGCCCTGCCGGTCCTGGACTGGCTTCCGCGCCTGGGCGTCGAGCGCATCCTCTACGTCTCCTGCTACCCCACCACCCTGGCCCGGGACGCGGACCGGCTGGTCAACGGCCTGGGTTACAGGCTGCGGGCCGCCGGGGTCATGGACATGTTCCCCCACACCGCCCACCTGGAGTCCATGGCGCTCTTCGAGCGTGGCTTCAGGGCCTGAAGCTCCTTTGACGAGCGGCTGGGGCAGTCCACCGCGCTCAGCATCGGTGGCGACCCCATCAACGGGTGCGATTCATCAGAGCCTTGGAGGCCTTTGAGCGGGACGGGGACACCGACCTGGTTCTGCTGATTGGCGAGATCGGTGGACCCCAGGAGGTCCGGGCCGCCCAATGGGCCCGCGAGCACCTCTCCAAACCCCTGGTGGCAAACCCTTGGTGGCCTACATCGCCGGCGTCTCCGCCCCCACCCGGGCGGCGCATGGGCCACGCCGGGGCCACCATCTCCGGGACGGAGGACACCGCGCGGGCCAAGGTGGCGCGGTTGAACGAGCTCGGGGCCCACGTCGTGGAGAACCTCGCCCAGATTGGCGAGTCGCTGCAGCGGGTCCTCGGGGACTGCCGCACCTAGGGATTGGACCTCGAGGCTGGAGCTCGCTGCTGCCTTCCAGCAGAGGCCCCAAGGGGAGGTGCCTCAGCCCCCCTTCGCCGCCGGTGCCTTGAACTTGGCCAGCCGGGTGACCTGGATGTCGGAGGTGAAGACCACGCCGATGTGCTTGTTGAAGAACGGGGTCAGACCCTCCAGAATGGCGGCGGCGAGCTCCTCGGGGACGACGGTGACAACCATGACAAGGACGTCTTCCTCATTGAACATCAGGTGGCCCTCGTGGGCGCCGTGGGTTCCCTTGCCGGACAGGTTGTGAATGACGGTCCAGCCGCTGACCCCGGCGCGTTCGAGGAGATCAATCACAAAGTCCCGCTGCTCGCCCTGGACGATGATCTCCAGCTTCTTCATCGCGCTGTGCTTGAGCTCCTGCATGGCTCGCTTGCCCTCCTCGCTGCCGAATGGGTGTTAGGAAACTGCGATGCGCGCCTGGGCCTTGTCAGCCCGGCAGCCGGATTGGCGCCGTCTGCCAGCCGCCGGACTGGTACTGGTGCGCCTCGCCCGTTTCGGAGTCCAGCACCACCAGCAGCACCCAGCCGTTCTGCACCAGCTCGCGGGGGGTGTAGAGCCGCTTGAGGAGTCGTTCCACCAGCGCCCGCGGGGCCTCGATGATCGTCACCAGCCGCATGGGCTCGTGGTAGGGCGCGCGGCCCTTGAGCATGGTCTGGGCGGGGAGGCCGGTGCGCAGGTCACTGACGTTGCCGGTGATGACGCCGAAGCGCCCCGTGACGTTGTGGTAGACCTTGCTGCCGCTTCCGAAGCCCTCGTTGTCGACCACAGAGAAGTAATACTGCATGTTGATCCACTGGGCCACGATTAGGGGGCCGGAGAGGATGCTCTCCAGCAGGCGGCCGTCGGGGTCGATGTGGTGGTCGTAGGAGTGCAGGAAGGCGCGTCCGTCCAGGTTCAAGGCACGGCTTAGCGCCCGTCGGCCGATGAGGAAGCCGGCGTTCCTCGATAGCCCCCACTCCGGGCGCACCTGGGTCCAGTCGAGCGCGTTGCGCTTGACCCGGCGGGCCGCCGCCTCGGGGCTGGTGATGCCGGTCTCGCCGAGCGCGGCGCAGCGCTCCTGGGCGCACAGACGCCCGGCGGCGGCGAGGTCCTCCTCGATGCGGGAGAGCCGGGTGAGTGCTGCGGGGGGGAGCTGGTCGAGGTCGAAAAGCCGCACCTCGTCCGTGGTGGTGTCGTGCAGGGCCGGGACGAACCAGGTGTCCTCCGGGATCTTCAACCCGTGCTCAGCGAGGATCTCGCGGACCTCGCGGCGGTTGGCCATGGCGGCGAAGATGCGGGCATTCACCAGCCCCTGGTCACCGCCGCAGGCCCCGCAGTCGAGCGCCGCCTCGTAGGGGTTGTTCTGCGAGGTGCTGCCATGACCAACCACAAGCACGGTACGGGCGAAGCGGTCGGCAAGCCCGATGGCGCGCAGGGCGGTGCTCACCAGTTGTGCCTGGCGCTTGAGGCGGAAGCCGACCTTGGCCAGATGCTCGAGCTGGATCTGGCGCTGGTTGGGGTCGACCCGGTACTCGATCTGCAGCGAGGTGATGAAGACGGCCTCGGCGGCCGGATCGATGTCGTTCTGCCGGGCGAACTGGGTCGGTCCGCTGCGGTTGCCGAGTGCGGTCTCGCGCAGCTCCCGGATCATGGGGCTGGTTACCGCCTCGCGCTTGATGCCGAAGTGGCGCTCGATGGCGCGGACGACCATCTCGTCCTGGAGGTGGGTGACCAGCTCCTCGGCCTCGCCGCGGCTCAGCTTGTCGATCAGGAGCCGCGCCGGGGGCTTACGGCTCTCCAGGCGCTGGCGCCAGGTGTTGTAGGCGGCGGGGGCAAAGGTCTTGCCCACCATATCGAAGCCGAACAGGAGTCCCACGGCCTCGACAGTCACATACGGCGCGAGCACCGTGCTCTTGAGGTCGTGGACCAGCTCGTGGCCGAGCTCGTAGAGGGTCTCGCGGTGCTGCTCGTGCTTGTGGGGCATCTCGACCGCCACGTTCTTGGGCGTCACGATCGCCGGGCAGAGCGCGGTCTCATGGCCCTTGCCAAACTCCACAAAGCTGACCGGCACCCCGAAGAAGCCGGCGATGCCGAAGGTCTCGTAGTCGCCCACCGCCTCCAGGTGCCGGCGCAGCCGCTCGGAGCGCACATCGATGCAGAAGAGCGCCTGGACCCGGCCACTGGGGTCCTCATCGGCGCGCTCATCCGCCCCGCTGGCGGATGGCGCCGCGGCCTGGTCTATCTCGCGCAGCAACCGCTCGATGTAGGTCTGTTCCAGGGCGCGGGTCCAGAGGAAGCCCTCACGGGCCTTGAAGGCGTAGACCGCGTCGATGAACGCGAGGAGCGAGTCGTCAGAACGGCCGAGGACCTCCTCGCGGGGAATCTCGGCCGTATCGACCACCTTCAGCAGGTGGCGGGCGCGGGCCTCCGCCTCGCGAGTGATCTTGGCGCGCTCGTACTCCCGGCAGAGGGCGTCGATGCGGGCGGGGTCGCCTTGGTCCAGGGCCACCTCGATGCGATGGGCGTAATCCGGCAGCACGGTCCCCGCGTTGAGCTCCCGCCGCAGCAGGCACTCTCGCGGATGGCGCTCGGCGTAGTCGCGGAGCGCTGGATAGGTGAAGTCGCGCTTCAGCCGGCGGCCCGCGTCGGTAAGCAGGGCGAGCGCCAGCACTAGGCGCAACGCCACGTACTCCACCAGGTCAGCCGGGTTGCGCTGTTGCCAGTAGTAGTGTCGCGCCTGGGCCCGCCAACGCACGAAGCCGGCCCAGCCGTGCAGCCGCGTCAGCTCCAGCGCGAAGTAATCCATCCAGATGGGCTCCGGGATGCCGAGCCGGGTCATCACGAAGTCGATCATGGACTCGGGGTCTTCGGCCTCGACCAGGATGGCGCCCACGTCGAGCCCGCGCATCTTGAGCCGGCGGTTGCGCCGGGCGATGCGGCTCCAGCTCCGGTACAGCCCCCGCATCCGCCCGGGCATGGGCCAGACGGACTGGCCCTCGTCGAAGAAGTCCATCAGGCCCTTGATCAGGAGCTCGTTGAGGGTGTCGCCGAGGCGCGTGCCGAAGAGCTGATCGACGGCGTCGCACAGGGTCAGCTCGGTGGCGAGGCGCTCGGCAAAGGGCTTGAGGGCGGCTTGGGGTGCCATGGGCTCAGCCGGCAACGCGCTTGATGGCGGCCAGCACCTCGTCGGTGCAGGGCACGTCGACCCCGGGGGTGGGCTGGTCCATGCGGGTGAAGATGGTCAGCAGGCAGCTCCGGAGCAGGCGGCGCAGGTCGTCGTCGGCGGCGTCGTGCTCGGCGAGCCAGTCGTCGACGAACGCGTTCACCAGCCCCTCCAGCACCTGCGGATCGATGCTGCCTTGGGCCATCAGGCGCTGGTACTCCGCCCGCCGCAGGTAGCCACGGGCATGGAAGAGCCGGGTCGCCTGGGCGACGGCCTGCTCGAAGGGCAGGTCCTCCAGCCCGTGCAGGGGGTTGTGGCTGATGAAGTTGCGCATGGGCCAAAAGAAGGGGAGCACCTCGCCAGCCACCGTCACCATGGAGCGGATCTTGAGGCGCTTGCCGAGGCCTGGGCCGCGCGACCGGGGCTCGGGGGCTGCGGTCTCCTGGGGCTCCGCGGTGCGCGTATCGCGCTCGTTCACAACACGCCCTCCACGAGGAAGATGCCGAAGAGCGACAGCAAGAGCATCCCCGCGCCGTGCAGTACGGCGGCGCGGCGGTCCAGGTCGACGTAGGCCAGGTCGTCGCGGGGCATGCCGAAGACGATGCCGGCGATCAGATTGACACCGGCCCAGGTCCACAGCAGCCAGGACAGGCTGATGGGCGCCAAGGGGATCAGCTCGTTGGCGGCGGCGCCGCCGAAGGCCAGGTCGGCGATGGCGAAGAAGGCCGGTGAGAAGGGCACCGCCACCGCCACCAGCACCGCCGCCACGAAGAGCGCCGAGAACACCGGCATGCGGCTGCTGAGCCCCGGATAGAGGCCGACCCGGGCGATGCCGAACCGCCGCGTCAGGTACGAGAGCAGGAAGAGGAGTGGCAGCAGGGACAGGGCCAGCCCCACCGCCGGCAGCAGGAGCGGCACGCCGTGCACGATGCCGACCCAGACCAGCGCCAGGGCGGAGCTGTAGAGCTGGGCGATCCAGATCTTGCCGTCCCGCGCGGATAGGAGCCGGAAGGCGTAGAAGACGGAGGTGAGCCCGCCCCAGACGGCGAAGCCGGTGGCCAGCCTCCCGGCCGAATCGCCCGCGAGCGACAGTCCGAGCGCCACCAGCGCGACCCCCGCCAGCGGCATCAGCACGATGGCCAGGGCCTTGAAGGCGGGGCCGGCCAGAGGGTCGGACCCCTCCAGGGGCGACTGGCGCTTCAGGAGCAGATTGGCCGCGATGCTCAAGGGATAGAGCGGCAGAAAGATTCCGGCGGCGAGCAGGGAGAGGATGGCGAGGGCGGTCATCGGTGGCGCCTCAGACCCAGCGCAGCCAGGCGTTCAGCTGCCGGGAGGCGGCCAGGAGCTTCTCGCCGGCCCGGCTGTAGAGGTCGGCGATGTAAAACTCCCGCGACAGCAGGGCGTACAGGCTGTAGTACAGCGCCCGATAGCGCCGGTAGAGGGGCTCCTGTGCCGCCGCGGAGCGGAAGATCAGCAGCCAGCCCGCGGAGATCAGCACCACCAGCACCACCAGCACCGCCAGGAACCAGGTGAAGTCCACCGAGGCGGCCTGGTAGAGCGCCTTGCGGAAGGCCGGGTCGGGGTAGAGCAGGGCGTCGAAGGTGTGGCCAACGACGACATAGGTCATGATCACCAGAGCGAAGGAGAGGATCACGTAGAAGAGCAAGCGGAAGGGCCGCTCGGCGCCGAGCTTATAGACGAAGAACAGGGTCTGGGCCCCGGTGATCCAGCCGAAGAGCAGCAGGATCATGGCCCCCTGGTGATGCAGGAAGCCCTCATCGACGATCTGATGGGCGCCGAAGACGATCAGGAGCGGCACCGTGATGGTGATCCCGGCGAACACCACCCAGGAGAGCGGCGGCTTGGGCACCTTGCGCTCCACCATGAACTTGTAGATCTCGCCCTCGGGGATGTTCGGGTCCTTGCGCGCCTTGGCGATGACGGACCCTGAGCCCAGGAACAGGGTCGCCTTGAACACGCCGTGGGCGATCAGGTGGTAGATGGCGAGCGAGAAGGCCCCCAGACCGCACTCCATGACCATGTAGCCCATCTGCCCCATGGTCGAGTAGCCCAGCGCCTTCTTGATGTCGCTCTGCATCAGCATCATCAGCGAGCCCATGACGGTGGTGATGAGCCCCACCGCGAGCGCGAGCAGCAGCACTCCCTCGGTGTGCACGAAGATCGGCGCGAAGCGGTTGATGAGGAATCCGCCCGCGTTGACGATGCCCGCGTGCATCAGGGCCGAGACCGGGGTCGGCCCGTCCATGGTGTAGGGCAGCCAGGTGTGCAGCGGGAACTGGGCGGACTTGGCGAAGGCGGCGACCAGGATCAGCACCCCGACGGTCTCGGCGAAGGGGAGCCCGAGCAGGGTGGTGGCGTCGGGCGTCTCGGCGACCTTGGCGAACAGCTCGGGCAGGCTGAGGGTCCCGTAGGTGTGGTAGGCCAGGGCCGTCGCCGCCAGCAGGGGCAGGTCGCCGATGCGGTGGGTGAAGAGCGTCCAGAAGGCGTAACGGGTGGCCGACGCGCGGCGGGTCTCGTGGCCGAGCAGAAAGTACAAGCAGACCCCGAGCAGGTGCCAGCCGAGCAGCAGGGTGAGCAGGTCGCCGGCCAGGACCATCAGCAGGATTACGCCAATGATCAGGTCCAGCAGCAGGAAGAACCGGGTATAGGCCGGGTCGTCCTGCATGTAGCGCACGCTGAAGACGTGCACCACCAGGCCCACGCCGCTGACCAGCAGCGCCATCAAGGTGCTCAGCGAGTCCACGTAGAGATTGAAGATGGTGAGCCCGACGCCGACGAGGCGCGCCTCCTCGGCGAAGAGCTGGTTGCCGAAGAGCAGCCCGGCCAGCACCAGGACCAGGGCGCTGGCAAAGACGCTGATGCGGGCCACGCCCTCGCCGAGCCGCGGGGCGCTCAGGCTCACGGCCAGCCCCGAGAGCAGCATGATCAGCGGCAGCGAGTACGCCAGGATGGACATCTGGGCCTGTGGACTCCCGTGTCGTCAACGATCCCGCATCTGCGGCGGGATTCTCGGCGCCGGAAATGGTGCACCCAGGCGGTGCCCGGAGTCCAGGAGAAGGGGCGGGCCACCGGCCTTGCGATCCCCAGTTCCTCCCCCCTGGCAGGGGGGAGGTGAGGAGGGGGGTCGAATCGCGGCCGAGACCACCGCGCCGGCCGCGAGGCCTTATCCCCATCCCGGCGTCCTCCTCACAGGGGGGAGGGGTTAGCCCCGGAGCCTGATGAAGCCGCCATCCCCGGTGGTGCTCCCGAGTCCGAGCTCTGGACCTGCCGCCGATCTTTAAAGACCGCTGGGCTCACACGGGTCGGAATGCGGGGTTTCCTGATGGCGTGCGTGTCGGGCGGGGCTTAGGTCTGGTTTGGGGTCCCTGGGTACCGCCCGCAGGAGGCGCTCAGGTCGAGGCCCGGGGACATAGCGGTGGGCCAGACACCATTGCGGACGGGGGCTGCCCTCTCCACAGGGGGGTATGGGCGCTTCCCCCCAGGTCTGGTGTTGCGAGCGCCTGGCTTCAGAGGCCGCGCGGGATGAAGATCTGCACCACGCCGTCGCCGCGCTGCATCTGCATCGCCGCGACGTTGGCGTCTGCAGGCAGGGCGATGGACTGGCTCGCCCAGCCGGCCTGCTGCATCTGCATCCCGCCGTCGCCAACGCCGCCGGCGGAGTGGCTGCGTATGGTCAGGAAGCCGCCCTGGGTGCTGATGTCGACCATCGGCGGCCCCGACTGCCCGGTGTGGACGCGGATCTGGTAGCCGGCAGGGGTCTGGCTTTGCTCGACGAACAGCCCGGACATCGGTACGGTCGCTGACCACAGGGTCGTTGTCCCGAAGGGCGGGGTCTGGTACTGCCAGAAGTGGGGCCCGCCCTGGTTGGCGAGGGAGAGCAGGTGTTCCTGGAGCCAGAGCTGACCGGGCCAGAGCCCAGGAACGCCCGGGTAGCCCGGGAATGCCTGGTAGAACCACATGCCGGGGGCGGGCCCGTAGGGGATGTTGTGGGAGTACCACTGCCACCAGGCGGTGGCAGGGGCGGTCTGTAGGGCCAGTCCCAGGCCGAGTCCGAGAAGGGTCGCGCGCGATCTGTTCACGTTCGTTTCGCCTCCGGTGGATTGGTACGCTAACGTCCATTGCGACCAGCGCCACCCCAAACCATGCAAGGCGCTCATCGCCATGGGCGTTTCCCTCACCTCGGCCCTCTCCCTGAGGGCGAGGGGGACGCGGCGCGCGCTGCGCGCGACTTTCACGGTAACCATACACCATTTCCGCGTGCGGGACGGCGGCGGCGATTTTTCGTGCCGAGTGCGGCGCGGGCGCCTGTCCCTTGATGTCGGATGCTGGGATTGGGGCTCGGTTTCGCAGCAGGGGCAGAGAGCCATGCCCGGCGTCGTGATCGCGATCGTTGCGGCCCTGGCGCTGGGCGTGGCCCTGAACAGCGAGGGGGCGGTCCCCCTGGCGCGGCGCAGAACTCCGGTGACAGTATTGGAAACGCTAGGGCGGGCGGCCCGGGAAGCGAGGGTTAAGTAGTCTTCCTGCTCTTCGGGGGGACATCCTACTGGGGGCTATTCAGCAGGACGGGAACTCGGTCAAGTCCGTGAGGATTGCTGCCCCGTCGGGCATTGCGGCAACCTCAACGGCGACGGCTTAAGGGCTGACCGGCTGCAGAACTTGTGCGCGCCCGAAGGCCTGCTCCACGCAGCTTGAAGTCACTCCTGGGGGGCCGCGGGGGTTGGTTCGCAGGCGCCGCGCAGCGTCTCAGGGTTCTGAGCCGCCCTGTGGGCTGTTCGCTGCTCCGTCCAGGTCCTGATAGGCGGCCCAGCGGAACCTTGGGGTGCAGAGGGCGTAGAAGAGCAGGTCCTCGCTACCCGTGTTGCGGATGCGCTGGGCGTGCCCGGCGGGGATGTAGAGCAGATCGCCGGCCTGAACCGCGGCGGGCTCCGTCCCCTCGACCTCCGCCAGCCCCTGACCCGAGACAATGAGGTAGCGCTCGGCGATCCCCTGGAGCCGGTGCCAGCGGGTGATGACGCCGGGGGCGACCCGGGCCCGGGCGACAGAGAGCTCGGGATCGTCCGCCCGGTTCCAGGTCTCCAGGATATGACAGCGCTCCGCGGTGAGCGTCTCCTCGCCCGGGTCGGGACGGCGAAGCGTGGGCCGCGGCCTGCCCACCTGGGCTCAGAGGCGACCCGTGGCCCGGCGGTAGGCCACGGAGCGGCGATCGCCCCCGCGCGGTCGCGGGGAGGTCCGGCGGTTGAGCTGCTGCTCGACCTCCTGGCAGAAGGCGGAATCCCCGAGCACCCAGGCCTTGTTGGTGGCCTCGCGAATGCGGGTCAACAGGGCCTCGTCGGGCGGGGTCGCGAAGCCCTTGGCATAGGCGGTCTGTCGCGCCTTGTGGCTGCGCCCCAGCTTCTCGTAGGCGGGGTGGGGCTTCACCAAGGGGTCATCGTTGCCGAGTGCATTGGCCCCATAGCTCGACCAGGCGTAGTCGCCGGGTTTCTTTACCAGTCCGTGGCGCACCGGGTTGGACTCCACGTAGCGGCTCACCGGGAGCAGGAACTGGGCAGGATCCACGAGAGTGCCCCGGTAGCGACCCTCCCACAGGGTGCCGGTGCGGTCGTAGCGGCCGTTAAAGTACTGGACGTAGTAACGCCCGACATACTGCATGAGCTTGCCGATGCCGTTCTCGCTCAAGGGGGTCAGCAGCAAATGGAAGTGATTGGGCATGAGCACGTAGGCGTGGACCTGACACTGAAACTTGTCCGCCGCCGCGCCGATCTTCTCCCACAGGAACCAATAGTCCTGCTCCTCGAAGAGGATCTGCTGGCGGTTGTTGCCGCGTTGGATGACGTGCTGGGGGTAACCGGGCAAGACGAAGCGAGATAGACGTGCCATGAGTGGGGTCGGATACGGTTGATTGCCTCGGGCGAAGTATAGACTACTGGCGGGGGAAGAAGGTCCATCGGTCGCCCCAGGACTCGGGTCCGTACCCATGGCGCTCCGCTCCGTCCTCTGGCTATACTTGCGTGTTTACGGAGTGAGGATCGGCCATGCTGGACATCAACCCAATCGCACACAAGATCAACGACTTGAAGGGGCGCGTCGACTCCCTCAGGGGGTATCTTTGACTATGCGGAGCGCAAGGACCGCCTGACGGAGGTCTTGCGGGAGTTGGAAGATCCCAAGGTGTGGGGCGACCCGGAGCGGGCCCAGGCCCTGGGCAGGGAGCGGGCCACCCTGGAGGCGGTGGTTCTCACCATGGACGAGCTGGACGCCGGGCTCGCGGACGCCGATGGCCTGCTGGCCCTTGCCGCCGAGGAGTCCGACAAGGCCACCCTGAACGATCTTGCCCGAGACCTGGAGGGTTTCGAGGAGCGGGTGGCCAAGCTCGAGTTCCGGCGTATGTTCTCCGGCGAGATGGACGCGAGTAACGCCTTCGTGGACATTCAGGCCGGCTCCGGCGGCACCGAGGCCCAGGACTGGGCGGAGATGCTTTTGCGGATGTATCTGCGCTGGGGCGAGCGGCGGGGCTTCAAGACGGAGCTGATGGAGGTATCCCCCGGGGAAGTGGCCGGGATCAAGTCCGCCACGATCCGCTTCGAGGGGGATTACTGCTTCGGCTGGCTGCGCACCGAGACCGGGGTGCACCGGTTGGTGCGCAAGTCCCCCTTCGACTCCGGAAACCGCCGCCACACCTCCTTCGCGGCGGTCTTCGTCTCCCCGGAGATCGACGACAGCGTGGTAGTGGAGATCAACCCGGCGGACCTGCGCATCGACGTCTACCGGGCGAGCGGCGCGGGCGGTCAGCACGTGAACCGCACCGAGTCTGCCGTGCGCATCACCCACAACCCGACCGGGATCGTGGTGCAGTGTCAGAACGACCGTTCCCAGCACAAGAACAGGGACCAAGCCATGCGCCAGCTCAAGGCCAAGCTCTTTGAGCTGGAGATGCAGAAGCGCCAGGCGAGCCGGCAGGCGGTGGAGGACAGCAAGTCGGACATCGGGTGGGGGAGCCAGATCCGCTCCTACGTGCTCGATCAGTCAAGGATCAAAGACTTGCGCACCAACGTGGAGATTGCCAACACCCAATCGGTGCTTGACGGCAATCTGGACCCCTTCATCGAGGCAAGCCTGAAGAGCGGGCTCTAACGGCGCGGAGAATCTTCGAAATGAGCGACCCGAGCGCGGGTGGTGATCTGGCGGCCCAGGCACCGGAATCGGTCCCGGGCCTGAAGCCCGACCATCAGCTGGACCATCAAGACGAAAACAAGCTGATCGCCCAGCGACGGGAGAAGCTGGCTCAGCTCCGGGCCCAGGGCAACGCCTTCCCCAATGATTACCGGCGAGATGCCCTGGCAGGGGATCTCCATGCCACCCACGGCGGGACCGATGCGGAGACGCTGGAGGGCCAGGCCATCCGGGTGCGAGTGGCGGGGCGGCTGATGAGCCGGCGCATCATGGGCAAGGCGAGCTTCTCCCACCTCCAGGACATGTCCGGGCGTGTCCAGCTCTTCGTGCAACGGGAGCAGTTGGGTGAGGAGGCCTATGGGGCCTACAAGCGGGATCTGGACATCGGCGACATCCTGGCCGCCGAGGGGACCCTATTCAAGACCAAGACGGGGGAGCTCTCCATCCGCTGCGATGCCCTGCGGCTCCTGACCAAGGCCCTGCGCCCCTTGCCCGAGAAGTGGCATGGGCTCTCGGACACGGAGACCCGTTACCGGCAGCGCTACCTGGACCTGATCGTCAACGAGTCCTCCCGGGCCACCTTTCGTACCCGCACGGCGATCATCCAGTTCATCCGGGATTATCTGAACCGCCTGGGCTATCTGGAGGTGGAGACCCCCATGATGCAGGTGATCCCCGGCGGGGCGGCGGCACGGCCGTTCGTGACCCACCACAATGCACTCGGCATGGACCTGTTCCTGCGCATCGCCCCGGAGCTCTATCTCAAGCGTCTGGTGGTGGGGGGCTTCGAGCGGGTCTACGAGATCAATCGCAACTTCCGTAACGAGGGGCTCTCGACCCGCCACAACCCCGAGTTCACCATGCTGGAGCTCTATCAGGCTTATGCGGACTATCGGGACCTGATGGACCTGACCGAGGATCTGCTGCGGCGCCTGGCCCTCGCGGCGCTGGGGACCACCAGCTTCGTCTACCAGGGGATCGAGCTCGATCTCGTGATGCCCTTTGAGCGCCTGTCGGTGCGGGAGGCGGTGCTGCGCTTCAACCCGGGGGTCGAGCCGGCGGATCTGGACGACTTGGGCGCCACGCGGTCCCTCGCCCGGCACCTCGGCATCCATGTTAAGGAGGAGTGGGGCCTGGGGCGGCTGCAGGTGGAGATCTTCGAGCACACCGGCGAGGCCAAGCTCCTCCAGCCAACCTTCATAACCGAGTACCCTACGGAGATCTCGCCGCTAGCCCGCAGCAACGACGCGGATCCCTCGGTGACGGACCGCTTCGAGCTCTACGTGGGTGGCCGGGAGATCGCCAATGGTTTCTCGGAGCTCAATGACCCCGACGATCAGGCGGAGCGGTTTCGCCGTCAGGTGCAGCAGAAGGCGGCGGGGGACGAGGAGGCCATGTATTACGACGCAGACTATATCCGTGCCCTGGAGTACGGGCTGCCGCCCACGGCTGGGGAGGGGATCGGCATCGACCGGCTGGTGATGCTCTTCACCGACTCCCCCTCGATCCGGGACGTCCTGCTCTTCCCCCACTTGAGGCCGGAGGACTGAAGCCGCGGACCTTGGTGCGCGTGGGGCGGGCGCTAGGCTTGGGGAAATCCATAGGGCGGCGGCCGCAGGCGCAGTATCGGTCCGCGCTCCCCGAGCCGGACTTCCCCGGCTTCGGCGACGTCGATCTCCACCACCGCGAGGAGCTCGTAGCGGCCGGGCCCGGCCGCCCGGGCATCGACAATGCGGCCGGTCGCCTGCTCTGAGGTGCTGGTGGGGGCATGGAGGGTGTCGCCCGGGTTCGGCGGCGAAGCGGTCTCGACCTCCGCCCAGTACATGCGGCGCTTGAGCTTACCCAGATACTGCATGCGCGCCACCACCTCCTGGCCCGTATAGCAGCCCTTGCTAAAACTGACCCCGTCGATCAGCTGCAGGTTCACCATCTGAGGAACGAAGGCATCGACGGTCTCCCCGTAGACGTTAGGGATGCCGCCACGGATGTCGTGGAGGGCCCAGAGGTCAGGAGTGCCGGGTGCGGTGACTTGGGCGAGCGCGCTCCAAAGACCGGTGAGGGCGTCAACGGGGCCGATCAGCTCGAAGCGCGGGGTTGGGGAGGGCAGACGTAGCACGCTGACCCCCTCGGTGGTCGCCAGGTCTTCGTCCCGCTCCGGTATCGCGAGTCCCTTGAGCGCCAAGGCGGCTTGGGCGCAGTTCCCGGCGATTCCGATGCGGATGAGCCGCTCGGATGCATCCTCCAGGGTCACCTTGGCGCGCAGCACATAGAGTCGCAGCCGCTTGAGGGTGTCGGGCAGCCGCTCCCGAGGCAGCTGCAGGTAGATCGAGTCCCCCAGCCGCAGGACTCGGAAGCTGGCCAGCATGCGCCCCTTGGGGCTGCAATGGCTGCTGAGCTGGGTGTGAGTGCCGGAGAGCTCTCGGATATCGTTGGTGAGCTGACCCTGCAGGAAGGACTCAGTGTCCGCGCCCGTTACCGCGATCAGGCCCAGATGGGAGAGATCGAAGAGGACGCAGTCACCGGATTCGCCGAGGGACGAGTCGCCGACCCCGGGGAACCGGACGCTCCCGTCCGCGAGCATCTGGGCGCCCTGGGCAGCGAGGAATTCTTGCCACTGGGAATTCATGTGTTGCTTCTCCAAGAATAGGGTGCCGGGAGGCATGGGAGGACCGCCAGTTGCGCCGAGCTGAGTGGGTCTCCGGTTATGATACCGGAAGGTCGCGCCGGACTTGACTGGAAGGGCTGTCAAACCGGCCAGTAGCAAGGAGCGAGGGTTCTCGATTCAGCGA
>Ga0209254_10002791_pt1 | contig 15921 bp, 17 predicted proteins | sample FrelakmetDIP11DI_FD_187148 | JGI IMG/M metagenome (GOLD analysis project Ga0209254, IMG submission 187148) | Freshwater lake sediment microbial communities from the University of Notre Dame, USA, for methane emissions studies - DIP11 DI (SPAdes)... | ecosystem: Environmental > Aquatic >... | reverse complement strand
GGCGGGTAGGTGAGCGGGTCCGGCCGCCAGCCCTGCTGCCGGCCCCAGTCCGTGCCGAACAGACGCGGAGATCGCCTACAACAGCCGCCCCGTGCTGGACGGCCGAAAGGAAGCAGAGCCGACGTGTCTGACCCGACCACAAGCGACCGCGAAGGACCGCTGATCGTCGCGATCGACGGACCGGCCGCGGCCGGCAAGTCGACGATCGCCGCCATGCTTGCAGGTCGCCTTGGCGTGCCCTATCTGGACACTGGCGCCATGTATCGTGCGGTCGGGTGGCTCGCGCTGCAGGAAGGGATCCGCCAGCCGTTCGGCGCGGACGATGGCGAGCGCGTCGCGGCGCTGCTGGACTCGCACCAGGTTCGGCTCGAGCCGGGCGGCAACGCCCTGCGAGTTCTGGTCGACGGCCGGGAGGTGGGCGAGGAGATCCGCACCCCCGAGGTCGCGATGATGGCGTCGGCGGTGTCGGCGCTGCCGGCGGTGCGCCGACGCCTGGTTGCCGCGCAGCGGGAGCTCGGCCTGCGGTCCGGCGGCGTGATGGAGGGGCGCGACATCACCACCGTGGTGTTCCCGGACGCGGCGCTGAGGGTCTTTCTGACCGCCTCGCCCGAGGAGCGGGCGCGTCGCCGCCACCAGGATCTCGGGGCGCCGGACGCCCCCAGCCTGGACGAGGTGAGGCGCCAGCAGCAGCAGCGCGACCGCCAGGACACGACCCGGGCGGAATCGCCGCTGCACGTGGCCAAGGGTGTGGTCGTGATCGACACCACCGGTCAGAGCCCCGAGGCCGTGGTGCGGCGGTTGCTCGACGAGCTCGACAGGGTCTCGGCCACCGGTGCTTGACAGCAACGGCCGGGACGCCGTAAGGTACACAAACCACGGAAGCTAAGGGCACCCGAGGTGGCTTTGGCGAGGAGGATCCAGTTTGAACAGCGACCTTGGCAGCAACGACGAAAGGAGAGAGCCGGAGGAGCGCGACCAGCTCTCGATGGAAGAGCTGATGCAGAAGTCCATGCAGTCACTCCGCGAGGGCGAGGTGGTGCACGGGGTGGTGGTCGCGATAACGCAGGACGAGGTGATGATCGACATCGGCTTCAAGTGCGAGGGGTCGGTCCCGGTCGCCGAGTTCACGGATCCCAAAACCGGCAAGGTGACGGTGGATGTGGACGACGACGTCGAGGTCTTCGTCGAGCGCCTCGACGAGGTCGAGGGGCGACTGCGACTGTCCCGAGATCGCGCGAACAAGCTCAAGACCTGGCGCGGCATCGAGGAGGCCTACCGGAGCGGTGAGCCGGTCGTCGGCAAGGTGATCGAGCGGGTCAAGGGCGGGCTCTCGGTCGACATCGGCATCCGCGCCTTCCTCCCCGGGTCGCTAGTCGACCTGCGGCCGAACCGGCGGCTCGAGGACTACATCGGGACCGAGGTCGAGGCCAGGATAATCTCGTTTGATCGGCGCCGCTCCAACGTCGTGCTGTCGCGCAAGGCGGTCCTCGAGGACGCGCAGGGCCACATCAAGGAAGCCACGATGTCCGAGCTCGAGGAGGGCAGGCTCGTCTCCGGCACGATCAAGAACATCACCGACTACGGCGTGTTCGTCGACCTTGGCGGGCTTGACGGGCTGCTGCACATCACCGACATCTCGTGGGGCCGCGTCGGCCACCCGAGTGAGTACTTCCACGTCGGCGATGAGGTGCAGGTGGTAGTGCTCAAGTTCGACCGCGACCGGGAGCGCGTGTCTCTCGGCTACAAGCAGCGGTTCGAGGACCCGTGGGTGCTCGTTCCCGAGAAGTACCCGATCGGCAAGCGCATCAAGGGCCGCGTGGTCAGCATCGTCGACTACGGCGCGTTCGTCGCCCTCGAGGAGGGCGTCGAGGGCCTGATCCACGTCAGCGAGATGTCGTGGACCAAGAAGGTCAAGAACCCGCGCTCGATCCTCGAGGTCGATCAGGAGGTCGAGGTCGTGGTGTCGGAAGTCGACGCCGACAAGCGCCGGCTGTCGCTGTCGCTGCGCGCCACCGAGTCGAACCCCTGGGAGAGGGTCGCGGAGACCCACCACGTCGGCAACCGCATCAAGGGCGTGGTCCGCAACCTGACCGACTTCGGGGCCTTCGTGGAGATCGTCCCCGGCGTCGACGGCCTGGTCCACATCTCGGACATGTCGTGGACGCGGCGGATCAACCATCCGTCGGAGGTGGTGAGCAAGGGCCAGGAGATCGAGGCGATCATCACCTCGATCGACGCGCTCAACCAACGTATCTCGCTGTCAATGAAGGAGCTGTTGCCGAACGAGTGGGAGGATTACGCGAATACCCACGCCGTCGGCGACATCGTCGGCGGTCGCACGACCAACATCACCGACTTCGGGGTGTTCGTCGAGCTCGCGCCTGGCGTCGAGGGGCTGTGCCACATCTCGGAGATCGATCGCGATGCCGGGCTGACCCTCGCCGAGATGTACACTCCCGGGCAGGCCGTCGCCTGCCGGATCCTGCGCATCGACTGGAACGAGAATCGGATCGGCTTGTCGATGCACGGCGTTCCGCAGGCTGCGGTGGAGGCGGTTGAGGCGGGCGAGGAGGTGGACAGCTCGAAGCCTGCTGAGACCGCGATGGCCGCCGCGCTGCGCGCCGGGGGTCTCGTGGAGGAGCAGAGTGCGGCCGCGGAACCGCAGCCAGACGGGGAGCGTTCGTTGGCTGGCGAGGCGACCGAGGAACCGGAAGGCGATCCCGATCAGGACGGAGAAGCGGGCACGGACAGCTGACGCGGGTCGACGGCGCGCAATCGGTGCGCTGCGATCGACCAAGGAGGCATGCCTCATGACGATGACGAAGGCCGACCTGGTGGAGATGGTTGCGGAGTCCTCGGACCTGCCCAGGAAGCAGGCGGACGAGGTGGTCCAGGTCATTCTCGAGAGCATCATCGCGGCCCTGAGCCGCGGCGAGAAGGTGGAGCTGCGCGGCTTCGGTTCGTTTCGGATCCGGCGGCGCGGCGAGCGTAACGGACGCAACCCGAAGACCGGCGATCGCGTGCACGTGCCTCCCAAGAAGATCCCTTACTTCAAGCCCGGCAAACACCTCCGCGAAGAGTTGCTGCAGTAGCGGTCCCTCGAGGTGGAGACACTGTTCGCTCCGTGGCGTTTCGAGTACGTGACCGCCGTCGACCGGCGAAGCCGTGATCAATGCGTCTTCTGCGGGGCCCTGGCAGCGGAGCACGACCGGGATACGCTGACCTTGCTGCGCCGCAGCCGGTGCTTTGCGCTCCTCAACCTCTATCCGTACACCTCGGGTCACTGCATGGTTTCGCCCAACGCCCATGTCTCCGACCTGGAGGAGCTCGATGACGCGACCGTCGCCGAGATCATGCTCACCGCGAGAAGCCTCCTCGGCGCCTTGCGCCGGGCCTACGCGCCGCACGGCTTCAACATCGGCTTCAACGTCGGCGCCGCAGCAGGCGCCGGTATCGAGGAGCACCTTCACCTGCACGTCGTGCCGAGGTGGCGCGGCGACACGAACCTGATGGGGGTCATCGGCGACACGCGCGTGATCCCAGAGGACCTGGGCACGACCTTTGACAAGGTGCGGGCTGCGCTTGAAGTGGAGGAGCATCGATGACCAAGGACACCGGCCGGAGCACCGGCGGGGTCGAGGCGCCGCGGGCGAGGACGTCACCGCTCCTGCTCCTGGCAGCATGGTTGGTGCCCGGCCTCGGGCACTGGATTCTCGGCAAGCGGCGCCGGGCGCTGGTGTTCTTCACGGTCGTGGTCGGTGCGTTCCTCACCGGGATGTTGGTCGATGGCGAGCTCGGCACGCCCCGGCCGGGCGAGCCGTTCTCGTGGCTGGCGACGCTTGCGTGCCTGGGCAACGGCCTTCTCTACGTCGCCCGGCTGGTCTGGATCAACGGCTTGTCCGGCGCGCTCGGCGGGCTGCCGTTCGGCCTCGACGGCGGTGGGGATCCGACCGCAGTCGGTTTTGCGTACGGAAACACCTTCCTCTACACCGGCGGGTTGATGAACCTGCTGTTGATGCTCGACGTGTCCGACATTGCCCGCGCGGAGAAGGACTGACGTGGTCGACCACCTCCTGCTGATGATCTGGCACGCCCTGCTGGTGGCGTTGTTCTTCGCGTTTCTGTGGCGGCGCTCGTCGCGGGACCGGCTTCGCCTGTTCGCCAAGACCTTCCTGCTCATGGCCGTCGGTTCGGTCGTGCTGGGATGGCTGATGTTCGCCGTTCCCTGAGCCATGGCGGACGCGGCGGCTCGACCTCGAGCTCGGATTCTGATCGTCGCAGGCGAGGTTTCAGGAGACATCCACGCCGGGAACCTCCTGGAGAGCCTGCGTGACATCGAGCCCGACCTCGACGCCTTCGGGGTCGGCGGCGACCGGCTCGCGCGCGCCGGCCTTCACTGCATCGCCCGCACCGAGGAGCTCGCACACATGGGCCTCGTTGAGGTGGTCCGCGAGCTGCCGCGGTTGCGCGGCATCCTGCGGTCCGTGGTCCGGGCTGCGGAGCAACGCCGCCCCCAGGTCGCGGTGCTGGTGGACTCGCCGGACTTCAACCTCCGGCTGGCGGCGCGGCTCGGGAAGATCGGGGTCCCGGTCGTACTCTACGTCTCGCCGCAGCTTTGGGCCTGGCGGCGGGGGAGGGTGCGGACGGTCCGCCGGCTCGCCCGTGAGGTCCTGTGCATCCTCCCCTTCGAGGCGAGGTTCTACGAGCAGAACGGCGTGCGCGCCCGCTACGTCGGGCACCCCCTGCTCGACGACCTCAACCGCGACCGGCTGCTCGACGATCCGCCGCAGCGGTTCGAGCGACGGCTCGCGTTGCTGCCCGGATCGCGCGCGATGGAGGTCCGGCAGCTCTTGCCGACGATGCTGGAGGGGCTGGCCCAGCTCGGCGGGGGCGAGGTCGCGGAGGCGGTGCTGGTCGAGGCCCCGGGGGTGTCGGACGTGATCGACGAGGTCCTCGGCGCGCACCACCCGGACCCGAGGCTGCGGCGGGCCGCGGGCGATGAGCGGCGGCGCGCCCATGCCTCCTGCGGGCTTGCCTGGACCGCGTCCGGGACGGCCACGCTCGAGTGCGCACTGCTCGGCGTCCCGATGATCGTCGGCTATCGCCTGCGCCCGCTCTCGGCGGCGGTCGCGCGAAGGCTGGTCCGGGTCCCGCACGTCGCGCTGGCCAACCTGATCGCCGGCGAACGGGCGGCGCCGGAGCTGCTGCAGGAGGCGTGGAACCCATCAGAGCTGGTGGCCGCGACGCGGTCCCTGGCGGCGGGTGGGGCGGACGTCCAGCGACGGGCGCTGCGTGAGGTCAGGCGGCGGCTGGGAGAACCCGGCGCGTCCCGTCGCGCCGCGGAGGCGGTCGCCGAGTACCTGCGCCCCGCGGACCCGTGACAACGCGCCGGCGGCTCCTCTCGACTTGCTAGAATCCCCAGCTTGGAGGTCACGTGAAGCGGCGTTCAGGAACCCCCGCCGATGGTGCAGCCACCGAGATCTGCGTGGGCATGATCAGCCTCGGCTGCGCCAAGAACCTGGTGGACGGCGAGGTCATGCTCGGCCATCTCGAGCGGGCGGGCGTCCGGATCACCGCGGATGGGACCGCCGCCGACGTGGTCGTGGTCAACACCTGCGGTTTCATCGATGACGCCAAGCGCGAGTCGATCGAGGCCATCCTCGAGGTGGCGGAGGGCAAGCGGAAGGGCCGGGTTCGCCGGCTGGTGGTGGCGGGCTGCATGGCCCAGGCCTACGCGCGGGAGCTCGCCGCGGAGATCCCGGAGATCGACGTGTTCGTCGGCCTGGACGAGCTCGAGCGGGTGGTGGAGGCCGCGCGCGGCGAGCTGGCCGGCCACCTGCCCGACCAGCGCGGGGCGCTGCGCCTGTACGACCACCAGCACCCGCGGCTCCTGTCGACCTTCGGATTCGCCTTTCTGAAGGTCGCCGAGGGCTGCGACAACCCTTGCTCTTTCTGCCACATCCCGGCGATGCGCGGTGGGTTCCGCTCGCGGCCGCCGGAGGATCTGGTGGCCGAGGCGCGGCGACTCGAGGGCGACGGCGTTCGCGAGCTGATCCTGATCGCCCAGGACACGACCCGCTACGGCGAGGATCTCGGCCTCGGGCGCGGGGGTCTGCGCCTGCTCGTCGAACGGTTGCTCGACGCGACGTCGTTGCCCTGGATCCGCTTCCTCTACGCCTATCCTGCGACCCTCGACGAGGGCCTGCTCGAGGTCATGGCCCGCGATCCGCGCTTCCTGGCATACCTCGACATTCCGCTCCAGCACTCGAGCCGCCGCGTGCTCAAGGCGATGAAGCGCGGTGGTGGCGGCCGCAGCTACCTCGATCTCATCTCACGCGCGCGGGCGCTGGTGCCGTCGATTGCTTTGCGCACGACCATGATCGTCGGTTTCCCGGGGGAGGGCGAGCGCGAGTTCGACGAGCTCCTCGAGTTCGTGGAGCAGGCGCGCTTTGACCACCTCGGCGTGTTCTCCTACTCGTGGCAGGAGGAAAACCCCGGCGCCGAGCTCGGCGATCCGGTGCCCGACGAGGTCAAGGCGGATCGCCGGGACAGGCTGCTGGCGGCGCAGCAGGCGATCTCGCTCGAGCGCAACCGCGCGCTCGTGGGCACGACGCTGCCGGCCCTCGTCGCCGGCCGGTTGCCCGAGATGGAGCTGCTGACCGAGGGTCGCCTGCAGCGGCAGGCGCCGGAGATCGACGGCCGGCTGCTGATCAACGATGGGACCGCGCCGGCGGGCTCGCTGGTCGAGGTCGAGATCACCGAGGCCCATCCCTATGATGTGGTGGGTCGCCTGGTGGCGGTGACGCACGCCGCGAAGCCGAGGCCAACGGTGGTCCTCCCGGTTCGGATGTGAGGCCGCGGTGGACGTCTATCGCGACCCGATCGGAAACGACGAACCGCCGCGCGGCTCAGTGCTGTCGATCGGCAACTTCGACGGCGTTCACATCGGCCACCAGGCGGTCCTGCGGCACGTCGCCGCGCGCGGCGCGGAGCTCCATACGAGCGCGGCCGCTCTGACCCTGGATCCCCACCCAGTCAAGTTGCTGCGGCCGCGCGAGGCGCCGCTGCTGGTGACCACCCTGGCCCAGCGGCTGCAGCTCATCGAGCGGACCGGGATCGGGACGGCCCTGGTCGTGCCCTTCACCCACCGGCTGGCGCGGCTCTCCGCCGCGGACTTCGTGCGCGACGTGCTGGTCGGCCGGCTCGCGATCCGCGAGGTCTACATCGGCACCAACTTCCGCTTCGGGGCCGACCGTGGCGGGGGCGTCGAGCTGCTGCGGGACATGGGCCGGGAGCTGGATTTCACCGCGGCGAGCGCGCCGACCGTGGAGTACGACGGCGAGGTGGTGTCGTCGACTCGGGTCAGGCGCGCGCTGGTTGATGGCGACGTGGCGCTGGCTGCCGGCTTGCTGGGGCGGCACACCTACGTCGACGGCGACGTGCTCGAAGGCAAGCGTCTCGGCCGCCGGCTCGGCTTCCCGACGCTCAACCTCGGCTGGGACAACGAGCTGGTGCCGAAGCTCGGCGTCTACGTCACCGCGGTCCACATCCCGTCGTTCCGCCGGACCTTTCCGTCCGTCACCAACATCGGGGTGCGCCCGACCGTGTACGAGAACTCGATGGTGACCATGGAGAGCCACCTTCTGGACTTCACTGCCGACGTCTACCGCGAGCGGGTGCGACTGTATTTCCTGGAGCGACTGCGCGACGAGCTGCACTTTGCGTCGACCACGCAGCTCATGCTGCAGGTCAGCCGCGACGTTGCGGCTGCGCGCGCGTGGTTGGCTGCCCACCCGATTGACGACCTCGATCTGGTGCTGGCGTGACGGCGCTCGTCGCCATCGCCACGGCCACCGGCCTGCTGGTGTCGACCGCGCTGCTGGTCGCGGTTGTGGTGTTCCTGTGGTGGCTGGACCGCTACGACCGGGAGCCGCTGCTGCTTGTCGCGAGCGTCTTCGCATGGGGAGCGGCGGTCGCGCCGGTCATGTCGGTCATGTCCTTCAGTGCGGCGGCCGCGATGCTCGATCGACCACTGGGGACGATCGCCGCAGCCGCCGTCCAGGAGCTCATCAAGGCGTTTGCCGTGGTCATGGTCGCCCGCTACTCGGCGGAGTTCGACAGCCCGACCGACGGCCTGGTGTACGGCACCGCGGCCGGGCTCGGTTTCGCCTGCACTGAGAACCTCCTGATCGTCCTCGGCGGAGTTCCGTCGGGTCTCGAGTCCCTGATGCCGACCTTGGTCCTACAGCGCACGCTCTTCTCGGCCGGGGTCCATGGCCTGGCGAGCGGTATCGTCGGCGGCTTCGTCGGGCTCGCCCACTTGTCGAGGGGCGCGCTGACCAAGATCGCCTGGACGCTGGTGGGGTTGCTGATCGGAGCCGCCTTCCACGCCGGCTGGAACGCCGCGCTGCTGTCGACCGTTTCGGGCAGCGGCGAGCGGTGGCCCGTGTGGGTCGCGATGCCGGTCCTGTATGGCGTCTACGTGGTCGCCTTCTGGCTGTTTTTGCGCTGGGAGCATGGAATCCTGCGTGACCAGCTCGAGCAGGAGGCGAGTCTCCGGCTGGTTCCGGCCTGGGTCGTCGATGTCATACCGTTCTACCGCCGCCGCATCCGGTCGGAGTGGTGGCCGCGGCGGGCCGAGCGCGTGGTGCTGTCCAGGCTGCTGACCCGCCTCGCTTTCCGGAGGTACCAGACCTCCCGGCTGCCGGAGGACGAGACGGGGCTGGCCTCCCTCGAGGTGGTCCAGCTGCGCGGCCGGGTGCGGCGGATGCTCGAGCCCGCGGCGCCATCCCTGGATGATGGGAATGTCAATCATTTGTAGAAGGTGAATTTGCGAGCGTCGAGACGGCGTAGGATCGGGGTATGGAACCCGCCCGTGTCGCCGACATGAACGCGGACGAGTTGCAGGCCTGGGTCCGCGGGAGCGAGCTGTCCGAGCAGGACGTCCTCGACGCGCTGCGCAACCCATACTGCAGTGTCGAGGTCGCCGAGGCCATCGCCGGCCGCCGCGAGCTGCTCGCCGGGCACAGCGTGCGCGAGCTGTTGAGCTCCTTCCGTGGACTTGCCTTTGCGCGCGCGATGGACCTGATCGCCACCCTGCCGTGGACCTCGCTGCTCGCGCTCGCTCAGAACCCGAGGACGCCGCCGATGGTCGGTCGCCAGGCCGAAAAGAAGCTGCTGGCGATGCTCGTCAGCATGAGCCTCGGCGAGAAGGTCGCGCTGGCCCGCCGGGTGCACCGCCCGCTGCTGCGCCCGCTGATCGACGCGGGAGACCGTCAGGTCCTGATTGCCCTCCTCGACAACCAGCGGCTGTCCGAGAACGACGTGCTCCTGATCCTCAACACCGCGGCGGCGCCTCCGGAGTTCTACGCCGAGCTCGCCCGCCACCATCGCTGGGGGCAGTCCTACGCCGTGCGTGCCGCGCTGGTCCGCTGCCGCCACGCGCCGCTGCCCGTGGCGCTGAGCGCCTTGGTCCAGCTGCGCTCGAGCGATCTCGAAGCCGTCGCCACCAGGCCCGACGTGCCGGAGGCCGTGCGCAGCGCGGCCGCAGCCCTCAAGGAAAAAGAAGACAAGGGTTTACGTAGAGTGATACAATATTCGCCGCATGATTCTCGAAGCGCCCCAGCCGCCTGCGAATCCGAAGGCCTTCGGTGAGCGGCTGAAGAGCCTCCGCCTCGAGCGCGAGCTGTCCCTCGACGACATCAGCCTGGAGACCAAGATCTCGACACGGGTGCTCGGGGCGCTGGAGTCCGGCGCCTTCCAGTACTTGCCGGAGCGCGTGTTCAGCCGCAGCTTCGTGGGCCAGATCGCACGCGTCATGGACTGCGACCCGGCACCCTTGCTCTGGGAATTCGATGCGGTCTGGGACGACTACCAGCGGGTTGCGCGAGCCGAGCATCCGCCGGTCGTCGATGACGTCTCCGCCGGGCCCGCGATCCGCTGGCGATTCTGGTTCCCGATCTCGGTGTGTGCAGCGATCCTGGTCGTCGTTGCGGTGTTCATCCTGAGCAGCTCGGAGCGCGGCCAGGCCGCGCTCGTCCAGCAACCTCGCCAGGTCGTCCAGCGCGCCGCAGCCGCGACCCCGGTCGAGACGCCCATGGCCCCGCCGATGGTGATCCCGGCCAGCGACGAGGCGCCACCTGACACCGGGCTCGTCGACCTCAAGATCCTCGTCGACCCGAACGAGGAGTGCTGGGTGCGGTACCGGGATCGCGAAGGCCGCACGGAGCAGCGGCTGCTCAGCGGTGGCGAGTCGCTCGAGCTCCAGCTCGAAGGTCCGGTCAAGCTCACCGTCGGCAACGCATCGGCGGCGCAGTTGGTTGTGGGGGGCGTCACCTACGGGGACCTCGGCGTCCCCGGCCAGGTCGTCCACGCCGAGGCGAGCCTGCAGGGGCTGACCGAGCTCGGTGCCGGCCCGGCCTATGACTGAGGGCGGGATCGCGACCGGAAACCAACTGCTTCAGGCGATCCTGTCCGGCCAGGTTCCGCGACCCGTGCGACTGTTCGCCGCGCAGGGCCTGCTGCCGATTCCCCGCGAGGACCTGTTCCGCCTGCAGGCGGTGCTGTCCTCGGACCCGGATCCGGAGCTGGCGGCCGCGGCGACCCAGTCGCTGCAGGCCGAAGATGTGAAGACGCTCGTGGAGTGGATCGAGCACCAGGACGTGGAGCCGGTCGTGCTCGACCTGCTGAGCCGGATCCGACCCGAGGACCAGCTTTGGGCGGCGATCGCGGTCCACGGCCGCACCTCGCACGAGACGATGCGGGTGCTGGCTCGACACGGCGCGCCGCTGATCCAGGACATCATCATGACCAACCAGGTTCGCCTGCTGGCGCACCTGGAGATCCTCGACGATCTGCGCGCCAACCCCAGGGTCACCCAGGTGCTGCTGCGCAGGGTGCGGGAGTTCGAGGAGGAGTTCATCGAGAAGGCGATCAGCGGGCAGCTGGTCGCACCCGAGGCGGTGGGCACCAGCATCGAGGAGGCGCTCGCCGCCCTGCGCGCGATCGGTGCCCACATCCCGCACGAGGACGCGATGCCGTACCCGAGCCCCGACGATCCGGACGTCCGCGAGGAAGTGGAACGGCTCGGGCTGAGCACCTACGGCAGGCTGGCGCGGATGTCGGTCAGGGAGAAAGTCCTGGTCGCGCTGCTGGGAAACCGCGAGGAGCGGACCATTCTGATCAACTCCCGCAACCGCCTCGTGGTGCGGGCGGTCCTCGGCAGCCCGAAGCTGACCGAGTCCGAGGTCGAGCGGTTCGCGGCGGCGAGGAGCGTGTCGGATGAAGCGATCCGGATCATCGCGGGCAACCGACGCTGGATGCAGCAGTACGGGGTGATCCATGCCTTGGCCCAGAATCCCAAGACACCGCTGCAGACCGCCCTCCGCCTGCTGCCCCGGCTTTCGGTCCGCGATCTCGCTCGCCTGGCGCGCGACCGCAACATCAACCCGGTGGTGCGGCGGCGGGCGCTCGAGTTCCACTCTCGCCGGCGTTGAAACTCGGAAGGCCTGCTCCGCGGCGTCGGCGTTTGCGCGGCCGTGCCGGCTGTGGTAGACATGGACAGTCTGAGGGACAGCGCAACGGGTCACACCATCAATGGCACATCGGATCACCCTTTATGACACGCTGGGCGTTCAGCGCGACGCCACCGAGCAGGAGATCCGCTCCGCGTTTCGCCGGCTGACCATGGACCACCACCCGGACCGGTTCTTCGGCGCGAAGCGCGAGGCGGCCGAGCAGCGCTTCCAGGCGATCACCGAGGCCTTTAATGTCCTCAGCCGGCCCGAAAGCCGCGAGCGTTACGACCGGGACCTCGCGCAGCGGACGACCACCTCGAACACCAGCCAGATCAACGCCAAGGAGATTGCGCGCCGGTTGGCGGCCAAGGGGGCGGAGGCGCTCCGCGCCGACCGCGTCCAGGAGGCGCTCGAGCACCTCAAGGCGGCGGTCGACCACGACGGGGAGTTCGACCGCGCGAACTACTTCCTCGGGTTGGCGCTGAACCGGGTCAAGGGCCGGGAGCGCGATGCCTTGCGCTACCTCGAGCGGGCGGTGGCCCTCGACCAGCACAATGCGGTGTACAGGGCGCACGCGGCCGCTGCGGCGCTGGCCGCCGGCATGTCCAGCCGCGCTGAGCGGCTCGCACAGGATGCCCTGTCTCTCGACCCGACCAGCGACAAGGCGAAGGCCGTGCTGGCCTCGATCCGGGCCGCGTCGGGCTCCAAGCGTGACGGCCTCTTCGGGCGGCTCCGGCGGAAACGATGAGGCGCGTGCCGCGGGACGCCGAGCCCGGACTAGTCATCGAGTCCTGGGGCGCGACCGACGTCGGCATGACGCGCCGCCTCAACGAGGACGTCTTTCTCGTCGACGAGAATCTCGGCGTCTACCTGGTTGCGGACGGGATGGGCGGCCACGCGGCAGGGGAGGTGGCGTCCCGGCTCGCGGCCGAGGAGATCATCCGCAACCTGTCGGAGCCCGCCGCCGTCGACAAGGAGACCTGGCCCAATCACTGGAACATGGCGCGCAGCGCGACCGCGAACCGGGTGGTCGACGCGATCCTGGCCGGTCACGAGCGGGTCACGAGGGCGGTCCGGCGCGACTCCGATCTGCGCGGGATGGGGACCACGGTGGTGGTCGCCATGCACCCACCCAATAGCAGGACGCTGGTCATCTGCCACGTCGGGGACAGCCGCGCCTACCGGCTCCGCAAGGGCCGATTCGAGCTGCTGACCGACGACCACTCGTGGGTTCACGAGCAGGTCGCTGCGGGATTTCTCAGCGAGGAGGCGGCCCGCGCGCACCCGCTTAAGAACGTCGTGACCCAGGCCCTCGGAGGCAGCGGCGACCCGCGGGTGGACATCCTCGAGACCGAGCTTGCGGAGGGCGACCTCTACCTGCTGTGCTCCGACGGGCTCAACTCGATGCTGTCGGACGTGGAAATCGTCGAGGTCCTCCAGGCCGTCGAGTCCCTCGAGGGGACGGCGTCGGCACTGATAGCCGCGGCCAACGAGCGCGGCGGCCAGGACAACATCAGCGTCGTTTTGCTGAGGCCCCAGGCCGCCGCCGGGAAGTGACCGCCGGCCCGGCCCCGGGCGCAGCGTGCAGCGTTTCGAGGCCGGCGCCGAGCCGCGACCTTCCACGTACAACCGGCCGCGCCGGCGGGCATCGCCGGGAATGGCAGCGATTGCCCCGGCAGTTGCACTCTGCGGCTCGCGGACGATCGTTTGGAGATGACCATGACCGACTTTTCGCTGGCGCCGCACCCGCGCTTCGCGGGCGTGCCGGGGCCGCTCGTGCTCGCGATACTGGACGGTGTCGGGCTGTACCGGGGACGCGCGGAGGGCTACCAGGCCAACGCCTTCGACCTCGCCTCCACTCCGAACCTCGACCGCCTGTTCGCAACCGCGCCGGTGTTCCTGCGGCTGGCCGCGCACGGCCTGGCGGTGGGCCTGCCGAGCGATGCCGACATGGGAAACTCCGAGGTCGGCCACAACGCGATGGGAGCAGGGCGGATCTTCGAGCAGGGCGCCAAGCTGGTCGACCAGGCGATCGCCTCGGGCGCACTGTTCCGGGGTCCGGTGTGGCAGCGCCTCGTGCGCAACGTGATCGAGCACGGCTCGACCTTTCACCTGATCGGCCTGCTGTCCGACGGGAACGTGCACAGTCACATCCGGCACCTCGAGGCGCTGCTCGACCGGCTCGCCGTCGACGGCGTGCGCCGGTTGCGGGTCCACCCGTTGGCCGACGGCCGCGATGTTGACCCGGTGACCTACCACATCTACCTGGAACGCCTCGAGCGCGCGCTCGCCGAGCTGGCCAAGACCGGAGCGGACGCAGCGGTCGCCTCCGGCGGCGGCCGCATGCGCATCACCATGGACCGCTACAGCGCCGACTGGGAGATGGTGCAGCGCGGCTGGGAGACCCACGTCCTCGGAGAAGGCCGCGGCTTCCGGTCGGCGCAGCAGGCGGTGGCCGAGCTCCGCGCCTCACAGCCCGGGGTGATCGACCAGGATCTGCCGCCTTTCGTGGTGGTCGGTAGCGACGGGCAACCGCTCGGTCCGATCGTCGACGGGGACTCCGTGGTGTTCTTCAACTTTCGGGGCGACCGTGCGATCGAGATCTCGCGGGCCTTCACCGAGCCCAGCTTCTCGGAGTTCGACCGCGGACGGTGGCCGCGCGTCCAGTACGCCGGCATGATGGAGTACGACGGCGACTTGAAGATCCCGGAGGCGTACCTCGTCGAGCCGCCGGCGATCTCGCGGACCGTGTCCGAGTATCTGGTGCACAACGGCGTCTCGCAGCTGGCGGTGGCCGAGACCCAGAAGTTCGGCCACGTCACGTACTTCTGGAACGGCAACAACTCGGAGAAGTTCGACGCGACGCTCGAGGAGTGGGTCGAGATCCCGTCCGACAGGATTGCGTTCGAGCACGCGCCGGCGATGAAGGCGCGCGAGGTGTGCCACGTCGTCGTCGATCGGCTGGCACGGAACACGCACCGGTTTCTGCGGGTCAACTTCGCCAACGGCGACATGGTCGGGCACACCGGGGTGCTCGCGGCCGCCGTCGCGGCGATGGAGGTGGTCGACGAGTGCGTGGGCGCCCTCGAGCGGGCAGTCGCCGCCGCCAACGGGACGCTGATCGTGACTGCGGACCACGGCAACCTCGAGATGATGTGGGAGGTGGAGGACGCGACCGGGAAGGTCAAGCGGCGCGCCGACGGCTCGCCGGTGATCAAGACGAGTCACACCCTGAACCCGGTGCCGTGGCTGCTGACGGGTGTCGCCGCCGACCGATTCGAGGCCGAGCGCGCGGTCAAGCACCCCGGGCTCGGCAATCTAGCCGCGACCCTGCTCCTGCTGCTCGGTCTTGCCGCCCCGGAGGACTACCTGCCGGCACTGATCCGGCCGCGCTCCTGAGCTCCAGTCGATTGACCGTCGATCCGGGCCTCTGCTAGAGTCTCGGCCCATGGCATCCGCCAACATCCTCTTCCTGGAGCCGATCGAACGCCTGCGCGACGAGATCGCTGGCCTGGAGGGCACCGCGGCCGGCGACCGCCGGTCAGCCGTGCGGCTGCGCGAGGCACGGCGCGAGCTGGCCGCCACCATCGACTCGATCTTCTCCTCGCTGACGCCATGGCAACGGTGCCAGATCGCGCGTCACCACGAGCGCCCATACACGCTCGACTACATTGATACGATCTTCACCTCGTTCACGCAGCTTCACGGCGACCGGCGCTTTGCCGACGACCCGGCGATCGTCGCCGGGTTCGCCCTGTTCGATGGTGACCCGGTGGCCGTGGTCGGGCATCAGAAGGGGCGCGACACCAACGAGAAGCTGCGGCGCAACTTCGGCATGCCCCGGCCCGAGGGTTACCGGAAGGCGATGCGGATCATGCGGCTGGCCGCGCGCTTCCGCCGACCGATCATCTCGTTCGTCGACACCCCCGGCGCCTACCCCGGCATCCACGCCGAGGAGCGCGGCCAGGCGGAGGCGATCGCCGACAACCTGATCGAGATGTCACGGCTGCCGGTGCCGATCGTGGTCGTGGTGACCGGGGAAGGGGGATCGGGAGGCGCGCTCGCGCTGGGCATCGGGGACCGGGTGCTGATGCTCGAGCACGCGATCTACTCCGTGATCTCGCCCGAGGGGTGCGCCGCGATCCTGTGGAAGGACCAGAACCGCGCCGAGGATGCGGCGAAGTCCCTCCGCCTGACCGCGCGCGATCTCAAGCACTTCGGCGTGGCGGACGAGGTGCTCCCCGAGCCGCCAGGCGGGGCCCACATGGACCCGCGCACGATCGCAGAAACCGTGGGAACCGCGATCCGGCGCCACCTCCGGCAGCTCCGCAAGATGAAGGCCGACGCGCTGCTCGCCCGCCGCTACAAGAAGTACCGCGCGCTGGGCGTCTACTCCGACCGCTAG
>Ga0209254_10002790_pt1 | contig 15928 bp, 11 predicted proteins | sample FrelakmetDIP11DI_FD_187148 | JGI IMG/M metagenome (GOLD analysis project Ga0209254, IMG submission 187148) | Freshwater lake sediment microbial communities from the University of Notre Dame, USA, for methane emissions studies - DIP11 DI (SPAdes)... | ecosystem: Environmental > Aquatic >... | reverse complement strand
CGCACCCCTCTACCTGCCCAGTTCCTGATACTCGGCAGCGCCTCGCCAGACCTTGTCCGTTCCGCATCCGAATCCCTGGCTGGTCGGGTGGAAACCATACCTGTCAACGGTTTCAGCCTTGCAGAAGTAGGTATCGAGTCCCAGGCGGCCCACTGGCTACGAGGGGGGTTTCCACTTTCATTCCTGGCAAATTCAGAAGCTGATAGCCTGGCCTGGCGTAAAAACTTTATCCAGATGCTGCTAGAACGAGACCTGCCACAGTGGGGCATTCGTACTCCTGCAGCGATGCTTTTACGTTTTTGGACCATGCTGGCGCATTATCATGGCCAAGTCTGGAACCATGCCGAACCAGCGCGCGCCCTGGGCATCAGCCAGCCAACCGTGCGCAACTACCTCGATGTTCTCGAAGGGGTTTTTATGGTGCGCATTCTGCAGCCCTGGTACGCTAATTTGAACAAGCGCCAGGTCAAAGCCCCGAAAATTTACTTCCGAGACAGCGGATTACTGCACTACCTGCTGGGAATCCGCTCAGAACTGGACCTGCACACACATCCAAAAAGTGGGGCCTCCTGGGAAGGATATGTCATCGAGGAAGTTCTGAAAGCGATTGAGCCTGATGAAGCCTATTTTTGGGGTGCACACACCGGCGCTGAACTAGATTTGCTCCTCTTGAAGAATGGGCATCGAATCGGAGTCGAATGTAAAAGGGTAGATGCCCCGCGAAAAACGCCTTCTTTAATCAATGCAACCCAGGATCTTGAACTTGAACGCGTCTATGTGATCTATCCTGGAATCCAGGAATATATTATTGCCGAGAAAATATCTGCACTACCCATTGGACGGCTTGCCAACGCAGATTCAATGGATCTATTCGAACTGACTTAGACAAGGAGCCACCGATGTTTCAATTTTCCCGCCCCTTTTCTCCCGATTGGGAGGCGTTTGTTGCCTGCGTGCGGCGTGAGGGGACGCCCCGACGCGTGCATAACATCGAAATTTTCCTGGACGAGGAAGCCAAGCAGGTCGTCTGCCAGCGTTTGGGCATCCCGGAAGCTTCAGGCGATGACCCGATCTCTTATTTCCAGCGGGAGATCGCCCTGCAGCGCGCCCTGGGGTACGACTACGTCGGCGGGAAAATCGAGGGCGTCGACCTGACCTTCCACTGGCTGAACATACAGGATACGGCAGGAGCTCAGCGGGAGAGCGGGCGCAATTTTATCAACCAGCAAAAGGGGCCGATCACGAGCTGGGAGGAGTTCGAAGCCTACCCGTGGCCAGACGCTGGCAAAGCCGATACGAGCGCCCTGGAATGGTACGAAAAGAACCTGCCCGAGGACATGTGCATCATCGGCGGGCTGACGGGCCATTTCGCCGAGGAAGTAACCTGGCTGATGGGCTACGAGACGCTGTGCATGGCGCTCTACGACCAGCGCGAGCTGGTGGAGGCAATCAGCGAGCGGCTGCTGGAGCATTACCGGAAGGTGATCGAGCTGTACGTGCAGTTCGAGCGGGTGCAGATGATCTGGGGCACCGACGACATGGGCTTTCGCTCGGGGACGCTGATCAGCCCGAGGGATTTACGGGCGCTGGTGCTGCCGGGGCACAAGCTGCTGGCGGAGCGGACGCACCAGGCGGGCAAGCTGTACCTGCTGCACTCGTGCGGCAACCTGGCGAGCATCCTGCCCGAGCTGGTGGACGACGTGAAGATCGACGCCAAGCACTCGTTCGAGGACACCATCGAGGACGTACGCCAGGTGAAGCAGACCTGGGGGCAGAAGATCGCCCTGCTCGGCGGGCTGGACATGGACTTCCTGATCCGCGCCGACGAGGCAGCGGTGCGCCTGCGCACGCGGGACACGCTGGAGAAGTGCCAGCCGGGCGGGGGCTACTGCCTGGGCACGGGCAACAGCGTGGCGAATTATATGAACCTGGACAATTACCTGGCGATGCTGGACGAGGGGCGGAATTTTGGGTAAATGGCACCGGTTTTTTTGCCCTACCAGGCGTGCTGTTTCTACTTACCCAAAAGAGGCTTTAGCCGCACGTGATAATTGACCCATGCAACGGAATTTCTTTTCCCAATTGTGGCAAAAGCTGCTGCTGCAGGTGACACCGCCCGCCACCGAGACGCCGCTCCCCCCGCGGCCTCGCCCACTCCGCTGCCTGCGGCTGAAAGCGCCGCAACCCTGGCCTCGCTGCACTGGCGGTTGGGGGATGGATCGCGGTGGTGATTTTCAGGCGGCGGAAATCGTAAGGGTGGACAGATGAATATCGGCGGATGATTTATCTCACAACGACCCTTTTACTGCGCTCGATCCACTCAGGTTTTACGTCCGCCCCAAGTCCTGGACCATCGCCCAACCTGACCGAACCGTCTGGCTGAAAATCAACGCCTCCGTGGATGGGGTTGGCTGCAAAGTGGAACGGCGAATCCAGGTCCGCCAGGGTGATATTCGGGCAGGCGCAGATTAAATGGGCTCCTGCACTGACACCGATCAGGGATTCGGACATTCCGCCAAGCATACATTGAACCCCCGCGGATTCAGCGATGGCGTTGATCTTAAATGCATTCAGCAATCCACCTGACTTGCCAAGCTTTATATTGATATAGTCAGCCCCACCCGCGGATGCAAGGCGGAAAGCATCGTGGTGATCAAAAATAGTTTCATCCGCCATGACCGGTACCGGACTGTGCTCGCGCACACGTTTCATCCCCGCCTCATTCCAATAGGGCAAAGGTTGTTCACAGACCTGGATATCATATTCAGCCAATGCGTTCAGTATGGAAATCGCAGTGGGCTCATCCCACGCCTGGTTGGCATCTACCCGGAGCGAAATTTTATTACCAGCAGCCCTTCTGACAGCACGAACACGCGCAATATCTTCCTCTCGACCCGTACCGACCTTGATCTTAAGCGATCTCGCCCCACCAGCCACAAACGACTTCGCCAATGCAGCCATGGCCTCGGGCGAGTCCAGTCCAATGGTGCGGTTCGAATAGATGACTTGATTTCTGCCGCCGAACAAGGCAAACAACGGGAGGTTGGCTCGCCTGGCCAGGAGGTCATGCAGCGCCAGGTCATAAGCACAGAGCACAGTTGGGTTCATCCGCATGAATTTTTCAAGCTCATCCAGGCGCGCAGTGATTTCTAAAGGATCCTTAGCGAGCAAGACCTTCGCATACTCCTGGGCTGCTTGAAAAGCAGTGTCCGGCGACTCGCCGGTCACAAAGGGCGCCGGACAGCCCTCCCCCACGCCCACCAAACCTTCGCTATCCTGGATACGCACTACCAGGTTCCGCGCCCGATCCATTACCGCCAGGGCGATACGAAAAGGGCGTTCGTAAGGAATCTCCAGGAGAATGATCTCAATTCTGGTGATGAGCATTTTTTACCTTTTCCCCCAGGGGTCATTCTCCTGGGATGACCGGCAGATCTATCCAGGAGGAATTGACCTTGTTCCGCATCAAACCAATTTCCGTCTCCCCTGTATCAGGAATCCGCGCGAACGTGGATGCGTCCGCACCTGCAATCGCCAGGCGGATGCGGTGTCCTTTACAGATCAAGGCCGAGATCGGGAGTAAGGAAAAATTCAATCCTGCTACTTGCCCGGGGACCAGGGGTGCGCCATCTTTGCGTTTAAAGGAGTGGTAAGGGCCAAAAACCATGTAGGGTGGTTCCTCCCGGGAAACCTTGCGATGCAGTGCCCGCAATACCCCTTCCGTAATATAGGTGATTGCGCCGCTTTCATCGACATCTTCAAGATAGACGAAGAATGCACCATCCGTTGCGGTGGAAGAAATTTGCAGGCTCACGACCGGGTACCCGGTAATTTCTAAATCCCTGTCCAGCGGCCGGCTTTCATAGACCAGAAGCTTCCTGTCCTGCAGCTCCCGATCCGGATAGACCACGGGCGCCCCCCCCATTTCTGTCCACCAACGGTTCTGCTGTCCGGTCGTTGCAGAAACGTCCACGAGATACCGGTCTTCTCCCTGCTCGGTTGCGGGAGGCTCTTCTCCCAGGGCATACCCTTCCCGGAAATACAAGCGTTTTGAAAAGCTGTTTGGGAGAGGCCAGACCTGGGTTGCCTTCCATTTTTCCTCTCCGAGGGTATAGTAAAAGAGGGTTTTATCCGGGATCTGCGTATCCAGGTTGTAAAAAAAGTGATCCATAAACCGGAGGAGCTCGGTCAATTGGTCATGCATACCCAACTCGAGCGCCGAACCCGCTGGAACGAAGGGGCTGCAAAAAGCCCCGCCTCCGTGGCTCCAGGCGCTGATCACCGCACGTTGCGGGTTTCTAAAGGTCGTGAAATGGCGGATGACCGTATCGGCGGTGTTGGCATCCATCCAGCTTCCCCAGATGTCAATAGGAACCCCGGATGACTCGATCTTCGCCCGGCGAGAAAACACGGCCATCGCCTCGCCGGAAACCCCGGCCCCGTCCATTGGATCATCCCGATAGGTAACATTTTCCAGGAGGGTGTGGGCGTTGCAGTTGGATGCATGCTCCTGGATGGCAGCCTGCAGGAGCCGGTGATCTTCGTCCCCGTCCACCGGTTTAACCCCGACCACACTGGAATCGGGCTCAAAGTCATCCCCTGGACTGATGTTCTGATCGAGTGCGGCCGTGTACTGACCCCACATTTTCACGAAGTCGCAGGGCACCCCGCCCGGAAAAGCCAGGTCAGTAAAGCCGTCCAATTCAAAATAGGTTGCCCAGATTGCAGTCGTGGCCGGGTGACCGGCTTCGGCCAGGAGCTCGGCGGTCGTGCCTGAGTAGGAAACCCCATACGCGCCCACTTTTCCATTCGACCAGCTCTGCCGGATGATCCAATCCACCAAAGTGTGAGCATCCTGAGTGTCTTCGGGCTGCCATTCAAAGCGCAGCCTGCCAAAAGAGGCTCCGGTGCCGCGCACGTCCACGCGCACAACCGCGTAGCCGTAGGAGGTCAAAAACATTACCGCCTGGTTCGGAGGGGGCTGCCCTTCGCGCAGCTCAATATCACGCCAATAGCGCGTACGACACAACAACGTGGGGAAACGCTCCCCGGTCGATGTACCCGATCGAGAGTCGGACCCAACCGTTGGAAGGAAAATATCCGCAGCCAATCTCACACCATCGAGCATTGGGATGTAGACCGACTGTACCCGGTATCCGGCGTACTCTGGCGCACGATGACCGGACAACGCCCCCCAATGAATATCTTCTGACAGGTATTTTATTTTCATGGCAGACATTCCATCCTGCCAATTTCCGAAAAAGAGCTGTCCAGCCAGGTGAGGGCGGTCGCTTTTTCCTTGAGACCTGGTTCAAATACAAGAAATTCAGGGTCGGTCAGGTTATTTTTATAATGAACCACGAACGTGTCGTCTTGCCAGTGCTGCAAGCAGGCGTCGAAATGATGTGTATTGCCATACGAGGAAAGCAGCTCGCCAGCTTCAAGCATAATGCGTAATTCACCCAGCAAAGGGCTGGTATACACACCGGCATATTGCTCCAGAGAAAGGGAGGGGTGAGTACCCGGCGTACGGGTACTCAAGAAGCCGTTGACCGCCTGGGTAGCGCCCGCCTGCCAGATCCTGGCGGCCTCGAGGCCGCGTGCACTGTAATCAATCTCCTCGCCGAAGCATGCATCCAGGAGATAAAAACTGAGCAGGATATGGGCGATCACATGATAAGTGTTCACGAAAATGACAAAACCGAGGTTCTCTCCCGGGAGAAAACCGATGACATTGTTGCCATTCAAGTAATTACCGCCATGGACGACGAGTTTCCGCCCCCGGTAATCCATCACATACCACCCGAAGGCGTATGCCATCATGTGAACATCCACATTCACGGCGTCAAAGATCGTGGTCAAATCCTCGTCGCCAGGCGCAATGCTGACCTGGGGAGCGCACAGCTCTTCCATGACCTGAGGGCTGAGCAGGGTCTTTCCACGGAATGTCCCCTTGCCCAGGAACAGTTCCAACCAGAGCGCCAGGTCCTGCATATTCGACCAGATGCAGCCGGCTGCGTTTTTACCGATATCTCCGAGGGGGAGTGCCTGCACCGGATCCAGTAAGCGCACCCCGGCAGGTACAAAACCGCCATCCAGGTTGCAATGCCCACGGCTGATATTCGCCTCCCCGGCAGCCTGTAAATGGGAAAGGGTTGGGAAGGTGGAAATCATGCCCAGGGGAGTGAAGAGGCGATCCTGCAGGAAGGCATCATACGGCTTCCCGGAAACCACCTCGATCACTTTACTTGCCAGGACGTACTGCTCATTCCCATAACTGAAACGGGTCCGGAAAGCGACCGAGGGTTCCATATACGGAAAGTGCAGCAGGAATTCATCGATGTTAAATGGCTCGTTCCTGAGACTCACCCGGTTATAACGTTTCAGTCCCAGGTGGTGGCTGAGCAGATCCCGCAAGGTAACTTCCCTGGTGATCCAGGGATCGTACAGCTTGAAACCGGGGAGAAATTTCACCACCGGATCATCCCAGTCCAGCTTACCCTCATCGACCAGCAGGCCCAGGCAGGCGGCAGTGAACGCCTTGGTTGAGGAAGCAATGTTGAATATGGTATTCCCATCCACCGGCTCCGGCATGCCCAATTCTCGTACACCAAAGCCACGACAGGAGAGGACCTTCCCATCCTTCCATAGTAGAAGAGCGCCTCCCGGGATACCCCAGTCTTTCAGCGCTTTTTCGATATACCCCTCGATCTCGGGGAGCGATAGCGGAGTGTTGTTCATAGTTCGACCTTCCGATCAAGCGTTTGCATTGAAAAAAGGAGAAAAAATTTACGAGGCCAGTCCAACCTGCTGCTCTTCCTGGCGGACTTCGCCTTTCGTGACAGGGAGAAGCACGGCAATGGCAATCACCAGAAAAAGGAGCATGGTCAGCCAGATATTCCTGTAATTGTTGCCGAAAACCTGGACAACAAAACCGCCCATGATAGGGCCCAGAATAAAACCCATGGTCTTGGCAAACTGGAGCAGGCCTCCATAAGTGCCCAAAAGTTTATCCGAGGGAGCCGAGTCGTACACCATAACATCCATATTGACATTACAAAGGGCCCAAAAGGCACCACCCAACCCAACCAGAACCCAGATCAGGGTCGGGTTGCTGAAAATAAAAGTGATGATGCAGATCACGGCATACCCAACCAGGCCAATGAGGTAGGTCGGCTTTCGCTTGATATACCTGGGCAAAAGGCCTCCCGGCAGGGTACCGAGGATGTAGGCGCCGCCAGCCACCGCGAACACCATACCTGCAGCCCCGGGATCCATGCCCAGGAAGGAGACATTGTAAGAACTTAAAAATGACTGCAACTGGCTGAACGCCGAGTAAGAGAGAATAACACTCAGAAGCAGCAGGACCAGGCTGTTTTTACTGTCCTTTGGTAGAGCAGCAATGGCCTTGAAAACCTTGCCGAGTTTGAAGACGCTGAGGTCGCTGCTGTCGGTCTCGCCCTCTCCAAAGGGATGGGGCGGCTCCTTGATGAAAATAGCGGTCAGGACGACGATGAATGCGGTGAACAGACCACCAACCAGGAAGGGCATGACCGGATTGATATCAAATAGGATGCCCATCAAGATCGCCCCAACCACGCTGGTGATGCCTCCCACGGTACAGGCAATGGCATTAACTGCACTGCGATATCTCGAGGGAGAGATATCGAAGACGATCGTAAGGGAAGGGACCTGGACAATGGCTAAGGGCAGAAGCATAAACACTAAAGCCAGGAAAAAGGGAATGAAATAGGTGACCAGAGCGGTCGTTTGCCCGCTCAGGTCGGCAGGGATGCGGCCGGCAAAAACCGGGATCAGGATGAAGGCAACTACAGCCAGGGGCATGGCGAATACGATCCAGGGCTTGCGCCGCCCAAAGCGTGTGCGTGTGCCATCGGACATCATGCCCACCACCGGGCTGATAAAAAGGGAAGCGATATTGTCTGCGGTCAGGATGATCCCGGTTACGAAGGCGCCGAAGCCAAAACCTTTAAGCACCATCCCTTCGGGCATCTGGAAGCCAGGATTTCCTGCCTGCAGCCAGAGGGGTACATACGTGTTATAGATCAGCCACATGAACTGCGCTAAAGCTGGGATGAGAGCGGCGATGATCACGGCAGACCAGCGGATATCTTTTGTTTTTTTCATGGCTTTTCTCCTTTTTTACAGTGATTTTAGGGATGGAAGGGTTTTATGCCCTACTCCTTGCGCAGAGCAGGGGAGTCAACATATTGGATCATGCTGTCTACATAATGGTCCAGGAAGGCATAAAAGGAGGATATCGCCTCGGGACCAAAGGGATCATTCACTTCAAGGTCCCGGATCAGGTTACGCCCGGTGAAAAAGCCCATCTGCAGCCAGGCAAAGCCTGAGGTCCAGATCAGGATCTCGAGCCAGTCTGAGGTGATCGTGCCGTATTGCTGCGCTTTATGAATCACCCCCAATTCGATCTGGTAGAGCGAAGTCGAGAATTTTTGGTCGATATCCAGGGCCAGTTCATCGCGTTCCAACCAGCGATAGGTCCACAAGCGCACGAGTTCCGGCGTCTCGCGAAAGCGGTCGATCAATTTAATCCAGACATCCTTCAGAAATTGCCTGAGCCGGGGAGCATCCCGGCAGAGTCCATCCAACCTTTCTTCGTCGAACTCCCCCAGGCTGGAGGTGATGATCTGGTGGTCTATCTCGTATTGGCGGCGGAAAACTTCACAATAAAGCATCTCCTTGCTGCCAGCGTGCTGTTGAACCGTGGCCACGGTCAAACCTACAGCACGAGCAATTTCGCGCATCGAGGTGCCATGGAAGCCCTTCAACGCGAACAAGCGAGTGGCGGCACTGATAATGCGTTCACTGCTATCTTTTGCCATGAATCATCATCCTGAATGAGCCAGAAAAACCATACGGACGTACGTATGAGATAATATCATAACCAAATATCCAGGTCAATATTTTATACGGTGACTGTTCCAAAATTGGAGAATGCTGCGTAGGGAAACAGAATGGGGGGTATGAACCAGGGAGTACTTCACCCGCTATGTCATGGAAGAGGAGCGGCTTTTCGGATAAAAATTTGAGGCAATGCCTGAGGGGTCGACGCGAAGGTCGACCCCTCAGGCAGACGATCTACTATTTACTTCGTGATGCTTTTCGAGAGCACACTCCCGGCAGGATCAAACGTGTAGCCGGACCTGGCAACGGCGGTAACGGTCAAGGTATAGGTTCCGCGTGAGCCTGATACCGTAAACCTGGCGCGTCCGGTTGAGCCGGTGGCGGCGGTCGCGGTCTGGGTGCTGCCATTGGGCAAAGTCCAGCGAATGGAGACGCTGGCGTTGGACACAGCCTGCCCCTGGCTGTTCCTGACCGTAACATCGCCGGTGATCGTGGCGGTAGAGCGCCGGACGGTTCCACTCAGCGCAATGCTGGTGACCTTCATGGTATTGGTCGACGTCCCTACACTCAGCGTGATCTCGGACTGGCTCCAGTTTCCAAGCGGGTCATACGCATAGGCGCGCACCGTATAGGCAGCGGGGGTCAGCTTGCTAGTATCCCAGCTCACGGTGAGTGAACCTGAATTAGCGACCGATCCCAGGATCACCTGCTGGCCAGTGTACTGGTTCCAGAAGCTGATCTCAAGATATTCGACGGCGACATTGTCGGTCGCCCTGGCGGAAACCGAGACAGTGCCCGACACAACCGCCCCGTTGGCAGGGGAGAGGATCGTCACGACCGGCGGCGTTGTATCCAGGGGTGTTGCTGGCGCAGTCACCGTGACCAGGTTAGACCAACCGCTGGCGCCACCCAGGCCCACGGCGCGCACCCGGTAATCGTAGGTGACGCCCACAGCCACGGTGGTATCAGTATGGTTAACGGCGGTTCCCGGAGGCGTGAGGGAAAGTTTCGTCCAGACGCCCTTACCGGCTTCACTGCGCTCAAGCTCGTACCCCTGGGTCAGGGAGCTGGTGTTCTCCCAGGTCAGGTTGATGGAGTTATAAGGTTCCATCCGGGTTGCCGGATGCGCCACACCTAGCAAGTTGGCGGGGGCGGACGGCGCCGGCAGCGAGCCAGCAGGCGAAAGAAGAACGCCACCCGACTGACCGGTTTTGGAATTCGATCCCAGGGCGGCGACCAGCCTCTGGTCATTGACCAGGCATCCGGAGCTGGTGATGGACCAACCAGCGCTGACCACCGCGGGATCGAGCAGGTTTCCAAGGGCGTACTTGCCCAATCCTGCCAGGTAGAGCCCGGCGCCCAGCTCACCGTATCCGATATCGCCAAGGTTGTTGATGTTGGAAGCAATGGTGTACTTGCTGCTGCCATCGATGAACTGCCAGCCTGCCGCAGCCTCGCGGCGGAAGACAGAGACGATGTTCAACGAGGACGATCGTAAAGAGGCTGTACCAACCAGCATGCCATTGTCATTGATGTCGGCGGCGGAGACGGCATTGTAATTGGCCGGTCCATCGCCGATCCACTCGACCACGCCAGTTTGGAGGTCGAGTCGTTCAGCGCCGCCGATGACCTGACCCAGGTCGTTGATTTCCGAGGGCCAGCTCCACCAGCCATACTGGGCGGCAAGGTCAACCACACCTGCACCAGGGTTGTAGAGCCAGCCCGAACCCGTGGGCGCGTAGCCGAGTGTGCGGCGGGCGCCGACAACCTGGCCCAGGTCATTCATGCCAGTGGCGTAAGAGGAGGCGTCGCCTGCCAGGCGGGGCAGCTCAGAAAGCACGTATCCCCCTGCTCCTGGCGTCCACAGGATGGCAACCGGATTCCATTGGGGTGAAAATGAGACGCCCACGATGAGGCCGTTATCGTTGACATCCGTGGGGAAAACGCTCATGGCGCCGGCGGGGGCAGGTAAAGCAGCCCAGGTAGAACCATTGACACTTACGAGCGGCTGGTAATTGTTGGTACCACTCACCAGCAGGCGCCCGACGACTGTCCCGGTATTGTTCAGCGCCACCGGTGAGCCGGGGCCCAGGAATTGAAGCTGGTACAGCGGCGGGCCTGCTTCAGCACGAGCGACTCGTGCCTGAGGCAATCCCAGCAAAAGAAAAACGACCAGCACGACCAGGAAAACATTTCTCAACCGATCCATTTTAAGCTCCTTTCATTTTCTTACCGATATTTGGCCAATCCGTGACAAGCGGGCGCCTGGACAACAAAGGCATTCCCAATAATTATTATAAAGGGCAGTGATCGAAATGTCTGTGATAATGTCACCCAACGGAAAGCATTTGCAGAATGTCGAAATCCAGGACCTCCACCGCGCCGCGCGACGAACGGATCAGGCCAGAGGCAGCAAAACTTTCCAGGATACGGCTGATCACCTCCCGGGAACTCCCAAGTTCGGCAGCAATTTCGTGGTGTGTTATCCAGATGGGGTTGTGCAGGTGGCTGCGCTGCTGCAGCAGCGAGGCGACGCGGGCGTCCATGCGGCGGAAAACCAGCTCATCCACAAGCTGCAAAACACTGGCCAGGTGCAGGGAAAGCAGGCTGAATGCAAAATCACGCCACACCGGGTAACGCTTCACCCAGTCCTGAAAGACCGCCCCTGGGAGCATGACCGATTCAACCGCCCACTCGACGACTGCGTTGGCCGGAAATGGCTGGTTGTTGAGGATGGCATTGACGGAGAGGATGCAGGATTCGCCAGCGCTAAAGCGGTACAGGGTAATTTCCCGACCTGTTCTGCCCGTCTTATACACGCGCACCGTTCCGGCAATGATCAAAGCCAGAGATTCAGCGCAGTCGCCTTCCGCGAATACCGTCCTGGTCGCAGGTAGTTGGACGTAGTAAGCAGTCTGCTGCAACTCACTCACTGCCAGCGAGTCCAGACGCTGTAAAGAGGGAAATACCAACCGGGTACGCTCGTTCTGCTCTCGGGTTATCATCGTCCTCCGCTCCACTTTGATGAAATGCAGGTCTGGGGTTCCAACCGGGAGCCGGCTGGTTGACCTTGCTGCAGATCATCTTACCGGATAAAGAGATTGGAAGGAATTTCCGAAAGTCTAAAGGCGAATGGTATTTAGTTTGAAATTTTTTCCGACGTTGGTCTTAATCTAAATAGAACTTACCTACCAGGGACATAGCCCTGGCCCCACTTATGAGCGTCGGGGGTGCGGAAAGACGGCGTGCAGGGCAGGACCGTGGTTTGACCGCCAGCGCAGAGGATGGTCTGGCCGACGATGTAGGGGGATTCGTCGGAAGCCAGGAAGATGGCCAGTCGACCAACTTGTCAGGGTGCATGTAAGCTGGGATGGGCTTTCCGGCAAGGCGGGTTTCAAAGGGGCCTATCAACCTCAGCTCTAGATGCGCCAACTCAACAATGGCACCGGTTTCCCACAGCCCTTGACGTCATCATCCCGGGATGGTATAAATCCGCCCTAATATGTCCTGCCTGCTCATATTTCATAAGGCTAAGCAACCATTATCCGCCCGGGAGGTGCTCCCCTGGTGGCGGTGTAGGCTTTGCCTGAACGTTTAACAACCGGTCAAGGCAAAAGTAACGAAAACCCAGACACCCCGCCCAGGCGGGGTGTTTTGTTATATCCGGTTCGTAGAGAGTGACCTATGAAAAACATCCGTACGGAACCCTCGCCTTCTGCACCGGATGGGTGGAGTGGAATATGATCCGAGTTGGTTTCTTATTTACCCGTCTGCGCGTCGAAGAGAAATACCTGCTGGAAGAGCTCGAGAAACGAGCTGGCGTCGAAACCGTGCGCATCGCCGACGGAGATGTAGTTTATGATCTCTCGCAAAAACCTGCCGAGGTGGATGTGCTGTTCGAGCGCTCGATTTCCTACTCGCGGGGGTTGTATATCTCACGCATCTTCGAGGCGCATGGGATCCCGGTGATCAACCCATCCGTGGTGGCAGAGCACTGCGGCGACAAATTTGTCACCAGCCAGATCCTGGTGCAGGCCGGTATCCCCACCCCAAGAGTACTGATGGCTTTTGAAGAAGGTTCGGCCCTGGCAGCCGTGGAAAAAATCGGTTACCCGTGTGTTATAAAGCCGGTGGTGGGCTCGTGGGGGCGCCTGCTGGCCAAAGTGGATGATCGGGCGGCTGCAGAAGCCTTCATCGAGCACAAAGCTGCCCTGGGGGTCAATCACCAGGTTTACTATATCCAGGAGTACGTTCACAAGCCAGGGCGCGACATCCGGGCGTTTGTGATCGGGGAGGACGTGATCTGTGCCATCTACCGCACCTCTGAAAACTGGATCACCAATACCGCCCGCGGCGGGATCGCCACAAACTGCCCACTCACGCCGGAGCTGGTTGATGTCTGTTCCCGCTCAGCCCAGGCAGTCGGGGGCGGCATGCTGGCTTTGGATCTCTTCGAGACCGGAGATGGCCTGTCGATCAACGAAATCAATCACACCATGGAGTTCCGCAACAGCATTGATACAACCGGGGTAAACATCCCTGCCAGGATGGTAGACTATGTTCTCTCGAAACATTAAACTTCTGAAAATGAGGTGACTATGACCGACAAAAACCAATCGGTGAACGACATTATTGCCACCGGCATCATTGCCGCCGAATCCAAGCATACTTCCGGGTTGTACGCCAAGCAGCCCATCGTCATTGTGCGCGGCGCGGGCGCCCTGCTCTTCGACATCGATGGGAATGAATACCTGGACTGCTCCAGCGGGCATGGGGTGGCTAACCTGGGCCACGCTCACCCGCAGGTGGCTGCCGCCATCGCCGAGCAAGCAACCCGGCTGGTTACCCTGTTCGAGACTTTTTACAACGACCAGCGAGCTGCCCTGATGGAAAAGATCACCAGCCTTGTGCCGGAGCTGCCGCGGGTCTTCTTCTGCAATTCCGGCACCGAAGCGGTTGAAGCCAGCCTGAAGTTTGCACGCCTGTCCACCGGGCGGAGCGGCATCGTGGCGGCCATGCGCGCCTTTCACGGGCGCACCTTTGGCTCGCTTTCGGCGACCTACAATAAAAAATACCGCGAAGGCTTTGAACCGCTCGTGCCGGGCTTCAGCCACGTGCCCTATAACAACATCACTGCCCTGGAAAAGGCGGTGACGGCCGACACGGCAGCGGTGATACTTGAAGTGGTCCAGGGCGAGGGAGGGGTGTATCCTGCCAGCCCGGAATACCTGCAGGCAGCGCGCCGGATTTGCGACCAGCGGGGGGCACTGTTGATCATCGATGAAATCCAGACCGGTTTCGGACGCACCGGCAAAATGTTTGCTATCCAGCACAGCGGTGTGGTGCCAGACCTGTTGTGCTGCGCCAAGTCACTGGCAGGCGGCTTGCCGATGGGCGCAGTGTTGATCGGAGACGCGGTAAAAAACCTGGTACCCGGGGCTCACGGCTCAACGTTCGGCGGCAACCCATTGGCGTGCGCAGCGGGAGTGGCTGCATTGACCGTGATCGAACAGGAAAATTTACCTGCGCAGGCGGCAGAAAAAGGACAGTACCTGATGGAGCGCTTGAGCGAAATCAACGCTCCAGTGATCCGCGAGGTGCGCGGGCTGGGATTGATGGTTGGGATCGAGCTGAAACAGAAAGTCGCTCCTTACCTGCGGGCGCTGCAGGAAAAGCGCATCATTGCCTTACCCGCTGGAATGACCGTCATCCGCCTGCTGCCCCCCCTGGTGATCACTTACCCGCAATTGGATTTCCTGGTCGAAACCCTGGCCGAGGTTCTCTCCAACGAGCTCAAAGAACCTGTCCTGAACGAAGTGAAGGATGAATGAGGCGCCGACACTGACCGGCCTGGTAGAACACTACAGCCCTTCCGGGAGCGAACGGGCTGCGGTGGAATGGCTGGTCGAGCGCATGCGAGGGCTTGGGTTTACGCAGGCATTTGTGGATGGCGCTGGCAACGCCGTAGGGAAGATGGGCGACGGGCCCAGGCAGGTGATCCTGCTGGGACACATCGACACGGTTCCGGGCGAGATCCCCGTGCGGGTGGAGGCGGGCATCCTGTACGGGCGCGGCTGCGTGGATGCGAAGGGCGCCCTGGCATGTTTCGTGGACGCAGTGGCCGAGGTGGGGGCACGCCAGGGCTGGCAGCTCGTCGTCATCGGGGCTGTTGACGAGGAGGGCGATTCGGAGGGCGCGCGTTACGTGGCGGGCGGATATGCACCGGACTTTGCCATCATCGGTGAGCCGAACCGCTGGGAGCGGGTAGCCCTGGGTTATAAGGGCAGCGCCTGGGCAGAGGTCTCGTTCCAGCGCCCGCAAGGGCACAGCGCCAGCGCAGAACCGACCGCCTGCGAGCAGGCGGTGGAGACCTGGCTGAGGGTCAAAGGTTATGCCGAAACCTTCAACCAGGGCAAAGCACGCGCCTTTGAGAAAGTGCTGCCCTCTTTGCAAGCGATCGAAAGCGGCGAGGACGAATTTCAGCAGTGGGCGCGCATGCGCCTGGCTGCGCGCCTGCCGCTTGAAATCTCCCCGCAAGAGTGGTACCAGCGTCTGGCGGAAATCACCTCGCCGGCGAAAATCACCCCGGAGGGATTTCCCCTTCCCGCCTGGGAGTGCCAGAAGAATACGCCGCTGGTGCGCGCTTTCCTGAATGGTATTCGCTCCCAGGGCGGGACACCAGGCTTTGTGTACAAGACCGGCACGGCTGACCTGAACGTGGTCGCGCCCGTATGGAACTGCCCGGCGCTGGTCTACGGCCCGGGGGACTCGGCCTACGACCACACCCCGGACGAGCAGATCAGCCTGGAGGAGTATGCTCGGGCTGTGCGAGTGCTGACGGAGAGCTTAAAGAGGCTTTAACCGCACGTTATAATTGACCCATGCAACGGAATTTCTTTTCCCACTTGTGGCAAGGGCTGCTGCTGCTGACCTTATTCGTCCCGCTGAGCGCTGCTGCGCAGTTCGGCGCCGCTGCGCAGTCCAGCGCCGTTACCGCCTTCGACCTGATCATGGCCATGAACACGCTGCGAGCTTCCTATGG
>Ga0209254_10002789_pt1 | contig 15930 bp, 13 predicted proteins | sample FrelakmetDIP11DI_FD_187148 | JGI IMG/M metagenome (GOLD analysis project Ga0209254, IMG submission 187148) | Freshwater lake sediment microbial communities from the University of Notre Dame, USA, for methane emissions studies - DIP11 DI (SPAdes)... | ecosystem: Environmental > Aquatic >... | reverse complement strand
TGCGACCAATCGTGGCTTTGCCTTCGCGAGGAGCTTCGGCAGTTGCCGAAACGAATGCTGGTCGTTCCGAAAATACGCGGCCAACGAGCGGGCAAGATGATCCAGGCAACGCCGGTAGGCCAGGACATACGCTTGGTATTCGAAATCGAGCGCAAGCGTGTTGCCGCCACCGACGGTCGCGCTACCCAAGCGGTCCCTGACACCGGCGTCCTCGAAGCAGGCGTGCGCGGCCGCTTCGATCGACCGGACACGTTCCTGATGATAACGGACGCACGCGAAGCTGCTCTCAACGTTCCCGACGCCATTCACCAGAAGTCGATACCACCGCTCCTTCTTCGGATCCGCTCTCCATGCCGTGATGAATTGCGGCTCCGGTTCTGTAACGAATCGATGGAACGCGAGGAACGGTTCGCACTCTGCACTGGAGAGATGGAACCCCGCAGCCTCACGGATACAGACCCAGAACTTGCGCATCTCCTCGCTGGCCATCAATGCGATCGACTGATCCAGAAAGTCTCGGGTTTCCATTTCACCCGACCCTGCCGGATTGAGCACCCACCCACACCCGATGCCGCTTGAGCTCCGGCACTTCCTCACGATCAAGTAGCCCCAACAGATTGCCGAGCCGCGTGAACCCGACCAGCAGCTCGTACTGGAAGCCGCGCCCGGTCACATCTCCCGTCACCAGGACCGGCGGCCGCAGCCAGGTGTGATGCAGCGACCAGTGCTCGACGATCGCCGGCCGCGCGTCGACCAAGCCTTCGCGCAACGTCCGTGCACGCGCCTCGTCCACCGCGTACTGATAGCCGCGGTCGACCGCCACGCGTCGCAACATCACGCCTGATAGATCCGTCTCGGTCCAAACGGCCGTCGCCCAATCGATGGCGCGATACAGCCCGCCGAAATCGTCGTCGCCGTGATGTTCGAAGAACAGTTCCTCGAACACCGCGAGCGGACAGTCGAGCGTCAACTCGTCGCGACAGCGTGCCCAGTGCCGTTCGAGATCCGGCTCGTGCAGCGCTTGAATGGCGGTCCAGGAGATGGGCATCGGGTTTCACGGTACGGGCGGGCCAGCAACGACGCTGGGCGCCAATCATGACGCAGGCGATACCGCCGGGCACCTGCGACGAACCCTCCGACGGGGTCCGCTTGATTTCCCTGCCAACAGTGCCGGCAGGGTCTGCCGAGAATTCTAGCCTGCAGCCCTGTTAACCCACGGAGGCTACGAAGGTTTCTGTTCGCTGATCGACGCGCCTTGGTGCATCTGCGCTATGAGCACCCAGAATCGGAGGCAAAAAAAAGGCCAGGGGCCTCCTGCAAGCCATGAAGGCGTTGCGGGGGAGGTCCCTGGCACATTGAAGGGCACGTCAGTCCGTGCCGGTCGCGATCATTCCTTCCAAGGCGGCTCTGACCTTCGTCTGCGATGCACACCAGACGTCGAGCCAGTCGCTGCTGGACCCGGGAACGTCAGTCACTTCGTAGTCGTCGGCCTCGAGGCAGGACACCAGGTCGGCACGCGATTCGTCACGTGAGTACCACCCGAGGTTAGGGTCGTTCTTCACGTACACCGCGCCATCGGCCGGGAGGATCACCCTGCTTTCCACACCGCGATGTTTGAGTCGTATCGCGAGTTTCGCAGCGGCGATCTGTCCGGCACCGGATTCATCGAGGTCACCCCAGATGAGGACGCGCTTCACGCCTTGCGGAGGCCTGAAGTTGGTCAGCATTGAGGCGCTGTAGCAGGCCCAGACGGGGAGTCCGGGATGAGCCGAGCGCACAGCAAGGGCCGTTTCGATGCCTTCCGTGACCGCGATGCAGTCTCCTTCGAGCGGGTACAGGCGAATGACCGCGCCCAGTTCGCTGATGGCCCCGTCGATGGCGGCACTCATCAGTTTCTTCGGGCTGGGGACACGCGCCTTCTCGCCCTGTGGGCTGAGGTAGATGCGATGCAGGGTTAGGGGCTCACCACGCTCGGGCGAACGGACCATCGACACAATCCCGGGGAAGTACCCGAGTGAGCGACGAGAGTCGTTGTCCCAGTAGTGGAGGCGGCGATGAAAGCGAACTTCGTCCTCATCCGGGAGATCGCACTCGATCCCTCTAGAACGCAGGTAAGTCTCACCGATGGATCCGGCCAGGGCGTCCGTGCTTTGCCAGACCTCGCGTAGCCGCTGCAGGTTCTCTTCGGATACCTCCCATGTCCGCGTTTGCGGAGCGTGCGAGGGGCGAGGCGGCGTGCTGATCACGCGACCCTCGAGGAACTGTGCCACTTCCTTCACGGCGGTCTTGTAATCCCAGCCGTTCAGGAACCCGAGCAGCGCGAAGCCGTTCGAGAAAGGTCCACAGGTGTTGCAGACACCGCCGCCGGTCTGGTTGAAGTCCTTGAACACCCGGAACTGGGCGTTGGTCTTGCCGTGATCGCGGTGGCAGCGAATGTGTCTCCGACGCTCGATGGCGTCCGAGATGTCCACGCACGAGAGTGCACGGATGATCTCGGCCCAGCGCCCCCCAGCAGTACGTTCCAACTGCCGGAACTTCTCATGCCTGTCTTTCATACATGCTCCTCTCATGGGTAGTGAAACGCAGCGATGCCCAGCGACAAGCCGTACGAGAACTCCGGCGTTCAGGTGTGCCTGAAGCGTCGAGGAACGAACGCGTTGCTTGTGTGGAACCAACGCATCGGGTGCGCAGTCAGCCGCAGAGCGGGTGCTCAGCGAGGCCGGTTGGGTTGGAACGCGTCACGGTGACGCGGGGACCGATTGGTCAATTCACGGTCGGGTGCCTGGCGGGAGCCAGGGGGGCGCTCGAGGATTCGAGACGCCAAGGCACTACGGACGTAGCGCCTGAAGGCCCAGTGCAAATTGCAAGGGCAAGAAAACCGTTCGAGGGGGAGCGCGCGTAGCGCTTGGGGGCGACCCGTACGGGCGGCGAATGGGTGCGCGTGCGTCATCGACGACACGGGTTGATGAAACTATCCGCGTCGGTCACCGGCGCTGTCAAGGCGCGGAGCAATGCCTGCGGCGAGCATTGCGCAATCGACGACGCAGTAATCGCCGGCCTCCCGTGGAGACCGCGGCGCGCTCACTAGACTTCAGTGAGGAACCCTACGCCGTGTGTGTCGCGCCTGGAGTGCATCTTGAAGTTGCTCGTGGTTTCGCTTGGCCTTCTGTGCCTGCTTTCAGTCCCCGGTGCTGAGGCTGCGGCTGCGGTACCTGCCTGCCCGACCTACGAAGCCCTCACGGCCCTCGCCGCTCGTCCCGCGCTCGTGCGTCTGGCCATCAAGGGCAACTGTCCCGCGCCCGCGCAACTCACCGCCCGTGTCACCCGCGCCAGCGGCGAAGCCTTGGGCGTTGCGCTCCTGCCCCCGGATCGTGACGGCGGGTTCTCAGTCGACCTTGGCCGCTGGCTCGGCTCGCGCGATCGCGGAGGCGTCTACCACATCGCCTGGCAATCGACCGCCACCACGCCTGCGCAAACCGTTCTTGAGCAACTGCACACCATCGCGTGTCCACCGCCCCCGGCACCGGCTACGCGCTTCTCCGCGGCGGACTCCCGCCTCACCGTCGAACTGCCCGCCGGCGATCGCTGCCAGGGCGAGACGGTGGCCACGCTCACGCTTGCCGATGCCGATGGGCGCGCACCCGCCAAACCCTTGTCCCAGCGTCTCTCATCCGTGGTCGGTGGCCGCCTGTTGTTCGATCTGCGTTCGATCGAACCGCGCGCCCGCCGCTCCGCGACTCTGCTCCTCACCAACGCGACTGGAGAAACCCGCAAGATCCCGCTGCAGCTCGGCGAGGCCTGCGCCGGCGGCTTCAAAGTGACGGCACAGATCGACGGCGATACGCTCAAGGGCAACGTCGCCGCCGAGGACTGTCATTTCCCGGTCCGCGCCCGAGTGTCCGTCACGACGGAACGCGGTTCCGAGCTGGTCGGTGAAGAGGCCACGATTCGCAGTGCCGCCTTCTCGCTCGCGCTGCCGCGCTCGCCACGCGCCGCGGACCCCTACCGCGTTTCCGCCGAGTTCGTGTCCGCCTCGAGCGCTGAGGCCGCGCTGACATTCGCCGGCACTGCACGCTGTCCGCCGCCGACTGTTCTTGAGCCGTCCCTCGAGCGCACCGGGGAAGGCGACGATGCGACGATCAAGGCGAGCTACTCCTCGACGCTCGCCTGTCACGGCAAGTCCAAGCTCACGCTGCAGCTTCGCGATCCGCAGAACACGGTCGTCTTCAATCGCTCGATCGAGGCCGCCCCCGGGCCGACTCCGGTGGCGCTGCGCTGGCCCGCCAAACTCGCACCCGGCGTGGCCTATGAACTTCAGGCCAGCATCGACTACGGCCCGGACCGATCCCTGACCACCAGCGGCCGGCGCCGCCTCACCTCGGAGTGTCCCGCCCCGGGCATCGTCGATCTCGGCTTCTCACAGCCCGACGGTTCCGCCCTCGGCGCGCACCTGCGTCTTGCTGCCTGCAACATCCCGGTTCAGGTGAAGCTCATGATCCGCGACTCGAGCGGCCACGCCGTGGGCGCGTTCGAACGCGTCATTCGCCAGTTCAACGACGTCCCGCTGCAGCCGCTTGCACTCGGCTCCATCGCCAACCTGGCCACCGGTCGCTACACGGCCTCGCTGGTGGTGTCCGACACGCGCGGGCGCGCCACGACCCGCGAGGCGTCCATTCAACGTGATGTCGACCCACCGACCGCGCGCTTCCTCGTCGATGGCCAGCCGGTGCCCGCTGAACGTGCCCCAGCCCTCACCGACCTCACACAACTCACCATTCAGTTCGATGACCCCAGCGGCCTCCTCCCGCCTGTCAAACCGATGGCCGAAGAGCCGCCCCCCATCGACTCGCCCACCCCGCGTGTGCGGGTGCGCGAGGCCACCGCCGGCAACGCGCCCGACGTGCGATTGGTTCTCGACTATGACGTGGCGCCGGCCGCAGCGGCCTCGCTCGCGATCGGTGTGCTGCTCAAGTCGACCGACGGCCGCTTATGGTTGGTGCCCGCCGCTCGACGCTACCTCGCGTTCGATCCTGAGTTCCTGCGCGAGGTCCCTGTCGTGCGCGAGATGGGCGGCCTCAGCGCGCTCGCCCGCAGCGCCTCACTGGCCCCCGGAACCTACCAGGTCGCCGGTGTGGTCCTCGAGCGAGACGGCACCCACTTCCTGGTGCGCGCCAAGCACGAGCTCACCGTCTCCCCGCTCGCCCATCGGCGCCCGCTCGCAGCGCTGCGTCAGGCAGTGAAGCAGATTCCGGTTCGTCTCGTGTTTGATGATGCCGGCCGGGCCAGCGTGGCCGCGGACGCCCCGGTGCCGGATGGAACCTACAGCCTGCAGCTCGAAACCTACGATCGCTTCGGCAACTCATCGGGCACCACCGTTCAGCAGCTGCTCGTGGGCCGCGCTCCGCAAAGCGCGACGACGGCCACGCCCACGTCACAGCAGGGCGCCACGCGCCCAACGCCGCCGACTGCGCCTGGCGCCGCCACGCCGCGCCCCTCGGCACCGTCCTCGACGCTCGTGCTCAGCACGCTCGGTGGGGAACTGGTGCTGCCAAAGCCACTGTCGCTCGACGTGCGTCTGCAGACGCCCGACGCACAGCCACCACCCGCGGCGCACGGCGCGATCACCGTGGCTGGCGTGCTCGTCACTGCGCGGCCGCCACTCGCGGGCCCCAGCATTGCGGCGCAGTCCTCGATGGCCGCGGACGGACGCATTCACGTGACGCTGCCGCCACTGCGTCCAGGTCCCTACGAATTGCGCCTCACCGTGAGGGCTCGTGGCGCGTCGCAACCCTCAACACGGCCCGAGCCTCGTGACTCGTCGTTCGCGACCTCGTTCACTGTCCTCGACGGACGTCCGATCCGCGCGAGCGTACTGGCGCTTCGCACGCGTGGCCGCGCGCCGCTGACCGGCCACTTGTCGCTGGAGTACGACGATCCAGCCGCCCTTGCCGACCTCGCGCGCCTCACCTGGGAGCGATCCGCCGACGGCGAACGCTACGAAGCGGTCGCCAGCGACGAGACCGGCGTCGACTATTCGATCGAGTCCCCTGGTTTGCGCTTCTACCGTGCCCGCCTCGTTAACCGGCACACCGGTGTCGAGTCGATCACCGAGCCCGTGCGCCTCTCGGCCGTCGCCGACGAGCGCCTCTCCGTCGAAGGACCCGATCGCACCTTCCGTGGCTACCCGATTAAGCTCAAGGCCGCCGGAATCCCCGCCGCGCGCGTGCGCTGGCGCGTCACCTCTCCGGGTGCAGAGCGCGCGGCAGAGCACTCCGGCGACACCCTCACCATCGATGCGACCAGCACGGGCACGTTCTACGTCGAGGCCGTGGCGCTCGATGCGACCGGCGCCGCCGATTCGCCTGCGTCCCCGCGCGTGTTCCGTGCAATCGAGGTCCTCTGGCCCAACCTCGCGCCGTCGGTGATTGATGGCCCGGCGCAGCTTGAACCCGGACGTCCCACGATGTTCACCGTTACTCACCCGACCTTGTTTCGCGGGCGCGGCAACCCTGCCATACAGCGCAAGGGCGAGTGGGAACTGCCTGACGGAAAGCGCGTCGCCGATCAGGAATTCACCGAGCTCACGCTCGATGCTGCGAAGACGCCGCCCGAGGGTGTGACGCTGCAGTACCACGCCTGGATCAACGGTGCGCGCGAGGAAACGCTCACCACCACGACGCATCGCGTGCACGCCTACGAGTACCGTTGGCCACGCTGGACGCTCGACACCCAGACAGTGAGCGCCAAGACCCCTTCGATCTACCGGCTGGCGGTTCGTCCCGCCACCTGGCAAGGCTGGCTCGGCATTCCCGACGCCACGCTGCAGACGAACTGGGTGATCCCACCCGACGTGCGCGTCCTGCATCGCACGGATCGCGAGCTCATCGTCGAGGTCAATCGCAGCGAGCCCTTCGACGTGGCCGCGCGCATCATTGATGATCGAGGCCACGCGGCCGAGCTCTCAGCGACGAACGTCTCGCCGTTTCGCCGCACGCAGCTCGCCATCGAGACCGTCATCATTCCACAGCGAGCCCTGCACACGGCGCCCCTCAAGGTCACCGTGTCTGCAAAGCCCGTGCTCTTGCCGGCCGGGCGGCGCCTCGAGCGCGTCGCGTTCTATCTCAACGGCGCACAAATGGGCGCCACCGACGGCTCGCCGCTCGCCATGGAGCTGGCCACCGCAGGGCGATACCACATTCGCGCCATCGCCTCGATTGGCACCGACATCGTTGCCGAGAACTCCGCGATCTTTGAGGTGGCCGACAACGCGCCCGCCGTCTGTCGGATCGACATAGTCGGCAATTTCGCACTTAATGGAGTTGCAAAAGCGACCTGCAGCGATCCTGATGGTCACATGGTGGATTACCGGTGGTATCGCAACGGCGAGCTGTTCGACACCTCCGGCCCGCGCGTTAAGCTGAGCGCTGCTCAACTGCAGGGCTTGAATGAGCTGTCCCTCGTCGCCACCGACAATGCCGGCAAGGAATCGTCGGCGCGCATCGAGCCCCCAGGTCAATCGTAATGCCGCGTCGACTCGTGCCAATCAGCGATCTCGCCGCGTATGCGGCTGACCCGGAGGGATTCAAGGCCCGTCAGGGCGGGGTTAGCTCTGCGAAGTCCGCCCGCTTTGGCGCGGACTACCATGACGCGTTCGCACGTCGCCCACTGCCACGGCCGAGGTGGGTCTGGTACGTCGTCCTAACCCTTAGCGCGATCGTTGCCGCGCTGCTCTACCATTCTCTGACCGTATGAACGCTCCCGCCGTTCTGTTCGGTCTGGCGCTATGCCTGGCTGCGTTCACCGTCGCCCGCGCGCTGCTCGCGCCGCGTCGTTCGAGCGCGGCCCGAGCCGGCGACCTGTGTCGATCCTTTGGCCTTGACCCTGCGCAGTACCGCGTCCTCGGCGCCGATGTGGGCGGGTACCCCACCCCCTTCAGCATTCGAGCCGATGGACTCATCGGCCGTCCCGATGCCGTGTTCATCTCCAACGACGGCGGAGTTGTCGTCGTTGGCGAGATCAAGTCGCGCAATCATCGCGGCGGCGAAGTCACCGACTACGAACGCTTTCAGATGCTGCTGTATCTCGGCACGCTGCAGACGCGCTTTCGTGGCCAGCAGATCCGCGGTCTCCTGCGCTACCGCGACCGCGTCGTCGCTGCCGCCTTCGACGAGAAGACCTATCGCCGCTTGCTCTCGCTCAGGTCCGATTGCCTGCGTGCCCGTGCCGGCTGAGCGCTCGCCGATCAACCGCCGCTCTCGCTGCCGTGTCGTGCCGTTCCCGCAGGAATGCCGCGTACGCCGGGTTCGACCTCGGTGATTCCAGCACCAGCTCACGACCCGCTGAGAGTTTGCGGCGGACATCCCGCCGCCTCCGTCGTCCTCGGCGAACGCCAAGTCAAACTGGACGTTGACAACGGACCATCATCCTGAATATCTTCTCTCTCACGGCACTCCCGCCACCGGTGCCCGTCGAGATCTCCCGTTCAGGGAGCTCGTTTCCCAACGTACCGCCCCGTCACCGCGCGTACCGCACCGACGCGTACGCGTTCGCTCGTGCCGGCGATTTCGCCGTCCGACCGTCCACCTCCACGCGTCAGAACGACAGGGTCCGGTCACTCGCCATCGCGGTCGACTGTCCGGCACGGGGTAACCGCCCGCAGATTCCGGGCGCACGTTGTGGGAGAACACGCCATGCAGCTACTCGACGCGATCTCAGAGGCCGAGGTCAACCCGCACTTCGCAGAAACGGACCACGTCTCACCCCCGCCCCACGTCCGCGCCGTTCTGGCCCGCTACGCCGCCAAGGCCAGAGACTATCCGTTGCTTTCCCACGCAGCCCTTATCGAACGCAGTCGCACGGTGTACACGCACCACTACAGTCGCCTCTGCTGTCTGTCGCAACTTCCCGCGATCATCCAGATGCTGGTCGCGCTCAACACTCGCCGTCAGAGGCGCGAGATCGGCTGGACGAGCTTCGTCTGCTCGGTCGGGGACCACTCCCCGGCCGCCAAGGATGTGGTACTCGAGGCTCATCGTCGCGATCGATTGCCGCTTCCTCCGAGTGGGTTTCTCGACACCTCCGTCAGCCGTGAAGACAGCGCCGTCATCGCGGCCCTTGAGGAACTGCAACAGCTCCACGACGCCTTCCTCCAGCTGCCCCTCGAGCAGCGTTTGTACTCGGATGCGTCGCTCAATGACGCCATGGCCCGCGTTGTCCGTCGCATCGAACTGCGCTGGGATGCCCTCTATCCGATGCTCGCGCGCTTCATCGAGGTCACCGACGCGTTCATCGCGGCCAAGCGCGCTGTCATCGCCGCCGCCGCGCGGCTTCCGCCGGAGTCGACCGAGGTGGCTGCGCTCCTCGATCGCTTCCTGATCAGTGCCGGCGAGCAGGCTGGCGAACTCCAGTCGTTGGTGGGCGAGGACGGCGATCCGGCCGACTTCGCCGAGCGCGTCGCGCGACCCCTCGCCGAGTTGCGCTCCCTCGAGGCGACCCACTCCCGAGCCTGCGAGCTCGTTCTGGAGCTGCGTCGCCACTACGACCTGGCCGACCAGGGGATGCGTCAGGCCATCAACGACATCGTCTTACGCAACCTGCTGCTGGTCGTGAAGGAGGTCTCGAAATCGCGCATCTCCGGCGAGGATCTGCTCGATGCGATTCAGGAGGGCAACGACGGACTCACCGAGGGCGCGCTGCGGTTTCGCTACTGGACCGGCACCCGCTTCAGCACCTACGCCACCTACTGGATCCACCATCGTCTGCATCGCCTGCGCACCAACACGCGCGCCCAGTACACCATCCCCGCGAGCATCGTTCAGCAAAACGTCGAGATCAGCAGGACTCGGGTCCGGCTGGCTCGCGCGAATGGCGGGCGTGTGCCCACCGCGCGCCAGATCGCCGCGGCACTGCAGATCGACGTCGGCAGGGTGCTCGCGGTCGAGGCCGCCTACGCCTCGCACGAGAGCGAAGATTCGCTCCGCAACATCGCCTACGAGCAGCCCGATCACGAGGAGACGGTCGCGCACGATCAGCTCGTCGGCCTCGTCCGGCAGGCGCTCGCCTCCTTGCCTGCCCGCCATGCGGAAATCGCCCGCATGCGCTTTGGGATCGACCAGGAGCCGCTCACTCTCACCGAGATCTCCAAACGGTGCCGACTCAGCCAGGAGCGAGTCCGCCGCCTCGAGATCGAGTGCATGGCGCGCCTGATGGCTGGCCCCTTCGCCAGTCAGCTGCGCCTCTTCCTGACCTGACCGCCATGCGTGGCCTCTCGTGCGTCGTGAGAACGATGCTGGCGCTGCTCCCGCTGTTGGCCTGCGCGCTGCCGGCCCGCAGCCAGACTGCCGCGCTGTGGCACGTTGAGGGCATCACCCCCTCGAACTCGCTCGTCACTGTCGACCAGCAGGGTGTCCGCAGGCAGCTCGTCCTCGCCTACCTGTCGATTCCGGCGGGACGTCAGCCGTACGCAGACCGTGCCGCCAAGGTGCTGCGCGCACAACTGGTCGGCCAGCAGATCAACGTCCGCCCGGTCGGTCGCCAGGGACAGGACTACGTGTCCGCACTCGTCTACGTCGGCAGCAACAACTTCAACGAGGACTTTCTCCGTCGCGGTCATGCGTGGGTCAACCCGCTTGCCAACCCGCCCCCGCAGTGGCGCCGTATCGAGGCCGCCGCCCGCGCCACGCGCGCGGGCCTGTGGGCCACTCCCAATCCCGTGCACCCGGTCGACTGGGAAACCTCACAGAAGCAGGCAATCAACGTCCGCGGCACGCTCGACCGGATCGCCAACGATGAAGAGGCACAGAAGCGGATGCGGAGCACCTTCGTCGGCAGTCGCTCCGCCAAGGTCTACTACCCGTTCTCCTGTGCGCCGTGGCTCGAGCTCGACAATCGCGACGTGGTCGTCTTCACGACTGCGCGCGGTGCGCAGGCCTCAGGCTTTCGTGCGCTGCCGTGCAAGCGCCGCGGTTGATTCGGATCGCCAAGTCATGACCGATGTTGCCAATCCAGCCGGTGACGCCAATGAACGAGCACATCAATCGATCAGCCGCTGAAGCGGACCTCGACCGCGCACTCGCCAACGACCCGTTTCTCTTCGGGCTCGACACGACGGCGCCCGAGCCGTCGCCCGTCTCGCCCGTGATCGACGAGCAGCAGCGCCTCGCTGCCGCTCGCGCCATGCTGCAACAGATTGAGACACAGGAAGGGGATTCGCCCGACTGGCCCGTCGAGCCCACCGCTGGTCCGCGCCACGAGCAAGCGCGAGCGGAGGAGCCGTATACCGATCCGCTGCTTGCCCTGGCACCTGAGCCACGGCTGCATCACTCGGCGCCGCCCGTTGCAGACGGCTCCTCTGTCATTCCCGACAGCGCCATCCTGGCGGCGAACGGCCAGCCGTTCCGCGACATCGACGCCGCGCAATTCAAATGCCGACGCCTCACTGCAGAAGCCGGCGAGCCTTTCGAGGTCCTCGCTGTCACCGGCGGCTTCGTGCTTGTGCCCGCTTACGACGCTGCAGCAATGCGCTCGCCATCAACGCCGCCGGCACCGCTCGCGCCGCCACGTACCCCGCGCGCGCCGAAGCCGCTCAAGAACGCACCCGCCGCCGCTGCAAACCAAGAGGTCGACGCCCTGACCCTTGACGACTTGCCGGAGGGCCACGCGGCCCGCAAATACGGCCTGCCGCTCTACAAGGCGATCCTCTCGCAGACCCGCAAGCCGCTGCGCCAGGCGTGGCGCAGCCAGTTACCCCTGCTCATCGTGTCTGCGATTGGGGTGTTGGTGTTTCTGGCGCCCGAACTCCTCGTCAGTCTCGCGGTTCCGCCGGCGTCCGCTGAGCGGCTCTCTGGCCCGACCTTTACGCGCGGCGTGGGTTATGCAGGGCTCGCCCTCGCGCTGTTCGCGCTCGGCAAAATCCTCTACATCCGGATCAACTTCCGATATTTCCTTAGCGCCAACTACGCGAAGTGCGAGGCAGGTCTGATCGCGCGGCGATCGACCAAGCTCGTCTACGGCACGATTCTCGCGACCGATACGCACCAGAGCGTGCTCGGCAGGTTGCTCAACTTCGGTACCGTCGAGCTGTCGTGCGCGGGCTCCGATGGCAACGAGATCTTGATCGAGAACGTCTATGCCCCGGAGATCGTCCAAGCCGTCGTCGAGTCACGCATGATGGCGATGCGTGGCGGCTACTCCTGAGGTCTTCGTTACTGGGCAGCCGAGCGCAGTGTCCGGCGCACGTGACCGCCGGGCCTGCGCGCGATGACGGGAGGTCCGCGCCGATCTGCTTTCGCTGGAAGTCTCGCGGCCTGATTGAGCAGGTGGGCTCGCAGGAGACGCTGCCGATCATTGAGGCCAGGCTGCACCGCAAGGCGAGGAACCTGGTCTCTGCCCGCGATCGCGGCAATCTGCAGATCGTCGCCGCGATGCAGGAGGAAGTCGTGAACCTCACGGAGCTCCGCGTTCGCATGGAGCGGTGGCTCGACGAGTACGATCCCGCGGCCTACTCGTCGGCCGGGAACTTGATGTCGTAGGCCACGGGATCGCTCCATTTCGTGGAGACCGGACCTGGCGCGGGCTCGATGAGCTCCGCCAGGTCTTTTTCGTGGCCCGCCAGCATCGTGAGGTAGGCGTCGACGGATCCCGCCGAGCGCACGGCGATCGCTTCCGCCTCCGCCTCCGTTACCTCGAGGCCCTTGGCGTTCAGCTTCTCGGTCAGGATCTCGATCGGGGTCATAGCTCGGTCATCCAGATGTGCCAGCGACCGTTTTTGTTCTCCATCTGCGTCACCTTAAACTCGGTGCCGTGCTTCAGCAATACCGCGTGCTCTGATCCCTGGTGCGCGTTGGGGACGACCTGCCAGCCATCGGTTTTCGCTTTCTTCGAATAGTTGAACGGCGCGCCCACGCCATCGAGCGCGGTCTTTGCTGTAGGTTTATCGGCCAGCGGCCGGCGTTTTTCGGGCGCGATCGCCCACGGCAACCCGAGCGGGCGAGGCCGCCGATCGCCGCTGCTTGCGTTCGTCCACGGCGGCTTGCGCGCGGGTCACCTGCACGTCAATGGCCGCGATCGGGATCGAGAGCCGGACCGTGCGGTGCAGCGCCGCCGCCTGGTCGAACACGTGCTGGTCGTAGAGCAGGTTGCCCGAGTTTCGTACGACCTCCAGGTCCGTCAGCCGCCCTTCCTTGTCGTACTTCAGGCGCAGGTCCACCGTCTGCTTCGATCCTTTCGGGTTCGGCTCCAGTACCTTGAGGATGTCCTTCTCCACCGCCTGATCGATGGTCTCCTGCACCACATAGCGCATCAGCGTGTCGGCGGCCACAGGATCCGATGCGATCTCCTGCGCGCTCACGTACCGGATCAGCGATCCCACCGGCACCTCGCCTGAACTCACGCGAACACGATGCATGAACCACATCCCTCGCGCTCCGACCTCGGTCGTCTGCTCCCCCCACATCGCCATCTGCAACGGGTCTTCGATTCTCACCCGGATCGTCCCCGACTTCGGGTCGCCCCGCTGCACGCTGTTGATCCGGATCGTCGCTTCGATGAAAGGACTTCGGGCAAGCGGGTCGTCCACCGACTCGAACGCCGCGATCGAGCCCTCCACGATCACCTCGGCGCTCGCGCTCCACACGTACAGGAAGCGCTCCGTGTCCTCGTGCCTGGTCGCTCCCTGTGCACCCAGCGCAAGCAACGCACAGACGAACCCCAGCGCAACTCGAGTGAACATCATCGTCCGTCTCCGGCCGCCGAGGATCGGCTCTGTTCGATGGCCCGCGCCAATTGATCGGCGTACGGCTGAAAGCGGTAGACCACCATGACCTTCTGCGGCGGCAGCGCAAACTTGAGCATCACCTCCGCCTGGCCGACGCGCCATCGCGCGGCGCGTCGCGACGCGTCCTCCTGGTGCAGTCCGTAGGACGTGTCCAGTCGCGTACGCAGTTGCGTGTACGTCGCCGAGCTTTCCGCCGCACTCGGGCTCGCGAATCGCAGCGCTACTTCCGCGATGTATTGTTCGGCTCCCGGGGCGTACATCACCGTCATCGACTCCGAGCCAGGCACCAGCGCGGACGACTCGAAGGCGTCATACACGCGGGGCACGCCCGCGGCCGGGGAGGCACCGCGCGATTGGAGATGGCGGATCAGTTCGATCCGGCGCGCACCCTGCATCTTGAGTCCCACCAGATCCAGCGACGCCAGGTTCGTCTCGAGGCGCTTGCGACCTTCCGCAGCCCAAGGGATCGCCGCTTGCTCGGACGCGACGTAGTACTCGAGCGCGATCGTCTTCTGCTCGATCGTCAGCGCGGCGCGCTCCGCGTACAGGCCAAGGTACGCCGCGGCAATTGCGTCGCCTTCGTCGTACGCGCGTTGCAGCAACTGCATGCCTTTGGTGCGCGTCTCGGGCGTGTCGGAGCGGCTGTACAGGATCCCGAGTTCGCGGCGGCTCTCCGTCGTGTCCTCACCGGCCGCTTCGAGCCATTTCGCGGCGAGCGCAGCGTCCTTCCCGACTTTGACCCCTTCCATGTAGAGGCCGCCGAGCAGTCGCTGCGCCCCACGGTGGCCCTGCTCCGCGGCGAATCGCAGTCGCTCGATTGGATCGCCGGCGCCCGCCGGAACCGGCGCATCCGGATTGGCCAGCATTCCCGATGCGACCTTGAACGCGGCCTCTGCTTCCCGGTCGGCGACCTTGACGTACCAATCGAACGCTTGCCGCGGCGATTGCGGTACGCCCGCGCCCCGTTCATACATCGCGCCAAGCCGAACCGCGGCGACCGCGTCCCCGGCGCTCACCGCTCGCTGGTACAGGGCGAGCGCCGTGGCCGGGTTCTCAGTCACCCCGTGACCCTCAGCGTAGGCGTCGCCCAGCAGTCGAAGCAGGCGCGGATCTGCGTTCGCTGCAGACTCGATCTGCGCCAGCGCCCTGAATGCCTCCGCGTAGAGTCGCCCCTCGTTGAGCGCCATCACCGTGTCGTAGTCCGGCGCCGCTGCCCATGCCGGGCTCCAGAGCGCGAGTAGCAGTGCCAGGGTCGCTGGTGGGGCAGCAGGTATCGGCCGCCCGAGACGTCCGGTTGTCAGCTTCATCAACTCAAGTCTAATCAGCCGACCCCTCGAATCCTCCCCGGCCCAGGATTCGAGGCCCCGGAAACTTGGACTCGGCCGTACACGCTGTTGGCATCGCCGCCAGCCATCACGAACCAGGCCCTTTCTCCAGTTCCCTCATGGCGTCGAGCGCACGGCGGAAATCGCCGACGGTGACGCGCTTATACGACGGTCGTCCCTTGTTGGATTCCAACACCACCTTTTCGGGGTGCCCCATGCGCAGCTCCGGTGATTCCGCGAACTCTGCGAAAGGCGTGAGCGCCGCCATCAGTCGCTGGTGTTCGCTCGTGATCTCGTCGAGGCGCTGTTGCGTGCGCTGGTTGCGCTCGATCAGCTTCAGTTTCTCGCGCGTGTCGTCCTCACGCCTCGCGGGGCTCGTCTCGTGAGCAGGTAATTCCGCCAACGTCGCGCCCGCAACCGCCGCGGGTCGAGGCGCTGCCGGATGAACGACCGACTCTCGCGGTTCAAGTCGAGGCCGCGAGCCATTCTGTCGATGCCGGTTCGCCTCCAGCCGCGTCACCCAACGAAGGTTGAGCGCCGCATTGTTCCGCGCATCCCCATCGATGTGAACGACGGTGTAGTCCTCGCGCACGCCGGGACGCTGTTCTCCCAGGAACGCCTCAGCGATCAGCTCCCCGACGAAGTAGCGTCGCCAGCCGTCTCGCGTCATCAGCACCACCCAGTCGAGCCCACCCCACCCGGTTTTAGCATCCACGATGCGGGGTTCTTCGTTGTTCATCGAGTACACGCGACCGCCAGCGTCCACGAAATACTCGTAGCCCGAGAGCTCCGCCAGTGCCGGTCGACGCAGGGCACCCGAGCCGACCGCCT
>Ga0209254_10002788_pt1 | contig 15932 bp, 17 predicted proteins | sample FrelakmetDIP11DI_FD_187148 | JGI IMG/M metagenome (GOLD analysis project Ga0209254, IMG submission 187148) | Freshwater lake sediment microbial communities from the University of Notre Dame, USA, for methane emissions studies - DIP11 DI (SPAdes)... | ecosystem: Environmental > Aquatic >... | reverse complement strand
CTGGGGCTGGGTCGCGGCCATGGTGCCCCTGGAGATGGCGGCCATGCTGCTCTACATGACCGCGATCCGCGACCACCCCCTGTCGCTGACCCTCCCCTACTTGGCCTTCACCCCGGTCTTCGTGATCCTCATCGCATTCGTCGTCTTGGGGGAGCGAGTGACCCCGAGCGGGGCCGCGGGGGTGATCCTGGTGGCCTGCGGAGCCTGGCTACTCAACGTCCGCCACGCGCGGTACGACGACTGGCGCAGTTGGGCGGAGCCGTTGCGAGCCATCCTCTACGAGCCCGGATCGCGGATGATGATGGCGGTGGCAGTGATCTACGCCTTCACCTCGACCATGGGCAAAGCGGCCATGCAGTACATGGGGCCGCACCACTTCGGGGCCTTCTACTTCGCACTGCTCGGTTTGGCCGCCCTGATCGTGTTCGGCCTGCCGCAACCGAGCCGGCTCCTGCGTGCCCTGGGCAGGAGCCGGCAGGGAGGCCGCTCCGGGGGCCACTTCTGGGCCGTCCTCGCCGTCGTCGGCCTTAACGCCGCGATGATCTACACCCACTTCCTCGCCCTGGCGCGGGTGGATGTGGCCTACATGATCTCGGTAAAGCGGACCAGCCTGCTGTTCGGCATCCTTTACGGTGCCCTGGTCTTTCGGGAGCCAGACCTTGTAACCCATTTGCCCGCAGGGGTCCTCATGCTGGCGGGAGTCGTCCTCATCGCCCTGACCTGACGATGGGTGCTTGGGTTAGGCCCCGCCTGCGACGGATGATCGTCAGGCCCACCTCGGCGCGCGGCTTGATACAATGCGGCGCCGAGCCCCTTCCGGGCATTTCCGCACTGGCTTGCAGTTGTAACCGGACCGACCAGGCACTTAGACTTGTTGGCCTTTTCTTGGTGGCCCCGCGCACCCACTCCCGGACACCCGCATTCATGACAGAGTACGCCCTCATCCTGATCGGCACCGTGCTGGTCAACAATTTCGTGCTGGTGAAGTTCCTCGGCATCTGCCCCTTCCTGGGGGTCTCCAAGAAGCTCGAGACAGCCTTCGGCATGGGGCTGGCGACCACCTTTGTCATCACCCTGTCGTCGGTGTGCGCCTGGCTGGTCAACGAGTACATCCTGGCGCCTCTTGACATCGTCTATCTGAGCACCATCGCCTTTATCCTCGTTATCGCCTCGGTGGTGCAGTTCACCGAGACGGTGATGCACAAGACAAGCCCAGTCCTCTACCAACTTCTGGGGATCTTCCTGCCGCTAATCACGACCAACTGCGCCGTGCTCGGAGTGGCGCTGCTTAACCTTCAGGAGCAACGCGGCCTGATGGAATCCATGGTTTACGGTTTCGGCGCTGGTGCCGGGTTCTCCCTGGTCCTGATCCTGTTCGCCGGTGTTCGCGAGCGGGTCACCGTCTCCGACGTGCCCGAGCCCTTTCAGGGCAGCGCCATTGCGCTGATCACCGCCGGGCTCATGTCCCTCGCGTTCATGGGCTTTGCCGGGCTCGTCACCCAATAGAGGACGCCCCGAATGCTCATCGCCATCCTAGCCATTGCCGCCCTGGCCGTCGTGATGGGCGTGCTCCTGGGCTACTCCGCCCTGCGGTTTCGCGTCGAGGGAGACCCTGTCGCCGATCAGATCGAGGCCGTCCTGCCTCAAACCCAATGCGCCCAATGCGGCTACCCGGGTTGCCGCCCCTATGCCGAGGCGGTAGCCAAGGACGACGAGGCCATCAACAAGTGCGTCCCCGGCGGCGAGGCAGTGATGCTGGCCCTGGCGGACCTGCTCGGGCGCGACCCGGGCGAGGCCGGCGGTATCGTAGAAAAGCCAAAGTGCGTGGCCGTGATCGACGACAACGAGTGCATCGGCTGCACCCTTTGCCTCCAGGCCTGCCCCGTAGACGCCATCATGGGCGCGGCCAAGCAGCTGCACGGGATCATCGCGAGCGAGTGCACCGGCTGCGAGCTGTGCCTTAAGCCCTGCCCCGTTGAGTGCATCCACATGAGGCCTATCGAGACCACGGTGCGGACCTGGAAGTGGCCCTTCCCCGCGAGCCAGCCGGCGCGGCCGACCGAAACCCTACCCCAGGCGAAGGCGGCCTGACGCGGGTGACCGCAAGGGCATCTGTCCCCAGGTCGCGCCGAGGCGGCATTCCCATATCAAAAGGTCCAGACAAGGTGCAAGCCACTCAGCCCAGATTCAAATCGCGCCAGCTATGGCAGTTCCACGGCGGCATCCACGTGCCCGACCAGAAGGCTGTGTCGAACGCTGGGCAGGTGCAGCCCACCCCGTGCCCCAAGATCCTGATCCTGCCCTTGCAACAGCACATTGGCGCCCCGGCCAACCCCGTCGTCAAGGTCGGCGACCGGGTACTCAAAGGGCAAGTGATTGCCGAGCCCAGGGGTTATGTCTGCGCCCCGGTCCATGCCTCCAGCTCCGGGACCGTCATCGCCATCGAGGACCGGCCGGTCCCGCATCCCTCTGGACTCTCCGCGCCCTGTGTGGTCATCGAGACGGATGGCCAGGAGGCCTGGGCCGAGCTGCCCGAGCCCCTGACGGACTACGAGTCCCTGGATCCCGCAGTCCTGCGCGAGCGCATCCGGGCCTGCGGCGTGGTCGGCATGGGCGGTGCTTCCTTTCCGACCAGCGTCAAGCTCAACCCCGGTAAAGACCATCAGATACACACCCTGGTCGTCAACGGCGCGGAGTGCGAGCCCTACATCACCTGCGACGATCTTCTGATGCGTGAGCGCTCCGGCGACGTCCTTCAGGGGATCCGCATCCTCCTGCACCTGCTCGGGGCCAGGCAGTGCCTCATCGGTATCGAGGACAACAAGCCAGAGGCGATCGAATCCATGCGCCTGGCCCGAGCCGAGAGCGACATCAGGGACCGTGTGGAGATCGTTGTCATCCCCACCCTCTACCCCAGCGGGGGAGAGAAGCAGCTCATCAAGGTTCTCACCGGGCGGGAGGTCCCGAGCCACGGGATCCCGGCCCAGATCGGTGTCGTCTGCCAGAACGTAGGGACCACGGCAGCGGTCGCCGATGCGGTCCTCCGCGGGAGGCCCCTGATCGAGCGCTACGTCACGGTCACGGGGCGTGGCGTGGCCAAGCCGTGCAACCTCAACGTACGGGTCGGAACCCCCGCCGCTGACCTGATCGCCCAGTGCGGCGGCCTCAGGCGCAACCTGCGGAAACTGGTCTGCGGTGGGCCCATGATGGGCTTCGAGATCGATAACCAGGCCATCCCAATCACCAAGGCCGCCAACTGCCTGCTGGCCCTTACCCCTGCCGAATCCCCGGACCCCGGTCCCGCACTGCCCTGCATCCGCTGCGGGCGCTGCGCCGATGCGTGTCCGGCGAGCCTGCTGCCTCAGCAGCTCTACTGGTACGCCCGTGCAAAGGACCTTGACCGGGTCCAGGACTACAACCTGTTCGATTGCATCGAGTGCGGCTGCTGCGCCCACGTCTGCCCCTCCCACATCCCGCTGGTGCAGTACTACCGTTACGCGAAGACCGAGAGCTGGGCCCGGGAGCAGGAGAAGAAGAAGGCCGACCACGCCAAGGCGCGCCACGCCGCCAAGCTGGAACGTCAGGAGCGTCAGGAGCGCGAGCGCCAGGCGAAGCTACGCTCCAGGAAGGAGGCAGCGAAGGAGAAGCCTGCCACGCAGGGCCAAGCGGCTCACGTCGTGGATGATCCCAAGAAGGCAGCCATCGAGGCCGCACGACAGCGCGCCGCGGCCAAAAAGGCGGCCCTGGCCGAGGAGGGGGTGATCCCGAAGAACACCGAGGACCTCGCTGCCGCTCAACAGCAGCAGGTTGCCGCCGCCCAAGCACGTCGCCGGGCCGCCGGCCTAAGGGAGCCCGAGGCCAAGGCCGGCCCAGAGACGCGGGACACCGACCAGACCCACCAGCCACCACAGACCAAGGCGACCGGCCCCAAGGCCGAGACCGCCAGCGAGGAACAGGCCTGACATGACCGGCGTCGTCGTCTCCTCACCCCACAGCGCACGGGTCAACCGCGTCGATGGGGTCATGCTCCAGGTCATCCTGGCCCTGATCCCTGGTATCCTGGCAATGATCTGGCTCTTCGGCTGGGGCCTGCTGATCAACATGGCCCTAGCGGTGACCTTCGCCGTCGCAGCCGAGGCACTGGTGCTGCGCCTGCGGGGCCGGCCGGCCTTGCCGGTCCTGTCCGACCTCAGCGCCGTGGTCACGGCGATGCTGCTGGCCATCGCTATTCCACCCATCCTCCCCTGGTGGCTGACCCTGATCGGCGTCCTCTTCGCCATCGTGGTGGTCAAGCAGCTCTACGGCGGCCTGGGCTACAACCCGTTCAACCCGGCCATGGCGGCCTACGTGTTTCTGCTCATCTCCTGGCCCGTGGCCATGACCACCTGGCTACCGCCGCACATGCTGGCGGACCAGGCACTGAGTTTCATGGACTCCCTGCGGGCCATCTTCCTGGGTGTCGCTCCGGGTGGGAACTGGGACGCCGTCACCGCCGCCACGCCGCTCGGCGAGATGCGCAACCAGCTCGGGCAGAACCGCATGATCGAGGAGATCCGCCAGAGCCCCCTGTGGGGCGACTTCGGCGGGCGCGGCTGGGAATGGGTCGGCAACTGGTTCCTGCTGGGCGGGCTCTACCTGCTCTGGAAGCGGATCATCACCTGGCACATCCCGGTCGCCTTCATCGCCGGGCTGCTGGTCATCGCCGGCATGTTCTGGGCCCTGGACCCACAGACCCACCCCTTCCCGGCCTTCCACCTCTTCAGCGGCGGGGCCATCCTGGGTGCCTTCTTCATCGCCACGGACCCGGTCACGGCCTGCACCACCAAGAAGGGCCAGCTCATCTTCGGCGCAGCCATCGGGGCCCTGGTCTTCGTCATCCGCACCTGGGGCGGCTACCCGGACGCCGTCGCCTTCGCAGTGCTGTTGATGAACATCGCCGCCCCCACCATCGACTACTACACCCAACCGCGGGTCTACGGGCACCCGGGAGCCGGCAAATGAAGACCGTACCCATCCTGATCGCAGGCCTGGTCCTCGGCGCCTTCGCCGTCGTTGGGGTCGCGCTCGTAGCCGTCACCCACGCGGCCACCGCCGAACGCATCGCGAGCAACGACCGCATGACCATGCTGAAGAAGCTGGAGGCCATAGTGCCGGCCGGCAGCATCGGCAACGACCCGATCGCCGACCGCATCGAGGTGCAGAGCCAGGAACTCCTCGGGGCCGCCAGCACCAATGTCTATCGGGTGCGCAAGGACGGTGAGCCGGTGGCCGTAGTCCTCAACCCCATCGTGCCCGACGGCTACGCCGGCCCCATTAAGCTGCTGGTGGCCGTGATGAAAGACGGGACCCTGGGTGGAGTGCGCGTCGTCTCCCATCACGAAACCCCGGGTCTGGGAGACAAGATCGAGGAGCAGAGGTCGGACTGGGTCCTGGGCTTCACCGGCAAGTCCCTGAGTAATCCCACTGAGGACAAGTGGAAGGTCAAACGGGACGGGGGCGTCTACGACCAGTTCACTGGGGCCACCATCAGCCCAAGGTCCATCGTCAAGGCGGTCGCCAATACCCTGCGCTTCGTTCAGGCCCAGGGCGACGGGCTCTACACACAGCCGGCTGTCCCGGCGGGCAAGGGGGCATCCTGAATGGCCGAGCAACAGTCCTACCTCGACATCGTCCGTGACGGCCTCTGGAACAACAACCAGTCCCTGGTCGCCCTGCTCGGTATGTGTCCCTTGCTGGCGACCACGACCTCTGCCACCAATGGCTTAGGGATGGGGATCGCGACCACGGCGGTGCTGACCATGTCCAACGTGGTCGTCTCCCTGATCCGCCACCTGGTCCGCCCCGAAATCCGGCTCCCGGTCTTCGTCCTCATCATCGCCTCCTTCGTAACGGCGGTGGACCTCTCCATGCAGGCCTGGTTCTTCGAGCTGTACAAGGTGCTCGGCATCTTCATCCCGCTCATCGTGGTCAACTGCATCATTATCGGCCGCGCCGAGGCCTTTGCGGTCAAGAACTCGGTGCCCCGGGCCGCGGTGGACGGGCTGGCCATGGGGGTAGGGATGACGCTGGTACTGATGGTCCTGGGCGGACTGCGCGAGTTCGTCGGTCAGGGGACCCTCTTCGCTCAGGGCGACCTCATGCTCGGCAGCTTTGGCAAGGCCCTGATGCTGAGCCTGGGGGCCGATTTCCAAGGGGCCATTTTGGCCATACTCCCACCCGGTGCCTTCATCTTCCTGGGGCTGCTCATCGCGCTCAAAAACCTCGTCGACAAGCGCGTGCGCCAGCGCGAGGCCGCACGGACCGCCGCCGCACCCGCCGCGGGTACCGCGCCCCAGGCCGCGGGCTGACGCCCTTCGCCCTGCCGGTCGGGCGTCGGCCTGATCCTGCGGGGCCGCCGGCGACGGAACTGCCCATGGGAGAGGTTCACCAGAGCGCTTTTCGCCCCGCCTGGTGGCTTCCGGGGGCTCACCTCCAGACCCTCTGGCCGAGCCTTGCCCGTCCGCGGCCCAGGTTGGCGCTGCGCCGGGAGCGGGTGGAGTTGGAGGACGGCGACTTCATCGACCTGGCCCTGGGCACGGGGGACGGTCCCACCGTGGTCGTGGTCCACGGCTTGGAGGGAAATCTCAATTCCCACTACGCCGGCTCCACCCTGGCCGCCATCGCAGCGGCCGGCCTCCGGCCAGTCTTCATGTACCTGCGCGGATGCAGCGGCGAGCCGAATCGCCTGCCACGGGCCTACCATTCCGGGGCCTCGGAGGATCTCGCAGCGGTCCTGGCCCACCTGGCGCTGGGGCCTGGCGGTCCGCCCCTAGCGGCGGTCGGGTTCTCCCTGGGGGGCAACCTGCTGCTCAAGCACCTGGGGGAGTCGGCAGATCCCATGGTGCGGGGCGCCGTCGCCGTCTCCGTGCCCTTCGTCCTGCGCGACGCCATGCTAAGGCTCAACGTCGGCCTGTCGCGGGTCTACCGCCGCCACCTGATGGAACGGCTCCGGGCTACCTACCGGCGCAAGCGGGCCGCAATGCCGGGGTTGGCGGACCTGGATCTGGACGCCATGCGGGACTTCTTCGACTTCGACGACCAAGTGACAGCCCCCTTGAACGGCTTTGCCGGAGCCGATGACTACTATGCCCGCTGCAGCTGCCGGCCCTTCCTGCGCCACATCAGGACGCCGACGCTGATCCTGCACGCCCTGGACGACCCGTTCATGTTTCCCCATAGCGTTCCACGCCCGGACGAGCTCGGCCCCGGCGTATGCCTCGAAGTATCCCGGCACGGCGGGCACGTGGGATTCGTCGGCGGGTCCCTGCCCTGGCGGCCGGACTACTGGCTGGAGGGCAGGCTCGTGGCGTTCCTCAACAGTCTGCGGCAGGGCTAGCGCGCCAGCACGCCCTCGGCCAGGCGGAGCATATCGGGGAACTCGTAGGCCAGCAGGACGATGACGCCGATGGCCACCGCCAGGGTGATGGTCCCGACGACGTTGACCAGCAAGTCGCTGCGCCGTGCCGTATCGGCCATGGCGTGGGCTAGGTCGGTGATGTGGACCAGGCCAAGCAATTGCTCCCCGCGGAACACCAACAGGCGACGGCAGCGATGGGCCTGCATCTTGGCGATGGCCCTCAGGCACTCCCAATCGTAGGGCACAGACACCAGGTTTCGGGTGCAGACCTCGCCGACAGTGACGGCGGCGGGGTCGCGTCCAGCCCCCACCACGCGCCGCAGCAGGTCGCTCTCGCTGAAGAGCCCGCTCACCCGGCCGTCGCGGGTGACGACCAGAGAGCCCAGGTTGCGCTCGGCCATCAGCGCCGCGGCCGTCTGCACGCTGGCTTGCTCGTCCAGAGTCACGACGACTTCGCTGACCAACGACTCGACCGTACACCTCATTGCCGAACGCCCCTCTGCTGCGCCATTGGTCCGGCGGATTGTACGGGACCGCGACCGTCGGCGCAGACCGGCATTCACTCCCCTGCACGGCCCGCAACCCCCGGCCGGGGGCGCGCCAGTGCAACGCCTCGTGCGGACGTGCGGACCGAAGCATCTGTTGGGCTTTCTGTTACCATCAGCCCGCTTTCGGCCCGAGAGATCAAGATGTCTTCAGTGCAGCCAGCCCCCGTTGCCGCAGCGCCTCTGCCCCAGACGGTTGCGGCCATCGATCTCGGTTCCAACAGCTTTCATATGATCGTGGCCCGGATCGACGACGGTCATGTTCAGGTCATCGACCGCCTCAAGGAGATGGTCCGCCTGGGCGAGGGGCTCACTGAAAACAAGTACCTACGCCCAGACGTGGCTGAGCGGGCCCTGGCCTGCCTGGAGCGCTTCGGCCAGCGCCTGCGCGGCATGCCCGCGGGGAGCGTACGGGCCGTGGGCACCAATACGCTGCGTCAATTGCGCCCAGAGGCGCGTTTCCTGGAACGTGCCGAGCTGGCCCTCAGCCACCCCATCGAGGTCATCTCCGGACGGGAGGAGGCGCGACTGGTCTACCTCGGGGTGGCCCATGGGCTTGCGGCGGGCGCCGAGCGGCGCTTGGTGGTGGACATCGGCGGGGGCAGCACCGAGCTGATCGTCGGGGAGGGATTCGCCGCCGACGTTCGTGAGAGTCTGCACATGGGCTGCGTGAGCATGTCCCAACGCTGGTTCACGGAGGACAAGATTACCGCCAAGCTGATGGATAAGGCAGAGCTGTCGGGGGCCCTGGAGGTGCGCCCGGTGCGCGAGCTGTTCCGCCGCGCCGGCTGGGTCAACGCGGTGGGCAGCTCCGGGACGATCAAGTCGATTGCCACCGTCGTGGCAGCGGAGGGCTGGAGCGGGGACGGGATCTCTGCGGAGTCCTTACTCCGTTTGCGCGAAGCCCTGGTCGCCGCCGGTCGGACCTCGGCCATCGCCTTCAAGGGGATGGCCGAGGAGCGCCGGCCGGTCTTTGCCGGCGGGGTTGCGGTGTTGCGCTCCGTCTTCACAACCCTGGGCATCCGCCACATGCAGGTCTCCGACGAAGCACTGCGCGAGGGGCTGGTCTACGAGATGGTGGGCCGCATCCATCACGAGGATGTCCGCGAGCGCACCGTCACGTCCCTGATGCGCCGGTTCGCCGTGGATCGCGCCCATGCCAGGCGGGTCCAGGCAACGGCCCTGGCCCTGTTCCGCCAGGTGGCGGCCCCTTGGGGACTGCACGACCTGGACTACCCCTTGTTCCTCGGCTGGGCGGCTCGCCTGCACGAGGTCGGGGTGGTCATCTCCCACAGCCAATACCAGAAGCACGGCGGTTATCTCCTGCGCAGCGCGGACCTGTCCGGCTTCACCCGCCAGCAACAGCAGATCCTTGCCGCCCTGGTCTTGGGACACAGACGCAAGTTCCCGGTTCAGGAGTTCCTCGCCCTGCCCAGGCCGATCCAGGACGCCGCCCGGCGCCTCTGCGTCCTCCTGCGTCTGGCGGTGCTGATCCACCGTGGGCGAACGCCCAACACCAAACCGCGACCCCGCCTGATTGCCGAGGGTGACGACCTCCGGCTGTCCTTCCCGGGCAATTGGCTGGACAGCCACCCCCTGACCCGTCTGGAGCTGGAGCAGGAGGCGCAGGCCCTGACGGCGGCGGGCATGACGCTCGAATTCGGGTAGAATCGTAGCGGATGCCTTGCTGGAACCCCAGCCCCGGCGTCACCAAGAAACGCCCGTTAGGCGGCGGACGCAAACGTGTCCTCCCCGCCAATCACCAACCCAACCTGGAGGATGTCTCAACCATGGCTGAACTCTTTTCGGATGCCTGGATGAAAGGATTGATGGATGGATGGAATGCTGAGCCCGAGGTCAAGGACAAGCTGGCCGAGATCGGCTTCAATTCCGTGATCTGCTACGGCTTTAAGAACGAGGACAGCCCCCGCGGGGTGTTTGTCGTCGAGAACGGCACCTGCGTGCGTGCCGGGACTTGGAACGGCGAGACGCCGGACTGGGACCTGCGCGCGGACGTCAAGGACTGGACGAAATGGATCGCCGATGGCATCGGCATGGCCGGCCTCGCCAGCGCCTATATGTTCGGCAAGCTGAAGTTCAAGCATGGCGACTACACGGCGATGGCCAAAGACCCGCGGATGGCGGGCCCCTTCATCAAGAGCTTCGGGCTGATGCAGAAGGTCGGCGTGAGCTGATCCCACTGCCATCCTGCGCAGCCCCAAAGGCCCGCCTGCTGCGGGCCTTTTTGTTTTTGCCCAACCCCGTGCAGAACCCCGAAAAAGGGTCAGCCTGTCGCGAGCCGTCAGCGATCACACATCCATATGCGGCACTGATTCGAAATAGACTTGCGTGCTCTGGTCCGGTACCGCCCGAGTGACTGCTCGGCAGTCGCGGCGCACCCCCAGCGCCTCGCCCCGACGCTGAGCGCTGATCTCGCACGGCTCATGCCGGGATCACCGCAGACGGAAGGGGGGTGGGGCCAAGATCGGGGCCATCGTCGGCCGGGGACCCAGAGTCTGCCGCCGCAGGTCACGGCGCAGACGCTCACTCGCCTCGGCCCGCTCGATGCGCAAGCGCAGGGCGGGCGCCGGGGACGGCCCGATGCTGCCCGGTAGATGCTGTCGGCGCCTGGCGTCATCCAGCCACTGAGCCTCACGCCGATCCAGCGCGCGGCGGTCCAGTTCCTCCTGGCGCTCCATCCGCCCCAGGTTTGCCGCCGCCTCCGGCGCGATTCCTGCGCCCTCCTGACCGAGCCGCTCCCGATATAGCCGCTGATCCCGCCGAAGCTCCAGCCAACCCGCAGCCTGCTCACGCGAGAGATACGCCCGGTCAGCCGCCCGGTCTGCCCCTGCAGTCGCAGACGGCGACCCGATGGTCAGACCCGCAGTCAACAGACTCGCGCAGAAGAGGTGCACCGGTGCGGTGCACGACAGGTCTCTGCGTCCTGGGAGTGTGCAGTCCTCTGACACCGCAGCTGAGCCGGGATTATCGACACGAACAAGATAGGCCATTGATTTTCCGACGCCATGAACGCCTGACAGGACCTGGCATCAAAGCTGCTAGTAAAGATCGAGGCGGAATCATTCCTTTGCCGCTTCCGTTCTCTGACCTCCTCAGTGGTGATTGGCCCCGCCCCGCGGGGCATTTTTTTAGCCCTCGACCTCGATGCGGAACTCGGGTGGGATCTCGATATTCTTCTTAACGGCGCACAGCTCCATCGCCTTGACGATGCCGTCGCGGTAACGCTCCGGGAATCCCTCCGGCAACCGCAGGCGCAGGATGGCACTGGCTGGACCCGGCCGCTTGGGGTCCCAATCCCAGTCCATGGTCAGTCCAAGCCCCTGGGTCGGCAGGTCGCGGCGCTGACAGAAACTCAGGGCATAGATCCCAGCGCAGGTCGCAATGGACCCCAGGAACAGGAAGAACGGCGGCGGGGCCGAGGCATCGCCGCCCTCACTCGCCAGTTGGTCCGTGGGAATGGTGAAGCCGCCGACCTCGACATCGACGCGTTTGCCTCCGGGGAAAAGGACATTTAACTGCAAGGCCATCTCGTTCGCCTCCGATAACTGCTACTACTCCATTCGGACCGAGGGGAAACCCATTGTCCGACCAAGACTTTGCCGCGGCGGGACTGTCTGGAAGCGTTGTTCAGCCCTGCCCATCCCACAGGCAGGGGACTCCCGCCACCGTCCTGGGCGCCCACCGGCACCCTGGGCACGTCCCTGTGCGGCCCTTTACTCAGTCCCTGTTGCCACCGCCAAACATCTTCATCGGATTCATGCTCTTCATCGGGTTCATGCTCTTCATCGGGTTGAAACCACTGCCCCCCGAAGAGCGGTCGCGGTCATCCCCATAGTCGGGACCATAGTCGTCCCGGGGCCCGCCGTAGCCGGGGCCGTAACCGCCGCTTGGCCCGCCATAGCCTGGGCCGTAACCGCCCCCGGGACCGCCATAGCCTGGACCGCCGTAGCCCGGGCCGTAACCGCCGCTTGGCCCACCGTAGCCGGGGCCGTAACCGCCCTCTTGGCCGCCGTAGCCGGGCCCATAGCCGCCGTACCCAGGGCCGTAACCACCTCCAGTCGGTGCACCATAACCGGGTCCGTAGCCGCCGCTTGCAGGGGCACCGTAACCAGGTCCGTATGCACCGCCCGTCGGAGCCCCGTAACTGGGTCCGTACCCGCCTCCCGTAGGAGCCCCGTAACTGGGTCCGTACCCGCCTCCCGTAGGAGCCCCGTAACTGGGTGCGCTCCCGCGTGTTGCTGGGGCAGCCTGCGCTGAGCCGTCCGTGCCGGCAGGGGCGCTCTGCCCAGGCGAACCGGTCGAGGGCGCGCCGTAGGCGGGGCCACCATAGACACCCGACGGGCCGCCACCGTAACCCCGGTCGTTATAGCCACCGGACGGATTCCCGCCGCCGAAGCCGGCGGCCTGCCCCAGCGTCGCAACACCCATGCCCACGGTGACCAGCACCGCCGCCGCCAAAGTCGAATCTGTGTACTTCATAAGTCCTCCTCACTTTATCGTTTGGCCTGGAAAACCCAGGTCCATTCATGGTAGCGGATTCCTCAGGTACCGGATACGGCGGACGGGGGCCGTATCCGCGTGCTTCCAGTTTCGGGAGCTCGCCCCCATGTTCACATCAGATTCAATGCAGAAAGGGAGGCACGGTGATGCCAGACGACGGCTTCCTCGATCGGCTGCGCGGCCTGATCGGGCGGGACTGCGAGTACCTCGGCGGGCGTTGCCGTTTGGTGGAAGTCTTGGCCGACGAGGGAGCCGTCGTCCTGGAGCGGCGCGGGGGGCTGCCGCCCATTCAGCCCGACCAATATGGGCACGCCTCTCACCGCGGCAACGAGGTCGTCCAGATTCCGATCTTTGGGGCAGACCGGGACCACTTCTCGGACGAATTGCTGGACCTGTTTGCCTGCCTGTCGGCCTGCTCCCAGGGAAGGTCACCGACGGGGTAACGGGACGGTTGCCGCCCCAGCCTATCGGTCGTTCAGGTAGTCTTCGAGGAAGGCACCCGAAGCATCCAGATTGACCTGGGCGACGGCGGACAGGTCTTCACCCAGCCCAAAGCGATAGCCACGGATGGCGAGCAGCCAGGCCGTGGGGCACGGACCTGGGGCGATCTGGACGGTGAGCTGCGCATAGGTACGCAGCACCGCCCCTGGCGTCATCTGGTGGGTGCTGTAGGTCAAGACTGGCTCGGGGGTAACGGGGGTGAAGGCGTAGGGTTCGGGTCCGGAGAGACTGGCGTCCACGAAGACCACCAACTCCCGCCCGACCAAGTCCAGGGCGTGCTCCACCTGGAGCTGAAAATCGGTCAGCAGATCGCAGTCAGGGAGGCCACCCTGCGCCTGGCGCCGTGCCAGACGTTCCAACAAGGCCGGACCCAGGGCATCATCGCCGCGCGACGGGTTGCCGCAGGCGAACACCAGGACGGGCCTGGGCCGGCCGGAGCCCGAGGTCAGCGCCGGACCTCGCCGGTCGGACCCTGTTCCAGCCGATCGACCACCAAGCCGGCCGAGTCGACCAGCGTCAGCTCCAGGGGCATCTTGCCCACGGCGTGGGTGGCGCACGAGAGGCAAGGGTCGTAGGCGCGGATGGCGACCTCGATCTGGTTGAGCAGAGGCTCAGTCAATTCCTGGCCGCTCAGGTATTCGGTTGCCACCTGGCGGATAGACTCGTTCATCACCTGGTTGTTGTTGGTGGTGGAGACGATCAGGTTGGCCCGGGTCACCAACCCGTCGGCGTCGATCTCGTAATGGTGGAAGAGGGTCCCTCGCGGGGCTTCCACGACGCCGATCCCCTTGGGACGCATGTCGCCGCTCGCCTGAAGCTCGGTGCCGCCGATGTCGGGGTCGTGCAGCAAGGCCTCGATGGCCTCCGCACAGTACAGGAGTTCGATCAGCCGGGCCCAATGGTAGGCCAGCGCCGCCTGCTGGGGCCTGCCCTCCCCCACTGCGACGAAGCGCTGCCGCTCCGCCTCCGCCAGCGGTGTGTCGAACCGGTCGCAATTGTTGACCCGGGCCAGGGGGCCGACGCGGTACCAGCCGTGCTCGGGGCCGAGCTCGGCAATGAAGGGGAACTTCATGTAGCTCCAAGGCTTGACCTCCTCGCGCAGCCGCTGCTCATAGTCCCGGTAGTCGACGTGATCGAAGAGGGTGTCGCCATCGGGGGTACGGGCGCGCAGGCCGCCGTGGTAGATATCGAAGGCGCCGTCAGGCCGAACCATACTCAGCGTGTTGGCATCCACTCGTCCGAAGGCCTGGTGGTATTCGGCGTTGTCCAGATAGACCCGGCGCATCAGCCCGACGGCACCCTCGGCCCATTGGATTATCTGTCGGATGTCCGTCAGCAGGTAGTCGCGCTCCTCGGGGCTCACGGCCTTGTTCACCCCGCCTGGGATGGCTCCGGTCCCGTGAATGCGCTTGCCGGCGGTGACGCGGATCACCTCCTGCCCGTACTTGCGCAGCAGCACCCCCTGGGTGGCGATCTCCGGGTAGTCCTGGATAACCCCGACGATGTTGCGGTGGCGCACCGCGTCGTCGAAGCCGAACAGCAGATCCGGGGAGGAGAGGTGGAAGAAGTGCAGGGCGTGGGACTGGAGGGTCTGCCCGTAGTGCATGAGGCGGCGGACCTTCTCGGCGGTCGGGGTCAGGGTGTCGACGCCGACCAACTGGTCCGTGGCCTTGGCCGCGGCCAGGTGGTGGCTCACCGGGCAGATGCCGCACAAGCGCTGCACCAGGACCGGCAGCTCCCAGTAGGGGCGACCCTGAATGAACTTCTCGAAGCCGCGAAACTCCACGATGTGCAGCCGCGCCTGCTGGATGCGGTTGTCCTCGTCAAGCAGCAGGGTGACCTTGCCGTGGCCCTCGACCCGGGTCACGGGCTCGATGCAGACGCGCTTGAGGGTCTGGGGGTGGCGGGCGGTTTCGAGGGGGCTGGTCATGGGGGTAACCTCTTCTGGGCGCTCCATTCCTGGCAGCAAGGGCTTCGACTCGTCGTCACATCGAAAGGCGCGGCAGCACCTTTCGATCAATCGTAGTGGATCTGGGTGTAGGGGAAGGCGATGGGCTTGCCCGACAGCAGCTCCGTGAGGAAGGTCCAGATGGTGTCTGCCGAGGGGGGGCAGCCGGGCAGGAAGTAATCGACCTTCACCACCTCGTGGATGGGGTGGACCTTGTTCAGCAGCAGCGGGATCTCCGGGTCGTTGGGGATGCCGGGGTTGTGCACCCCCACACCCTGGACGTAGGCCTCCTCCAGACAGTCTTTGAGGGCGAATTGGTTGCGCATGGCGGGGATGCCGCCGTTGACGGCGCAGGCCCCCATGGCCACCAGAATCTTGCAGTGACGGCGGAACTCCCGCAGGACCTCGACGTTCTCCGCGTTGCCCACGCCGCCCTCGATGATCCCGACGTCGCAGTCGCCGATGACCTTAATGTCGGTGATGGGGGTGCGGTCGAACTCGACTAGATCGACGAGCTGCAGGATGCGTTCGTCGATGTCGAGGATGGACATATGACAGCCGAAGCATCCGGCAAGCGACGCGGTGGCTACCCTGAGCTTCTCAGCCATGGCCTAGACCCCCCGCTCGTGTGCCGCCACGTCGCCCACCACGCTGATGGGCTCCCGGTCGTAGAGCCGCTGCCCGATGGGGGCGGCATAGGCCCGGTTCTTGGGCAGGATGGCCCCGACCGGGCAGACATGGGCCGCGCGATCGGTGGCGGCGAAGGCGCTGTCGCCGAGCTTCCCCGAGCGCGAATCGATCACCAGGTGGCTGTCCTGCCCCCGCCCGCTGATGGCGAAGACGCGCTTGCCGTCCAGGTCGCGGCTGGCCCGCACGCACAGCTCGCACAGGATGCACCGATTGAAGTCGATGACGAAGTCCGGGTGAGAGGCGTCCAGCTCCCGGCGGGGGAAGAAGTGGGTGAAGTGGGGGTTGAGCATCCCGACCCAGTAGGCCACCGCCTGGAGCTGGCAGGCCCCGC
>Ga0209254_10002787_pt1 | contig 15932 bp, 12 predicted proteins | sample FrelakmetDIP11DI_FD_187148 | JGI IMG/M metagenome (GOLD analysis project Ga0209254, IMG submission 187148) | Freshwater lake sediment microbial communities from the University of Notre Dame, USA, for methane emissions studies - DIP11 DI (SPAdes)... | ecosystem: Environmental > Aquatic >... | reverse complement strand
GGGTGCGCTTGGCCGTAATACCGTGCTGCGGCGCGACGGCCGCAGGGAGGAACTGCCCGGCTGTGCCGAAATCGATGTCGCGCCGGGGGACCTGTTCGTCATCGAGACGCCGGGCGGCGGGGGTTACGGACCTCTCGATGACTGAGTTTCGAATTTTCAGGATCTTCGTCATGCTCGTGAACCGGCTTCATCGTGTTCCGCCGGATGGAAAACGGGCCATAGTGCCGGTCGGTGTCGAGGGTTTCTCGGTGCCTAATTGGCCGATCGCCTGACGGCACCCGCCTACGTGTTACCAGCTGATAATGCACCTTACCGGCTTTTCGTAAGGAGAAGCCATTGATGGATAGATAGTTCCACCGTGAGTGGTACACTGAGGTAGAAGCATTTCAGTGAGAATGACGACATGACCGAGAACGTTGAAAACCTTGTTCTTGAGCATCTGCGGCACATCAGGGGTCGTGCGGATAAGATTTCCGAGGATGTGGATACCATCAAGCTGCGCATGCAATCCTTTGCTGAGCGTTTGGTGTCCGTGGAGCGTGCCGTTGTCAATGTTCATTCCGACCTTGGCTTAGTGAACGTTCGCTTGGACCGTATCGATAGCCGGCTGGATCGGGTCGAGCGTCGCCTCGAGCTTCGGAATGAGCTGACGTAACGGAACGGAGAGGCGGATTGTCGTCGATGTCGGAATCGGGCCGCATTGTCTCCCCCGTGCGGTCGAACCGAGCAACGCTAGGCTCTTGAGCCGTTCGCCATGAACGACTGAAACGTCGGAACCAGGACGGAGATGATGGCGTGGAAGTGCTCGCACCACCTATTTGCGGACAACGGTGATTGGAAAGTGCAAGGTGCCGTACGAGTCGCTCGTGAACAGGAGGCTCGCGTGACGTGTTCCGTCGGTTGGCACGTTGCTCCCGTCTACCGTAATGTCAAAGGTCGCATTGCCATTGCCTTCGATGAAAATTTGATCGGGGACGATGACCTTGAGGTCCTTCGGAGCCTTAACCTGCACGCGCCATGAGACCCCGCTTGGTTTTTCGTTGTGCACGGTGCGCTGCACGGTGAGCAAGCTGGGCATCTGCGGCACATAGAGGCTCGGGTAGTTCACGTTCCACAAGTCGTTCTTGTGTGCAATAAACTCCGAACCGGGTGCATCGAACGTCAGACCCGCGGCATGGGCCTGGCGCAGGTTTATGCGACCGGATCCATAGTCGAAGGCGTTGGCGAGTGTGTTGCCGTTTGGTTTGAAGACAAGGCTGGTTTTGGCGGTCAGCATCAGCGCCGAGCGGATCTGGCTGGGCGTCCAGCTGGGGTATATGGCCTTGAGCAACGCTCCGGCGCCGGTGACGTGCGGGCTGGACATAGAAGTCCCGGCCATGGCCTGGAACAGCTCGTCTTGCGGGCCGCTGCTGATGTCAACGGACAGCGGCGTGTGGCCCGCCAGGATCTGAACACCGGGCGCGGCGACGTCAGGCTTGTTGATGCCCAGTCTTTGTCCCGGGCCGCCCCGGGAACTAAAAGAAGCGATCACGTCACCTTGAGAAGGTTCCTCGGCGGGTTGGGTCAAGCTGACCCGCACGTCCTGATGCGTGGCGAGGAAACTGAGCAACGCCTGGCCGTCGGTGTATTGGATGTGAATGCTCGGCAGGAAGTGATTGTCGGCCTCTAGGTCCGTCTGATTGGCAGCCTGGTTGTAAAGGATCATCCCGACCGCGCCGCCCTGCAGCACATTGTAGCCCTTCTCCACTCGGGTAACGTCTCCACCGCGTTTGCAGACAACGATCCGGTCGGAGAACTCACGGCGTTTGAATGGGTTGATGCAATAGGGGTCCGAAGTCGGGACGGCTAACCTCTTGGGCGTGTTGATGCCCGCGGTGAGGGACGCACCGGCCAGGGTCAGAGCGTCACCTCCGTCGGCCGTCACGTTGGCTGTGTTCACGAAAGCCCGATTCTCCGAGCTCGCGGCGACGGTCGTAACCCAGGGCTCGCGATGCTCGACGGTGTTAGCCGTCGGCCCGTCGTTGCCGGCCGAGGCGGCGACGAAGATACCGGCGTTGTAAGCATCCAGCAGTGCCAGCGAGACTGCGTCTTGGTAGGGGCGTTTGCCTCCGCCGATCGAGAAGTTGATCACGTTTACGCCATCAGCGATGGCCTGCTGGATGCCAGCGGCGGCGTCACTGCTGGAGCAATATGAGCCACAGACCTTGTATATCGCGACTCGCGCGCGCGGGGCAATGCCGGAAAGAGTCCCGCGCGGTATTCCGAAGATACTGGCCGCTACCTCTGCATTACCGGCCGCAGTGCTGGCAGTGTGCGTCCCATGGCCGGCATCGTCCCTCGCCGAGGGGAATTCGCCCGCGCTCAAAGACCTCTCGTGGTCGTAGCTATCCATGATGCGGACAGCTCCGATCAGTTTGTTGTTGCAGCTGAACGGAACGTCGCCCGGAACGTCGCTGCCGAATTGGCAACTGGTGCCGTGCCAGCTCGCCAACGGAGCGTAGGGTTTACCGCTGGGGTCGGGGTCCGAAAAAGACGGGTGCTCGGGCCATACTCCGGAGTCGAGCACGCCGACGATGACGTCTTCGCCAGCGTCTTCCTGACCTCCGAGCTTTTTCCATGCCGCCGGAGCGCCGATGAATTGCGGGCTGTTGTCGGTAGTCAGCTGCAGCCGCTCGTCCGGGTACACAGCCTCGACCTCCGGCAGCTTGGCCAATAGGTGCACCAGGGCAACGGGAACGCGCAGCGCCACAGCATTCAGGATGATGTCATAGTGATAAGTGATCCTGGTTTGCGGGACAGCGCGCCGAGCCCTCGCCTCGAAATCGCCGTGCCTCTTCAACAGATACTTACGGTAAGCCCGGCTGGCCAGCGATGCTACATCGGGTCGCCCAGCGCCAGCGCGGGCAGCGGTCGGAGCGAGGCCGGGGACGCCGCCGGCATAGGAAAGCAGCGATTGGCCGTTCAGCTTCACGATGACACTCACTAACCCATCCCGCCCCTTTCCCGGTGACCTGCCGAGACGGTTTGGCTTACCTGCGGGTAGCTGGTAAGCCGATTGGGGGCTAAACGAGGGTGTCGCGGGAACCGGACCGAGTCCTTGCGCAGATGCGGCAACGGGCGCAAGCGAAGCCGTTGCCAGGCCTAGGAGTAGCTTGAACATACGCTGGTCAGTAATTCTGGTGTACACATCTGGATCCTCAACGCCCCTTAAGCAACCACACGAACCGGACTTCGTCTGCAAGTTTCGCCGATTCCTGGAAGCCTCAGGGGCAACGGTTTAAACGGTTTAACGGTTTCCTGATCGGGGCCAGCGCAGAACCGGCACAAAACACCTGCATGCTGATTGATGTTTCCGAGATTGCAACGATAGACGTCCTTTTACTTTATTATCTCACTGTTACAGCCCCCTCTGCCTCAAGAGAAGAGAGCGACGAACCGAGCGTCCCTTCGTAAGCCGCGTAGATCGGCTCCACCTTCATCAATGAGGGCTTAGATTTCGAGGTCGTTGCAACCTCCACGAGCCAGGTCAGCGCTTCGTCACGGTTCGCACAATGCGATATTAGGGCATCGCGACGTCAATCGCGAATGCAGGGATCTCTGGGCCATGTCCTGAAGGTTCGCCACCGCGTCCCATTACCCTGGCAGGTTCGCCGAATACGGCCCAGGCATGACTCAACAAGCCCGAAGAATGTGCGACCGATGGGCGAAAAAGGCTCGAGGTCGACCGCTTGCCGGCACTGCTCGAGGGGCCTCTTCTGCGTCCGATAGTTGGCTAGTTGACGCTATTTTGTAGGGCCTTGAACGTAATTTCCAGCAGGGCTTGGCTACAGAGACCATTCATTTCATTCCATGGCGTCTTGGCGTACGATTTTTTCCGTTTCCTGAGCTCACCCCTAGAGCCGTCCGCCGGCGGCAGCTTACGGTGCTCTTTACACCGGTGCTCCCTTGAGAGTAAAACTTGACAAGCCTTTGCTTCGAGCAGGATTCGGTATGTTCCGTGCGGTTGTTGGCAAGTCCACGAGGTTCGGCCGCGCCGGGGTCACGGTAATCACATTGATTACCTTGGCCGGTTGTTCGAGTGTGCCCAAGGTAACCCCGAGGCCGGTCGCGCGGGCCCATGCGTCCGCTCCTTCTCCGGTGATTGGCTATGCCTTGAGCTTGCAGGGCTCCCCTTATCGTTGGGGAGGCACGTCCCCGGTGCGGGGCTTCGACTGCAGCGGATTCGTCCGGCACGTTTTCGGGCGCTATGGCATCGGTCTGCCCCGAACCGCGCAGGACATGGCGCAGTTTGTTCCCAAGATACCCATGCGGGGCCGGCGACCGGGCGATCTGCTGTTCTTTTATACTGGCGGCAGACCCGTCTCGCACGTCGGGATTTACTTGGGCCGCGAAGACTTCATTCATGCATCGAGCGGCCGCGCTCGGGTGATGATCTCCAACCTGCGGCAGCCTTACTGGTGGCAGCGTTTGGTGGCGATAGGACGGGCTCCGATGGCAAGCCGGGCTAACGTCCGCCAATGATGGCGCGATGCCATTCGAGTGCGTCGACATAGGAACTGGGTGATAGACTATGAAAGCCGTTGTCATGACCGCGACGGGTTCCCCGTCGGTGCTGGAACTAAGGAATATCCCTGATGCGAACATTGCTTCACCGACACAGGTGAAGGTGAGGCTTCACGCGGCGGGGGTGAATCCCATCGATACCAAGGTGCGGCAGCGAGGCTTGTTCTATCCGGATGCCTTGCCGGCCATCTTGGGCTGTGACGGCGCCGGTACCGTTGTGGAAAAGGGCTCTGCCGCCGACCGGTTCGAAGTCGGAGATCGGGTCTGGTTCTGTAACGGGGGGCTGGGAGGCGATCCGGGCAATTACGCCGAATTCACGGTGCTGGATCAGCGGTGGGTTGCCCGAGCACCCGAGCGGCTCGACCTGGAGAATGCGGCTGCGGCCCCGCTGGTCTTGATCACCGCCTGGGGGGCACTATACGACCGAGCGCGTCTGGAGCCGGGTCAGACGGTACTGATCCACGCTGGCGCGGGCGGCGTTGGGCACGTCGCGATTCAGTTGGCAAAAATTCACGGAGCGCGGGTGCTGACGACCGTCAGCTCCCCGGAAAAGGCCGCCTTGGCGGAAAGTTATGGCGCGGACGAAGTCATCGACTACCGCACCGACGATTTTGTCCTAGCAGTGAATGACTTGACGTCCGGTTGTGGCGCCGACGTCGTATTCGACACGGTAGGTGCGGCGGTGTTCAAGAAAAGCATCGAGTGCACGGCACATTTCGGTAACCTGGTAACGCTGCTTGATCCCGGTCAGGTGTCCTTGTCCGAGGCTCGAATACGTAACTTGCGGATCGGCTTCGAATTGATGCTCACGCCGATGCTGCGGAACCTCCATGAAGCTCGCGACCACCACGTCGTGATTCTGCAACAATGTGGTGAGTGGATAAACGAAGACCGGTTGCGGGTCCACGTGGCAAAGATTTTGCCATTGCAGGACGCATCAGCTGCCCACGAGGCGATTGAAACCGGTCACACGAGCGGCAAGATCGTCTTGAAGATTGCCTAGGCGGGCGCACCATCGACCGCAGACGGCTCCACGCCACTGGCGAGTTCGCCGCTTGCTACGGGTGAAGGTAACTTCTTTGTTTCCTATGCATAACCAATCCATCATATTTCTTGGATAGAATGATGATTTGGTAACACGGATTGCGTTTGATGCAGGTGGGTCAATCCCGCGGATCCCGGAGCCCTCCGCCGATGTGGTCAGTGGCTCTCGCCCGATATTTCCAAGCTGCCGATCGATCGGTCGTTCCGTCCCAACGAAGGTCGGGTAACGAAAGCCTTCTCTCCGATTGCGCTATAGTAAACGGCTAGCCTTTATCGTGTCACAGGGCGCGTCTCCCTGTTGATATTTCTTGAATGCATTTTTTGGGAGTGGTTCTTGATGAGCAAGAAGTATGTGTATTCGTTTTACGAAGGCGATGGTAAGAACAAGCATCTATTGGGCGGAAAGGGAGCAAACCTTTGCGAAATGACTCAGATTGGCCTCAACGTGCCGCCGGGGTTCGTCATCACCACCGAAGCCTGTCTCGAGTATCTGGGTGGTAAACAGGTGCCGCCCGGTCTGCTGGACGAAGTGAAGAGCCACATCCTCAAATTGGAGGAGAAAACCGGTAAGCAATTCGGCAGCGAGTCTGATCCGCTGCTGGTCTCCGTCCGGTCCGGCTCGGCGATGTCGATGCCCGGGATGATGGATACGATCCTGAACCTCGGCTTGAATCGACAGACACTACAGGGGCTGATCGCTCAGACGCAAAACCAACGCTTCGGCTTCGACGCCTATCGCCGCTTCATACAGTTGTTCGGAAAAGTCGCCCTCGGGGTTCCCGATGAGTTGTTCGACCGGCAATTTGAGGAAGTGAAGCGTCAAGCCGGCGTTAAGGCCGACATCGGCTTGAGTGCGGCGCATCTGAAGGACATCAGCGAGCGTTTTCTTGAAGTGGTGCGCGAGCATAGCGGGAGGCCCTTCCCGGAAGATGTCTACGAACAATTGGGTATCGCGATCCAGGCCGTGTTTAATTCCTGGTCAGGCAAGCGGGCCGTCGACTACCGCCGCGAGTTCCACATCACGCCGGAAATGGCCAACGGTACCGCCGTCAACGTGGTCACCATGGTGTTCGGCAACATGGGGGATGATTGCGCGACCGGCGTCGGCTTCACACGGAATCCCGGCACCGGGGAGAACGAGATGTTCGGCGAGTACCTGGTCAACGCTCAGGGCGAAGACGTTGTCGCCGGTATTCGCACGCCCAAGCCGGTCCACGAAATGAAGCACGAGATGCCTGAGCTATACCGGCAATTGGTGGATTTGCGGAACAAGCTCGAACAGCACTACCACGAGGTACAGGATTACGAATACACCATCGAGAAGGGCGTGCTGTATTGCCTGCAGACGCGCAACGGCAAAATGAATGCCACAGCGATGGTGCGAACCTCCGTGGAGATGTTTAAGGAAGGGCTCATCACTCAGGAGCAGGCGTTGCTGCGGGTCAAACCCGACCTACTGGAGCAGTTGCTCCACCCCGGTCTGGATCCCGCTCACACCAAGCAGCCACTGGCGCAAGGTTTGCCCGCGTCCCCGGGGGCAGCCAGCGGCAAGTGCGTGTTCGACGCCGATCAGGCGGAGCTTCTGGGCCGAGCGGGCGACAAGATCATACTGGTGCGGGAAGAAACGAAGCCGGAAGATATTCACGGGTTCTTCGCCTCACAAGGGATTCTCACAAGCCGAGGAGGCAAGACCTCCCATGCCGCCGTGGTCGCGCGGGGTATGGGTAAGGCGTGTGTTGCCGGCGCCGAGGGAATCAAAGTGGATTCGCGGGAGCGGATTGCGACAGTCGGCGAGGTCACCCTCCGGGAAGGCGATCTGATCACAATCGATGGCAGCACGGGAAATGTTTATCTCGGCGCCATACCTACCATCGACCCGGTATTCTCGGACGAACTGAAGACGCTGCTGTCTTGGGCGGATGAATACGCGCAACTCAAGGTGATGGCCAATGCCGACACTCCCTCGGCAGCACTGCTGGCGTGCGAATACGGGGCGACGGGCATTGGCCTTTGCCGCACCGAACGTATGTTCAACGCTACGGATCGCTTGCCTATCGTGGTTGAAATGATCCTTGCTCATAACACCGAGGAACGCCAGGTAGCTCTGGATAAGTTACTGCCGATTCAGCGCGAGGACTTCAAAGAGATCTTCAAGACGATGGCGCCTCGGCCGGTAACCGTCCGCCTGCTCGACCCGCCGATGCATGAGTTTTTGCCGGGTGAACATCAATTGTTGGACGAAATCGCGGCACTCAAGCAGTATCGCCTGATCGTCCGAGGGCGGAATGCGGCTGTCGCAACCATCGCCGGGTCGTTGCCGCTAAGCGACGTGAGCGAAGATCAGGTCAACGCCGTCATATCCCGCAAGGAACAGATGCTGCGCAAGGTGGGCGAGCTCTACGAAGTGAATCCGATGCTGGGTCATCGGGGCGTGCGTCTGGGTCTCACCTACCCCGAGATCTATGAGATGCAGATCCGCGCGATCCTGGAAGCGACGGCACAGTGTCTCAAGGAGGGGAGCCCGGTCGCACCCGAGATTATGGTGCCGCAAGTGATCAACGCGGAGGAACTCCGGCGCGTGCGATCATTGGTAGATCGCATCCAAACCGAGATCGAGAGTCAATATGGCGTGAAACTCGCTTTCAAGTTCGGCAGCATGATTGAAACCGTACGGGCATGCACCCGCGCTCAGGAGGTGGCCGAGGTAGCCGAGTTTTTCTCGTTTGGAACCAACGATCTTACCCAGGCGACCTTTTCCTTCTCGCGGGAGGATGCGGAGAACAAATTTCTACCGCTGTACACCGAAACCGCGGTGCTCGAGGACAATCCCTTCGAGGTCCTCGATATCAAAGGTGTCGGGGTGCTGATGGAGATGGCCGTCGAACGGGGAAGGAGGACGAAACCGGAGCTTAAAGTGGGCATCTGCGGAGAACAGGGCGGCCACCCGGCGTCGATCGCCTTCTGCCACAAGGTCGGTTTGAATTACGTTTCCTGTTCGGCACCTCGGGTTCCGGTTGCCCGCCTGGCGGCGGCCCACGCAGCGCTGCTGTAGGTTGCCGCGCAACTCGCGCGAAGCGACCACTACCTTGCCTCTCTCCCGCGTGCGGGAGAGGCTGGGGTGGGAGCGCCCATGGCACACTCTTTCATCTTTCGGGGTGGCGTAACTAGCCACCATGATGTTCGGCCGTGCCTCGTTTCGGCCCGATCTGTGATATCCTCCGCCGTCGACTCCGGGCGCGCGCCTGGATGGCGAGCATTCGTAACCCGACCGCATAAAAGAAAAACGAGGATCGAGTCATGGAGAAACCTTACATCCTGCACATGTTTACCCCTGAGAAAAACCTGAGCCCGTTCGACGTGAACATGGCTCTGGATGCGGGGTGGAGTGCTGTCGTTCCCTATCTCGGCATCGAGTTAGGCGAGGTAACGGCGCTGGTTCAGGACGCGATCTTCTCGCGAAGTCCGAGCGGGGTGAAACGCACTGGGATTTTCATCGGCGGCCGTGACGTCAAGATGGCCATCGATATCCTCCGGACCGCGCGCAAATCCATGGTTCCAGAATTCGGGTTTGAAGTCTCCGCGTTGGCCGATCCGAGCGGATCCTTTACGACCGCCGCAGCGATGGTGGCGATGGTCGAGCAGGAACTGAAGCAGAGCTTCCAGACGGACCTTGCCGGCAAGAATATCCTGGCCCTTGGCGGCACGGGTCCGGTTGGCCAGATCGCTGCGGTGTTGGCGGCGAAGGCCGGAGCTAAAGTGAAGGTTGTCGGCCGGCAGCTGGAAAAGGCGCAGAGGGTCGCCGAACTCTGCAATCAGGAGTACGGTGAGGGAAAGACCGGCATCGAGGGTCAAGCCGATGCCAACAAGGCCGAGCTGATCAAGACCGCGGATGTGGTGTTTGCGACAGCTGCCGCCGGTATCGAGGTGTTGAGCGCCGAGCTCGTCGCTGCCGGGCCCCAGCTAAAGGTGGCCGCCGACGTGAATGCCGTTCCGCCGCCAGGCATTGCGGGTTTGGAGGCGCACCACAAGGGGACGCCCATCGTGGGCTCCAAGAGTGGGGCGGTCGGCATCGGGGCGCTGGCGATCGGGGCCATCAAGTACCAGGCGCAGCATCGCTTGCTGCTGCGGATGCGAGAAGGCAAGCCGGTCTACTATGACTACAACGATGCCTTCGCGGTTGCCCGGGAAGCCGTTCTGGGTTGATTACCGGTGCTCGCTGCACCCCCCCCTCGTTAGCGAGAGATAGAAGGCCATGGAAAAACGTTCCATCATGCACATGTTCGATCCCATGCCGCACACCAGCCCGTTCGATATCAACATGGCGGTGGATGCGGGTTTCGACGTGGTCATACCGTACGACAATGTGAAGCCGGAGGAGGTCGCTGGGTTAGTACGGGACGCCATCTTCTCGCGTGGACCGGTGGGTGTGAAGAGGACTGGCGTCTTCATCGGTGGTCGAGATATCGGTGTCGCGCTTAACATGAGCGACGCGGCGAAAAAGGCGATGGTTCCGCCCTTCGAGGTCTCGGTCCTGGCGGACCCGAGCGGTGCCTTCACCACTGCGGCGGCATTGGTCGCATTGGTGGAGAAGAAGCTGAAGGTACATCATGGCCTGGAACTCAAGGGACAAAGGGCCGTAGTGTTCGGCGGGACCGGGCCGGTGGGCGTTGCCACGGGCGTCATTGCCTCGCTCGCCGGGGCGGAAGTTACCCTGGTTGACCCATTCAACATCGGGACCGCGTTGGATAAGGCTAACGAATACAACCAGCGCTGCGGGAGTACGTTGAAAGGGACGTTCGCCAGCTCGGATGCAGACAAAGCTCGCCTGATCTCCAGCGCCGACGTAGTGTTCTGTACCGCCAAAGCTGGCGTACAGGTGTTGAATGCATCGATCCTCAGCGATGCCAAACAATTGAAAGTGGCCGGCGACGTCAATGCGGTTCCGCCGCTCGGCATCGAAGGCATTAAGAGGAAACACTGCGGCGAGCCCTTGGTTCATGCGACCAACAGTGCAGGTGCGGTAGGTATTGGCTCTCTGGCCATAGGTGACATCAAGTATCAGCTGCAAAACAGGTTACTGGCCTTGCTGCTGGAAGCCGACCAGCCGGTCTTCCTGGATTTCCGCGCCGCATTCGAGCGGGCGCGCGAGTTAGTCTAAACGGGGATGGTCCAAGGCCTTTCCGGGGATACGCAGATCGACTGCGCCAGCCGCGGGTTGTGCCACTCACAGCCGAAGGTTGAATGAGCACCGGGTCGCTCTTCGTGCACCAATGTTCTGGCTTCGAAGCGTTCCGTCATGCATTGTGCAATGTAAATCAGCAGTACGCCCGCGCTAATCAGAACGAGTTGTCTAAGTGTCTCCGAGCCCCGAGTCTTCTTGTGCAGCGTCGGGATCAAATCGGCCACAGCGACATAGATAAAGCTCGAAGCGGCGATAGCCAGGACGTAAGGCAGGGCCGCGTGCAGGTTTCCCAAACTGAAATACGCCAACAAGCCGCCAAGTACCGTACCCAGACTCGATAGCATGTTGTAGATAAAGGCTCGCCCAGCAGGGTAGCCACTCTGCAGCAAGATGGCGAAATCGCCGACCTCCTGAGGAATTTCGTGCGTGGCCACGGCCAAACTCGTAACAACCCCGAGTTGGATATCCACCAGGAAGGCCGCGCCGATCAACACGCCGTCCACGAAGTTGTGAATCCCGTCGCCGAGCACAATCAGCGTTCCCGCCGGATGATGAAAGTGCTGCTCCGTGTGCGCCTCGCAGTCGCTCGCATGGCAATGCCTCCAGATCAGTAATTTCTCCAGCAGAAAGAAGCCGATCAAGCCAGCCAGTACGGTGGCAAACAAGGCTCCCGCATGTTCGACGCCAACCTCTTTGACGCTGTGCGGCAATAGATCGAGGAAAGCCACGCTGAGCAGGGCTCCCAGCGCGAAGCTGACACCATGTGGCAGAAGTTCCGGATGCCGATGATGGGGAATCAGCAGGAACAAAGAGGCTGCCGCGATGCTCAGCAAACCGCCCAGCAGCGTGAACACGACGATCCAGGCGAGAACGCTCATGGTCTGCATCCGACGGAAGGGGAAGCCACGTTACTCACGCCAGATCAGGGTCGCCATCCGGCCGGTCTGGCCGTCGCGGCGGTAGGAAAAAAAACGCTCTGCGTCGCTATGGGTACAAAGGTCTTCGCCGGAGCACTCGGTGATACCCAGTTGTGCAAGCTGCAGGCGAGCGATGGAGTAAATGTCCGCAAACCACTTGCCAGATCCGGCAGTGCGGAAAGACGAGGCGAAGGCTTCGTTCTGCCGAAGAAAGATCTCGCGCACCTCGCCTCCGACCTCGAACGCATCCGAGCCGATCGCTGGTCCAAGCCAAGCCAACAGATTCCTGGTGCCCAGCGCTTCGACGGCCGCCTCCACCACGCCCGCGGCTAATCCCCGCCAGCCGGCATGCACCGCCGCGACACATTCGCCATCAACGGAACACAAGAGAATGGGAAGGCAGTCCGCTGTCAGCACAGCACAGACCAGGCGGGGTTGTCGCGCAAATGCAGCATCAGCTGTGCGGTCATCGGCAGCGGCGGCATCGATGACCCGAATGCCGTGAACTTGTCGGAGCCAAATCGGTTCCGCCGGCAACGATAAGCCCTGCTGGAGGCGTCGCCGATTTTCCCGCACGCACTCGCCATCGTCTCCCACGTGGTGACCGAGGTTCAGGCTGGCGTAGTCGCCACCACTGACCCCGCCGGTCCGGAGTGTGCTTACCGCCCGCACGCACCGCGGCGCCGACCAAACGGGTTCGATCCAGTCAATCATGGGTGACCTCTCAGGGCCTCCAGCAATTGACTGAAGTCCGTCGGAAGCTCTGCGGACCACTCCCGATACTCTCCGCTAGTCGGGTGAACCAGACCGAGCTTCTCGGCATGCAGGGCTTGGCGACGGAACGCTCGCAGCGCCTGCACAACCTGCTCGGAAGCTCGGACCGGAAACCGGAGGCGCCCGTAGGACGGATCTCCGACCAAGGGATGATGGAGATGGGCCATATGCACCCGAATTTGATGGGTTCGCCCAGTTTCCAATTTAACCCGGATGACGGTGTGGTGTGACAACCGCTCTTCGATCCAATAGTGGGTAATTGCTCTCTTGCCTCCCTCTCTCACCGCAAACCGCTTTCGATCCACCGGATGACGACCGATAGGCAGGTCGGCCGATCCGCCGCCGCTCAGTTCGCCCTGCACCAGAGCCAGATACTCCCTGCGGACCGATCTTGCCTGCATCTGTTCAACCAAAGACTTGTGGGCTTTCAACGTTCGCGCGATCATCAACAAACCGCTGGTATCCTTGTCCAATCGGTGCACGATCCCACAGCGGGGCAAAGCCGCCAGCTCCGGGGCGTAATAAAGCAGCGCGTTCAGCAGGGTTCCCTCGCTGTGGCCAGCGGCGGGGTGAACGACCAGCCCCGCGGTCTTGTTGACGATCAGCAATTCGGGATCGGAATAAACGATATCGAGCGGCAGATCCTCGGCTTGTGATTCAGTCGGTTCCGGGCTTTCGGTTCGCAGCGACACCCGCTCGCCGCCGATGACCCGCTGCTTCGTGAGGGCTTGTGCGCCATCGAGCAAGACACAGCCTTTCTTGACCCAATCCTGCAATCGGCTTCGCGAGTATTCCGGAAACAGCTTGGTCAAGGCCTGGTCGAAGCGCAGGCCACCGAGGCTGGAGGGAATTTCTACGGAGATATCGGCGATCTGTTGCACGAATAGGGTGTGAAGCTATTAAGGTATAATTGCTGGTGTCCCGTCTTTCACTAGCATCTTGCATGTTTTCCTTGCTTTCGCAACCTGGACGCCTGGCTTTATTGCCGCGGCTAGGGGTGTTGCTGCTGGCTGTCTGCCTGACCGCGTGCGCTACTACGCTGTCGGACGTTCTCCCCTTTTTCTCAAAATCCGAGGACGAAGAGGAATCCCGCGACGAATACGCGAACTGGACCGAGGAAGAATTTTTCGAAGAAGCTAAAGCCGCCTTGATGGACGAGAGATGGACCAAAGCCGCCCAATTATACGAGAAACTGGAAGCCCGCTACCCGTTCGGACCGCACGCGACGCAAGCACAGATCGATATTGCGTACGCTTACTACAAGAACAACGAACCTGACTCCGCACTGGCAGCCGTCGACCGCTTCATCAAGCTCAATCCCGCCCATCCCCGTGTCGACTATGCCTACTACCTCAAAGGCTTGATCAACTACAACCGAGGGATCACGTTCGTAGATCGCTTCGTGCCGACCGATTCTTCTCAGCGCGACCCGGGCTCTGCCCGAGAGGCCTATCGAGACTTCCAAGAACTGGTCAGCAAGTTCCCTGACAGCCGCTATGCCGAGGACTCCCGCAAACGGGTAACAGCGCTTCGCAACAATCTCGCGATGTATGAGTTGCATGTCGCCGACTACTATATGCGGCGGGGAGCTTACCTCGCCGCTGAGAGGCGCGCCACGGAAATCATCCGCAACTACCAGCGGACACCCGCGGTACCCGAGGCCTTGAAAATCATGGAAGATGCATATCGAAAGCTCGAGCTGACCGAACTTGCCGATGCAGTGGGGCGGGTGTTCGCCCTCAACTATGCCGGCGGCGTTCCCTCGGAGGCACAGAACATCGTCGAACCGACCATTGCGGAAAAAGCGTGGCAGACGCTCGGATTCCAATGACGCCTGCCGCAACCGCCGGGGGATCAGGTTCGGAGACGCCCTCTTGCTCACGGACGCTGGCTGCCGCAACCTGCTTCCCGGTCGCCCGTGACGACGAGGGCGCGCACGCAACGTCACCTTGCAATCTGTTCTAACCTGATCCGTCCGTGTCCAAAACCTCGGTCTTCCAGAGAGCACCCGTCGATGTCCTCTGCGTCGGTCATGCGTCGTACGATCTCATCTTCACCGTGCCGCATCACCCCGGTCCCGACGACAAGATTCTCGCCGAAGCCTTTCTGGCCTGCGGCGGGGGGCCTGCCGCCAACGCCGCCGTGACCGTCGCGCGCCTAGGCTACCGCGCCGCGTTCGCTGGTTACCTGGGATCGGATCTGTACGGCGACCGACACTTGAAGGAACTTCAGGAAGACGGGGTAGGTACCGATCTGGTGGTTCGCGGCGCAAACCCCACGCCGGTCTCGGTCATCATTGTCAAACCGGATGGCAAGCGATCCCTGGTGAATTACAAGGGGGAAACCCAACAACTGGCCGACGCTTCGCTGGATTTTTCGACGGTTTGTCCGAGAGTCATCCTTTTCGACGGGCATGAGCCGCTCGTTTCCACACCCTTGGCCGCTGTCGCGCGTAAGGAGAAAATCGCCACGGTCCTGGATGCCGGTTCCCTGCACCCGGGCACTCAAGCCCTGATGAACCGTGTCGATTACCTCGTGTGCTCGGAAAAATTCGCGGCTCAGTGGCTCGGCAGAAACGAACCGGAGGATGCCCTGGATCGACTGGCCACCCTCACACCCGCGGTGATCATCACGCTGGGCGAACGCGGAATCCTATGGCGGGTAGGCGAACAACGCGGGTCGCTTTCGGCTTGTCCCATCCGACCGGTGGACACTACCGGCGCGGGCGACGCCTTTCACGGCGCTTTCGCGGCCGGTGTCGCAGCAGACTTGGAGTGGCCAGCCATTCTCCGCCTCGCCAGCGCCGCCGGCGCGTTGTGCTGCACCAAGTTGGGTGCCCGATCGGGCATTCCGTTTGCGCCGGAAGTGGCAGAATTGCTCGACAAAGGCTGCGGGCGGATCGCCGCGACCTGATTCATCCGCTTTCCCGGCGAGGGACCCTTGGCTTAGCGACCGAGAGAGAGGTGCAACGCCGTCGCCAACAGAACGCCCCGTCAACCGCCAGGAACCGCCGTGCTGGCCCCTGGCGGCGTGCTCAGGGGTTTATGGTGCTCCATCGACCCCCGTGACCCCGCCAGGATTTCTAAGGGCGCTCCTGGTGGGCGTGGCGATTGGCCGTCACTGGCCCGCGAGGGACTTGCGCTTGCCTCCCATTGACATTGGTCTTATGCCTGCGGAGCACCGACTGCCTGGGCCAATTCGGCGAGTAAGGTGCGCTCATGTTCGCTTACACGCTCGCCCCCAAACCCCAGAAACGCCCCCTCCTTAGCCGCGTTGGCAACCTTGTCGCCGAGCTTCATCAGAAAATCCCGGTAAGCGGCGACATCTTCGGGCGATCCTTTCTGCTTCAACAACTCCAGCGCGGCCCGCGACTGATCCGTTGCCGCCTTGCGAAAGGCCGCCTGGACGCTCGCAAAGTCGCCAGCGGCTCTTGCCTGGGACTCCATGGATGA
>Ga0209254_10002786_pt1 | contig 15937 bp, 16 predicted proteins | sample FrelakmetDIP11DI_FD_187148 | JGI IMG/M metagenome (GOLD analysis project Ga0209254, IMG submission 187148) | Freshwater lake sediment microbial communities from the University of Notre Dame, USA, for methane emissions studies - DIP11 DI (SPAdes)... | ecosystem: Environmental > Aquatic >... | reverse complement strand
TCGACCTGCCCGCAATACGCCGAACTGGCAAGAGCCATCTCAACGTCCAATGGACTTGAAAAAGCCGCGGAAGAGATGATCGCGAACGTTTCGGGCCGCATTGCCCAGTGTCCGCCAACGGCCCCATCGTGGGATCGGCTCGGTGTGGTCAGCGCCGACGGGGTGCAGACTGAATCGTGGATAGATGCCGCCGGAGTCGCGCGGAAGAGCATGTACCAGGGGCATCGATCCGCGTGGGTATGGTCCCGGTACACGCCCGCGATGAACGAGCGGTTTCCTTCAAGCAAGTCGCTCTGGGTCGTCGACTGCTCCACGCGGAACCTCGGTCTCATAATCATGATTCCTTACGCCGATCGCGACAGCACGCAGGCGACGACATTTGGCACCGATGCCGAAAACTTGCGTTGGCGGCCAATTGGATCCGGTAGCGCGGGCACTGTCGGGCTTGTCGGCAGTCATCTGTGCGACGCGCATCCATGAGACGCAATCGGCAGAACTGACCACGGTGGCTATCGTTCAGGCGGAACAAATGGACTGACGCATCCGAGCGCATCGATCTCCCGCAGCGGGAACAGGCGGGCCATGTACAGGGGCGTGCCGTCGGCCGCGCGTTCATCGGTGGACAGCAGACAGACCAGGGCAAACACCGCTCGCGCGTGATGCTGCGTCGCGCGATCGGCGACCGTGGGTGCTTTCGGATGTGATCAGACGGCCGCTGCGGCAGGCAGCAACTCCGTGTGAAATATCTCCTCGCTGAACCGCGAGAGGTGCGGGCCCATCAGCGATTGAACGAGGACGAACAGCAGTTCCCGGTCGTGCCGGGCAACGACGTTGGGTGTGTAGTCGTCCTCGAACTCGGCTTCGACGATCTCATGACCGGTGGACTCCAGTTCATCGATCACCGCGTTGACGGCGGCCGCAAAGCCTTCCATGGAGCGGGTGCCCCAGCGACGCGCCCGCAGCGCAATCGCAATCAGAAGAACCATGAGCGCGATGCCGGAATACAGCCAGCGCCCGTAACGGCCCATCGGGTGCAGCCAGGACGTGCGCCGGTAGTGCAGGTCGCACCACGAACCCGTGACAGGAGCGGCGCCTGGAAAGTGACGGGTGTGGCCGGGCTGTCCGCGGACTTCACAGATCCCGCAGAAGCCCGGTGGAGCATTTGACGTTGCCGTGGCCGTCCTGGTCGAGCTGTCGAGGCCACAGTAGCAATCGCGCTGGTCGGGCCCCATGTGCCTGTGCGGAGGCAGCTCTCGTGCCGCGGCGGGCGATTCCATGGGGACTGCGGCTAGACTTCAAAACTGTCGCGAGCCGGTCGGTCTGGATCGTAATCCTCGTCCTCGAGTTCGACCTCAGCCGACGGCGGCAGTCTCGCGATGATCTTGACGAGCATTCTGACGTGCTCGGCCTCTTCCTCCCGCAGTTCCTCGAACAGCGCCTTGACGTCCGGCTGGTCCACGGAGTCGAGGGCCTCGTCGTAAAACGCGAAGGCCTTCTGTTCGGAGAACAAAGCGAGCTGATACGCCTTGAGCGCCGACATGTTCCAGCGGACGTCTCCCATGTCGGGAGCCTCAACGTCGAAGATGTCGTCGAGCCTGACCTTGGCCGGCTTGTCGCCAAACAGTGCGAGCCGGCGCTCGGCGATCTCCTCGCAGTGCTTGTTCTCGTTGACGGCCATCGATCGGAATACCGCGCCGGCGTCGTCAACACCACGGCTTCCGAGTGATTCGGCGAATTCCGTGTACCGCTTCTTCGCTTCGAGCTCGATCAGGGAGGCGAGATCGAGAGCGTCCATCAGGGAGAGTCTGGAGAGATCGAGTCTCGTGGACATGGGGTTGCCCTCTTCGGTACTACGCGCCCAGTGACATGGGCGTGAGCTTGCCTGTCTGATTGAATGCCTGGCGGACCGCTGTTGCTGAGAAGGACGCTATCACTGCGCCGATGTTCGGGTCAAAGCAACGTCTTGCCTTTGCCGAGCGCCTGGGCAAAGGTCGCCCCGTCGGCACGAATGGAGGCGCTCGAGAGCATTTCCAGAAATGCCTCACTCTGGGCTTCCGCGAGCAATTGCTGCGCCTCGGCAAGCGCGATGACGTTCGACACCTCGAGGCTCCATGTCACCGGAACCTCGGCGTGGTTGTCGGCCTGCTTGAGTGACTCGAGGACGTCCTGTGCGCAGGCGCGGTCGGCTGGCCTCGAGTCGCCGAGCAGCCCGGTCATGGTGACCGACGCGTCGAGTACGAAGTTCACGCGCGGCCTTCACCTGACGCAGCAGCTCGGGGAGCCGCGTCCTGGCGTCATAGGCGCCGATTTCGGTCTTCATGACTGTCGCCCTGCAGCGGCAACCCGTCGACAGACCGGTCTATTCGTAGGCGACCGGATGAGCTGCGGGCGGCTCGGCCGCGACTGACGTCCCGGTTGCCGCCTGATCCTGCGTGCTGACTGTGTGTCTGCCCGCGATCGGCCGGGTTGGGGGAGTCTCGGGCTGCCGCGCCGCCGCCGCTCCGGACGGGCGTGACCGCCCGTGCCGGGCCGCCACAAGGCTGATCACGACCCGTCGGAATCAGCGGTCATGAGCCGCCGGGATGCGCATTGGTTGATGAAAGGACTGAAAAATCTGCTTTCGTCTGCGAAAGAGCTGCGATCGTACGTTAAAATGCGCAATCAATCTTATGTCACATAATCTGTCATGAATATTATGCTGCGCTGCAATATTCGAGGTGTAGACTTTGCTGCGTGGGCGGCCGCATGGGGGTCGCCGATTCATGGAGTGATACCGCATGTTTTCGGACGAGACCCGCCTTCTGGCAGCAATTGTCACCGGACTGATCATCGCGACCCTGACCGTGTTTACCTCGCTGGCCGCAGCCGTCGAACGCATGCAGGCGTTCTGAAGCGACTGGACCGACCGCATGATGCAAACCAGTCATTTCCGGGGGCACCCGGCCTACCCGGCCGCCCTGATCCGTAACGTCAGCCTGCCGGACGGTCGCGCCGTGACCATCCGACCGATCCGGCCCGAGGACGCGGCCATCGAGCGGGACTTCGTGAATAACCTGTCGGCCTACGCGAAGTTCCAGCGCTTCCTGTTCACCGTCCGCGAACTCACACCGGAGATGCTGTCGCGCTTCACGCAGATCGACTACGAGCGCGAGATGGCGTTGATCGCGGTGCTCGACACACCGCAGGGCGAGCGTGAGGTCGGCGTCGCACGCTATTCCATGCTCCCGGACGGACGGTCCTGCGAGTTCGCGATCGTCGTGGCCGACGATTGGCAGGGCCAGGGTCTCGCCTACCAGTTGATGCGGAGCCTGATCGATTCCGCGCGGGATCGCGGTCTCCGGGTGATGGAGGGCTTCCGGCTGCTGCAGAATGTGCGCATGCGGGATCTCGCGCGCACACTCGGCTTCCAGTCCGGCGCCGACCCGGACGATCCGGATCTCGTGCGCATGCACCTGGTGCTGTAGCACCGCAACCGCCGCATTGCATCGGACGGGACCGTCCAGCCAGCGGGCGGCGAAGCTGGCGACCACACGGAAGCAGCATCGGACTCGTAGATCGGCGATCATTGGACGCCGATGCATCAGCCACCATGACCATGCAGCAACCCGCCCCGGAGAAGCGCGTAAGCCAGTTCCGGCAGATCGTGCTGTGGCCGCTGCAGCTCATGCCGATTCGTGGTGAGGCGACCCAGATCCAGCGCCACTGGGAACTGCTCGAGGAAGCCGGCCCGGACAATCCCTGGCACGAGGTCGCGGACGAGTTCACGGGCGATCCCGGCGAGTTCCAGGAGCGGCATTACAACGAGTTCACGACGTTCCTGCCGCATGTGCAGCGCTTCCTCTATGGCGAAGGACGATCCCGGCGTGGCGATGACGCCGTCTGCGTGGACCCCGGTGCGTCGCCGATGCGGGTGTTCCGCCGCGACGACGTCGCCGCCGTGCGCATCACTTCCCGCGCCGACAGCGCGCCGCGGACGCTGTCGATTGCCCACGTCGACCTGTATTTCTTCTACGACATCGACATCGTGCTGCTGAACGTGGAGGTGGCGGGAGCAGACCTCACGCTGTTCGAGGTCGAAGACACGCTGTACCGTTTCGCCCGCGCCTATCCCGCCGCGTGGGACGACGAAGGCGAGGGGCTGCATTGCATGCATCGCGTCGAATGGCTCGCGGCCGACGGCACGGTGCTCGCGACGTCGGATACCGGGCAGCGTGAGAAGTTCCTGTCGTTCGTCGGCCGACACCGTGTGCCGCGGATCTCATCACACTGGGCGTTCCTGCTGAAGCCGCTGGTCCTGGAGCATGCCGACGAAGACGGGCCGATCCGCTACCGGCTGCTGGAGTACTACCGCATGCCGTTGATGGCCTACCTGGCGGTGGAGAACCCGCGCAGCCTGTCGCGGGACGACTTCGTGCGCCTGGGCCTGATCACCGCGCCCGGCACCGACCAGCCCCTGCCGTACTCGCACCGCCACCTCGCCGACTTCGAGGAGCGCCACTGCTACGACCGCTTCTGGGATGACCGTCCCGGGGGTCCGAGCACGCGCTACCTGTGTTGCGGGCATGCGCTGGTGGTGGTCGGCGATGCGCGATCGGCACTGTTCACCAACCTGGAGAAGGGCGTCCTCTCGCAGTTCCGCCACCAGCATTTCCTGCTGTTCCTGATCGCGCACTTCCAGAAGTCCGCGTTGCTGATGTTCTCGGACCGACTCGTGCAGGCTCTGAAGAAGCTCGACATCAGCGATCCGGAGTCGGTCAAGCGCTTCAAGCGCGCGATCCGGCAGAATTTCGAGATCTTCCTGCGCTTCACGCACCGCTACTGGTTCCACGAGATCGCCGACCAGGCGCAGGCCAAGGCGCTGTTCCGGCTGTCCGCGCAGCATCTCGGCCTCGACCCGCTCTACGCCGAGGTCAAGGAGCGGATCTATGACATGAACGAATACCTCGACAGCGACAGCCTGCGCCGCCAGGCGAACACCGTGCTCCGCCTTACCGTCGTAACGACCTTCGGGTTGATCGGCACCGTGGTCACGGGTTTCCTCGGCATGAATCTCTTTGCCGAGGCGGAGAAGCCGCCGGGACTGAAACTCCTGTACCTGCTGCTCGTCCTCGTGCCCACGGTCGGCCTGACCTTCTATACGGTGGCGAGATCCAAGGCACTCTCCGATTTCCTCGAGGCCCTGTCGGACGAGCGGCTCACGACCTCGGACAAGTTCCGGGCGCTGCTCGGCGTCTGGCGCAGGCCCGGTCGCGAGCCGCCGCGTCGGTGAGAAGCGCCACGGGAAGGCCCAAGGTTGGCCTTCATGTGCTCAGCAACGACAACTTTCGCTACGTGGGCGAGTGGTACGGCCATTCGAGGCGCTCCGCGTCGATCCCTTGATGACGGCGAAGGGCGGTGGGCGTAAATTGACGCCGAGCCATGCCGCAATGCGGCGAAACCATCAGGAGCCGTCGATGGTCAACAAGGTCAAAGAGTTTGTGGACGAGCAGCAGCAGATTCTGGCGGAGCAGGCCGAGAAGCTGCGCAGGGCGCCGGGCAAGGTCGTGCGAAGCGCCGCCGGGAAATCCGCGAAGCGCATCAAGGCGCTGCAGGAGCCCGTCCGCGTGGTCGCACATTCGGGTGTCAGGCTCACGAATGTGTCGCATGCGGCCCTGCTGGACCTGATGGCGCTGCAGTTGGACGTCGTCACGTCGGCGCTGTCGGACGCTGCCGCGCAGCTCGAGCGGGTGGCGCAATCGGAGAGCGTCGTGGACCTGGTTCGTGGCCAGGCCGACGAACTGCGGGCGACCCGTGACCGGGTCGTCAACGACGTGAACCGCGCGGTCTCGATCGTGACGGACGCGGGGCGTGGCGTGCGCGATGTCGCGACCGAGGCCTACGCGAAGGTCTCCCAGCCGGCCAGGGCTCCCAGGGGAAAGACGACTCGGGCCCGCAAGGCCAAGCGTGCGGTGCGCAAGACGACCACGCGGGCCAGGAAGAAATGAGCGGCGGTGCTCCGGCGCCGATCGACGACAGAGGATTGGCCGTGAGCTAGCTCGCCAGCCGCAGCTGGCGCTGGACCTCTTCCTCGCGCGCGTCGTCGATGACGAGCATCACGTCGTTCGGATCGACGACGGCTTCCTCCAGCGCGAAGACGCCCGTGAGTGCGCTGTCGGGCCGCAGCTCGCCCTGCTCGAACAGCGACCACATCTCCCGCGCGAACTCGGTGGCGAGCAGCTCGGGTGCGAAGCGGCCGAGCGAGGAACGCAGGTTGTTGACGTCGCGCTCGAGCAGCGCCAGCGCCGCGTTATTGCCGGCGGCATTGACCGCCTGCGGCAGGTCGATGATCACCGGGCCGTCGGGCGCCACGAGCACGTTGAACTCCGACAGGTCGCCGTGGATGAGCCCGAGGCAGAGCATGCGCACCACGTCGCCGATCAGCACGGCGTGGTATTCGCGGGCCGTCTCGGCGGAGAGTTCGACTTCGCCGAGCCGTGGCGCCGGATTGCCGTCCGCGTCGGTCACGAGTTCCATGACCAGCACGCCGTCGAAGTAGCCGAGCGGCTTCGGCACGCGCACGCCGGCGGCCACGAGCTGGTAGAGCGCGTCCACCTCGGCGTTCTTCCAGGCGGTCTCCTGCTCGCGGCGGCCGAAGCTCGTGCTTCTCCCGATCGCGCGGGCCTGCCGGCTGCCGCGGACGCTGCGGCCTTCCTGGTACAGGGCGCGCTTCTGGAAGCTGCGCTGCGCCATGTCGCGATAGACCTTCGCGCAACGCACGTGCGGGCCCGAGCGCACGAGGTAGACCGTGGCTTCCTTGCCGCTCTTGAGCGAACGGAGGACTTCGTCGATCACGCCGTCGTCGATCAACGGTTGCAGTCCGGGAGGGGTTTTCATGGGCACGAAGCGCGCGGAGGGCCGTGGATCATACCGGTGCAGCGGGCCCTGGGCTAGACTGCGGCGGTTCGCCACCGGGACTTGGAGACGGGGAGACCCGATGGACGCCACCGAGTCGAAGTCGCTGCCCGACAACGCCTATCGTCCGCTCGAGCCGGGCGAGACCTACGCGCCGATGGTGCCGGCCTCCGCGGCAGTCGCGGAATCGACGACCCGCTCCGTCGGCTGGGGCCTCTTCCTGTGCGTGATCTTCACCATCGCTTCGGCCTACTCCGGTCTCAAGGTCGGGCAGGTGATGGAGGCCGCGATTCCGATCTCGATCCTCGCCATCGGCCTGGCGCGGGTCTATGCCCGGCGTTCGACGCTGCTCGAGAACGTCATCATGACCGGCATCGGCGGCACCTCGGGCGCGATGGTCGCCGGCGCGATCTTCACGCTGCCGGCGCTGTACATCCTGAAGCTCGATCCGCATCCGCTGCAGACGGCCTTCATCAGCCTCGCCGGCGGCTGCCTCGGGCTGCTCTTCCTGATCCCGCTGCGGCGCTACTTCGTGCGCGAGACGCACGGCCAGTTTCCCTTCCCGGAAGCGACCGCCATTACCGAAGTGCTGGTCACCGGCGAGAAGGGGGGCTCGCAGGCGAAGCTCCTGTTGCAGGCGACGGCGATCGCCGGCGTCTACGATTTCTTCGTCACCACCTTCCAGGTCTGGCGGGAGTTCGTCGACTTCCAGTTCGTGCCCCTGGTGCGCGACCTGGCCGATAAGGCGCGGGTCGTCGCGAGCTTCGACGCCATCGCCTTCATCCTCGGGCTGGGCTACGTCATGGGCCTGCGCTCGTCGATGATCCTGTGCGCCGGCGGCGCGCTGTCGAACTTCGTCCTGGTGCCGCTGATCTGGATGATCGGCCGCAATTACCCCGATGCGATCTATCCGGCGACCCGGGCGATCTCCGAGATGGACGCCACCCAGATCTTCCGCAGCTACGTCCGCTTCGTCGGCGTCGGAGCGATCGCCACCGCCGGCATTTTCGGCATCATCAAGTCGCTCAGGATCGTCGCCGGCTCGTTCAGGATCGCCGCCCACGCCTTCAAGCACGGCGAGGCCGCCGGACAGGAGCGCACCGATCGTGACCTCCCTACCACGACCATCCTCATCGGAGTCCTGCTCACTTCCCTCGGCGCCGGAATCTTCTTCAGCAGCCTGGGGGCGACGCTGACCGTGACCTTCGTCGGCCTGGGGCTGACCGTCCTCTTCTCTTTCTTCTTCGCCTCGGTGGCGGGCAACGCGATCGCCACGACGGCGCGCAATCCGGTCTCGGGCATGACGATGCTCACCATCATCGTCTCCTCCGTGGTGCTGCTGCGCTTCGGGCTGTCGGGCACGACCGGGATGTTCTTCGTCATGGCGATCGCCGGCATGGTCTGCACGGCGCTGTCGGTGTCGGGGCAGGCGGTGACCGACCTCAAGGCCGGCTACTGGCTCGGTTCCACGCCGGCGGTGCAGCAGCGGGTCAAGTTCTGGGGCATCGTGGCTTCGGCGGTGGCGGGTGCGCTCACCATCATGCTGCTCGCCAAGACCTTCCAGTTCGGCGAAGCGGCGGTGGGCGACACCCGGGTCGTTCTCGCGGCGCCGCAGGCCTCGATCATGAAGGCGCTGGTCGAGGGCTTCATGAGCCAGCAGCCGGTGGCCTACATACTTTTCGGCGTCGGGGCCATGATCGCCGTGGTGATGGAGATGCTCGCCGTGCCGGCGCTCACCTTCGCGCTCGGCATGTACCTGCCGCTTGAGCTCAACACGCCCGCGCTGGTCGGCGGCCTGCTCGCCCACCTCATCGGCAGGCGCTCGGAGCAGGCGGGCGGGGAGCGCGGCCGCTCGATGCGCGAGCGCGGCGTGGTGATCGCCTCCGGCCTGATGGCGGGCGGCGCGCTCGGCGGCGTGATCGGCGCCGCGCTGCGCCTGCTCCCCGGCTACAGCGAGGAGTGGGTGAAGACGCCGTTCTACGACGACCCGGCGATCTCGCAGATTGCATCGGCGCTCTTCTTCCTGGCCCTCTGCATCTACGTCTGGCGCGGCGCGGTCAAGGAAGGGAAAGGCGCAGCCGAAGCGTGACGAGGCTGTACGCCCGTCACACCCGACCTGCCTTGATGTCCGCCAATACCTCGTTGGCCGCGCGCGCTGCCGGGCGGGGTCTGCAATTCTGAGACGCCGAGCACCTCACGCCGTCGCCCGTGACGGTAGGCTCGCGACAAGGTACCCTTCGCGCCGGTCAGGCCCGGCGCGGCGGTCGCCGGTCAGCGTGATTCGAACCCAGGGGCAGGCGGGCAGGCACTTGAAGCGGCGGCTGACAGTCGAAGCGATGGCGATGGCGTTGGGTCTGCTGGCAGCGCTGTCGGGGGCGTCCGCTGCGGCTGCCGCCAGAGTCGAATCGAAACCCTGGTCCAGGCCGGACCTGCGCTCGAATGCCTTCTACGTTTTCGACGAGTCCGGCACGAAGGTGCTGGCTGCGCGCAACGAGGGGACCGCCGTCCCGATTGCCTCCATCACCAAGCTGATGGCGGCTCTGGTCGTGCTCCAGGCCCGGCAGCCGATGGGCGAAATGATTTCGATCACCCGGGACGACGTGGAAGGAACCGCGGGCAGCAATTCGCGTCTCGGGGTGGGTGCCAGACTCAGCCGTGCCGATCTCCTGCATCTTGCGTTGATGTCATCCGAGAACCGCGCGGCACATGCGCTCTGTCGGACGTACCCGGGCGGCATGCGGGCTTGCGTAAGAGCCATGAACGGCAGGGCGAAGTCGCTCGGCATGACGAGTGCCCGCTTCGTCGAGCCGACCGGTTTGTCGAGTCGCAACGTCGCGAGCCCCGTCGACCTCGCAAAGCTGGTGCGGGCGGCGGCGGCGAACCCGACGATCCGGACCTATTCGACGGATCCGGATCATACGGTCTACGTCAAAGGGCGCGCGCTCGAGTATCGCAGCACCAACTCGCTGGTCAAGAAGCCCGACTGGCACGTCACGGTGCAGAAGACGGGCTACAACGCCGATGCTGGCCGCTGCCTGGTGATGCAGGCCGTCATCGACGGCCGCGAGGTCGTCATCGTCCTGCTCAATTCCTGGGGCCGCCTCACGCGCATCGGCGATGCCAACCGCATCCGGGATTGGATGGAGGCGAGCGCCCCGCCCACGGCAGGCTAGGCGCAGAGGATCCCTCGGGCCACGCTCGGGTCATTTGGCGAAGGTATTGCAGTGTGAAGGCATCAGAATCACCCGAACGGGTGATTCCCCCCGTCGTGCGCAGCCTCTAACGTACGCGGTCATCCGACAGGAGGAAACGAATGGCACGAACGAGCACCTCCAGGGCCGCCAAGTCCGTGCGGTCCCCACGAAAGGTCCGTGCGCGTCCCAAGCGGGGCAGCGACGTCGTGGCCGGTCCCCGCTACGTCGCCTACAAGGCGCGATGGCGGCTGATCGACATCATCAAGCTGCTCGGCTCGCGCAGATGCAGCGGGTTGACAGTGGAACACCAGCAGCAGACTCAGTGGTGCTGGGCGGCGGTGTCGAACAGCGTGTCCCACTTCTACGACGCCGCCTCGACCTGGACGCAATGCACGATCGTCAATGCCGAGCTTGGCCAGACCACGTGCTGCACGAACGGGTCTTCCGCGGCCTGCAACAAGCCGTGGTATCTCGACAGGGCCCTGAGCCGGGTCGGCTGCCTGCTCTCGTGGGCATCAGGCACCCTCACGTTCGCGACCGTTCAATCGCTCGTCAACAGTGGCCGCCCGCCGTGCGCCCGCCAGGGATGGAGCGGCGGCGGTGGCCACTTCATGGCGATCGTCTGCTACTTCGAGGGGATTCTCGGCCTGCTCTCCGGCAGCGGCAGTACAGCCAGACGACTGCGCATCTCGGATCCATGGTACGGCGACTCCGTCGTCGACTACGACGTCTTCGTTTCCGGGTACCAGGGAACCGGGAGCTGGACGCATTCCTATCGGACCCAGCCATAAGGGGATGACGTCATGCCTCTGCTGACGGAAAGCCCTCCGAAGGGCATCGAGAAAGTGCTTGACGCTACGGTGTCGGAACTCGTCGGTCACGGAGCGCTGGCGCTCGGCTCGCGGGCGCTGCCGGCCGTGTCCGCGCCGATCCGGGTCCACAACCTCGGCGCAGATGCCATCGCGGCCGGCAAGGGACTGGCCGCCGTGCAGCCGACCGGCTGGCTCTCGACACTGACCACCGATGGCGAAGTGCGCGGTACGATCGAGGTGATTCCTGCGCGGCCTGCGCGCAAGGGCACGGCCTCGGCAGAAGGCCTGCGGTTCGGCGGATTCACGACCGGCCCCCTGCAGCAGGCACTGGCCGCGGCCATCGAGACCGCGGCCAAGTCGAGCGGCAGGAGCGAAGTGCAGATTGCGGTGCTGCGCGTGCCGGCGCTCTACCTGCTGGCGCTGTGGCTGCGCGACAAGGGCGGCGATCGCCTGGTGCCCATCGCGCCTTGTCCGTCACCCCTGAAGGCGGGCGAGGCATATCCCGCCGAGCGTGCCCTGGCATCGCTGCAAGAGGCCGCGAAGTCGGTCCTGGAGGGCGGCGAAGCGCGAAACTGACGTGACCGGTCTATCGAGCCGTCGGTCCAACGCGCTGTCGTACGTCGAGTCGGTGGCCGACGATGTCAAGCCGGGCAAGTGGACCTCGTTCCCGCAGAGTGTCAAGCTCAAGCAGGGCGAGACCGTGGTTTTTTCCTGCGTCGTCTACAAGTCCCGCAAGGACCGCGATCGCATCATGGCGAAGTTCATGCAGGACCCGCGGATGACGAAGCACATGGACCCGGAGAATTCGCCATTCGACGGCAAGCGCATGTTCTGGGGCGGCTTCAAGTCCATCGTCGCCCTTTGACCCCCATCTGCCGCCTGGCCGCTTCGAATTCGTCAAGGAAGTCCTGCACGAGGCCTGCTGCTCGCTGGTCGAGGGCGGCGAGCGTCCCCCCGGCACACGGGCACGCCATGCGCACGCGGATGTCTGCGCGGCCTGTGGTGAGCGTTCATGCGTACGTGCTGGCTGCGGGCGCACTGCTGCTCGGCGGCTGCGGCACCAACGCGCTTCGCGTGGAATCGGCGGGCGAGATCGCCACATTCGCCAAGGTCGTTTCGCAGCAGGCCCGCGATGTTCTCGCCGAGGTGGACGCCCGCCGCGAACGGGCGTTCGTCACGCTGATCGCCAGCGACGCGTCGTGCGAGCCCGTTCAGCCGGTGCTGATCCTGGTGCCCCGGGCTGCACCGGTACCGGGCAGCGAGTCGCCGCCGCTGTGCGCTGCCTCCGGCACGTCGCCGCCGAAGGGCTACGAGGTCGTCGAGTTCGACTTCAGACCGCTTTCGACCGCGGCAATCCAGCCCACGCTCGACCTTGCGGGGGCTGTCGCCGTGTATGGCGATGCGATGGCCGCGCTCGCCATGCAGCCATCGAACGATTCGGCGCAGCAGCTCGACGAGATCCTGGCGCTCGCGTCACGGGCCCGCGCGACCGCCACGGGATTCGGTCTCACAGGGATTCCGGAGCTCAAGACGCTCAGTGACGAACAGAAATCGTCCGCGACGAAGCTCATTGATCTGATGCTCGCGCTCCAGAGCGAGCAGCAGCGGACCCAGGACATCCGGAGGCTGTACGCGGAGAAGGCCGCGCAGATTCAGTCGATCCTCCCGGAGCTGTCGGCGCAGATCGAAGACTGGGTAACGGTCGCCGGCGTGGGCGCCGACCAGATCACGACCACCAATCTGGAACGCGTGTACCGCAACGAACGCTCCCGTCTCGACCTCGAGGGTCGCATCGCACTGATCAAGTTGATTTTCGATGCCCGGAGCCAACCCGCCCGCACCGAGCAGGCATCCGTGTCGTTCGCGAACGCTGTGGACACGCTGCAGCAGGAGAACGAGCATCTCGGTCAGCTCCTCACCAACCCGTCGGTCGAGGACCGCGCCCGGGCGGCACAGATCTCTCAGCAACGGATTCTGGGAGCACTCGAACAGATCGCACAGGCGCTCACCGCCTGGAAGGTGTTCTGAAATGGCAACGCGAACGGCACTCCTGAAGGCGGGCAAGGAGCTGCGCGCAGTGCTCTTCGGCCTGTCGCAGAATGGAATCTATGCCGCTCCCGAAAGAGAGGGCTTTGCGCGCCTCATGACCTACTACCACCTGCAGCTGGACCGGTTCCTGCGCGCTCCGTGCTGCGGGGGGTCGTCGGTGCGATACGATCCACCGCTGTCCGGCGCGAATGCGGCGGTAACGAAGTCCGGGCAATGCAAGCCTGGCCAGCCCGCGAGTCAGCAGCCCCTGTATGACGCCGTGTTCGCGGCGGGAGAGAGCCTGACGGCGGTCACGACAACGCCGCAGGCGGTGACGACGACGGTAGTGATTCGGGCGAAAGTCGTCGCCGCGAAGCGGACGGTTCGCAGGCCGGCTGCAGCCCGGGCAGCCGTGACCCGAAATGCAAAGAAGGTCAGGACCGCAAGCAAGAAGGCACCTGCGGCAGGGAAGGTCGCCAGCACGGCCGTGCGCAGGAAGACGGCTGCACGCAGGAACGCGAAGCGGGCGCCGGCCAAGCAGACCGTCGCGAAGCGCAAGGCGCCCCCGAAGCGCAAGCGCTGAGCTTGGTACCTGCGACCGGCTGAAGCGATCTGCCCACCCAGCACGCCTGAACCCGGCGTAACGATGTGATTGAGTCGAGACATGGTGATCGCCGTCGGCGCGACGCTCACGGCGCGCTCGGGTTCAGGCGCCACAGTTCCCGGACGTGCTGCACGACCGCGCCGTGGGCGGCGACGCGCAGGTCGAATCTCGAGCCCGCGAAGGCCGGCGTTTCCACGACGATCACGGTGCGTGCCGCCGGGCCCGGAGCCTTCCTGCCGTCGACGAATACTACGTCCGACGCCAGCAGCTCGTCGATCGATCCATCGCGGATCGGCAGGCCCTTGTCGTCGCGGCTGATCACGCCATCCACGATCGGCTCGTCGAATCGCGTCCTCCCGGACTGGCGGATCGGTATGCCCGACGCCTGCAGCACCCTGATGATCTCGGTACCGACCGGGTTGCCCGCGACCTGGAGGCCCTGCGAATAGATGTAGCCACCCTCGGTGGAGAGCTCGTCCTCGTGCAGATCCAGCACCAGCCGCGGCGGGTACTCCTTTGCCAGGCGCAGCACGAATTCGGTGAGGGCCCGGGATTCCGGGCCGGGCGGCGATGCCGCGCGAGGCCGCGTGCCGTTCTCCAGGTCCGGCAGCAGGTACTCGGCATCGCCGACGCTGTACCCGCCCTTGCGCCAGTCCCGCTCCGCGGTGTTCGGGTAGCGCCAGTTGTCGCGATAGGCCTTCGGGTTGCAGAGCGGGATCAGTACGACGGGCACGCCGGAGGCGGCCAGCTCGACCACGCGCGCGAGGTTGCCCGCGATCGCATTGGGTCCGGCCGGCTCCTCGCCATGGATGCCCGAGATGATCCACAGGGCGGCGCCGCGCTGCGCGGTTCGCCACGCGCGGATCTCGAGATCGTCCCCGGCCGGATAGGCATAGATGGATTCCTGCTGCCAGCCGTGATCCACGGCCAGCGACCGGAAGCGTGCCGACAGCTGCTCCACCGTGGCGCGTCCGTCGGCCGTGTAAGGGAGTGCTGGAGGCGAGGCCGGCTCCGCGATGGCGATGCCGGGAGTCGCGCTGCCACCGGCCAACAACGCCGCCAGCGCCAGCGCCAGGCCCGGCATGTCCGCCACACGGCGCCGTCGCATCACGGCGTAGATGGGCAGGCCCGCGGCGCCCAGGACGAGTGCCCAGACGAATGGCTCACGGCCGAGCCCGACGAAGGCGAAGACGGTGTACGCGGTGCCGAGCACCCCGAGCGCCAGGAGCGGTCCGGGCAGCCTGCGTGCGCCGCGGCGCCACAGGACGACGAGTGCGAAGGCGCAGAACAGGTACAAGGGCAGGTTGGCCGCCGTCACGACGAGCGTCAGGAACGTGAATCCTTCCACGAGCGACCTGCTGTAGTTCATCAGCACCATCGCGGTCGCGAGCAGTCCGGTCACGAGCAGCGCCACCCCCGGGGCACCGCGCGCATTGCGACGCTCGAGAGGCCGGGGCAGTGATCCGTGGCGCGCCATGGAGGCGGTCAGCTCGCCCACGAGCAGTGTCCACCCGTTCAGCGCGCCGAGCCCGCTCACGACCACGAAAGCCGCCAGCACGCGACCATTGCCGGCGCCCATGAAGCGATCCAGGAGGTCGGCAAATGGCGCGCTCGACCGGGCCAGCTCCTGCTGCGGGATCAGCAGCAGCGCCATCGACGAGACGGCGATGTAGATGACGGCCGTCAGCAGCGTGCCGGCGATCGTGGCGCGGGGAATCGTCCGCTCCGGGTCGCGCACGCGGCCGGCCGGCACGGCGGCCGACTCGATCCCGAGCATCGCGAACAGCGCGATGGTCGAGGCCGCCATCAGGCCGCCGAGCGTGAGCGGAGTCGTGGGCGGATGCGCCACGTAGGCCGCCGGCTCCGTCGTGAGCAGCCATGCGCCGAGCAGCATGATCACCGCCATCGGCAGCAGCTTCACCGCGGTCGTGACGACCTGCACGCCGCCGCCCGCGCGCACGCCGAGAAGGTTCACGACGACGAACAGCCAGACGAGTGCCAGCGCCTGCGCGGGCGGCGGGACGGCATCGAGACCCGGGACCACCTTGCCGAGGTACCCGACCACGCCGATGGCGATTGCTGCATTCGTGATCCAGCAGGACACCCAGTAGCACCAGATCGAGATGAAGGCCGGCACGCGGCCGCTCGTCGCCTCGATGTAGGCGTACGGGCCGTCCGCCGCGGGAAACTCCCGCGCCAGCCGGGCGAACACCCGGGCGAGCACGGTCATGCCGAGCACCGTGACGCCCCAGCCGATCATCGCGTTGAAGCCGTAGGGCGCGAGTGACGCCGGCAGCACGAAGATGCCGATGCCGATCGTGTTGCCGACCACCAGGGCCGTGCACATCCAGAATCCGAGTTCCTTGCGCGCCTGCATGTCGCCTCGCCTTGCCGTCAATCACGCGCGC
>Ga0209254_10002785_pt1 | contig 15938 bp, 11 predicted proteins | sample FrelakmetDIP11DI_FD_187148 | JGI IMG/M metagenome (GOLD analysis project Ga0209254, IMG submission 187148) | Freshwater lake sediment microbial communities from the University of Notre Dame, USA, for methane emissions studies - DIP11 DI (SPAdes)... | ecosystem: Environmental > Aquatic >... | reverse complement strand
CAGATCGTGATACTCCCAGAACTTGCCCTGATCGGCGGCGCATTCTGAAGCCTGTGCAGCCCACAGCGACTCTTGTCCCAAAAACGCGGAATGCTTGTAGACGAAGTTGATCTTCCCTTCAGAGATGTACTGCTTTAGCACCGGTCCCACGGACTGGTGAACTCGCTTGCAGTATGGTCACTGAAAGTCGCTGAACTCCACCACGGAGACTTTGGCCGCCTGCTCGCCCAGACGATTCGCATCGCGCACGGCAATGGCGTCAGGGCTGACCTGCTGCGGGCCTTGTTCTTGCGCCGCGGGCTGCTGCGGGCCGCCCGCTTGCAACGTAGCGATGGCCTCCAGCACACCCTCACGCGCTGCGGCGCGCATCGTCGTGGCATCCAGCGCTGCGCCGGGCGTCGGTGGTTTGACGATCAACGCATTGTACGCCGCAAAGCCAATCACGCCGACGAGGATGCCGAAGAGAAACCAGGCGGGCGCAATCCAACCCGATCGGCCCCGGCGTTTCTCCGGCTCATCGGCCTCTGGCGGTAAGACGGACTCTTGCGCCATCTCTTGTTCAGGCGGCGCGGTCTCAGATGGATGTTCTTCGCTCAAGATCACTCCTTGTCTTCTGCAAGAGATGAGCCAATTATACCCGAAGGAAGGCACATCCGGCGCCTATTCCAGACTGCCGACTGTTTTCTCAACTTCCTCTAAGATTTCGCCCGACTGAACGAGCGCCTTCATGCGATTGTGATCCGGATACAACGGACGATCTTCGTCAAGATGGGCCACCACCTTACGAATGACCTCGCGCGCTTTCTGCACGCCATGACCGTTGGTGAAGCCGCGAAAATCGAGCGCCTGTGCCGCCGCCATGAATTCGATGCCCAGGATACCGTAAGCGTTATCGAGAATCTGGCCGTTCTTCAGGGCCGTGTTCATGCCCATCGAGACGAAGTCCTCCTGATCGGCCGCAGCCGGAATCGATTGGATGCTGGCCGGCATCGAAAGAATGCGCTGCTCGACAATTAGCATGTCGGCGGTGTATTGGCTGAGCATCATGCCGGAGAACATCCCTGCGCCTTTGGTCAAAAATTCCGGCAGGCCCACGCTCAACGCCGGATTCGTCAAGCGATTCAGGCGGCGTTCGGAAAGCACGCTCACCATCGTGATCGCGGCGCCGGCCATATCCATGGGCAAAGAAACGGGCGATCCTTGAAAGTTCGCGCCGGTCAGCGTTAAACGATATTCGGGCAGGAAAATCGGATTGTCGCCGACGCCGTTGAGTTCGATCTCCACTTGCTGCCGCGCATGCGCCACGGCATCGTGCGCCGCGCCGATCACCTGGGGCGTCGAGCGCATCGAGTAAGCATCTTGCACCTTGGTCTTGATCTTACCCGTTTTCAGATCGCTGCCCTCGATGCACTTCAGTATGGCCTGCGAACTGCGAATGGCGCCGGGGAAGCCGCGCAATTGATGCAGACGCACATCGTAGGGTTTCAGGTTGGCGAGCAATGCTTCCAGGCTCATCGCGGCGGCGATCTCGGCTTGCTTGAGCCAGCGATTCATGTCATGCAGCTGCAAGGCGCTCATGGCGGTGAGCAGGTTCGAGCCGTTGATGGCCGCCAGTCCATCGCGCGCCTGCAAATCAGGGACGGGAATACCCGCCCGTTTCATCGCTACGTCACCGGGCAAGCGCTCGCCTTGATAGAACGCCTCGCCTTCGCCCATCAGCAGCAGGGCAAGCTGCGCCATCGGGGCCAGATCGCCGCAGGCGCCGACCGAGCCTTTCTGACACACGACCGGTGTGAGGCCCTTGTTGAGCATCTCGATCAGGGTCAGCGTGATCTCAGGGCGGCAACCGGAATTGCCGTGCGCGTGGACGTTGATGCGGCCGGTCATGGCGGCGCGCACGTGCTCGATCGGGGCCGGCTCGCCGATGCCCGCCGCGTGATTGTAGATCAGGTAGCGCTGGAATTGCAGTACTTGCTCGTCGGACAGGATAATTTCGGAAAACTCGCCGATGCCGGTGTTGGTGCCATACATGATCTCGCGCGCTTTGAGTTTCTCTTCCAGCATGGCGCGGCACATCTTGATGCGCTCCAACGCTTCGGGCGCGAGTTCCACGCGCTCACCGTCACGCGCGACGCGCACCAATTTTTCGAGCGTCAAGCCGGAACCATCTAGCACGATCGTCATGTTGCTTCTCCTTAGTAAATGGGTTGGGTGCTGGGGATGCTCAGCTCTGAGCAGGCGGTAGGATACCACCAAACAGCAAAAGAGATGAAGCCGGTTGACCGGCGACGTCTTGCATCGTACAATGCACCGCAATTCCTGCAGGGGGCACCAGCGATGCCAGCCAAAGATAAGATACCGGCGGCCACACAACCGTACTACGATCAGATCAGCGCGATCACCGACACGATCTGCCACGAGCACCTCAACGAGGAGTACGCTGCGATGTGCCGTAAGTTGGCCGGGGCGCTGGCACGCAAACGACCGTCGCCCATCGTGCGCGGCAAGCCGGAAATCTGGGCGGCAGGCGTCTTGCACGCCCTGGGCATGGTGAACTTCCTGTTTGACTCAGCGCAGACGCCGCACGTGCGCTCGGAAGAACTGAGCGCATTCTGCGGCGTGGCTCAATCGAGCATGGCCGCCAAATCTAAGTTGATTCGCGAGATGTTTGATATGATGCCGCTCGATCCAAAGTGGTGCCTGCCCAGCCGCATCGATTCCAACCCCATGGTGTGGTATATCATGGTCAACGACTACATCATCGATGTGCGCACTGCACCGCGCGAGATTCAGGAGAAAGCCTATCGGCTTGGCTTGATTCCTTACATCCCAGCCGATCGGTTGCCGGCCGATGAATCCGCGGCGCCCGCCGCCGATCGACCTCGCTGCGGCCTGTGCGGTTCCACGGATAAGCCCCTGAGGCGCACCGCGTGCTGCACCCACTGGGTGTGCGATGACGAAGATCAATACGTGCTGTTTTCATTTGCGCACAACTCGTGCGCGCGCAACCACAATCGCTACACGTTATGCAGCTACCACCACAACGAAGGCCACGCCGGCGCCTGGCAAGACTGCGAGCAGTGCCGCGCGTCGTTTGAGACCGAGATATACGTCTACTACGGCACCAACGAATACAACTTCGAAACGCTGCCCCACCCGCCGGCGTTCGAACCGACGCACTGCGCGGGCTGCGGCAGAGTCATCTCGCTGGGCCATGACGGTTACATGCAGTCCGGTAAAGACTACTTCTGCCAGCGCTGCGCGAATAAGCGGATGCAAGAAACGATCCGCTCGGAACACGCTGTGCCACCGCGCCGCCGGAGACGCGGAGGCAGATAGCGCCAGCGTCACGCTCAACGGTGGATGACGCGGACCCTCCGAGGTCTTTTGCCGGTGCTTGACCTGGGGATCGATTATGATGTATGCGGATGACAGCGAAGAGCTGCTGAGTGAAATGGATTCTGCTGGCTGCGGACAGAGAACGGTTGGAAGATCATCGGTGGCATGAGTGCAACCATGCTCATCCGTAGACCATCTGAAATAAGCAGGATAAACTATAAGTGATGTTAAAGGTTATGGCTCCAGAAGCCTAGCGCCGCCCAGCACCGCGTGCAGCCAGGTGACAGAGCGGCATCGGATACGGAAGCGAACAAACGGCTGCGCGCTCGATCGGTGTGCGCGGCAGTTGCAAGCGGTGGCGCGGCTGACGCAGGGATGCGTCAGCCGCGTTATCTTCACCGAGGTCTGCTGCTTAGTTGGCCTTCAACACCAGCGGCAGATAGACCTTGACCGGTGTCACATTGATCAGCAGAAAGTCTATGTCTGTACCAGTATCGTCGTCGGTCACCGTCAGCGTGGCGGTGTAGATGCCCGTCTGCGTATACGTGTGCCAGGGCGCTAAGGTGCTGGCCAAAGCCGAGCCATCGCCAAAGTTCCAGGCAATGATATGCGTATCCAGTGTTCCCAGATCGGTGAACCCGCCCGCGAGTTGTATGGCTGTGTTGGCCGGCGCAGCCCGATCGGGTCCGGCGTTAACCACTGGCGCGACGTTGGAAACAGTCACGTTAGTCGTAGTGAAAGCGCTGCCCGCCATACTATCGCTGAGTGTCAGGTTGATCGAATTGAGATCAGACGGTGTGCCGGTCGGGTTGTCGTCCAGATACTGGTGCGTGGCCGTGAAGGCATACACGCCTGCACCCAACGTCGGCAGTGTTCCGGTCATGCCACCGCCCCAATTCACTGTCAGCGTATGTGCGCCCGGCGGATTGGGATTGGTAAAAGTCCCGGTCAGTGTAATCACATCGTTCTCGTTGATGGCGCCCGGCGTGACGTTGACACTTGTGAAGCTCGGCAGCGCAGCAGCCTGACACGACCGTACCGCCACATCGTCAATGTACCAACCGGGACGGCTGATCGAGGTATCGGTGCCGAGGCGGAAGCGGAATTGCACAGTCTGGCCCGCATAGGCGCTGACATCCACGATCGAGTTGAGGTAAGGTTGCGGATTGTTACCGCACCACGCATTGAGGTTGGCCAGCGGATTGCTGAAGCTGGCCGAGATCGGGCCATCATACGGATCGGTCAGCAAGCTGGGAGAGACTACTTGCGTCCACGAAGCGCCGCCGTTGTTGCTCACTTCTAAAATGCCGCCATCGAAGCAACCTCCGGTGCGAGTCTCCATGTGCTGCCAGTTCCAGAACTTAAGCACCACCGGGTTCTGGCCCGCAGGCAGCGCCACCGCCGGAGAGGTGAGGCGCTGATCGGATACCGTGGCGAGGTTGGCGGCATACCAGGCGGCACTTCCGCTATGAGTATTGGTGCTCGTCAACACCCACGTGTCAGTGCCGGTAATTGCATTGTGCGTCCAACCGGCAGCGCCCGTGTCAAAGTCGGTGCTGTACAAGACATTAGGCGTTGTTCCTATGGAGCAATCACCCGGCGCGGCCTGGGTGCGGAAACTAAAGACCGTGGAAGTGACGCCAACGCCACAGACGTTAGCAGGCCGCACACGCCAGTAGTAAACGGTGTTGGAGTTGAGCAAAGCACCCGCGTAGCTCGTGCCGCTCAGACCGGTGACTGTATGCACGATGTTGGTGAAACCGGAATCCGTCGCAATTTCGAGAGTGTAGCTGTAAGCCTGGCTGCCCGCCACCCACGTAAAGGTCGGTTGTGTGTTGACGCCATTGGCGCCATTGGCGGGCGCGGCGAGCGTCGGTACACCTGGAGCAGCGGTGAAGAGACCCAGACCAACCGTTGTGGTGTGAGTTCTCGTAGCGGACACACCAACCACGTCGATGCTATAACTCCCTGCGGTCGCTGCGCCTGTATTGCCAATCGTCAAAACGCTGCTACCCACGGGCGTCACCGGGTTCACGCTGAAACTTGCAGTCGTATTGGTAGGTGGAACGGGAACACTCAGCGTCACCGGGTTAGCGAAGCTATAGACTGAACCGACCGTCACTGTATACGTGGCACTGACCGGCGTACAGATGGCTGCCGAGAGTGGCGCAGCGGCAATCGTGAAATCGGGCGAGCCGCATTCATTATAGCGGAAGGCGCCGATGCGCAGCCGCCAACCAACTGAACTGGTAGTGGGCAAATATTGATTCACGTACCAGAAGGTGCAATCGTCGACCGGATCGACATTCATCGAAGTATAGTCGCCCCAACGCTGGCTGCCCGTCTGCGACCCAGTGCCCGTGATAATCGATCCTTCACCCAACGGCATGGTACCCAAGGCACTGGACGACAAACGCCCGGTATACCACACACTGGGATAGGTGCTGGTGCCGTTCGAGGCGCTGTAGCCCAATGCCATGTTACCCGCACTATCCATGGCAATACTGCCCATCCAGCGATGAATGGTATCGCTGACGCCGGGAGCGTAGGTGCCTTCCTGGTAGATTACTGGCGAACTGTTGGGACTGCGAATCTCCCACCAGCGGATGCCGGCTATACCGGCGCTCGCCTCAACCGATTGATTGGTCACCAGCGACTCGTGGGTGCCAAAGTTGCGATAGGCCAGCCGCCACATCGGCCGCTGACGATAGGACAGAATGTCGATTTTGGCAGCAGTGCCCGGCTGCGGAATGCAGTCGCGCGCAAGCGGTGTGCACGGGAAGATCGAGTCAAAGGCTGCCACTGGAATCGTGCTGGCCAAAGTGAAGGTGGAATTGGCCGGCGTGGCAAAGTCCGCAGTGAACTTCCACAGCATCAACGCATCCTGCGGAGCGCCATAGGGACCCCCGTTATCCATCGTGCCGACGAAGAAGTTCGGCCTTCCGGCTGGCGGCAAGATGTTACCATCCAGATCAGTCGGCAGCAGGCCGTCGCCGATATTATAAGCGCCGCCCGCTGAGGCCGCGGTCGCCAAAAACGAAATGACCTGCGGGGTGGGATTTCCGGCGATCAGTTGGGCGCGGTTGACGGCGTAAGCGCCCATGCCTTGGAAGGCGCCGCCGGCACCCAAAAATTCGCGTGTGCTGATGTAGAGCGCGTCCGACCACATGCCGTATTTGGGATAGTCGGGGAAATTGCCGCCGGTGCTGAAAGCGTAACGATAGTACGAGCCGGTGGGATCACCCGACGTGGAGACGGCCACGCAGTTGTAGAAGGTCGGGCCGGCCGCCGTGAACTGGCTGAGAATCCAGCGATCATCCAGTTGATCATAGATCACGATCGGATCGCCGGCATTCTCGGTCTGGCAGGCTCCGCCGAACCCGGCCCACAGGGTGTTGTTCAGCGCCGGACCGTACAGCGAGGCGCCTGATTTGTTGAAGATTTGAAACGACAGATTGCTCATGGCCACGTAATGATTGGGGCCGACATCGCCAACCGGATCCGGTGGAGATACGTTGGATAGATTGCTCGGCCCATCGAAGCTGATGCTGGGAGCGGAAATCAATGGGGCGCCCACCTTGTCCTGCACTACCGGATCAATATCCTGCGGCCCGAGCAGACCCTCCAGCCCGGAGGGTAGCTCGGGAATTTCCTTGGCAGCGCCGGGTTTCATCTCCACCGGCTGGATGGTACGCAGCGGCGGGGACACGTCGAACTTCACAGCCGTGCTGACACCGCGATAGACGCCCGCGCCACCCGGCTGTGATTCCTGGCTGCCAGGCATAGCAGCCACAGCCGCAGCCAGTGACAGTAACGCGCCCACGCTCACGACAAGTACGAAGAGAAATCTCTTGCGCTTCATGAAGCTACCTCCTAAATAGTATCAACCGCCGGCAGACGAATGATGTCCATTCACCCGGGCGTTGGCTGCTGACTCAAATTGTTGTATGCGGGTTGAAGCGAGTGGCGGTGAAATTGGAAAGGCTACTACCGTAAGAATAGCACACTGGGGGATAGGGTGTCAACGCCGAAAAGTTGCGGCGGTTGCCCGTCGCTCCATTTCGCCATACAATCAACGCGAACCCACCAATCCTTGGAGGCCTCCTATGACTCTCGCCACGCTCGCTACTTGGCACGAACTCGTACGGTCCTGGAACGCACAAGGTCTCAACTCGCTTCTCGCCGATAACGCCGTCTTCTACTCCCCGGTCGTCCATACCCCGCAGGTCGGAAAGATGATCACGCGCCAGTACCTTTCCGCCGCATTTGTCGTGCTATCCAACGAGTCCTTTCGATACGTACGAGAAATCGCCGGCCCTCGCAACGCAGCGCTGGAGTTCCAAGTTGAGATTGATGGCATTAGCGTCAACGGGGTCGACCTCTTCAAGTGGGACGACGCAGGCAAAATCGTCTGATTCAAGGTGCTGATTCGGCCGCTCAAGGCGATCAACTTGATTCAACAGAAGATGGCTGCCATGCTCCGACCGAACCAGTAGCACTATGCTCATCGCTAAATGCCAATAAACGGATGCGCGCTCGATCGAAAATCACATTGCGAGCGTTACGAACATCACGCCCAGCAATGCGGCAATCATCGCAAACCCCAACGCGGCGATCGGCCCCAGATACCGTGCCGCCAGCGAATCGATCACCGCATGCTGCGGATCAGCCGGATCGTATCGCACACGCACCGTCTGCCCCACCCGATAGGGCGACGGGGCAGTTCCCAGATTCGATTCAAACGAAACGACTCTGAACTCAGTCGTTTCGAATTCCACCACCGGATACGACAGGATCCGTTCGCCGGGGCGAATGGCCCGCGCTTCCAGGCGCAGCACTATGCCATCAGCCACGGCCCACTGGCTGAACTTGTGCCAGCGGGTGGAAAACAAGACGGCGGCAACGATCAAGAGCAGCCCTCCGATCATCAAGAGCCCATAGCCAATCAAGACGAATAGTGATGAATCCATCCCAACTCCCAGAGACAATCTACCCGGCGGTCGTCGCCTTGCCTCTCCGTCGCCACGCGATCGCGCCAAACCCGATCAATCCCAACAACACGACGACGCTTATTCCCAATCCCGCATGCCATAGCGCCGGCTCGAAGGTGAACGTCACGCGATGCTCTCCCGGCGGCACCAGCACCGCGCGAAACGCAAAGTTCGCCGGATACACCCGCGTCGGTTGATTGTCGATCGTCGCCGTCCAGCCGGGATAATACACATCGCTCAAGACGAGATAAGTGGGTGATTCCGTCTTTGCGATCAATTCCACGCGATCACGCGCAGCGAGTGGTGACGCAAATGCCAGCGCTCTGCCGTCCGATCGATTTTCTGCGCCCAACAGTTCCGCGCCGTTCTCGATCACCACTTCCTTTGACGGATCAAATTCCGCGGCGTGAATGGCCTGCCACGCTTCCTCACCCGATTGCACAATCAGCGCCCGATCGATCAACTGCGCGCGCGGCAGCGCTTGTGTGTTGAGATACACGTCGATCTGCGGATCGCCGTTGAACACCGGCACGAACGACGCATCGCCCGGCGGCTGATCCTTGTTCGCCAGTACATACTTCGCGCCGAGAAAGTTGTAGAGCGGCGAGCCGCGATCCCCCATCCCGCCGCGATACGTCTCGTAACTCGCCAGTCCCAACGGATTGAAAATCCCGCCGATGTCGTTCAAGCGCTGCATCAACGCCGCGTCGGGCTGCCATGCCGTCGACGCATTCTCGATGCGGAATGTACCATTGCCATCGCTCTTCAGAAAATCGACCACCGCCTGATGCTGATGGCCTAACGTCGGATCGTTGCGATCGATCTCGACGCCGGAACCAAGCAACACCAATTCTAGCGACAGCACCCCGATCAGCAAGATTGCAGAATGTTGAATGCGGAGTGCGGATTTGATCGCGGCGACCAGAATGAGTAGAGTCGCTCCAGCAAAGAGCCAGAAGGAGAAGGCAGAAGTTAGATTGTTGCCACGATCGATCGCGCCGGTAGATTGATAGGCGACGATCAACGCCAGCGCACCGCCGATCATCACCGCAGCGCCCCACCCCAGCACACGCTTGAGTGAGAACGATTCCGTCATGAAGCGCTGCAAGCCGATCGCCGCCAGTGCCGCCAGCGAGAAATTCGTCAGCAGGATGAAACGCGCAGGCACGCGCAATCCGCCCAGCACCGGCAAAGAATGCACCAGCGAATAGATCGGTGTGTATTGACCTAGCGCAATGAGCAGCCCCAGCACGCCGAGTGCCAGGAAGAACCAGGAACTACTCTGGCTTATTGTGGTCTCCATCCGCTGGGAGGCGGATGGCTCACCGCGCGGACGCGGTGAGGGAGCAAGTTCTCTTCGGGGACGACGAAAGGCGAAGCCCGCCAGCAGCAGCGGCACCACGCCCACGAAAGCCGTCTCAACGCGCTCCCATGGCCCCCAGAATTCGACAGCCCCGCGTCCGAACAACAACGGCGAGAAGGTGGAGGCCAACGCAGCGGGTGGCAAACTATACGCTGTCGCTTCCTCGTAAGATAATCCCGCCCGCAGTGAATAGCGCGTCATCTCCAGCGACGGCAGCAATTGCGCTGCCGACAGCCCCAGCGCGATCAGCGGCGTCACTAACGCCAGACCGATCACGCGCCCACGTCCACCCGGCGCATCGATGATCTGCCACACCGCCACCGCCATCAATCCGATCAGCGTGATGGCCGTCATCTGCGCATGACCCGCCAGCAGCGCGATCGCCAACACCACACCCGATGCGACGATCCAACTCGCGCGACGTTCGCTCAAGCCGCGCGCATACAACGCCAGAATCAACGGCAGCCACGCCGCCACCGCAATTAAATTCAAGTTGCCGATGTGGGTAATCAGCACATCGTTGAACATGAACGCAATCGCGCCAAACAACGCTGCTGGCCGCGCGATCTCCCCTCGCCCAGTGGGAGAGGCTGCTGTAGGCATGGGGGTGAGGGGCCACACTCGCAACGCCACATACATCGCCGCGCCCGCCAGCCAGAGGTGAAAGATCACCAGGCCTTCCATCACTTGATAGGACAGATTTGGAAAAACGAGAAAGGCGAGAAGATTGATCGGGTACAAGACGCCCGACTGATTATCGGCCAGAAACGGCGCGCCGGAATACAGATGAGGATTCCACACCGGGATCGTTCCGCTGCGGATGGCTTCGCCCGCAAACGAATACTGCGGCCACAGGAACGAAACCAGATCGCCGCCACCGCGCGGAAGCCAATCACCGGCCAAGAAGACGGGCCAGAAGAAAAAAACCGTGAGCAGGCCGAGAAAAGCGAGGGCCAATAGATCATTCGTAATACGTGGTGCGTGGTGTGTATCTGTCATGAATAATTCGTGTTGATTCGTGAGATTCACGGATCAGTTTATCACGCGCACAGGAATTTCCACCGCATCCGATTGCGGATTGCCCGCGACATCGATCGTCAGCACAGGCTTCACAGCGGGCCAGGTGTATTGGCCGATGCGCAGCACGTAATCACCCGCAGGCATGTCGCCAGGAATATCGATCAGCAAGTCTTGCGTGATGACATCACCCGCACGCCAATAGCGCGTAGGATAACCGTTATCATCGACCTGCGCCCAACGGCGCCCGTTCTTGTCCCACAACTGCGCCGTCCAATGATACTCTTCCTGCGTGGAGGCTTGTTCAATTCTGACACACAAACCGATGATGCCTTTTTGGCCCGGTCGCAAGGGTTCCACCTGCGCCGCATCCAGAGACACTTCATTCGCCCAGCGTCCCAGCGGTGGGGCATCGAAATGTTTACACGGTGGATACTTGTACCCGGCCACATGATATATCGCGGCTGGCTGCTCCCCTGCGCGTAGCGCAATCTCGCTGAGTAACTCACGATCTGCATCACCACTTGATTGCAGACTATCGGGGACATAGTCGATCTGTATATGCGAACGCGCCGGATGCACGCGCGCCGGCCGATCCACGTCGACGAAGCGATGCGGCACTTCGTTCAACAGGAAGTTGAAGATGGCTGGATATTCGTCGGAGTTCACATTCGATCCGCGCGTGTTGACGATGATCTCCGTTCCGCCGTTTTGCGGCAACGCTGCTTTAGCCTGCTGCACGATGCGCTCGTAATAGCCAATCGGAATGCTCATCGCGCCGGGCGTGGGCCGCAAGGCGACGAACTGTTGCAGCGTGATCGTCTGAACCGCTTGCGCGAAGGCAATCACAAACACAAGAATCAACAGTGCAGACGTCGCACTCTGGAATCGAGGCTTCAGCCGGTCTTCATGAGTGAGCACGGTGTCCCGGCTAAAGCCTCGACTCCAGTCAAGGGCGCGTGTAATGAAATAGCCAGTTACCACAAACGGCGCGGGCAAGATCGGCAGGAAGTAATGCACGAATAACGGTGTGCGATGACTCAACTGCCCGATGATTGGAATAAGCAGCCACGTCGTCAACAGCAGTGCCACCGCCGATCGATCATCCCACTTGCGACGCGGCACCGCGCGCAGCACATCGATCGCAGCGATGATCAACCCGGCAATCGCCAACAATCCGACGAGCCAGCTCATCCCATCGGACCACGGCACCAACGCGCGGAAGTTCTCAAACTCCTGCGGCCCGGCCAGCGAGTGAACCTCCAATCCCGTCGCCAGCAGCCACGCATTGTTCACTGCCAAGGTATCCGTCGTAGATGGCTGCTGAAACAGCGCGACGAAGCGCGTCACGTTGGGCGAGCCGCGTTCCGCATCAGCAATGAGGAACGGCGCGAACAGCAGCACGAACACCACAACGGCGATCAACACCGCGCGCCATGAGGCCCGCTTGATGAACGCGACAAACCATACCGCCGACACCGGGGCCAGCATCAACGCCGAGTAATGCAGTTGAATGCACGCGCCCAACAGCGCCGCATGCGCGATCAACCACCACGGCTTCTTCTGCACAAACGTCAGCCAGCCCGACCATGCCCAGCCGATGACCAACAACGGCAGAAAATCATTCGCCCACAACTTGCGCGAATAGACGATGGCCCACGGCGCAACTGCAAACAACAGCGCCGCAGCCAATGCGCCGAACACGTACTGATCGCTCCACGACTTGAACCAGCTGCGCGCCATGGCGTAGCAGCAGGCCACCGCCAGCACATTCAATCCCGCCAGGAACGCCGTCGCCACGATCGGGCTGCCCGACACCGCGTAGGGAATCGCCAGCAGCCACGCGGCCAGCGGCAGATTCACCACGCCCGTCGACGCGCCGATGCTGCGCAAGGGAATTTCACCCGTGCGCGCCATGTCGTAAGCGATCTGCGATAGACGTGCCTCGTCCTGCTTGAACTCCGTCCAATCGAGGTGATTCAGTCGCAGATAAGCGGCGAGGAGGAGAACGAGGGCAACAGCGATGATCTCAAGGGTGCGAGGTGATGCGTACTGCGTATTACGTACTGCAGATCCCTCTGGGGATGCGTGATCAGGCGTGGACATTTTGTTCTTTACGCATCACGCACTACGCAATACGCGCATGTCCCGCTTCCGTGTCCGGCGCATCCCTCAGCAGATCGATCGCATGCGGCAGCGCGGGCGCGATCACATCGAGATTTTCATACACGGCCTTGGGGCTGCCCGGCAAATTAATGATCAATGTGAGGCCGCGCAGGCCGCACACCGCACGCGAAAGCATGGCATGCGGTGTTTTGCTCAGGCTATCGGCGCGCATCGCTTCAGCCAGGCCCGGCGCTTCACGCTCGATCACATCGTAGGTCGCTTCAGGAGTCACATCACGCGGAGCAAAGCCCGTGCCGCCGGTCGTGAGGATCAAGTTGAGGCGCAGATCGTCGCACCAATCGATCAGCGTCTCGCGGATCAACTCGCGCTCGTCCGGCACGATGTGCTGCGCGACCACGTCCCACTGCCAGCGATCTTCCATGAACAATCGAATCACCGGACCGCTGGCATCATCCCGTTCGCCGCGCGCACACCGATCGCTCACCGTGAGGATTCCAACCCGGGGTTTAACCATATCGATCAATGGGACACAGCTTTCACGGATTTACACAGATGTCGATCTTGCATCCTGCCTCCCGCGAAGCGCCCCCGTGGGGTTGCATTCGTGCTCATCCGTGTTCACACTTGCCCTGGCGCGGCAGTGCGAGGGTCTGTGTCCACTACCAGAGGCCCTTTGATGCGCTGCAGAACCTGCAAGAAGGCAAGGCCGTCGTACAGATGAATGTGCTTGCCCTGCGCCCACTGCACCGCCTTGGGGGTGAAACGCGCCGTCGTAATGATGGCACCCTGCACCGCGTGCTCGCGCACCATTACCGCGTGGAATTCGCGCACCACCGACTCGCCCACCGCGCCGCGCCACTGTTTGCACTGCGCGATCCAGTGCTGACCCGACTTCGTCACAATCACGATATCAAAATCGCGGTCGCCCGGCCCGCCCGTGCGCCTGGCATCGTGCCCCAGCGCGCAGTATAGATCGACGACCAGCTGCTCGAATTCGGCGCGCGGCATTTCGATCATCCGGCTAATCACCTTGGCGGCTGCCGGATCGATCGACGTAGATTCTCCTGGTTCGCTGCGCTTGAACACGTTCACGATCGGCTCACTCAATCCGGCGTCTGCTGTTCCGTCCCGTCAGGCGCGTCCGGCCCATGGCCGGGATCACGGCTTACTTCTAAAGGCGCAGGCGCCAGGTCGGCCACCTGCTGCCACTCGCCGTGAATGCCATCTTCAGTGACGCCGTAATAAGTGCGCAGTTTGCCGTCCGGCATCCGCTGCGCAAAGTCGTAACGCTGCACCCCGGCACGCTTCGACGCGCCCAGCAGCCCCAGGTCGCCCACCCACTGGATCTGGGCCTTCTCCGCCGGATGCTGTTCATACTGTGTAATCGCGTAATGCCACAGCTTGCGCGCCGACTTGCGCGTCACGTTGCGCACCACGCTGCCGTTGCGCAGATCGCGCACGGTGTGATACACGATCCCGCCGCGTGTCGTGCTGTCGACAATTTCCACGCCGACTTTCGGCGGCGCGATGTGAAAACCAGCCGCGGGCGGCTGCGGCGCGGGCCCGATCGGCTCACTCGGCCCGATCGAGTGCGGCGGCTCGATCGGCGGCTGCGCCTTGCCCGGCTTGCCCGGCTTCTTCGGCTTCTGCTCTGCCTCGACCGCAGTCTGCCGCCGGATGATATTCACGATCTCGTCGCGCACGGCCTGCACCGTTTCACTTTCGTTCCGCACAAAGATTTTATTCTCGTCGATGGCATACGGCAGATCGAGACCGCGCGGCACGTTGATCTGCAGCACCTTCACCTTGTTGGCATCGTGCACCGCAAACGTCACCTCGATGGGCGGCGTGATCTGCTTCTGCACCGCCTTGCCAATCGCGTCCATGGCCGATTTCGGCGCCGCCACACCAATCGGGGCCTTGTGCGGATCCGCCGGGACACCCACATAGATCGTGCCGCCGTTGGTGTTCACAAAAGCGCAGATGTCCATCACGATCGCGCGCAGCTTGCCGCCGCGCTGGCTGTGCCCGTCGTGGAATGACTGCACGATATTCGGGCCAACTTCGCGCGCGGCCTTCACCACATCATAAGGCTCGCTGGTCTTGCCGCGATACGGCCGCGTGAGGGTGAAGTCGCTGCTGAGCAAGACCTGCTTCAGCGCCGCAAAACTTACCTCGGGCAGCAGCACTTCTGACACCCGGTCGAACGCGCCCAGATTCTTGGAGTTCTTGGGATCGCGGTTCAGGCGATGCGAGTCCGAACTTTGAATGCAATGCATGCGGCGCGGATACTCCGGCTTGGTGCCGTTGAAGAAGGTCGCCGTGCTGCGCTTGCTTTTGCTGTCCAGATCCGTGACTTCCAGCGCGTGCAAATGCGCGTCCTGCGTGTAAGCGATCTTGGTTTGCCCGCCGAAGTCGAGGCCGCGCATCGCCACGCCGTGGCTGGAATTGACGTGCGCCGCAATCGCCAGCCCGCCCGCTTCGTCGATCAGCCGATAGGCCGTCAGCACATCCGTCGTCGCGCCGCACTCCGTCGCGCCCTGATCGAGTTTCTCGGCTGGCACGTTGAGGTTGAGCAGCACGTGTTCGATCACGCGCACGGGCGTGGTTTCTGGGAAGATGCCCAGAATGTGGAACCCAAACGTCGCGGTGAACTCGAAGCCCGGCAGCACCAGGATCTTCTGGCGCAGCCGCTCGTACTCTTCGAGCTGGCGCTTCTCTTCCGGCAGAATGCGCTTGAGCTCTTCGAGCCATTTGAGCTGCTCGATCTCGCGCAGCAGGCGCGCGTAACCGGCTACGCTGTTGTGATCGGTCAAGGCAATCAGGTCCATGCCCCGCGCTTCGGCTTTTTTGAGAATGTCGAGGAACGTAATGGAAGGTTCTTGAAAATCAATCGAGGCCGGTGTGTGCAGGTGCACATCCATCCGCCGCCAATGACGCTGCGGTTGCGCGTCACGTTGCTTGCGTTGCGCCATAAATCAATCCTTTTGTAGAAATCAATGCAATATCGACAGGCGCTCAGCCTGCCGCAATCAAAACTGCTCAGTCGTCATGCTGTGCGACGTCATTCCCCCGTGCTCTGCGTAGCGTGCGGGAATCCA
>Ga0209254_10002784_pt1 | contig 15939 bp, 8 predicted proteins | sample FrelakmetDIP11DI_FD_187148 | JGI IMG/M metagenome (GOLD analysis project Ga0209254, IMG submission 187148) | Freshwater lake sediment microbial communities from the University of Notre Dame, USA, for methane emissions studies - DIP11 DI (SPAdes)... | ecosystem: Environmental > Aquatic >... | reverse complement strand
CATAGTGGACCACACCCCCCGCGCATGCTCAATCCAAGGCCGAAAAACGCATTACAAGCATTTGTTTATAAACAATATATTGTGGGGATACTTCAGGGTGGGTCCACGTTTCAACAGCCTGTTCGGCTGAAGGGAATGGGGCCCTTCACTCCAAGCCCTCAAGGGGGGAGTTCGAGAGTTTCAACAGCCTGTTCGGCTGAAGGGAATGGGGCTGTCCTGGGGTCACGAAGGCGACAGGGGCTACAGTTTCAACAGCCTGTTCGGCTGAAGGGAATGGGGCAGCTGGAATGGATCCTTCAGCGGCTGGCACGCGAAGTTTCAACAGCCTGTTCGGCTGAAGGGAATGGGGCTTTGCCCGACTGGATCGAGAATCCTCTCGTCTACGTTTCAACAGCCTGTTCGGCTGAAGGGAATGGGGCGACACTGCTCATGAAGACCACAACTCCAAATATTGTTTCAACAGCCTGTTCGGCTGAAGGGAATGGGGCCTAAATGCTAAGATCGGTGGGGCTGCGGGCATAGGTTTCAACAGCCTGTTCGGCTGAAGGGAATGGGGCTGACAAGGCGAAGGCTATGCTCGCAGAGCAGAACGGTTTCAACAGCCTGTTCGGCTGAAGGGAATGGGGCCTACGGACGAGAACGACGAGCCCCTCGACGGCCTTTAGTTTCAACAGCCTGTTCGGCTGAAGGGAATGGGGCGGCCTGCCACCGTCGGATATGCTTGCTGATAGCGTTTCAACAGCCTGTTCGGCTGAAGGGAATGGGGCGGAATCACGACAGGGCTTCTCAATAAAGACCTTGGTTTCAACAGCCTGTTCGGCTGAAGGGAATGGGGCCCAGCCTCACTGCTGGCCAACTAAATGCAATCGTGTTTCAACAGCCTGTTCGGCTGAAGGGAATGGGGCTCCGACGGGAAGTGGAAGTTCATCGCCTTCAATGTTTCAACAGCCTGTTCGGCTGAAGGGAATGGGGCCTGGCACGGTTCCTGGGACCCGTGCGGTCACCAAAGTTTCAACAGCCTGTTCGGCTGAAGGGAATGGGGCTAACAAAACTAGGTTTTAAACCAGGTCGCGGAATAGGTTTCAACAGCCTGTTCGGCTGAAGGGAATGGGGCCGTTTACACCACGGCAAAGCGCCAAGGATGCGATGTTTCAACAGCCTGTTCGGCTGAAGGGAATGGGGCACGATTACGGGAACGAAACAGAAACAATGGTGGAGTTTCAACAGCCTGTTCGGCTGAAGGGAATGGGGCCCGCGATGGCTTCATCGAGGTTAACAAGATACTGGTTTCAACAGCCTGTTCGGCTGAAGGGAATGGGGCCATATTAGTGACGGACGTTGTACTCTCCAAAGAACTGTTTCAACAGCCTGTTCGGCTGAAGGGAATGGGGCGCAACCGGTATAACGGTGCCAATCCGGTACACAGTTTCAACAGCCTGTTCGGCTGAAGGGAATGGGGCAATCGCCTCCTGATGATTAAGGAAGCGTGTCAGCGTTTCAACAGCCTGTTCGGCTGAAGGGAATGGGGCAGAACCGAGCCTGGTATCCTGCGAAGGTTACATGTTTCAACAGCCTGTTCGGCTGAAGGGAATGGGGCTCATCGAGACCGAATCATCTGAACCCGACCGGCAGTTTCAACAGCCTGTTCGGCTGAATGGAATGGGGCTGGGTGATGGTGGTAGACGTAGAGAACCCCATCGTTTCAACAGCCTGTTCGGCTGAAGGGAATGGGGCCCAGCGCGACCTCGACGAGGCGTACGAGCTCGGTTTCAACAGCCTGTTCGGCTGAAGGGAATGGGGCCGCCGTGCTGCAACTGCAACACGACGTGAACTTCGTTTCAACAGCCTGTTCGGCTGAAGGGAATGGGGCGAGGCAGTCGTCCCAGCCTCGGTCGCGGATATACGGTTTCAACAGCCTGTTCGGCTGAAGGGAATGGGGCATCGTGGGGGTACGGGGGCGACGAGGCTACCGAGTTTCAACAGCCTGTTCGGCTGAAGGGAATGGGGCCCACCAAGCGCGCCGCCGAGCGCGCAGCGACGACCCCTGGTTTCAACAGCCTGTTCGGCTGAAGGGAATGGGGCAAGTAAGAACCATCTTCGAGGGGGTAAGGGCATCCGTTTCAACAGCCTGTTCGGCTGAAGGGAATGGGGCACAACCTTTGCACTTGTTGCAGATCGTTTTCTGTTTCAACAGCCTGTTCGGCTGAAGGGAATGGGGCCAGTGTCGCAATCGCGAATGCGGTGGGGAAATCAGTTTCAACAGCCTGTTCGGCTGAAGGGAATGGGGCACGGTCGGCAATACCGTCATCGGTGAGACCCTGGTTTCAACAGCCTGTTCGGCTGAAGGGAATGGGGCCGATGCCTGGAAGGAGAGCCTGTTCTTCTGCGCCATGTTTCAACAGCCTGTTCGGCTGAAGGGAATGGGGCTCGTCGAACTTCGAGACTTTAAACCTTGCACATTGGTTTCAACAGCCTGTTCGGCTGAAGGGAATGGGGCTCAGCGCACTCGACGACACACACGCCAACCTGCTGGTTTCAACAGCCTGTTCGGCTGAAGGGAATGGGGCATTGTGACGGCGTTTATCCTCACGAGCCCGCACGGTTTCAACAGCCTGTTCGGCTGAAGGGAATGGGGCCTGCAGCTTGTTGGCTGCAGTGGACCGGTCATTCGGTTTCAACAGCCTGTTCGGCTGAAGGGAATGGGGCCGAGGCGACCGCCGGGGAGTTCGGAAACTACCTGGGTTTCAACAGCCTGTTCGGCTGAAGGGAATGGGGCGCGGGGGGATTCGCCTGCCGCTGACCAGGCCCAGGTTTCAACAGCCTGTTCGGCTGAAGGGAATGGGGCCAACGTGCACGCAACACCAAGGACGGTACCGAGATGTTTCAACAGCCTGTTCGGCTGAAGGGAATGGGGCCCGGGACGCAGTTCCATAACGGTAAGACCGAGGGAGTTTCAACAGCCTGTTCGGCTGAAGGGAATGGGGCACAGTAGAGGAGCTGGACGAAGCGATGGATGCGTTTCAACAGCCTGTTCGGCTGAAGGGAATGGGGCTCAATCCCTTCCGAATCCAGTTACCGTTAAAGAAGTTTCAACAGCCTGTTCGGCTGAAGGGAATGGGGCTTGAAAGAAAAGAACCAACAAACTATTTCAATGTGTTTCAACAGCCTGTTCGGCTGAAGGGAATGGGGCACGATGAACACAGTGACCGGCAAGCCGGAGATGGTTTCAACAGCCTGTTCGGCTGAAGGGAATGGGGCCGTTTACCGCAGTGCTAGGTTACGTGTTTCTAGTTTCAACAGCCTGTTCGGCTGAAGGGAATGGGGCAGGTATTTCGTGTGCCAAGATTGTCCAGAAATGGGTTTCAACAGCCTGTTCGGCTGAAGGGAATGGGGCCGGTGGAGCTCGATGACTACTACCAGGAAATGTGTTTCAACAGCCTGTTCGGCTGAAGGGAATGGGGCCCAAACCATGTCCAATAATGAGCGGGCGGTACAGTTTCAACAGCCTGTTCGGCTGAAGGGAATGGGGCTGACCCGGCCCAGGCCCCCCCTCCCGTCGTCAGGAGTTTCAACAGCCTGTTCGGCTGAAGGGAATGGGGCCGGATAGGGGACCTCGTTCGTGAGAACGATCTCGAGTTTCAACAGCCTGTTCGGCTGAAGGGAATGGGGCAGTAGCCCCGGTTTCCCCTGTATCGTCAGGGGCTTGACCCCCTGTTTCGGCGGCGCGACCCACGGCGCCCCTTCCCTAGCCGGAAGGATGCCCCACCAAGGCCCCAGTGTCAACGTAACTGACTGATTCGCAGCCAGTGGCGGCAAAGCGCCAAGCCGTTGCCTGACATAGCCGCGGCAAGTGACTAAATAATCTACCAATTTGTTAAAGATCAGGGTACCGACGCAAGACGCGCCCTTTCTGTCGCCGCGTCAGATCACAATCAGGGCCGGAAAGCTGGCTACCCGTTCGCCACCCAGTGTTACCGATGCCTCACGACAGTTCGCACAGAGCCGATAGAGGCGGATGTCCTGATCGTCCGGCTTGACCAATTCTGCCAGTTCGACCCGCAGGGCGTCGAGCTGACCGCGATCACGCACGCTGACCTCGAAGACGGAGCGCTGCACCCGATCGCCATAGCCCAGCAGTACCTGGCCGATGCGCCGACGCAGGGCGTCGTCACTGATGTCGAAGCAGACGACGTAGACCTCCATCAGCGGCTGATCCAGGGGTCGAAGGGGGCTCCGCTGCGCAGGGCCTCGATCAGGCGCCGGTTCTGGCGATGGATCTGCTGTAGGACGGAATGCGATTCCGTCTCACCGACCCGCCCGACCGGACGCTCCAGCCGCTCCCAGAGGTTACCAAAATACTGTTTAAGGGCGGGGGGTGTCAGCCGGCAACCCAGGCTGGGGTCGGTACGGAACTGTTCCACGGGGATGCCGCCACGGCCGACGGCGGCGAGCGCGGCCCGCTCCACCACATGGCGGAAGGGCTCCATGAGGTCGGAGGCCAGGACGGCATGGGCACCATGGGGGACATGGTAGAAGCCGACCCAGGGGTAGAGCCCGGCGACGTGCAGGAGGGTTAGAACCTGGGCATGGAGCACGCTGTAACCCAGCGACAGAAGGCCGTTGAAGGGGTCTGTGGGCGGGCGCTTGTTGCGTCCGTCGAAGCCATAGGCAGCGGGGACCAGGGTGGCGAGGGCGGAGAAATAGACGCGGGTGGCGTTGCCCTCGACGCCCAGCAGGGTAGCGCTGTCGCGGACGCGGCCGGCCTCACCCAGGGATTGATCCAGGGCGTGGCGCTCGTGGGTGAAGCCGCCGGGGTCGCGCTGGCGCAGGACCTCACGCATGTGGCGGATACGGGCCATGACCAGGGTGATCGCCGAGGCCAGCGCCCAGGCGGGGTCGGCCATGCGCTCGCGTTGGAGCAGCCAGAGGGCAGCGCCCTCGGCACCGGGGCGGGCGCTCCAGGCAGCGCCCTGATAGCGCCCGCCGCCGCTGGCAAAGTGGACCGGGACGTCTTGGGCGAGGGCGGCACGCAGGGCGGGCGTGGTGATGTGGTGGGAGCCGATCAGCAGCAGCGCCGAGAGGCTGCGCCAGGGGGCCTCAGCAACCGGCTGGTCGTCGCGGGTGACGACCACGCGGCCGGCTCGGCTGGAAATCAGGGCAACGCGGCCGGTCACCATGAGCAGCAGGCCGGCGTCGCCGCGTTCGCCCATCGCCAGCGGGGCACCCGCGACCGGGGCCGGCGGGGTCGGGGGGGTCGGGGAGGGCCCGCCGAGGGGCTGCGGCGGCCTCTGGCCGATGCGTGCGATCCAACTGTTGGGCGGGGGCGGCTTGGGGGTCGCCGGTTCAGCACGATCACTGCCGCTGCCGCCGACGTCGAGCACCAGGTCGTTCATGAACAGGAAGCCGAGGAAGCGAAACCCCTGCTCAAAGGAGACGGCGCGGCTCTTGTCCTCATTGAGGCGCAGGCCAAGCTCGGCCAGCGAGGCGCGCACGGCGAGGCCGGCGGCCTCGGCTTGGTCGCGGGTCTTGCACAGCACGACGAAGTCGTCCGCATAGCGCACCAGGCGGAAGCCGGCGTGCTCCAGGTCGCTATCGAAATCGTCGAGCATCAGGTTGGCCATGGTGGGGCTCAGGGGGGCGCCCTGGGGCAGGCCCAGGGTGCGCCGGACCGGGAAACCCTGGTAGTCCACGGGGGCGGCCATCCAGGCGAGGATCAGCTCGACCACGGGGTCGTCGCGGTAGAGGGCCTCCAGGCGCAGGCGTAAGTGGTGCCAATCGACGCTGTCGAAGAAGTCGTCGATGTCGGCCTCGTAGATCCAGCGGTAGCCGTCGCGGTAGGCCTGATGGATGTCGTAGCTGGCGGTGTGGCGGGAGCGCCCGCGGCGGTAGCCGTGGCTGGCGGCGGATTGGATCAGCTCGCAGACGGGGGCGATACAGTCGTTGACGGCACGCTGGCAGACGCGGTCCCAGAAGGGAGGGATGGCCAGGCCGCGCAGGTCGCCGTCGGGCTCCCGAATGACGATGCCGCGGAGATTGGGGGGCTCGTAGCTGGCATCGGCGAGGTGGGCGGAGAGGCGTTCGAGTCGGTCGGCGAGGCGCTCCTCGGCCTCTGGGTCCGGCATGTCCGGGTAGTCGGCCTCACCCCAGGGGACATCCTCGCCGCCGGGCGCGGGCGCCGCGCCGCGCTGGTTGAGGTTGTCGCGCATGGCGCAGTAGGCGTCATAGAGGGCATCGGGGCGCGCGGCGTGGGTCAGCAGGGAGGCGGCGGGGCCGACCTCCGGGACTGTGCTCGATCCGTCCGGGGTGCTCAGCCGGTAACGGCCGAGGCCGAAGGCGCGGCGCTGGCCGATGCCGATGTACTGGCCCAGCACCAGCAGCCCGAGCCAGTCCGCCGCCAGCTCTGGGCCTGGGCCGATGTGGATACGCCCGCACAGGCCGCCCATGGGGTTGCCCTGGCCCGCGGCGTCGCGGTATTCGTTGTCTACCCAAAACAGGTGGCCTTCCGGGGCCGGGATGCCTGGGGCAATCTGGCGCCTGGGGGCCTCGACGCCGTGGCGGCGGGTCAGGTCGGCGAGGCTGTCGTAGACGCGGGCGGCGAGGACGCCCGAGGCCAGGTCGGCCAGGTCGTGGCAGTAGCGCTCTTCACCGTTGGCGCCAGCGCGCTGTTCCTGGTCGCGCAGCAGGCGTGCAGGGCTCAGGAATTGCAGCAGCACGAAGGGGGTGCCCTGCCACAGGGCCAGCTCAGCGGCGAGGTGGGCGCCGTCGTAGAGGGTCAATTCGGCGACAGCACTGACTGGCTCGGCGCTGAAAAGGTCATGCAGCCCGACGAGCCGGACGTTGTCACGCAGGGGCACCTTGGCATCGCGCACCGGTGCGCCGGCGGGCAGGCGGCGGAGGGCGGCGATGAGGCGGGCGAGCAGGGGCTCGGCACCGGCGAGCCCGATCACGGCGAAGTGGTAGCGATCCCCGGCCCGGTAGCGGCTGCGGCCACTCTCGGGGGCATCGAGGGTCAGCAAGGCCGAGAAGTCTTCCGGGGAGCCGACCAGCCCACGCACGAAGGCATGCACCGCGGCCTGGTGGAAGAAGGAGAAGCGCGCCTCCTCGCGGAACTCGAGGGTGACGGCGAGTCCGCGCAGGGGGAGGAGGGACTGGCCCAATACCGCGAGGCCGTCCATCGGCAAATCACTCATAGCTCGGGACAAGGCCATGCTTTCGATAGAAACGGTCTGCGCTGTTGTCCAGGTAGATTCCCTTAGAGGCACAGTGCCGACAAATGTGCATGAAGACCCGTGCCCGCAATTCGTGATCGTCGATCTTCACAACCGTTTCTGCCGTCGGTCTGGTGCGGTACTGGCCCTCGCTGGGAACATGCGTCTCCAGCCATCGGTCCACGTCGCCTGCCACCCTCGGTGGCGCGACAGCAGCAATCTCAGGCACAAAGACATGGCCCCTGGCATCGTTCGGATTGGCGAACAGGGGCGGTAACGGCTGCCCAGGTTCTACCGGACGCAGGGCTTGGTGCCCAGTCTTGTCGTTTTCGACGAACCAACGAAAGCTCTCGTGCTCATAGGCGTTCGCGTGACGCTGGGCCTCAGTCAGCGGCGTGTGGACCTCCGCGCCCTCGGCGAGGTAAGCCGGGTCTCCCAGGGTGAGCAGGATGGCCAGGGTGTCCCGGTCAATCAGCGTTGGGTCCTTCTGGTCGTCTGGCTTCAACGGGGGTTCCTGGCCCTGCAGGGCACGCCACTCCGCGGCATAGCGGCCGTCGCTGCGGGTACTCGGATGCCCCGTCGATGCGGCTAGTCGCGGCGTATGTTCCGGGCGCCAGAAGGCATGGTAGCGGCGTTCCGGGGCCTCCAGCGCATCCAGACCATAGCGCCGGGCACGATCAATCAGGAAGACGCCATCGACCTCCACCGTGACCGACCCGAGCCCAAGGGGTTTGCCGAGGCCAAGCCGGTGGCGAAAGCCAATCCCGGGGGCCAGGGCGCACTCCAGGAGGGTCAGTTCTGCGCGGGTCAGGTTGTCGAAGTCCACATGGAAGTGGAAGGTCTGGCCGGCGGCCATGGGTTGGCCGCGGAGTTTGTTCTTGGGGCGAGCCTTGGTATCGGCGGTCCGCCAAGCCTCAGCGTCGATCTGGGCCTGGGGGTGGTGAAGGAAGAACTTGCGGCCATTGGGCAGGATGTCGGTGTTGGACTGCTTGCGATACAAGTCGTCCTTGGAGATCCAGCCCCCGCGGTTGTCACTCAGGTGGAAATACAAGGACGGACAAGGCAGCTTGGGCGAGTCGAGGATGCGCAGCATGACCTCCGGGAGGCAGCGGACCGGCAGTTGCGCCGGCAGGGCATCATGGAAGCGCAGGCGCCCGGCCAGGTTGCGCCCGTCGTCCGGGTTGGCGCCCTTCTCGTTGACCTCGACGGCGCCGAACAGGACCTCGGCGGGGGTCAGGGCCTCGCGATCCTTGCTCCAGGGGACCAGTTCGGGGTCGATGTGCCGGAAGTAGTCGTGTTCGGTGAGATACAGGGGCTCGCGCCTGGTGCCGACCCGACTGGTCGCATCCGGGATGCGCAGGCTCAGGGGGCCATTGCCCAGGATGCGCAGGGCCGACTGACTCAATGCTTCGGCAATACTCGCGGTCATGCCCTTGAGGCTGCTGGCCGGGATCGCGGGTTGTCCACGCCAGTGGTACTGCTCCACCAGGGAGGCGCCGCCCCGCTGATCCGGTGTCTGTCCGGCCCCGACTAGGGTTGGGGTGTCGAGGTGGAGGCTACAGACGATACGCCCGGACAACCCGTTCTTGTGCCAGAGGTCATGGCGCACCGTCGGACAGGGTTTGTCTTCTCCGGCACCGATGTCGGCATAGTCCACGCGGTGGCTATCTTTGTCCCCGTTGATCTTGCCGGTGACCGGAATGAACTGGTAGGGGTTGAAGAAACTGCTCATGACTTGCCTCCGTCCTCAGCGGCCTGGATCGCCTGCTTGACCTCGGTGTGCAGGGCCGCGATCCAACTCGCCGCGGCCCCCCCGTCATAGCGGTCCACCAGTGCGGCGAGCAATCCCTCGAAGCTGTCTATCCGACTGCCCGGGTTGGGGGCGAATACGGCTCGGAAGGCGCCGAAGCCACGGGACTTGCCCCAGCCGATGGCCAGATCGCCCTCGATCAGGTCGCGCGCCAAGAAGAGCAGCAGACCCCGCCACCAATCGCCCTTGGGTAGGCGGGCCAGGTCCAGGGTCGCCGTTGCCTCCAGGACCAAACAGTCCGCGGCGGTGACGGCATAGAGGGCACCCGGCGCGACACCGCCGGTGAAGCGGTCCACGGCGTTGAAATGCTGGACATGGACCTTGTGATTAGCCGTGTTGGCGTCACCGATCCAGAGGGCACTGCGCCGGCCCTCGGTTCCGAAAAGCCTATCGGCCAGGTGGTCCGCGGCCTCACCGGCGGCCTCGGGGGACGCATCGCACGCCTGGTGGGCGATGGTGGCGAGGATGCGGCGCGCACGTCCGCGCAGGGCGCCGCGGAGTGTGCTGCCCGGGACCAGGGGCGCGCCCTTGGCATTGCGCATGAACTCCAGGGCGGGTTCATGCTCATCGTCGGAGCGTGGCCGGACCCGGCCGGGTTCGTTCACCAGCAGGGAGGCGCTGGGTTCAAGGCGGAGCTGTATGGTCTGGACTGCCGCCGGGGCCTTGGCCGCTGCCGCTGGCACCGGGGTAGTGCGCGGTTTGAGGGGCTCCGCCGCGGGTTTCTTGAGCCAGGCACGGAGGTCGTCATCGTTTAGAACCCCCAGTCCCGGGATACCGTCCAACGCGACCAGTCCCCAGCCCCGGCTGCGCCCCTTGCCCAAGGCCGCCGCCGCGGTACCGTCCCAGCCCTGGATCAGCCCAAGCAGGTCCGCCAGCCCGGCCTGGGTGATGCGATCCGCCTCGATCTCGACCTCGAACAAGCTGCCCTCGGGGACGATCTCGAAGGCGAACAGCTTGCCGGACGCCGCCGTCCCGGTGACCGGATCGATGGAGACGCCGTCGCGCAGGGTGGTCTTGTTCTTGGCATTCCAGTAGCCGTCCCCGCTCGGCGCTGCCGCGTGGGAGAGAAAGGCATCGTAGACCCGCAGGGCGCCGGCGGTGCCCTGGTTGCCGTGGGCGGTGCCAAACAACAGGGCGGGGTCCGGGCAGCGCTCGCGCAGACTCCCGCGCAAGGTCGATGCCGGGATGTAGGGGCCCCGGTGGCCACGACAGACGGTGTTGATGTGGCCCTCGCTGCCCTTGGCCTCCTGCCAGTCGGACTCGGCCGTGGCGATGGTCCCGCCATCGCCGCAATGCAACGGGCTCAGGGTGCGAAGCTGGAAGGAGATGCGGGCGCGCAGGTAGTCATAGGGGCGCTTCGGTGTCTGGTTCATGGCGTCACCCCCTTGAGGCAGGCTTCCAGGTCCGGGTCCAACAGGATCTCGCCATAGCCGTTGGCGGCGATCCAGGGGTTGTAGCGCCAGTCCTCACCGCCGGGGGCTCCGGCAAGCTGGGGCAGGCCCCGCGCCGCCCAGTCCCGCAACAGGGGCTCTGCTGTGTCGGCGTCGAGGATGTCCAGCACGAAGACGCTTCCCGCATCGGTGAACACCTGGGGGCGGTAGTCCGGGGCCTTCTCGGGCAGGCGGAAGCGATGCCACCAATAGCCGCCGCCGCGTAGGTGTTGGGCGGCGAACCAGTGGTTCAGCGCCAGGGCGCCCTGGGAGAATTCGTGCCAGGCAGCGGTATAGGCCCGGCCCAGGGCATCGCTACCATTGGTGGACGGTATCTGGAGATCGGCCGGCAACAGGCGTGCGGGGCTTTGCAGGACCAGGACCACGCGGCCGGCCTCCCGGCGGCGGACAGGCACCGTGGGCGCCAAGGCGGCTTCAATGTCCAGGGTGGCGACCGCCTTGGTTTTGCCGAGGTGGGTCAGGGGCTCGCACAACAGGTCCGCAAGATCCGCCAGGCATGCCGCCAGGTCGTCGGTAGCAGACAGGTCCAGGTTGGCCAGCCAGTCGCAGGCATCGGGCAGCACCATGTCCTGGCTGAAGAGTACGCCGTCCTTGGCGGTGCCGGAGTCCGGGTCGATTTCATTGCGCAGCCGCAACCTCCGCCGAAGCCCTCCGGGATAGGCCTGGCCGGCCAGCGCCTTGGCGAGGGCTTCATGGTCCGGCCACTTCCAGTCGATGGCGAACTCCGGCGCCTCGCCCTTCAATGGCGTCAGATCGGTCGCGCCCCCCAGGTCGATGAAGCCTTTTCCGATCTTGGCGATACCCAGTGGTGCCTGGATCGGCCGCCCCTTCGCGCCCTGCACGACCGGGCGGGCGTGGGTCAGGTGCAGGTGATCCAGGTTCGAGCGCAGCTTGGTCCAGCGCGAACTGTCCTCCTCCAAGCGCTGGGCGATGGCGGCGATCAGCGCGCCGCCTGGAATGAAGTCCTCGCTGACCAGGACGTTGCGTCTGCCCGCGGCCGGCCTTGCAAAACAGAAGGGGGTCTGGGGATGCACGCGCAGGCCCACCCGGTGGCTGTCCTGGACCTCGGCCGGGATTGTGACTGGGCGGGGTTTGACGGTTTCGCACTGGACATCGACGCCCTCAAGCCGCCCAAAGCCATTGCCCTTGAGGCCACCGAAGGCGGGCACCAGGGCTAAGCCACGCTGGAGCCAGTCGCGCAGGGCGTCGCGCTGCTGCGCCGGGATCCGGGCGAGAACCGTGCCCGTGAAGGTGACACTCTGGCCGACGGGATAGGGGCTCTCGATGACCTGGAGCATGCCGTCGGCGACGGCCCCGGTGGCTTCGTCGATCTGGATGCGATAGCGGCGACCCTCCTGCCCCGGCTTCCAGGTCTCATCGGACCACCAGGGGAAGAAGGTCAGGGCGGCGCGGTGCGGCAGATTGTCACCGTCGTTGTCGGAGGGCTCACCGAGCCAATCATCGATCAGTTGCTTGGTGGGGCCGCCGGGCACTGCGCTGAGGGTCTCCCAGCTCTGGCGCAGGTTGCCCTTGACCAGGGTCCCGGGTAGTGCCGGGCGTCCGTCCGGGTCGCGCAGCATGGCGCTATCGACCCCGAACCCCAGGGCGCCGGATGCCTGGCTCAAGACCGGGGCGCGCAGCCGGATTGCCACCCGGTAGCGGTAGGTCTGCATGCTCATGGCCTTGCCTCCTGTGCCTTGCGGGGTTCCGGCGCCAGGTAGTCCCAAAGCTCCACCAGATGGAGCCAGCCGGCGTGGTCGTGGGTCTTGGCCGAATCGGCACCTGGGACCAGGTGGCAGAAGACGCGGCGGTTGAGTTCGGCCTCCAGAGTCGGGGGGCTGGTATCGAACAGACGCCGCACCCGGGCCGCAAAGACCGCGCGGGCGGCATCGGTGCCGGTCTTGCGGGCACGAACCCACTCCATGGCGACATCGTAGAGGGCGCCCCGGGGCCAGCGCCGTATCAGTGGGGCCAGATACTTGGCCAGGTCGGCCCAGGTGCCACCGGGGCCGGCGGCGAAGACGGTGAGGGGCTCCAGACTGTTGGCCACGGCCGCGCCGTACCGGGTGCGGCGGAATTCGTCGAGGACCTCGGTGGGATAGTCCACGGACTCCAGCACCAGATAGGCAAAGCGGTTGCCGCGGCGACGGATCGAGGCCTCATCGTCCGTAGCACCTTGCTTCTCGGCCTCGACCTTATCCTTCGCGATCCACGCCTTTACCCCATTGGCCAGGTCCTCGGCGGTGCGGCGAATCTGGACTATGGGCGTCTTGCCCTGACAGAAGACGATGCCGCCGGCATGGGTCAATGGTTTGTCGTCAAAGGACCAGGCCTGGCTGACCTCATAGAAGCGCTGGAGGGTCTCCATCCCCTTCCAGGCCGGCACCACGAGCAAGATCTCGTCGCCGCCCCAGAGCAGGGTCTCCAGGCGGATGCTGGTGCCGTTGCGAAAGCCCGCGCCGTCGGCGCGGGCGACCGTTAGCAGGTGGTCGAGGAAGTCCCGCCGGTTTCTGCCGACACGGTCGTCGAAACGGCGCAGGTCCGTGGCGCTAGGGCACTGGCGCTGGAGGTCGCCAAACTTGTTGCCGTCCAGGTAGATGACGGCCATCTTGTCGTTCAGGTTGCCGAAGTCGAGGCCGTCGGCGGGCTCTGCAAGGGCCTCGAGGTCGTCCGTGAAGGTGTCGGTCACCGCCCTACCCAGTTCCTTCTCATAGAAATCGTTGCGGGCATCGCGACCGAAGTCAAACCGAGCCTCGACCGAGGGAGAGACTGCCTCGTAGTCTTTGAACCGATGGTCGATGCGCCCTGGGCTGATCTGGTCCGCCCCGCACCAAGCCCCGCCGTCCCCAGCCGCGGGCACCGCGAGGGTGAGTTGGCGAAACTGGCGGCATCGATTGGCGGCGATGACCTGCTCCCGGGCGGCGCCGAAGCCCGCGGCCATGGGGACGCTATCCACCACGAAGGTCAGGTAGCGGTAATGGGGGTGTTTGGAGAGATAGGCGGCGATATCGGCGACCAGTGCATCAGGGTCCGTGGTTCGGACCTCGAACAGGCCCACCGAGGCGCCGACGGAGATGGGCGTCAACCCTTTGAATTCCCGCGCAACGTCACGCACGGCCTGGCGGAGCATTAGGCCTGCCCCGCGGCGGACGCTTATTTCGTCGGTGTCGTCCAGTACCTTGGAGAGGTTGACGCCCTCCATGCGTAGCAGGTGCATCGGGCCTTGCGTCTCGTCCATTTCTTGCCTCCAGTTTTTTAGCGCCTGTTGCCTCTTGACCCAAGCTTGCGCAGGGCCCATCCAAAACCGCCGACGACCACGGCGACGGTGAAGACCGCTGCGGCGGTCGTGCCCGTCACCCAGACCTTTTCCGCGGCATCATCGCTAACGAGCAGTTCGGCGAAGGGTATCGCCAGGGCTAGGACCCCAATGATCAGCGCCGCCCAACCGGCCACGGCCGCCTTGTCCTGATACCAGTGGTTCAGTTCAGTGGCGGCATACTCGTCCGCGCGCTCCATCTCGTCTTTGAGCAGGATGTAGGCGCCCTCCAGGTCCTGCTTGCGCATGACCCGCTCGGCGATCTCCTCCCCCTGGACCTGGGGGGTCAGATGACGGTACCAGTAGACGTTGGTGAAGCGGATGAAATCGGCGCGCAAGACCCTGAATGGACGCTCGCCCCGCTTTCCCTCGGTCAGACGGCGGGTCGCAGCACCGATGCGGCGATCAAATAGGTCGAGGGTAGTACGGAACAGCAGGGCCAGGATCTGGATGCGCGCATAGACGTAGGGGACGTGAACGCGGGCGACGGTATTCGCGTAGAAGGGCCCGAAACCCATGAAGACGCTGGATGCCCTGGTGTAACCGGACAGGCTGCCGATGGCCTGCCAGCGCCGCAGGCAGTCCTTGCCCATGAGTTTGCGGGTGTAGGCCTGGTCATAGGCCCAATCGTCGGCGGCCGCCCAGCCGTCGGATTTCTCATCAACGTAGAGGGCGTAGCTGAAGAGCCGCTCGAACTGGGCCATCTCCGGGGTTCCGGTGTTGGGGGCCGGTCCAGTGAGGACGTAGGCCACTTGCACGAAGATCCGGTCGTCCGCGACCTGGCGCAGCCGGCCGGCGCGGGTCAGTTCGCTCGCCGGGAGCCGGGGCAGGAAGAGCCTCAGGAAGTGGATGACGATGGGGGAGAATTCGGCGCGGATGGGGCGGTCGCAGACCATCGCGTCCTTGGCCTGGTCCCATAACCGAAGCGGTGCGATCTTGCGCTCGACCGTCTGTTCCCAGAAGCTGGCATAGAGTAGGCGTGCGATCTTGGTGTAACGCAGCCAGCGTTCGCACTGGCGCTCGGCGATCATGGTCCAGACGGCATGGTCCGAATACACCAGGGGGTGCCACCAGTCGTCGCCCCCGGACCCGAGCTGAGTATCCGACATTGGATCGGGCATGCCGACGCGGATGGCAAGCAGGACCAGCCCGTTGTAGTAGCGATAGAGCGAGACATCATCGACGCGGGCGGCGGTGACGGCGCCCTGGACCTCGGTGCGTTCCGCGGTCTCTTGGGTGTCCACCAGCTCGAGACGCAAAGGATCGAGCATCGCCTGGCGCAGTCGGTAATGCTGGATCGGATCGACACAGGACGCCTCGTCACCCTTGGCCTCGTCGGCGCCCGGCTGTCGATCAAAGAGCTGCTCGCGCAGGTGGGTGTCGAAGAATTCGTAGGCCTGGGCGTGGGCCAGGTCCGCCGCGGGCACGGCGATCTTCTGGTCCAACTCGGGCAGGAGACTGGCTGGGGGACGCAGGCGATAGCGTTCTACGGTGTCAGACTCGACGATCTGAAGCCAGGGGAGGTCATCGGCCGGTACCTCCAACTCGCCTGCGATGCGCAGGTCCAACGGGAGCATGAAGGTACAGTTGTAGTGGCGTAAGGGGCGCCCTGTGATCAAGAACCGGGAAAACATCCGCCCGATCAGGGCGTCCACCAGGCCCGGCGAGGCGGCGCCGGAGCAATCCACACACCACAGCAGTAGCCCGGGGTCGTCGGCAAGCGGTTGCGTGGGCTCGGGGATGAGGGTCCCTGGGGCCCCAAGCTCGGCCAGGCCGTCGAGCATCCGGGCCCGCGACTTCGGTAGCAGCAGCAGGATCCGTCGGATGGACCGCGGAAGATCGGGCGCGTGAAAAAGGCCCAGTCGAGGTTGGCCGTCTTGAACACCCCGAAGGCGAGCGCCGCGTTCAGCGCCTGTCCCTAACAGCGCTTCTTCGTATCCGCCCCCCGGATCAGGCGCCAGCACCCAACTCAGGTCATCGAGCGAGCGTTGGACGCCGGCTTCGTTCGCTTCCACCATGGAGCACCCCAATCATTGTTCTTGTTCGCGCGCGGGCGATTACAGACCTCCCGGAATCGGATTTTTTAAGCCCTCTAACCGACTGAATCGACGCCCGAATCGACGTTTGTTGGACAAATTTCCGGCGCCGACGGAA